>Ga0213876_10002703_pt1 | contig 10336 bp, 7 predicted proteins | sample BarmaccomBMRX_R9_FD_160113 | JGI IMG/M metagenome (GOLD analysis project Ga0213876, IMG submission 160113) | Root-associated microbial communities from Barbacenia macrantha in rupestrian grasslands, the National Park of Serra do Cipo, Brazil - RX_R9 | ecosystem: Host-associated > Plants > Roots...
GGCATTGCCGCACCGGGTATCCGCCCCGGTGGCGGTGGCGGCGGCGGCTCGTCCGGGGTGTCACCCGGGAGCCCCCGGTACGCGGACACGGCGGGCGGCAACTCGGGCGGGCCCGGCTTCGGGCCCGCCCCGCCGGGCGCCAGCCGCGCCTCGGTGTAGACGACGTTCTTGGGATCGAACGCCGGGGCCAGGATCGGGTTGACCGGAATCGGGAGGTAATTGAAGTTGAAATACAGCAACGGGTTGAACACCCTCAACGCCGGGCTCAGGTACAACCCGCACAACTTGCCGGTCTCCACCGAGGTCGCGTTCTCCAGGGCTCCGATCTGCGAGCAGAAGGCCCACGTCGGATTGGTGAGGTTCTGAATTCCAACCCCGCCTCGGATGTTGCCGACGTCCGGGTCGTAGTCGTTATAGCCGTTTGCCAAGGCGTTCGGCGTGACGTGCAGAACGTTCTTCAACGAAGCCTTGTTGTCGACGAGAATCTGCGTCAGGTCAGCCAGCCGCGCAATCTGCTCCGAGGTCGCATCTCGGCTGCCCGCGATGAACCGCTGCACCTCGCCCACCGCGCTCGACAGGTCCGTCAACGCCGCGTCTATGTCGGACTTGTTGTCGTCGAGCACGCTGGTGAGCGTGGCCAGCCGATTGTCGAACTGCACGATCTGGACGTTGCTGTCCCGCAGGGCCGCGACGAAGGTCTGCAGGTTCTTGATGATGTCGACGAGGTTGCCGCTGCCGCTGGCCAGGATTCGCCCGACCCCCGACAACTGCGCCAGCGTCTGCCGCAACTTCTCACCGTTACCGTTGCCCAGCGCGTCGGCGGCGCTGTCGATGAACCGCCCCACCGACGTGGTCGACACCTGGCTATTGGGACCCAACTCCGTTGCCAGCCGCATCAATTGGTCCTTCACCTGGTCCCACTCGACCGGTACGGCCGTCCGATCGACCGGTATCACCGTGCCGTCACCCATGGTGGGGCCACTGGACCGATAGGCCGGCGTGAGCTGGACGTAGCGTGCCGCCACGAGGTTCTGGGCCACGATCACCGCTTTGGCGTTCACCGGGATGGGCACGTTGCGGTCGATGTGCATGACCAGCTTCGCCTGCGTGCCCGCCGGCTGGATGGACGCGATGGTGCCGACCTTCATCCCGGACACCCGCACGTCGTCGCCCGGATAAATCGCGGTGGCGGTCGGGAAGTAGGCGGTGATCGTCGTCGGACGGAAGAAGGTGTTACGGATGGCGATCCACCCGCCGACAACGACGAGCCCGGCCAGCAGGATCGCCAGTGCGGTTTTGAGCTTGTTGCGCAGCAACCCCTCGAGCCGGCTCATCGCGACCCCCCAGGATCCTGGTTGAACGGGAATGGGAGCAGCGCCCGCGGCCCCGCGGTGTCCGGCGGTTGACCCGGAGCGCCGTAGGCACGGAAGCCAAACGAGTAGTCGAACAACCACTGGAAGAATTGCAACGTGAACAAGTTAGGGATGAACGGGTTGTAATAGAACCCGCTGGACGCGGTCTCGGCTTGCGTCAGCTCGTATTTCGCGAGCCCGGGAAGCGCTCTGGAGAGGCTGTCGCGGTTCTTCTCCAGCATGTCCGTCACGGAGTTCAGCTTCTTTAGTGCCGGCGCCAGCTTCGCCTCGTTGTCGTGCACCAAACCGGTAAGTTGCCTTGCCACCGCGGACGTGCTGGCCAGCAACCGCACGATCGCCTGCCTCCGCGCCACCAGCATGGAAAGCAGATCGTCGGCGTTGAGGATCAACGTGTTGAGTTGCTGACTGCGTTGCGACAGGATGCCGGTCACATCGGCGGCGCCCTTCAGCAGCTCCCCCAGCGTCTGGTTGCGTCCGTTTAGCGCCTGCGACAATCGAGTCACCCCGTCGAAAGCCGGTCCCAGTTGCGGCGCAATCTGATTCAGGGTCGTCGACAGCGTGTCAAGCGACTGGTTGAGCGCCCGGGTGTCGGTTCCCTGGATGTCACTGCTGAGGTCCTCGACGGCTTCGGACAGCGAGTAGGGCGACGACGTGCGCGATACCGGGATGACCGACAACGGATGCAGGGTGTCGCCGCCCGCGGATTCAAGGGTCAGAACCCGCTGACCCAACAGCGAACCTGTCCTGATGTGGGCGGTAGTGGCACCCCCGAGTTGGACCGTGCCCTTGACGGTGAACGTGACCAGGACGTCTCCGTGCTGCAGGGACATGCTCGACACGCTGCCGACTTTCGTTCCCGATACCGTGACGTCATTGCCGGTCGCCAGGCCACCGGCATCGGAAAACAGTGCTTTGTAGCGGACACTGGTCGCCCGCTGTATCAGCTGCTCGGGGTTCAGTCCGACGGCGATGACCAGCATCACCAGCACGGCGCCGATGAATCCGGCGCGAATGAGGCCTGCTCCGCGATACCTATTCATCGGGATCCGTCGGTTCCGCGCAGCGCCCGGTGACCTGATGAGTCACTCCCACTTCCACCGTCCGGTACTGCAGGTCGGAGACACGCAGCCCAAGCCCGCACAGGTAATAGGGGAACCACGCCCCGTACGAACCCAACCTCTGCAGTTTGCGGTAGTTGTTGGGCAACTTCTTCAGCGAGATGTCGATCTGGTTCTTGTTGCTGTCCAGCAGCGGGGCCAGCCGGCTCAACTGGTCCACGGTGCCGGCCAGCGGGGCGCGGGCGCGGGCGAGAAGATCCGCGATCGAGGCGGTCCCGTTGTCCAGGGCAGTGATGGCGGTGCCGATCGTATTGCGGTCATCCGAGAGCCCGCTGATCAACCGCTGCAGGCGGTCGATGGTGTCGGAAAACTTAGGGCTCTCCTTGTTGACGGTCGCGACGACGGTGTTGAGGTTGTCGATCAGCTCCTGCACGGTCTGGCTGTTGTCAGCCAACGCATTGGAGAACGAGGACGTCTTCGATAGCAGCGACTGCAAGGTTCCGCCCTCGCCCTGGAACACCTGAATCAGCGATGCGCTGAGCGAGTTGACGTCCTGCGGATTGAGGCCCTGGGTAACGGGTTTGAGCCCACCGAGCAGGAGATCAAGGTCGAGCGCCGGCGCAGTGCGGTCGATCGGGATCTCCGACCCGGCCGGCAGAACCTTAGTGGATCCGGGACCGTCTACCAGCTCGAGGTAGCGGTCACCGACCAGATTGAGGTAGCGGACGACGGCGCGGGTGCCCGTGGTCAACGCGACGCTGCGGTCGACGTCGAACTTGACCATAACTTTCTTGTCGGCGCGCAGTTCGACGCCGTTGACGGTACCCACCCGGACACCGGCGACCCGCACAGTCTGTCCGGTCTTCAGCCTGGACACATCGGTGAAGACTGCCGTATAACCCGCCGTCGAACCGGTTCGATACTGGCCGAAAATGAAGAACAAACAGACCGTCAACACAATCATGACGGTGGCGAAGGCCCCGAACTTGATGATCATCCCGCGCGAGCCCGTCATCCGGGTTGTCCCACCTGTATCGAGTTGCGCGGCGGCCCGGCGATCGGCCCGTACAGCAGCTGCTTGAGGGCGTCAGAGTTCAACAGCAATTGCTGGTTGCCGTACTCCTGCGGGTTGGTGCCGACGTCGGCAATCACGAAGGGCGGCGCGGCGTCGTAGGGCACGAGGGGCAGATCATGACACTGCGGACCGCCGGTCGCAGCCACCTTGGGCAAGTTGGTCGGGTAGCGGTACCGCTCAGCGCCGAAACCGAGGTAGACGATGACCTTGACCATCGGCTCGGGCAGGGTTGGAGCGTGCAGGTTCACCAGCGACCCGGCGAGACCACACCACAGCGCCTGGTGGTACTGGTTGAGCAGGTCGGTGGTCGGCACCGCCAAGTGCAGGGAGTCGGTCAGCGCCTGCCGGTTGCCGCCCACCACGTCATTGCCTATGTCCGCCAAGCCAATTGAGCTGATCAGGAAGGCATCCAGGTTTCGCTGCTCGTCGACAATCGATTTGCTGATTCTGACCGCATTGTCGGCCGTCGCCAGCAGGTCCGGCGACGCGTCAGCGTAGGCGTTGCTGACCACCGGCAAGGCCTCGAGGTCGTGGCTCAGCGCGGGAAGTGCGGGATCCTGTTTGGCCAGAAACGCATCCAGATCGGAAAGCATCTGGCCGATCTTGTGGCCGCGACCATTTACCGCTGCCGCTATCGCCCCGAGCGTCTCGTTGAGCTTTGCGGGATCGATCGTGGACAACAGCGAGGTGAGTTGCTGGAACACCGTGTTGATTTCCACGGTCACGTGTTGGCCCTGAAGTACATCGTTGGCCTGCAGATGCTGGGAGGAGGGCGCGTCGGGCGCAATCAGCTCGACGAACTTCGCGCCGAAGACGCTCGTCGAAGCGATGTCGACGAGCACGTTGCGTGGAATGAGTGTGATCTGCGACGGTTGCAATTCCAGGTGCAGGACCGCTTTACCGTCCGGCAGCGTTTCGATCGTCCCGACCTTGCCGACTTCCACGCCGCGCATCTTCACTTTGGCGTCGGGGTTCATCACCAGGCCGGCACGCGGTGAAACCACGGTCACCGGCACGCTTTTGGTGAAATCGCCCTGGAACAGCCCGATCGCCACCGCGAAAATGAGGCCGATTACGACGATGGTCGCCAAACCGGTCAGCGGGCGAGCGTATGACCGCCCGCCGGAGTGACGGCCGGTGCGCGCGGGGCCCCGCCCGACACTGCGCGTCAATGTCCCGTCTCCATCATGGTGTCCATCCCGCCCCTAGCCCGACAAGTGGAAGTTGCCGTTGGAGCCGTAGATGGACAGCGAGATCAGCAGGGTCACCGATACGACCACGATCAGCGAGGTCCGTACCGCATTACCAGTAGCGACGCCGACGCCGGCCGGCCCACCCGAGGCAAAGTACCCATAGTAGGTATGGATCAACAGGATCGTGAGTGCCATCAGCACCGCTTGCAAGAACGACCACAGCAAGTCGATCGGGTTGAGGAACGTCGTGAAGTAGTGCTGATACAGGCCGCCTGATTGACCGAACAGGACCACCGTCGTGAACTGACTGGCGAGAAACGACAGGATGACGGCGATGGAATACAACGGGGTGATGGCCAGCATCCCCGCCACGATCCGAGTGCTGACGAGGTAGGAAACCGGCCGGATCGCCATGGCTTCCAGTGCGTCGACTTCCTCGTTGATGCGCATGGCACCCAGCTGCGCGGTCACGCCCGCACCGAATGTGGCGGCCAAACCGATCCCGGCGACGATCGGCGCCGCGATGCGAACGTTGATGAATGCTGCCAGGAATCCGGTCAGCGCCTCGATGCCGATATTGCCCAGTGAACTGTAGCCTTGCACCGCCAGCGTGCCACCCGCGGCGAGGGTAAGAAATCCAACGATCACCAGCGTCCCGCCGATCATCGCCAAAGTTCCCGCGCCCATACTGATTTCGGCAACCAGGCGAACGATTTCCCGCCGGTAGTGGGTAGCCGCGAACGGTGCGCCGGCAATCGCCCTGCCGTAGAACAGCGTGTGGTCGCCGATCCGGCCCAAGGTGGCGATCGGTTTGTCCAGCTGTCGCGACAGTCGCGGATACGCGGCTCGCAGCGTCACGGTCTGTCCTACCCCTCCTTCAAGGTCTTGGCCCCTCTGGGCTACTTCGACGACATTCGGATGCCGATGGCGGTGACGACCACATTGACGACGAACAGCGACATGAACGCGTAGACCACCGTCTCGTTCACCGCGTTGCCGACTGCCTTCGCACCGCCGCCCGTTATCGTCAACCCCCGGTAACAGGCGACCAACCCGGCGATCAGACCGAAAAGCGCCGCCTTGACGCACGAAATGATCACTTCGGGCACGCCGGTCAGCAAGGTGATGCCCGCCGCGAAGGCGCCCGGGTTAACGTCCTGCACGAACACAGAGAAGACGTATCCGCCCAGAATGCCGATGATGACGACGAGGCTGTTCAGTAGCAGTGCCACCAGGCCCGAGGCCAGCATGCGCGGGGTGACCAGGCGCTGAATAGGGTTGATACCCAACACTTCCATCGCGTCGATCTCTTCGCGGATCGTTCGCGAACCAAGGTCCGCACACATGGCCGTGGCGCCGGCGCCGGCCACAATCAAAACGGTTACCAGCGGGCCGACCTGCGTGACCGCACCGAACGCGGCACCCGCTCCCGACAAATCCGCGGCGCCGAGCTCTCGCAATAAAATATTGAGGGTAAAACTCACCAGAACGGTGAAGGGGATGGCCACCAACAATGTGGGCAGCATCGCGACCCGCGCCACAAACCAGGACTGCTCCAGGAACTCGCGTCCCTGAAAGGGGCGGCGGAACACAAACTTGATCGCGTCCGCCGACATCGCGAACAGACCCCCGACCGCCTCCATAGGTTTGGAACCACGCCCCAGGCTGATGCCCGGAGACCAGCGGTCCCCGCCCCTACTCGCCATCGGTCCGGCGTCCTTCGACCATGGCAAATTCGGCAGAACCACCCACGCTGTACGCCAGCTTGTTCCGGGCGCCCTCGGCCGGTCTCGGCCACCCCGCGGAGCGGGTGACTGCGCCGTCGACCATGCCTTCCCGTCTCACGCCAGGCCCTCCGTTCTGTCGCGTGAGCTGGCGCTCCCAACCATGTAGGCCGGCCATACCCCCACTACTGGAAGCGTTCGGCGATTATGACTCATCCGGCGTCCAGGCGGAACGGAAAACGCATAACCGTTATGGGACAGGCTGCAGGAAGCGCGCGCGGCATGCGCGGGCAAATCCCGGCAGATGAAACATCGGGTGTCGATGGCCGCACACAACTTCATGTCTAGGTCACCGCCCCGGCCGTCTTGAGTTCGATGATGCGGTCCCAGTCGATCCCCAGTTCCAACAGGATTTCGTCGGTCTGCTCAGCGAACCCTGGGGCCGGGCCTGTCTGCGGCGCGGCGAGGTCGAACTGCACCGGGTTGGCGACCAATTCGAGTTCGCCTGCGCGCACGATGTATTCGTTCGCCCGGATCTGCGCGTCGGCGGCCGCCTGCAACGTGTCCTGCACCGGCGCCCACGGTCCGGCGAGCGTCGCAAAGCGTTCGCTCCACTCGGCAAGAGTGCGGGTCGCGATCACCTTGGTCAAGATCTCGACGGCCTCCGCCGTGTTGGCAGTGAGGTTCTCGATGGTGTCGAAGCGAGGGTCGTCGGCGAGCTCCGGATGGTCGACGTGCCGGCACACGTCGGCCCAGAACTTGGTGGGTTGCATCATCACGAAGGAGATGTAGCGGTCGTCGGACGTCGTGTAGAGGCCCACCAAGGGGTTGTTGGGCGCACCGTGCACACCGGGGGGCGGCGCTTCCAGCCGCTGACCGAGGTGCTTCGTCAAGGCCACTGTGTGGCCCATCGACCACAGTCCGCTGCCCAACAGCGAGACGTCGACGACAGACGGTTCGCCGGTGCGTTCGCGCTTGAGCAGCGCCGCCGCGATGCCGCCGGCAAGGTTGGTTCCCGAGATGGTGTCGCCATAGGCCGGCCCGGGTGGTGCGATCATGCCCGGCATCCCCATCGGCGTGATGGTCGCCGCGGTGCCGGCCCGACACCAGAAGGCCGTCATGTCGTAGCCGCCCTTGGTGGACTCTTCGCCCCGGGGCCCCAGCGCGCTGCCGCGCGCGTAGATGATCGTCGGGTTCACCGCCCGGATATCGTCGACGTCGATGCCGAACTTCTGCCTGGTGCCGGGCAAAAAGCTGGTCAGGAACACATCCGACCGCCGGGCCAACTCGTAGAGCACCTCCTTGCCTTCCGGCACGGACATGTCCAGCCCGAGGCTGCGCTTGCCGCGGTTGGCGTGCTCGATGTTGGGGTTGGGGTCGCCCTCGACGCGCAGCATGCCGGTCTGCCGCAGTCCGCGCTGCGGATCGCCAGTCACCGCGTGCTCGACCTTGACGACGTCGGCTCCCCATTCGCGCAGGACGGCGCCCGCCGACGGGACAAACCCGTACATGGCGACTTCCAGGACCCGGATGCCTTCGAGTGGTCTCATGCCCGAACACCCTGCGCCGGGATCGCGAAAGTCTTGCCTTCGAGGAACTCTTCGAGCCCGGCGACTCCCATCTCCCGGCCGATGCCAGACTGCTTGAAGCCACCAAACGGGCTGTCCGCTCCGAAGTAGTTGCCGCCGTTGATGGAAAACGAGCCGGTCCTGATCCGGCGCGCCACCGCAAGCGCCCGATCCTGGTCTCGACTGAATACCGCCCCGGCCAAACCGTAAATGGAGTTGTTGGCGATGCGCACGGCGTCGTCGTCATCGTCGAAGGCGATGACGACAAGGACCGGACCGAAGACCTCATCCTGGGCGATCTCGCTGTCCGGATCGACATTGGTGAGCAGGGTTGGCGCATAGAAGAAGCCCGGATCCAGCTTTTCGCCGCCGGTGACCAGCGTGGCGCCGGCCGCGACGGCCCGCCGGACCATACCGTCGACCTTGTCCCGCTGCCGCTCGTTGATCAACGGTCCCATGAACGTCTTCGGGTCCGCGGGGTCGCCGTGGCGCACGTTGGCGAAGTGGCCCGCGACGAGCGCGACGATCTCGTCGTGGTGAGACTTGGGCACCAGGAGCCGGGAGGTGAGCGCACACCCCTGGCCGGCGTGGGTGACCATACTGAACGCGGCAAACATGCTCGCGCTGATGAACTCCGCGTCGTCGAGCATGATCACCGCCGACTTGCCTCCCAATTCCAGGAAGACCTTCTTGACGGTCTCGCTCGCCGCGGCCATGATGCGCCGGCCGGTCGCGGTCGATCCGGTGAAAGTGACCACGTCGACGTCGGGACTGGTGGTCAGCGCGGCCCCCACCGCGGGATCCGACGAGCTCAGCACGTTCACTACACCGTTTGGGATGTCGGTGTGCTCGGCGATCAACTCGCCCAGCGCCAGGGTGATCAGTGGGGTGTCCGGCGCGCCCTTGAGCACGACGGTGCATCCCGCCGCGAGCGCGGGGGCCAGCTTGGCCAGCGCGAGTTGGTTCGGATAGTTGTAGGCGATGATGGCCGCGACCACCCCCGCAGCCTCCTGCTCCACCCAGCGGTGATGCCGCATACCCCGCGACTCGATCTCGCCGAGGTCCTCGGAAAACGAATAGCTGCGCAGCAGGTCGGCGTAGAAGCGCACGATGCGGATCGGGTCATCCAGCTGAGGACCCTGGGTCAGCGCCCGGGTGGCCCCGACCTCGGCGATGGTCAGCTCGCGCAACTCGTCGGCGTGCCTGACCAACGCTCGATGCAGCTGATCCAGACAACGGATCCGCAGCTCGACGTCGGTCGACCAGCTCGTGGCGTCGAACGCGCGCCGAGCCGCGGTGATCGCCGCCTGGGCCTCCACGATGCCGGCGTCGGGCGCGTTGCCCAAGACCGCGCCGGTCGCGGGGTTGATCGAGGGGAATGTCTTGTCGGTGGTGACCAGACGGCCGTCGATCAACAGTCGTCGGTCAACCCGGTCGGCCGGCGACACATCAGCCGCGGCCACGGGCGTATCCGACACTGACATTCACGCTCCTGGTGTGGTGGGAGTCACGATAATTTGATTCTCATCTGTCGCGAATCTTACATTCGGCAGCCGAGAATTCAAGAAATTCTCAGGAACCGGAAGTGCCAGCCGACCAGCACTTATTGGCGCCACTGCTGCCCTTAAAGGCCCAGGCCGGGCGTGGTTTCATCGCCATCTTGCAAGCGGATCCGGCGTGAGAGTAGGGTTCTCACAAATGTAAGGGAGATTCTTTGTGATGGAGACGCGACCCCTTCCAACCGGGGGCCCGGCCGGGGCCGGCGCGTGAAGGCGGCGGTCGTCACCGGTGGCGGATCCGGCATCGGTCTGGCCATCGCTCATCGGCTGCGCGCCGACGGCCTTGATGTGGCAACCATCGATCTCAGACCGTCCGACACCGATCTGGCTTTCACGGCCGACGTCACCGATCGCTCACAGGTGGACGCCGCGCTGTCGGCGATCCGCGACCGACTGGGTCCCGTCACCGTGTTGGTCAACGCCGCCGGCCTCGATGGATTCAAGCGTTTCACCAACATCACCTTCGAGGATTGGCAGCGGGTGATCGACGTGAATCTCAACGGCGTCTTCCACACGATCCAGGCGGTGCTGCCGGACATGGTCGAGGCCGGCTGGGGACGCATCGTCAACATCTCCTCGTCGAGCACACATTCCGGCACCTCATACATGGCGCACTATGTCGCGGCCAAGTCCGCGGTCAACGGGCTGACCAAGTCGCTAGCACTCGAGTACGGGCCCAACGGCATCACGGTCAACGCGGTGCCGCCGGGTTTCATCGATACCCCGATGTTGCGCAACGCGCAGGCGCAAGGGTTCCTCGGCGACGTCGAGCAGAACATTGCCCGC
>Ga0213876_10002704_pt1 | contig 10334 bp, 5 predicted proteins | sample BarmaccomBMRX_R9_FD_160113 | JGI IMG/M metagenome (GOLD analysis project Ga0213876, IMG submission 160113) | Root-associated microbial communities from Barbacenia macrantha in rupestrian grasslands, the National Park of Serra do Cipo, Brazil - RX_R9 | ecosystem: Host-associated > Plants > Roots...
GCGGGCTAAGGCGAGCACACGCCCAGCGGCGTTGATCCTGGCTGCCCGGACACTTGCGGCCGCATCGCCTACGTGCGCGGCTTGCATGCCTATCTGCCAATCGGCTGTATGGAGAAAACGCATACTAGGAGTCTGTGCTTAAGATAACTCACAAAATGATTTACCTCAATGAAGAGTTTTCTGTAAAGCGCAGCAAACCTTCTTTCCGGCAATCTGCTGTTTGCCGGTTGTGCGATTACTTTCATCGTCTTGCCATTAGTGACGTTCGCTAACATTGGAATGTACAATGCAGGCTCTCGATCAGGCTTGGGAAGCGCTCAAGCGTGAGTTTGAAGCGGCTCAGGACCGGACGGCGCTTGCGGTTCGCAGTGAGATCACTAATGAGTTGAATCAGTTACTGCGCCGGTTGCGCCAGTATGGGACCGAAGGCGAGTGGGTTTCCGCATTGCTTGATAGCGCCGGACGGTTCGCACAACAAGCGGCTGTTTTTGAAGTGAAAAATAGTATGTTGGCATTGCGTGGACAGTTGAAAATGGATTTGCCGGCGGATCTTTCATTTCCGCTTGCTTCAGCTGCGGCGTTCGCCAGCGCGGTTCAAACCAAAGATCCGGTGGTGGCGCTGCGGTCGTCTTCTGAAGTAGGCGAGAAACTCAGCGCCGGAAACCTGGGGCAGCGCTCTCACCTGATCCCGCTCATTAATGGGAACCGGGTCGCAGCAGTGCTATTTGCCGTTGATGGAGAAAACACGGATGCGAATGGCTTGGAGCTGGTTGCCGGGATTGCATCCGCCGTGTTGGAGCGGAAGTCTAATGTTGCCCTGCACTCCCAAATTGGGGAAGCTCCGAAGGCAAAGCCTTCCGTTCGGACTCTGCCCGCTTGGGCCAATCTCGGCGAGGAGCAACGGAATTTACACACGCGTGCGCAACGGTTTGCCCGTGTTACGGTAGCCGAGATGCAGCTTGCCCGCCCCGAGGCTTGTAAGGCCGGCCGCGAGCAAAGCAATTTGTATTTGTTTTTGAAAAATGAGATTGATCGGGCGCGTGACGTTTACCGCAAGCAATTCATGACAATCCCGTCCATGGTGGATTATTTGCACCTCGAATTGATACAAACGGCTGCCGAGGGTGACAAATTAAAGTTAGGAGTGGAGTATCCGGGACAGTTGGTTTAGATCTTGCATTGCCTATTTCATCCTGTTTGGACTGATGCTGTCGGCGCAGACAGTTCCTGTTAAGAAGAGCCGGACAAAGAATAAATCAGTTCCGCAAAGTACTGTTGAAACGGCAGCCAAACCCGCCAGCCCAAAAGCTGTGGGCGCTGCCGGATTGATTGCTGTCGCGCAGCACGAGTTGGATAATAAAAATTTCAGTGCAGCCGCCGATTACGCGCAATCTGCCCTGTCGAAAGCGCCGACCCTGGCTGACTATGCGCATTTCATTCGAGCGCAGGCCGCGTACGAGCTTCATAATTACAACGATGTTGCCGAGTCCGCTAAACGCATCTTTGATTTCGAGCCGCTCTCTCCTCTCGTTGGTCCGGTAGCGGTCTTAGCCGTTCGCGCGAATTTGGATGGAAACAGCCCTAAGCAAGCGCTGGAACTGATAAGGAAATACTTCGACGTGGTTCCCCAACCGGGAGCTACTTTATTGCTGGCGCGCTGCTTGGGAGAGACTGGTGATCTCGCGGGTGCGGCTGAGTACTATCAACGCGTCTACTATCAATATCCAAGCGCGAAGGAAGCGACCGATGCCGCAAATGCGCTGGTTGATTTGAAGGCAAAAATGGGCGATGCTTTCCCGCATGCCACGCCATCTATGCTCATAGGGCGCGCTCAGAAATTATTTGACGCGAAAAATCCTGCAGGTGCGCGCATTGAACTGGCGGCAGCCATTCCGAAATTGACTGGCGCGGAGCAGGATTTGGCGCGGGTGCGACTGGGTGTCGCTGATTTTCTATCTAATCAAACGTCAGCGGCTTTCGCTTATCTGTCGAGCCTGAAAGTTGACGACGGTGAAGCGGATGCCGAGCGCCTCAGCTACCTGATCCGTTGTGCGCGCAAGAGTGACCGGCATGCCGATGTAAAGCCGTTTCTCAATCAGTTGGAACAACAGCACCCCGCTTCTCTTTGGCGGCTGGATGCGCTGGTTTTTGTTGCCGATCAGGCGCGTACCGAGAATGATGCAGGTACGTACCTGCCGCTGTATCAGGCGTGTGCGGCCACTTTCCCGAACGATCGGCGCTCGGCATGGTGCCACTGGCGGATTGCTTTTGAAAGCTATCGAAAAGATGGCGCTGATGCTTATGATCTTCTGCGCAGCCACGTCCAACAATATCCAGGGTCGGAAGACGTCAACAACTCGCTGTACTTTCTTGGCCGGTTACAGGAACGCAAGAACGACAACTCTTCGGCCAAGGCTTGTTATAAGGAACTGATTACACGTTTTCCTAATACTTACTACGCGGTGATCGCGCGGGAGCGTTTGAAACAACCGAGTCTCCAGGCCGCCACGGCAAGCGCGGAAATGAAGGAGTTTCTAGGGTCTGTCCGGTGGCCGCCGCGCCCTGAGTTTCCGAGCTTTACACCCGGAGAATTGGCAAAAATACGCATCTCGAGGGCTCAACTGCTGCAACTGACCGGCTTGAACAGCATGGCGGAAGGCGAGTTGAAATTCGGGGCTGCCAATGACGACGATCAGGCCAATGTGTACGCGTATGAACTGGCGAAACTGGCCACCAAGCGGGAAGCTCCCGATCAGGCGTTGCAATACATCAAACACTACGCTTCCGGCTATCTGCACATGCCGTTCGACCAAGCGCCCCTTGGCTTCTGGCAGTTGGCTTTTCCGATGCCATACAGGTCCTCTATCGATGGGCACAGCCAGGAACAAAGTTTGGACCGGTTTTTTGTAGCGGCGTTGATCCGGCAGGAATCAGAGTTTAATCCTGCTGCCATCTCATATGCCAATGCTTATGGCCTGATGCAGTTGCTGCCCGCTACGGGCAGTATGCTGGCGAAACGTTCCGGCGTACGCCGTTTCAGCGCATCGCAATTGCTGACGGCAGATCGCAACATACAACTGGGAACCATGTACGTTCGCAATCTGATGAATACATTCGGCGGCCAAGAGGAGTATGTGCTGGCTTCCTACAATGCCGGGCCAGGACGCGCCAAGCTGTGGCAAACGTGGGGACCTTATCGCGAGCAGGCCGAGTTCATCGAAACCATTCCGTTTCACCAGACGCGGCAGTACGTTCAGGTCGTTTTGCGAAATGCGGATACGTACCGCCGGTTATATGCTGGAACCGTGCCGGAAATTCCGGTCTATCATCCGAAGCCTCCTCCGAAAGTAAGAGTGACAAAGAAACGTCCTCGGCGCAGATAATCGAAAGATGACCACTGTTACGGCTCCACGTTTTCAAAGCGCTCGCATCTCCCGGTTCAAAGAGTCTGTAATTCGTGAGATGACGCGGCTGGCGCTGCACCATGGCGCGGTGAATTTGGCGCAAGGTTTCCCGGATTTTGCAGCGCCCCCTGAGGTCAAGAAAGCAGCCCAGGATGCGATTGCGGCAGATATTAACCAGTACCCCATTACATGGGGCGCGAAACCATTTCGCCATGCGCTTCGGGATTATTACGAACGCTTTTACGGAATCACTCTCGATCCGGAGCGCGAGATTACGGTATGTTGCGGTTCCACCGAGGGTATGGTCGCCAGCCTGTTGGCGTTGCTAAATCCCGGCGACGAGATCGTGCTGTTTGAGCCGTTTTATGAGAACTATTGGCCGGATTCGCAGTTGAGCGGCGCTGTTTGCCGATATGTACGTACTCACCTGCCCGATTGGACATTTGATCCCCAAGAGTTACGGGCGGCATTTAACAGACGTACACGCGCGATGATTCTGAACACGCCCAATAATCCAACAGGGCGCGTGTTTTCAGAGAATGATTTGCGGATTATCGCGGAGCTTTGCCAGGAGTTCGACTGTCTTCTGATTACGGACGAGATTTACGAGCACATCCTGTTCGATGGCGCGCGGCACCTACCGCCCATAACCCTGCCCGGTATGCGCGAACGGTGCGTGCTGGTGAATAGTCTAAGCAAGACTTTCTCCGTTACGGGCTGGCGCGTGGGTTGGGTAGTTGCGCCTCCGGAACTGGCGGATTCCATTCGAAAAGTGCATGACTTCCTCACTGTCGGGGCAGCGGCTCCATTGCAACAGGCGGGCGTGACCGCTCTGCAACTGCCGGACAGCTACTACGCCCATTTAGCGAGCAGTTACGAAAGCAAGCGGAACCAGATGGTCAGCATTCTGGAAAATGTTGGGTTCCGGTGTTATCTGCCGAAAGGGGCATATTACGTGATGTGTGACATTTCAGCGTTTGGCTTTCCAAATGATCTGGCATTTGCGAAGTATTTGGTCGAAGAGATCGGAGTGGCGGCCGTGCCGGGATCGAGTTTTTTTCAGGACGGAGCAGATGGAGCGCAACTCATTCGCTTCTGCTTTGCCAAGCGACCGGAAACGCTCGAAGCAGCGGCGGAGCGGTTACAGAAGCTAAAGATGTAAAGACCTTGGCGGCATTTTCCACATTTATAGAAGTTCTGTCACAATTTGCGGCGCTGCCTGCCAGCTGGGATCGCATCAGAAGCGCCGGTACCAACAGCAGTTATTAAGATGAGAGTCCAGTGCTTCTCGATGGTATTGCGATAGACTGTGTCAGACCATAAGCCTGTAAATGAACGCTGCCAACTAAACCGGCCCTCCCCGAGCAGTGTTGGGTAATTTTGCACTCTGCCGCAGTTAAGGATGTCAGACATGGATAACAACGGCCTGCTTTCAGCGCATCGAACCGATGCGGAAGCGGCACAGGTACGCGCTTGTGTTCAGCGGATCATTCGAAGCGATGCGTTCCGGTCAAGCCGCCGTTGCCAGGAGTTCCTGCACTTTATTGCTGCCAGCGCGCTAAAGGGCGAAGCACGATTAAAAGAGCGGAGCATCGCAATCGAATTGTTCGGGAAAGCGGTCACATATAGCACCGCTGAGGATTCTACCGTGCGCGTCACGGCGCATGAAGTGCGCAGAAGACTTGCCACATATTACGCCGGAGAGGGAAAGGATGATCCGGTACGTCTCGTACTCCCGGCGGGCAGTTATCATCCCGAATTTTCCATGGCGGCTCCCGTTCAATCTTCTCCACCTGTGGATGCGTCCCAATCGGCAAATCAGCGGCAATTTCCGTGGTTGCTCATCTTAGCCGTCCTCATTGGCTGTTCGGTTGTGGCCGGAGCCGCGTTTGTGATCCTTTATCGACCCCACCCAAAAACAGCACTGGACCAGTTCTGGGCCCCTGTGGCAGCGAGCAATGAGCCCGCGCTGGTATGCCTGGGTGAACCTGCATTCTTTGTGGCCCGAAAAGATGCCCACCGCCGCCTGTTGGAACGTGTACCAAGCAGTCAAAAACGTCCGTTCCGCATTCAGACCAAGCCCGAAGATGCTCCGTGGCTGGACCTTTGGTATATGCCCCAAGACCTAGTAGGCGTGGGTGATGCGCTGGCTACCTACCGGATCTCCGCCCTGCTCACGCGAATGCAAAAACCAAACACTATCAAGGCAGTTGGCGATGTCCCGTTTTCAGAATTGGGCCGGTACCCCACAATTCTCATCGGAGCGTTCTCCAATCTCTGGACGATGCAAACCGTTCGTGACTTCCGGTTTCGATTCGAAACGCGCAACGGGGTGAACACAATTGTGGACCCCTCCGTCGCGGGGTCCCCTTGGCAGCCAAGCTACAATGACGGACTGCTCATTGAGGACTATGCCCTCATCACTCGCGTCGCGGACCATCGGACCAATCAGGTGACAGTCGCTCTTGCCGGCGTGACGCAGTTTGGAACCGGCGCTGCCGCCGAGCTTGTGACGGATGTCAAACAGTTCTCAGATTTGACCCATTCGCTTCCGGCCGGATGGGAGCGCAAAAACCTACAGTTACTCATTCGCGTCAAAGTTGTGGACTCCAGCCCTGGGTTGCCCACGGCGGTCCGCCTGCACTCATGGTAAGGGAAAAAACTGTTTTCCCGGTGTTAACACCCTGTTAAGCAATGTTCCGAGGCGCGTAAGAACATGCTGATTTAAAGGCACTTACAGCGGTCAACCGTTTTTTACATCACCAAACGTTGCAAGCCCATTCACAATGGCCATAAAGTCGCTTTCTAAGTGGTTCAAAACTCAATTGAGGTTACTTCCATGCAGATATGGCGCTTGCTTGCTTTACTCACTATGAGCGGAGGAGCCTTTTGCGCTTTTAGCCAGGCGAACACCGGCACTATTCTCGGCACGGTCTCGGATTCAAGCGGGGCGACAGTTCCTGGATGCCGGATTACAGTTCAAAACCAGAACACAGGCACGATCAAGCAGTTCACTACCGACTCCGACGGAAGCTACCGGATCAGCTACCTGCTCCCCGGAGTTTATGACGTAACAGCGGAAGCTCCGAGCTTCAAGAAGGCAGTCCAAACCGGAATCATTCTGGAAGTGGATCAGAAGGTGGCAGCCAATTTTTCACTCGTATTGGGTGAAGTCACTGAAAGCGTGCATGTCGTCAGCCAAGCGCCCCAGCTACAAACTCAGTCGGTCGAGCAGTCACAGGTAATCACTCAAAAACAGATGCAGGAACTGCCGCTCTTAATCCGTGATTTCGGCCAGCTTGCTACGCTCCAGACCGGCTCAATACTCGGCACCGGCGGACTTGGCGCGAGCTACGGTAATGACAATCCTCAGGCGACGGGAGGCGCAGTTCACGTGAATGGACTGGGCCAGGACGCAAACAGTTGGCAAATTGATGGCGTTTCGAACAATGAATCGGTCTTCAGTATTATTTCCGTCAGCCCTTCGCTGGACGCTCTGCAGGAAGTCAGCATCATTACGAACAACTACTCCGCCGAGTATGGCCGCGCCGGCGGGGCGAATGTACAGGCGCAGATTAAATCCGGCGGTAATAATTTCCACGGAGGCGCGTTCGAATTTCTGAGAAACGACAAGCTGGATGCGAACAGCTTTTTTAATAACCGAAGCGGCGCCGCGAAAAAGCCCTTTCGACAGAACCAGTATGGCGCGTTCATCGGCGGCCCCATTCGCAGAAATAAGACGTTTTTCTTCAATGATTTTGAGATTCTTTCCACCCGCGAGGCATCCACTGGAGTTCTAACGATTCCGACTGCGCTGCAGCGGCAGGGGGTATTTACCGAGCTTGGTCAGGCCACGATCTACGATCCATTAACGGGTGCGCCGTTCCCGAACAACACGGTTCCGCAAAACCGTATTGTCAAGCCCGCTTCCGGCATTCTGAGTTTCTTCCCGGAGCCTAATATACCCGGTGCAGGCCTATCGGGTAACTATCTGGGCACGAGCACGCAAAAGCACGACCGGGCCATGTTCGATGAGCGCATCGATCAAAACTTTAGTGAGCGTGACCAGTTCTTTGCTCGTTATAGCTATCTGGAAACCACTCTCGATACGCCCGCATTTCTGGGTCCGGTCCTGAACGGCGACCCGTTCGCCAGCACTGCCTTTACCAGAAATCAAAACGGCGTCGTGAGCGAGGTCCATACGTTCTCGCCAGCCATGATCAATGAGGCCCGTGTCGGAGTCAATCGCGTTCGGACCGATTTTGACGCGTTCGGAGCGAACGACCCCACCGCTATCCAGGTTGGTATTCCCGGCATTAACGAGTTTTGCGGAACCTGCGGAGGGCTGCCGACGATCAATGTATCCGGCCTGAACGGATTCGGGCACACCCCTTTCGCTCCAACAAGGCGTCACGACACAGTTTGGCAGATCGTGGATAACTTTACCTTCATTCGCGGGAAACACACCGTGAAGAGCGGGGCCGACCTTCAGTTCATTGGAGCTAACTTTTATCAGACCAGCAACCCCGTCGGCGAGTTTGATTTCAATCGCAATATAACGAGCAATCAGGGGCAAGGCGGGATCGGGCTCGCCAGTTTTCTCCTTGGATACTACTCGTTCGCCGGCCGGAATACGATGACAGTGACGCCATCAAACCGGACTAAGAATCTCTTTTTCTTCACGCAGGATGATTACCGCGTAAGCCCTAACCTGACGCTGAATCTCGGGTTACGTTACGAGATTTACACGGCGGTCAGGGATGCCCATAACCGGATCTCAAATTTCGATCTCGCGACCGGAGACATATTGCTGGGATGCATCGCAACAACCTGCACAGCCGGAGTCGATACGCAGTATGGTGATTTCGCTCCGCGTCTGGGTATCGCTTACACGCCACACGGTGGCCGGACCACGATCCGGGCAGGTTCCGGGATTACTTATTTCTCGCCGGGATTCGGCGCGGGTGGAATTGGAACACTCAACGACAACTATCCCTGGGTCATCGGTCAGGGAATTACGCCGCCTAACATTTTCACTCCAGGGCCGAATATTGTGAATGGCCTGCCCGTCCCGCCGGAGCCTGTACAGCGTCCGGGTGCGCCTGCCGGACATTTGATCCCGCAAGGCTCAGGATCGGTTTTCTGGATGCCGCGCGACCTGAAACAGACTCGGGTTTACCAGTGGAGCCTCAGTATTCAACGCGAACTGGCTCGGGGTCTTACTCTCGATACCGCTTACGTCGGTAACTCACAAAACTATCTCTACGTCAGCATTCCCGGCAACGTGCCGCGTATCGGAAGCGACCCGACCGGTCAGTTGACTTTAGATCAGCGGAGGCCTTACTACGCCGTTGATCCCGCTCTCCAAACTTTCAACATGCGTTTTCAGGGAGGGAAGGGCGCTTACCATGCTTTGCAGGTTAAGCTCGAAAAGCGCTACTCGGTTGGATTCTCTTTTCTGGCAGGGTATACCTTCAGCAAGAATCTGAATCGCGGCATCTCCTATATCGACCCGTTCAACTACATGGTGAAAAGCCTAGCCCAGGATGATGTTCCGCATCGGCTGTTTGCGAGCTGGGTCTATGAACTTCCGTTTGGTCACGCGAAACGCTTTGGATCTCATACGCCGGCGTTGGTCGATGCCGTGCTTGGCGGCTGGCAGATTGCCGGTATCTTTAATTATCAATCCGGCTTTCCATTCACTCCCGGCATTACTAGCAACCTGGATAACGGCACGGGTAATCTTCCCAATCGCGTTTGCAACGGGAGCATACCCAACCCTACAATCGACCGCTGGTTTGATCCTTCCTGTTTTCAGCAGACGCCCGTGAACGTGATTGGCAATAGCGGGTTCAACATCCTGCGCGGGCCGTCATTTTCCAATTGGGACGTGTCGGTCGGAAAAAATTGGCGCATCCGTGAAACGGTTCGTTTCCAGCTTCGGGGGGAATTCCTCAACGCGTTCAACCAGGTCGCCTTCGGAAATCCGAACATGCAGGTGGATAATCCGGGCGCGGGCCAGATTAACGGCGTGCTGCCGAATACGTTCCCCCGGCGCATTCAAATTGGAGCAAAGCTTTATTTCTGATGTTCCGGCTTGTTGCGGGAATCATTGCGCTTTCGGCTTTATCTGTCGGCGCCTCGGAAAACCGGCAGCTCGCAGAGCGCCAAGTTGCAGAGGCGGAGGAAGCGCTAAGAGCAAATGACCGTCAGACGGCGGCTGCCCGCCTCGGCGCTGCGGCTGCAAACTACGTTGCCGTTAATGATGTCAAGAGCGCTTCCGATCTCCTGCAACGCGCCATACGGCTCGACGGACGTAATGAGTGGCTGTTCCAGCAACTCGGAATGTTTTATCTCAAGTTCCGGGCTCCCGAACCGGCAGCCATCGTTTTTCGCCTCGGAACTGCGCGCTTCCCTGGATCGGCGCAGATGTGGCTCGGCATCGCCATGGCCGAGCACCTGCAGGAGCACCCGGAAGTAGCGGAAACAGCGGTTCGGAAAGCGATTGCACTCAATAATAAAGTGCCCGACGCCTACCTTGTGCTAGCGAACATTCTGGAACGGGATCGTCCTCGTGAGGCTCTTGAGGTGTTGCGCGAGGCAGTGCGCCGGTTTCCCGGAAACGGTGCGGCCCTGCTGAACTATGGCAATCTCGCGCTCACACTTGATCCGGGCGCTGCGCCGGCAGTGATTCCTGTGCTGGAGAGAGCTGTTGCGCTAAGGCCGAATACCGCAGCGAACCACTGTGAACTGGCCCGGGCACTAGAGGCAGCGGATCGGAGGAAGAGAGCTATTGCTGAGTACGAAGCGGCGGTGCGGCTGGAGCCGGGCCTTGCAAAGGCACATTACCGGCTCTCGGTACTGTACCGTCTTTCCGGCGACACAGACCGCGCCCGCGCCGCTCTCGACACATTCCGTCGCTGTGAGTCC
>Ga0213876_10002705_pt1 | contig 10333 bp, 8 predicted proteins | sample BarmaccomBMRX_R9_FD_160113 | JGI IMG/M metagenome (GOLD analysis project Ga0213876, IMG submission 160113) | Root-associated microbial communities from Barbacenia macrantha in rupestrian grasslands, the National Park of Serra do Cipo, Brazil - RX_R9 | ecosystem: Host-associated > Plants > Roots...
AATTTTTTGTATGGTACGGTGACCACGAAGTTCCATGCACGTAGCAAGCCCGGTTAGGGCCCAACCGGGTTTTAGGGTTATGTCAAAATAAGGGTTAGACATTATAAAATTAGCCTAACACAACAAAGAATTAATTGTGTACATAGTTAGGCTTAATTACAAAGTTTAGCATTATAGATTTTATTAATAAGTTATAGAGTTAGAAGGTAGAGGTCTGTTTTTGTGGGGTACAGCAGAATTGGCCCGTGCGACTGATTTTTCTTGCTACGCGACAGTAGATAGCATAAGCAATGGTAAATAGTATACAAGGGTAGACAGCGTATACAACCAAATACAGCTAATAAGAGCAGGGCTAGCACAGCTAGCACATGCAACCATAGACCATAGAGCACACGTGTAACCACAGACAGTATAGCGTATATGCAGACCCAGACAGCATAGCACATGAATAGTCAGCATAGGGTTAAATACCTACTACCTACCCACCCTATCTATTTAATTGATTTGAGACCAGAATAATAAGCAGTATCACAAACAGCATGGCTGAACAGCAAGCAATATTACAACCTATTCCCCAAGCATTAAGCCATTTGATCTATTTGAATGCTAAATACAAGGTGTTGGTGTGTTTGGGTAGTGGGTGTAGCAAAGCCGTAAGCCCTACCGCATTTTCAGAGCATATGCGTACAAAGCATACAACCAGCCCCGAAGTCCGAAAGCAGGTTAGGGAATACACAAATAGATTTCCATACAAATATGACTACAAGACAGTCCCATTACCCCCAGACAGGTCTGCCCCGCAGCCAGTCATTCCCATAGTAAATGGGTTTCAATGTAAGGAATGCAAGTTTTTAACCAAGGACCGTAGCAACATTCGGAAGCATGCCAATAAGGTCCATGACCAAAAGAGGGTTGCTGATAATAAGATATTCCAAGACGTCTTATTACTGTAATGATTCCAGGACCACCGAGAGCGGTATTGGGTAGTGGATGAATGCCAGCAGCAGCAGAGACAGCCAGCTCTAGCTAGTCAAGCAAGTACGTGTTTTACAGTGATTTTTGCAGTGATCCATATTAACGCATAACAGTTCACGGTGTCAGCGAGGAATCCAGCGAGAGTGAAGAAGAGCCAAGCCAGACCAGCGAAGGGGAAGCCCAAAACCCCATCAGTCCAGCCAGGCTAATTAGGCAGGACATTGAGAAGTGGGAAGAGGAGGCCCAAGAGCGGAAGTTGACATTGTTAGACAAGCCCAGCGCTGACGAAATAGACCCGTGGTTGCGATATACAGGGTGGAACAGGGTGTTGGGCCAGTCCAAGCATGACATTGTCAAGACACTTGAGTATGCTAGTATGCCAGACCCAGAAGAGTCCGAATTGGTCAGGTTAATGGATGCATGGAACCGTATATTGAATCGATGTTTGGACACACTAGCAGCGACCGACCACAAGGACATATTAAAGTGGTGGGCGTCGCCCAAGAATGAAGCGGCTAGCCAGATTCCATTTGAATTACACCAGAATTCGCAGTCAGTAGACAAGTGCAGCATGGATTGGCAGCAGTTCATATGTTATGCCATGCGCACCGCCCCAGCCCAATGGGAAGATGAAACCGGTACGTATATTGATCAGCGTAAAGATTAGCGTAAAATTGACCTAGGTAGAAACCGGCGTTAAATTTACCAAGATGCAGTGGAGGATCATCAATCAATTGCGAGAGCGGTTGAGCAACAGCCCACCCCAATACGTAAACATGGGCAGGCCAAGCCAGCCAGAAAGTCCCAAATCCAGCCGCGAATCCAGCCCAGATACAGGCCCAAGCCCAGAAGCAGACCCCGACCCCGAATTGACAAATGAGTTAATGGCATTTTGCATGTTGATGGTAATGCAAGACACTAGCAAGGTCGGGTTGTACGATTCGCCATTGATGCATTATTTGGCCGTGCGAGGAGTCGACGCCCAGGCCAAAGCATTGCGGTCGGCATTCACGTACACACCTATTTTAGGACGGGTATTGTGGATTGTGCGATTAGTCATGTTAGAGATTGCCGTCCCATTAAAGGCATGGCCAGCATTGGGGTTGGAGAGCAAGGCCGAGATCAAAAGCATTCCCAACCGAATCCACGAATTACGTAAGCAGCATTTGTGTGAGGGGTCGTATTCGCCCACGTCGAGCATTTTGAGCCAGCTGGCAATGGGGAAGAAATACAACCAGACGCATCAGTCGCCAGCGAATATCCATTGGTCAGACGACGAGCAAACGATATTTTACAAAAGCGAACCAGTGGAACTAGGCAAGGTCCACACAATGTGCAAGGTTATAACAGGTGAATTAGAGGAGTTGGTTCAAGATTTGGCGTTCAACCAGCCCGTGGCAGCTATTGATTTGAGCCGCATTGTGGACAGCATGGCATGGAGCCCCGAATTCCGGCAGTTGGGTTTCAGTTTCATCCACCACGTTAAGAATCAGGACCAGACCAATGTTGGTGGTTTCAGATATTTGTTTGAGCAAGCCAGCGTCCAGCCAAAGAAGAAGGAAAAGGCAAGGGATTGCAAGACAGGGTGGAGGTTGTTCAAGAAGGTCCCTAGCGGCGAGTACGAATGGAACGATTCGCAAAAGAAGGGGTATTTGAATCGAGAGCAGGAGTTTTTGCGCAAGTTAATGGTGGTTATGCAGGTTACAGGTGAGTATTTGCCCAAGGCAGTGTTTATAGAAGTTAACAGGTGCAGGCGGCCAGCCAGCGCGTGGGCCGGAAATTGGGTCTATCAAGGTCAGCAATAGCATTTATTCCGCCCGGAATTTGTACGTCATCAATGGGCGGATGTGTTTTTTAACTATGTATGACAAGGCACGGAAGCGGAGAGGGAATACGGATTATATCATCCGTTGTTTGCCTAACGATGTTGGTCAAATATTAGCGCAGTATTTGGTATATGTACGACCATTTGCCAGGGCATTAGACCGGCGGGAATCAGAGTATTTGTTTGGCGATGAGCAAGGGCCATGGGCAGGCGAGGAATTGAGCCGTGAGATGGCCAAAGTCACTAGCAAGCATTTAGGGACACGATTGACAGTGTCGAGTTGGCGACAGGTAGCCATAGGCATTGCCGTCCGGCATTTGAGTAAGGCCAGCGAGACGTGGGAAAAGGACAAAGAGGACGACGACAATGCATTTGCAGAAGGCGACGACGACGACGAGCTTCAGTTGAATACATTCCGGCATGTATTAATCCGGTAAGTAGCTTTAAGTTTCATAGTGATTTTTGCAGTAATTATAAGCCATGTTGATTTCCCCCGCCGGGCGGGGAAAATCAGCATGGCAACGCATTTGGGTAGTATATTTAAGTTCAGGGGGTTAGGGTAGGGTGATTTAACCCGCCGGGCGGGGGAAATCATTAGTGTAACGCACTCGGGTAACATTATGCTAGGCAAGCCGGGCATGGACGACGAACAGCACAAGCGCATTACGCCATTGATGGAGCATTTTTACACCGATTAGGCCCCGAATTGATTACGGCATTTGAGCAAGCATCCATTGCATGGCACCAATTTTTCCAGTGGCCATCCAAGGGCGCCGTTTTGAAGGTGATAGGTCACCGTCGCGAAGCCAGTCAGCAATTGGGGCCAAGTAGCAAGAGGGAGCGTCGTGAAGGCGTCCAAATCAGCCAGAAAGCATTAGATGGGTTGCGATGCATATACGGACTAGAAGCGCAACCCAGATCAGAAGGACAAGCAGCGGCACTGCAATTAATACACAATCCACCTAAGACGTCGATTATTGTACTACCCACAGGCAGTGGCAAGTCAGTGTTGTTTTTTTCAGTGGCGGCTATGACTACACAGCAGACGGTTATTGTCGTAGTACCATTTGCAACATTAGTAGACGACATTGTTAATCGAGCGCGCGAGGGTGGTTTGCGATGCGAGGAATGGAAGGATGAGAAGTCTATAAACGGACTGCCCCAGTTGATTGTTGTCAGCGCTGACAAAGCCGTAAGTGGAGGGTTTTTACAATATGCCAAAGGGTTGGATTTGAGCCGCCAGTTAGCACATGTATTTTTCGACGAATGCCACGTTGCATTTACAGACACATCATACCGAGCTAAATTACGGGAGTTATGGAAATTGCGACGACTAGAGCACTGTCCATTTACATGTTTAACAGCAACATTAATAGTAAATTTGGAATGGACATTGCGAGAGCAGTTGTTGATTGAGAACGCCACACTGCTTCGAAAGAGCACAGCGCGGCCTACTATTCGATACACGGTTCAGGACAGTGGCGATGAGGCGCCGTCTAGTGTCGGTATAAAGGTAATTCGCCAGTTAGACAAGTTGCCAGCCGGGAAGCGGGCAGTGGTGTATGTCCGGAGTTACACCACAGGGGAGATGGTAAGTAAGGAGTTAGGGTGTCCATTTTACAAGGCGCGTGCCGAGGAGAAGGGCCAGATATTGCGGGAATGGGCAAATGGAGTTGGGGGATGGATAGTAGCCACAGGTGCATTAGGGACAGGCATCAACATTAAGGGTATCATTATGGTTGTCCATATTGACCGGCCGTACGGATTGACGAGTTTTGTGCAGCAGTCTGGGCGTGGAGGTCGTAATGGCGAAATTAGCGAATCAATTATAGTTGTACGAGTCAAGCAGACAAGTGGGTGGAAGCGGAAAGAGATAATAAGCGATTTTACAGTTGAGCAAGTTGACGAGGACGCCATGACGGAATTCATCCAAAGCAAGGGGTGCCGACGGATAGTACTAGGGAAGCAATTAGATGGTGATACTAAGGGCACAGATTGCATTAGTACAGACAGTGTATTATGTGATCAATGTTTGAGGGAGGCAAGGAGGGCTATCATAGAAGAAGCTATAGATGGCAAGGACAATGAAGTGACTAGAGCAGAAGGCCACGAGGAAGAGTATGGCAACCAGGCAATTGCAAGAAAGTTGCAAGCAATAGAAGAAGCTGACGAAGAGATGATAAGAGCCATGAGCAGATTACAAAGGAGATGCATATATTGTGAATTAAAACAAACAGGTGGATATGAAAGAGAAGCACATGAGTATGTGGATTGTAAGCAGGCGATATACGCAAGGTGTGATATTAGAGTGTACAAGCAATGGCGGAAAGAGATAAACATAGGGAAATCAGGACATTGTTGGTCATGTGGGTTATCACAGAAGATTTGCCGGCGGTTAGAGGGTAAAGGGAAGGAAGGAGAAGGGAAGTGTGAATACGCTAATGTTATGTTAGTAGGGATTTTCATTTTAAACGAGCAGAGGGGTTTACAGGACATTGTAAAGCAGGTGGGATTTCGAGGCGAGTTTCCTAAGGACGTGTGGCAGTGGATGGATCAGGTGCGAGAGGGGTGGGGATCAGTATGGGAGAGCAATTGGATGGCAACGTGGCGATATGTTTGTAAAAAGTATATAGGATATACAGAGATAGCATGAAGATTTACGCAAAGATTAGTATATAGATAAATATAGTAGCAGCAAGATAGATGTGGCAGTAGTAACAAAATACTATAAACAAAGGCCAAGGGTTAAATTAAGAGTTAGCGGGTGGACGGCTATATCGCGGGGTTGATTTTTAAGGGCATATAAAGTACATATAGAGTGGTAGGTATGATATTAGTGGCCCTGAAGAAGAGGTGTAGTGGTTTAGGAGGAAGGCAGAATAAGGTAGGATTACGGGGATCAATTTGATCCAAGCGCTTAGGATAATCAGCACGAAGGAGAATGCATAGTATACATTGTATATTACACGAAGCCGCAAGGGGCGCGAAGCATGTACTACTACTATTTAACCCGCCGGGCGGGCTAAATCCCCCTGCGCTCTCGTCACATTTCCTCCTCCCCCTCCTCCGCGAAGGCCAGCAAGACCGTCCTATCCTGGGCCACGGCATCTCCGTCCAACTCCTCCTGATCCTCCTCCACCTCCGGAAATGGAATACCTCGGGTTTCTAGCCTGCGCTTGTGGTAGAAGTACGACTTCTCCCCGAATGCTTCTTCCTCCGCCTCCTTAACTGCTTCAAATGCATCAATAGCTACTTTCTCAGCCAAGGCACGCCACTGGCGTACATACAGCACGGCCTTGGACCGATCGTTCCCCAGAAGTAGATCCCGGTCCCGAAGGACTAGTGGCGAGTCCCATCTTCGCCGACACACTAGAGCATCAGACAGTGCACCTAGCCCGTTGATCTCTACAGCAGCTGGGAAGCGATACGGTATCGCACCATACCTGTTTGCCAGCCCAGATGGTGTGGCTTTCGGTGAAACCAGATCCCTATGCGCTGTAGATAGATCCGACCACGTTCCTCCCTCCACCACGTCTAACGTCTCTTGGTCGTCCTGGACCCCGACAAACCAGGGCAGCATGGTGCGGCGTATGCCAGTAGATGGTCCGTCGGATCCGTGAGGCAAATGTGGTAGTGTAACCCGGACTTCTCCACGACGGCAAGGCACCCTCTTCCAGTCCACTCCCAGGACCTCCGCATCCTCTCTGGTGAACATCTGCTCGGTAATTCGATGAACAAACCCGTCAGTCTCCTGCCCTCGAGCAACGCAACGACCCCACCATTCCCCAAGCTTATGCTGTATTCCTGGGATTAAAACGGTGCAGTTTGTCTCATCTTCCTCATCCAAAGAGACTGACCCCTGGATCATGCATGCACCACGACCATTAGCGATTAACTGGGGTATATTTAGGTCGAGGTGTCGAAAGTAGGTTAGATCACCCTCTACTGCATACTTTGCATAGTATGGGTAGGTGACAAGGCGCCACTGCTTATCAGGTCGAAGACTAGCATACAGCATGTAGTAAAGTGGGTCTTGACGCATGAGCTGCTGACCTATAGAGTAGAGCATGTTTCGAAGCCAACCGTAGTTGCTCTTGCCATTGATTTCACGAAGGTGGTGCCGATACATGTCGAATTCGGCCAGCACAATCTCCCCAATAGGCCCCCGAAACCACCACGAAAACAGGTCTACGTTAATCGTGCCATCTTGGATCCATGCGTCAGATATCCCTTCTGAGATTGATGATAGTACTGCCTGCTGGTTATATTCGAACCTATCCACTGCCGCCACGGGCATGAACTTGTATGGGCCCAGGCTATCGGATGGTCGCGCTGGACGGTTCGCCACACGGAACCACTTGTATGTAACCGGGTTGGTTTTCAGCTCCCCCAAGGTCAGGCTGTTCTCATGCACTATGCGTATTCGATCAGCAAGCTCCTGTCTATTCAGTCTTTTTACCATGAGACCAAGATGCCCTCCCATGGCCTTCGAATGGGCGTAGCACACCCGCTGGAAGCCTTGGTGCCTTGCAAGCAGCTTCATGTCGGCAGTGAGTCCCAGTGCACGCTTCTTCATGATCGTGGCTTTCCAAGCGTCCGTGACGTCCATCGAGCACCCACACCCTTCCACCCGGCGCCGCTTTCTGGCCCGGCGATCATCCACCCCTTCATTCCTGTCATCCTCGCCGTCAGTTGTGAAACCTTCGGTCCTGTCTCCACCCGCAAGCTCGTCTTCTGCCTCGTCAATAGCCTTTTCATCCACACTGTCTTGGTCAGAGTCCATCAGTTGGAACTCCTCCTCTTCTTCGATAGTAAGCTTCGTACGCTGGCGACCTACTACACCACGCTCGATTTCCCCCGCCGGGCGGGCTAAATCCACTATGCCCCCGTCATTACCCTGCCCGTCACCCTGCGGTTCAGCGTCCCTATTTTCTTCGGGACTCTCCCCGAGGAGACCGCCGGCTTCTCCTGTTCCATCGTCTTCTTTTACCAGCCCGTCACCCTGCGGTTCAGCGTCCCTATTTTCTTCGGGACTCTCCCTGAGGAGACCGCCGGCTTCTCCTGTTCCATTGTCTTCTTCTACCAGCCCGTACTTCCCGACACGAATCCCTAGCTCTTTTAAAGTTATAGCGGATATCATCACGGCGGGGTCGCTGGTACTGCCCAGGCGAGCTTTGTCGATGTCTCCTGTGAGAACGCACTTTGCTGTAGATATTCCTCGGCCAGTCTTCTTGAGCCTCTCCACCACGGCTTTATTGATCCTCAGCACGGCTTCTTTGTGCCCGTAGGCCATCGCAATCCTCCGAGTAGCTACCATGAAAGTAGCAGATTCACCTAGCTGGTCCACCCAGGCTACTGCCACCGGCTCATCCCAATGTTTCAGGACGGCATTCTTCGCCTCCTTCAGTCGATTGCGTCTTGCCTTGTTTTCTTGGATGATTGTCAGGACTCCTGCCCATGCTTCTTTGAACTCTCCCTCTGTCATCTCCTTTCGGTAGACTCCACTGCTGTGCACGTATTTGTACATTTCTTCGATTAGATCGCCCGCGCGGCTGTGGTACTTGACCATTCTCTCTAATATGGCCTGCTGTGCTCCGTAGCGATCTGCCTCATCTATTTCATTGATATATGCCGTCACCTCGTCTAGCGTTGTGAACTCCTTTCCTCCGTATGCTACTGGTCGCGAGAGTGCCCTGCTTTTCACCGCCACTTGATCCATGCCTTCTCACCTGTAACTTGACTGCGCGTAGTGTAAGGTGTAGGTGCTGGACGTCTGCAACGTGACCGTGTGTAAAAGTAAAAAGAGTTAAGAGGTAAAAAGAAAAGAAGGAAAGAGTAAAGGAAGTGAGAAGTGAGATGTGAGAAGTGAGAAGTGAGAAGTGAAAAGCAAGGGGTCGGTTACACAAACGGCTAGTTGAATTCCTTTGTATTGCCGCGCCCTGCCTTTCTTGGTATTGTTGTTTCTTATTGTTGTTGCTTCTTTAATAGGACCACTGTATAGCTGAATAGGACACAATACTAAAGGGTTGTATTGAGCGCCCCTATTGACGATTTTAGCGCGACCGGGGCCAGCGGGCTATAAGTCCAAGACTTTTCGCCCCAAACTATCTCTCTTTCTTTCTCTTTTTACTAAGCTTTCCACTTCTATCCTTGGTAAGCCCCTGCTCTGTTCTTTAATTTCCCCTTCTTGCCTCCCTCCGTAATCTGACGGTAACCCTTTGCCCACAGCACTTCACACAGTCACTCGCAGCCATCTACTGTTCATAAAGATGACTCCCCTAATCTCCAAGGCCACCATGGCTAGCCGCCCACTATACGACCCCCCCGTCTCAAACACCTCTGTCCGGACCATCTTCCGTCCTGCTTTTGTACAGAGCCATTTCCAGCATCGTCTGTCTGACCACGTCATGGGTGTAATTCAAGTCGGCATTCGTCTTGGCCTAGTCACCAAGGCTAAGGCTGACGTATATGAAACTGCCTTCATTCGTGGTGCTAAGCCACGCAAGCATCGAACTCATGAGGGTCGTGCCTTCCTCGCCCCGGACGGAACTGCTATGTCCATGTTTGGCGTGGCATACAGCGGAGCTTCTAGTATTGCCGCTGGTACGTGGAACCTCGACAATGTCAGTACTCATCCTACCTACGCCACATGGCTCCGTAACGTTGTGCACCTCTCCTCCTCTAACTCCTCGGATTCTTCTGCTACTACCGGCTCTTCAGATGATGACGATAACAAAGATGAAGAGGACGACGGCAGCGACGACGGCAATAACAATGAAGGTGAAGGTTCTGCTGCTGGCGAAGCTACAGCTGATTCTGATGTTGGTGAAGCTCCTGCTCTTGTTGCAACTAGCTCTCGTAGCACTAGCTCTGAGCTCTCAGAGCTAGAGTTCGAGGATGATAGGCGTAGTGACGATGATGAGGAGTTTGGTGGAGATAGTGGTGAAGAGTTTGGTGGAGATGGTGGTGAGGAGTTTGGTGGATATGGTGGTAAGGAGTTTGGTGGATATGGTGGTAAGGAGTTTGGTGAAGATGGCGGCGAGGAGTTTGGTGTAGATGGTAGTGAGGAGTAAGGTGGAGATGGTAGTGAGGATCACAGTTCGATCGGTGGTGAGGATCATGGTGCGATCAGTGGTGCGACTGAGTAATCAACACTACCTGCTTGCGTCTCATAGAGAAATTAATCGATCAGTCAGTCTATTCTTGTATGTGATGAAAGTGCTCCTGTCGTGCCATGTGCATCCTTAGCCCATCCCCTCCTTATTTAAACACTCGCCTCATAAGCATAGCTGCTAGATCAACTGCTCCTCCGTAACCAATCTTGACATTTATACGTTGTAGTAGACAATACTATATAGTCTTTGTATAGTAGTAGATTCTAGAAGAGATAATACAGTATAGACAAAGCAGAGAAGAGAAAGTAGCAGAACAGCAAGATATTAAGTATTAGAAAATCAGGTCTGAAGTCGATGCTGGGAAAAATATTGTATAAGATGAAATAGTCTTTAAGAGTAGGCGGTAAATATGGCATTA
>Ga0213876_10002706_pt1 | contig 10332 bp, 8 predicted proteins | sample BarmaccomBMRX_R9_FD_160113 | JGI IMG/M metagenome (GOLD analysis project Ga0213876, IMG submission 160113) | Root-associated microbial communities from Barbacenia macrantha in rupestrian grasslands, the National Park of Serra do Cipo, Brazil - RX_R9 | ecosystem: Host-associated > Plants > Roots...
ACCATATCGCTGAAATACTGCTGCAGCAGAACAAACTGCCCGACGCGGAGAAAGCGGGATTTGAGGTGATCAAGAAATTCGGCTCTTACGATTACTGGGTTACCAGAGCATATATCCTGCTCGGCGATGTGTACCTGGCGCAGAAAGACCTGTTCAATGCGGAAGCAACACTGAAGAGTGTGGTCGACAACGCCACTATTCCCGAACTGAAAGCCGAAGCCCAGCAAAAACTGAATGCAGTTATTGAAGAAAAGAATAAAACCAATAAAGTTGAACAGTAAAGCATTTACCTGTATGCAGTACGCGCAAAAAGCATTGCTATTCCTTTGTGTGTTTTCTTTTGCTTCGATAGCACAGGCGCAGAAGAAGCAGCCGAAGACCAAACCCGTAACGGTGATAAAGGCCGCCGGAGATACCAGTGCACCCAAGACCGTGACCATCACTTCGGCTTTCAAACCTTTTCTGAAGAATGCTGCCAAAGTGAATTTCTCTGCCGCCACGCCGGTGATCGATTCATCCCGCATTCCGGTGAATTATCAGGTGCCTTCGCAGAACCTGTTCTTTTCATATCAGCCGGTGGCCATCAAGCCGCTTGCTTTGGCAGTGGATTCGGGTTATGAATGGACCAATCACCAGTACATCAAACTTGGCGCCGGCAATTTCAGCAGTTACTATGCAGAAGCCGGGTTTTCATTCGGCGATGGCAAACATTCCATCACCAATATCAAAGGGAATTTCCTTACAACCACCGGCCACCTGTTTGCACAGCAGGCGAATAAGTGGGGGTTGGATGTACTTTCTATTTTCAACAGCGGTACCGATCATGAATGGACCACGCATGCTTTTTACAATACGCAGACCCAATACCTGTACGGCTTTCAGCCGGCGACCATTCCGTACACGAAGGACGATCTGCTGCGCCAGTACAATACGGTGGGTTTCGATATCGGCATGAGAAATAAGATGGCCAATGCTTTCGGGATCACCTACCATCCCCAGTTCAGTTTTGTGCGCATCGCCAATAACCTGGAAGCGAATGGCTATGATGTGGTACTGAAGCTGCCGGTGAACAAATCGTTCGGAAAAATATATGCATTCGATCTTGGACTGACCGCGGATATGTCTACCGCATCCGTTCCTGTGATCTCCAATTCAGTGGAGCTCCGCAATAATTTGTATTACCTGAATCCCTCCATCCAGTTCAATACCCCGAATGTGAAAGTGAATGCGGGTATCCAGCCTTCCTGGGATAACAAATCGTTCTCGATGCTGCCCAATTTTACAGCCGAGGCCAAATTATCGGATGCCAGCCTGATGTTCCAGGCGGGATGGGTGGGATATTTCCAGAAAAACACTTTCCGTTCTCTCGTGGCTTTTAACCCCTGGATCGGCTCGCTCGCCAGCCTGAAGAATACCAGGATACGTGAGCAATACGTGGGCGTGCAGGGCGCTGCCGGCGATCATCTCACATTCGCAGGCCGTTTTTCGCTGCTGAACCTGAATGACCAGCCCTTGTTCGTGAATGATCCGGGCGACGGGAAAACCTTTATCGTTGCGTTCGAACCGGAGATGAAAGCCATCCGTGTGCATGGGGAACTGGGATACACCGTGCAGGAAAAGTTCTCTTTCCTGGCGGCAGCTACCTATACTTCATACAATTCCCTCTCGGTGAATGCAAAACCATGGGGACTGCTGCCGCTGGAAGCGACCGGAACGGCCAAGTACAAACTGCTGAAAGATCTTCAGCTGAAAGCGGATGTGTTCCTCTGGGATGGGGCGGCTTACCAGGATAAATCATTGCAGAGCTTTAAATCCGGCGCAGTCGCAGACCTTAACTTCGGCGCCGAATTCACAGTTATCCCGAGACTGAATCTCTGGCTGCAGATGAATAACCTCCTGAACAGTAATTACCAGCGCTGGAATCAATACCCGGTATTGGGCTTCAATGTTCTCGGAGGCGTCGTATATTCGTTCAAATAAACGGATACTTGCAACAGCACCTGCATAAATTCCTGATCCTTCATCGCTCCCTGCATATCCCGCAGTTGGGAAGTTTTTGTGTTCGCGAAGAACCGGCGCGCGCCGATACCGAAAGCAGGCTGCTGTTTGCGCCGAGACCGGTGATCTCATTCAACAATAGTGATAAATCCGAACCGGACGCTACTTTTTTCCATTTCCTGTCGAGGGAAATGAGCAAGGATGAAGACGAGGCCCGGACGGAGTTCAACCGTTTCTGCTCCGAATTCCGGAATAGCCTGCAGCAGTTGGGTATAGCCGTGATCCCCGGAGTAGGGCGGCTGGTAAGCCGGAATGAGAACGACCTCATCTTTACTCCTGAAAGCAGCCTGCTCGATCTGTTGCCACCCGTAGCATGGCATGAAGGAGAGGAACCGCATGCTGTTGTGGCCGCAGCGCCGCGCAAAACAAAACAGAAACGCAGGGAAGAGCCTGCTCCCGCTCCGGTTGCAGCTGCGCCGGTGGTTCATGAGCAGGGGCATTCGGAAGAACCGGATACGGTGCAGACAGAAGAGGAAACGATATCCGAAACTACCCGCGACCGCTGGTGGGTTTATGCGATCATCTTACTGGCCGCCGGCATCCTGGCTTTATTATTCTATTACCAGTAAATTGCGCCTTACCCTGTTGTATCCATGCCCGACCTGATCCATTATACAAAATGCCCCGCCTGTTATTCTGCTTCCATTTATGCGGCGTTGTCGGCCAAAGACTATACGGTGAGTCAGCAGGTGTTCGAGATCTGGCATTGTGAGGACTGCACACTTCGATTTACCCAGGATGTTCCGGCAGCAGAAGCAATCGGTGCTTATTATCAATCGGCCGACTATGTATCGCATTCCGACACGCAAAAAGGCCTGATCAACCTGCTGTATCACCGGGTTCGCAAACATACCCTGAATACCAAACGGCAATTGCTGCAGGAGGTTACAGGAAGATCATCAGGTGCATTGCTTGATGTAGGCGCCGGCACCGGCGCATTTGTCAATACCATGATGGATGCGGGCTGGAAAATAACAGGATTGGAACCGGATACCACCGCCCGGCAGAATGCGGCAATAAAGTATGGCTTGCAGCTGCGCCCCTCCGACGAACTGTATGGGTTGCAGGAAAACCAGTTCGACCTAATTACCTTATGGCATGTGCTGGAACATGTGCACGACCTGCACGGATACCTCGAAAAATTTTATGCGCTCCTGAAGCCCGGCGGTAAACTGGTGATCGCTGTTCCGAACTATACCAGCTATGATGCCAAACGATACGGCGGGTACTGGGCCGCTTATGATGTACCCAGGCATCTCTACCATTTCTCACCTAAAAGCATGAGGCTGCTCGCTGAAAGCAAAGGTTTCCGGGCAGGTAAGCTTTACCCCATGTGGTACGATAGCTATTATGTGGCGATGCTGAGCGAAAAATACCGAAGCGGTACGGGTAACCTGCCCGGAGCGGTATGGACCGGCTTTCTTTCCAATATCAAAGCCGCACGCGACCCGAAAAGATGCAGTTCGGTCATCTACACTTTTTCTAAACCGGAAGCTTAATTGAATTTCAGTTCGAATAGTTTGGGCCATAATTTGCCGGTCACGAAGAAGCGTTTGCCCACACTATCATAAGCGATCCCGTTCAGTACCGCGCCTTCCGATCGCTGCTGCTGTTCTGGAAGTTGTCCCGGCGCATATTTATCGAGTATCCCGGAGAAATCGGCCCTCGAGACTACATTGCCGGTTTTAGGGTCGATCTTCACAATATAATTTGTGGTGTACACATTGGCATAGATATAGCCATCCACATATTCCAGCTCGTTGATGCTGGCCAGCGGGCCGTTGTTATCCGATACGCCCACTGCTTTTACCACCGCAAAGGTTTCCGGATCGCGGTAGTAGATATTATTGGACCCATCATCCATGATCAAGTATTTGCCGTCGTTGGTCATGCCCCAGCCTTCGCCGCTGTAACCGAATTCCTTGATCTTCTTAAAAGTTTTTGCGTCGTATACAAAGCACTTGCCTTCTTTGTAAGTGAGCTGGTAAAGCTTTCCGTTGAGTATGGTAATTCCTTCGCCGAAAAACTCATTGCTCAGGCCGATCTTCTGGAGATCCTTTCCTGTTGCGAGGTCAATTTTAGCCAGTTTACTAACTCCTTTATAATCGGGATCGCCGGTTCCTTCGTACAGCGCATTGTCGTGCCATTCTAGACCCTCGGTAAATGCATCGATACTGTGCGGATATACATTGGTGATATTGTAGTTCAGCACGGCAGGTACGGGATTGTTGTTTAGTGGCGCTACAGATTGCTCTTCTTTTTTGTCGTTCTTGCAGGCAGCGAACAGGGAAAGGAACAGCAGGGTGTAAAGACTGTATTTCATGTGATTTCGGTTGATACGAAAATATAGAAATTGAAACAGACCGGCTGTTAAAACTCAGATCAGTAAAGATGCGGCCTGCTCGGCTACCAAAGGCGTCAAGGCCACGCCCATACCGTTGCAGGCGATGGCGGCATGTATCCTGGCAGAGATCTTCCCGATCATCGGCAGCCGGTTACCGGTAAAAGCCATGATCCCGCTCCAGTGATGATCGATCGTATACTGGAACCTTTGATCCAGGTGACGCGCCAGGAAATCTTCCAGCGCCTGCCTGATCTGTTGAGAACCTGCCAGGTCTGTGGTATGTTCAGCATCAGGGGCCGTGTTCCGGGCGCCGCCCAGCAATATCCGGTCGCCGAAGTTGCGCCAGTAGTAGAAGCCTTCGTCGAAATGGAAAGTGCCTTTGAGCGGAAGTGCGGGAATGGGCGAAGTAACGATCACCTGGCCCCGTGCGGGTTCCAGATCCAATTGCGGAAATAAGGATTTGGAAAAACCATTGGTGCAGAATAATACCTGTCCCGCAGAAAGGGAAATGCCCTGCAGGGTATCGATCCGGATGGCTGAGTCGTTTTCGCTCCAGCCAGTCAATTCCATTCCTGTCAATACCTGAACCCCGGTTTCGCGCAGTTTGCCAGTGAGTGCGGAAACCAGCTGACCGCTGTGCAATGCTGCTTCCGTTACATTTTCGATCAGCGCATCAAAATTGCGCAGCCCCAGGGCCGGAAGTTTTTCATCCACACGGCGGAAGATCTGATCAGATCCGGTGATCGGCCTCAGTTGCTCATTCAACCAGCCTGTTTTGTCTTCTAGTTGCTCCCATCCTGTATAGTCGCGGTTGATGCATTCATAACCGCCGCATGGATCGAAGCCGATCTGCGCGTCGGTAAAACAGGACCTGATCTTCTCAATGCCGCGATAACGCATCTGCACCAGACCGAGCATGGCATCGACACCCATCGTAGCTGCATTGTGCAATAATTCTGTAGGACTTCCAAAACAGGCGAAGCCGGCATTACGGGTAGAAGCGCCGAGCGGGGTAGGAGAACGTTCAATAACAGTGATCCGGAGCGCCTGATCGCGTTTCTTCAACTCCAGCGCCGACCACAAGCCCATCAGTCCCGCACCAACAACGATGATATCCTGGTGCGGATAAAAAGTCTGTTTTTCCCATATGGAAAGCGAGGGAGAGGGCAATAATTAATAATTAGTAATTAATAATTGAGGAGATAATAAAGCAGTCGTCCTGTCGGTTCAATCATTCACCATTCACCATTCACCATTCACCATTCACCATTCACCCTCACACATTGAACCTGAAATGCATCACATCGCCATCCTTCACTACGTATTCCTTTCCTTCAATGCGGAGCCGGCCATTGTCGCGACAGGCGGCTTCGCTGCCGTATTTGATGAAGTCTTCGTAGGCGATCACTTCCGCCTTGATAAATCCTTTTTCAAAATCGGTATGGATCACACCTGCGGCCTGCGGGGCTTTCCAGCCTTTATGGATGGTCCAGGCCCGCACTTCCTGTACGCCGGCCGTAAAATAGGTATCCAGGTTCAGCAGTTTATAAGCTGAAGTGATCAGCCTGTTCAGGGCGGGCTCTTTCATATGATATTCTTCCATGAACATCTGCTTGTCTTCTTCCGATTCCATTTCTGCGATCTGCGCTTCGATATTGTTGCACATCACGATCATCTCAGCACCTTCCGACCTTGCAGCTGCACCGAGCGCTTCGGAATATTTGTTGCCGGTATGCATGCTCGCTTCATCCACATTGGCTACATAGAGCACTGGTTTGTCGGTAAGCAGGAACAGATCGGCTACAGCTGCCTTGTCCTCCTTACTCAATCCGAGCGTATGGATATTCTTACCTTTTTCCAGATGTTCCTTGCAGCGTGACAGTATTTCGAACTCGGCTTTGGCCTTTGTATCGGTACCGACCCTTGCCATTTTTTCTACACGCTGGATCTTTTTGTCCACGCTTTCCAGGTCTTTCAACTGCAGTTCCGTTTCAATGATCTCTTTATCGCTGATCGGATTGATGGCGCCTTCTTCGCGCAGCACATTCTCATCTTCGAAGCAACGGATCACATGAATAATGGCATCCACTTCGCGGATATTGCCCAGGAATTTATTGCCCAGCCCTTCACCCTCGCTGGCGCCTTTTACCAGTCCGGCGATATCCACGATCTCCATCTGGGTAGGTACGATGCGGTTGGGGATCACCAGTTCGGCCAGTTTATTCAGGCGCTGATCGGGCACATCCACCAATCCAACATTCGGTTCGATGGTGCAGAACCGGTAATTGCTGGCCTGCGCCTTGGCGCTGTTGCTCACTGCATTAAATAAAGTCGATTTGCCCACGTTCGGTAATCCCACAATGCCCGCTTGTAAAGCCATTGAAATGCCTGTTTAGGTTGGTGATAAGAGGGCGCAAATATACGGAAAGCGGGAGTGTTGGATTTCGGAATTTTGGAATTGGGAAATTTCGAAATTTCAAATTCCAAAATTGTTCTCTAGAGGTTGTCTGCAGGTACGTCCACCACCCATTTCATCAGCCGCGTCAGGCCTTTCTGGTTGGCGGCGCGGGCCCGGATGTTCCAGATACCGCCGGTAAGTACCTGAACCCGTGTAAATCCGTTAGCCGCCAGCATTTTGGCCGCCTGCACGGTTTCGGGATCGGTGTTGAAAGCATAGACCACGATATCCCTGTCTTTATACGCGCTGAGCTCATTCATTCTTGTCTGCAGTTCGTTCAGCGGAATATTCACCGCATTCATTATGTGCCCGCGGTTGCGCCAGCTGCGATCTGTAACCTTATTGTTGAATTCGGCAGCCGGGCGAATATCGAGCACGAAAGTATTTGGCTGTTGGGTCATCAGCTCATCGAACTCGATCGCATTGATCATTCCGAAAGAATTATGCTGTTCCCATAACTTGCTGCGTTGCGGCAGTTCTTTTGCGGAGGTACTGATCCATTCGCTCATGCCATTGAACAGCACCCGCACATCAGGGTAATCGTTATCGGTAAGCAGCTTTGCAGCGAGATTAGCGTCGCGACCGTAATCGGCCACCACCAAAACGGGCAGGTTGGCCGGCACTTTGTTCAGCGAGGAAGCCAGCGTAGCCAGCGGGATGTTAACCGCGCCCCGGAGCCTGCCCTGCGCATTCACGGCTTCATCGCGGCTGATACCGCGGAAAGCAGAGTCGTTGCGCACGTCGAGTACAAACACGTCTTTGCCGGAAACCAGTAAACGACCTGTTTCTGCGGGAGAGATCAGTTTGTATTTATTGGAGGTCTCATACAGGTCATTCACACAGGGTATTGCGGAATTTTTCAGCATATTGAATTCGGTCATTGCCCCATTCACATTGATCACATGGGTGAAACCGCTGTCTGCTAATAATTTCGAACATACCCGGCTGCGCTGACTATGTGAACAGATCACGAACACGGGCCTGTTCTTATAAGCCCTGATCTCATTGAGACGGTTCTTCACTTCGTTCACATCGATATTGACCGCACCTTTGAGATGCCCGATGTTCAGGCTGGCAGAAGCGGAGGTATCCCTGAATTCGCCGGGGCTGCGCACGTCGAGGATGAGGCGATCGGGATTTCTTCGCAACGAATCACAGAGATCATTGATATAGACTGTGCGAAAAGCAATATTGTCATTTTTGAACTGGGCGGTTGCCGATCCGGCGCAGATACCGAGCACCAGCAGAAGCATATATCTCATACGGTGATTTTGGAATGGTTAAGCTATCGTTTTTTTTCGTCATGACCGATCTCAGAAGGATGTATGGGATCCCGCAATGACCGGTGCGGGAAGCATTGTCAGAAATTTACATTTTCCCGTTGATGCTCAGGGAAATCAGTATTTTCACTATTCAATCGATACCTATGGCCCTGAACTATGTATGGATATTGTTCTTTGTGATCGGACTCATCATAGCACTATTCAAACTGATCTTTTTCCAGGACTACGAGATCTTCAAAAAACTCGCTGAAGGTATCTTCGACGCTTCCAAATCTTCCGTAATGGATATCGGTCTGCCGCTGGCAGGGGTAATGATGTTCTTTATGGGACTGATGAATATCGGCGAGCGCGCCGGCGCGATCAATTTCCTGGCCAGGCTGCTTAGCCCGTTCATGAAGCGGCTATTCCCCGAAGTGCCTCCCAAACATCCGGCGATGGGACAGATGGTAATGAACTTCAGCGCCAATATGCTTGGGCTGGATAATGCAGCCACACCTTTTGGCCTCCGCGCCATGAACAGTCTGCAGGAACTGAACCCGGTAAAGGACACTGCCAGCAATTCGCAGATCATGTTCCTGGTGCTGCATACCAGCGGACTTACCTTGATACCGCTATCGATCATCGCCTATCGCGCCAGCAGCGGCAGTACCAATCCAACCAGTGTATTCGTACCGCTCATGATCGCCACCACCATAGCAACGGTGGCTAGTATTATCATTACCGGCATTTACCAACGCCTGCGTTTCGACCGGGTATTGATCTTCTGGCTGGCAGGTATTATCGGAGCGATACTTTTATTCGCAGCATTTATCAATGGGCTCCCTTCGCAGAAAGATGTGGCCGTTCCGAGCCTGATGACTAAAGAAACATTCAGCAATGTGCTGGGCAATGTGATCCTGGTGTTGATCGTTTGTGCATTCATTATAGGAGGCTTTGTCAAAAAAGTGGATGTGTTCGATGCCTTTATCGAAGGCGCCAAGCAGGGTTGGGATGTGATCGTGAAAGTGCTGCCTTACCTGGTAGGACTATTGGTGGCGATCCGGGTTTTCCGCGACAGCGGCGCACTGGATGCCATCATCAACGGCATTACCTGGTGCTTTACCTCGCTCGGGCTCAATGGAGAATTCGTGCCGGGACTACCGGTGGCCATCATGCGCCCGTTCAGCGGGGCGGGATCGCGCGGGCTGATGCTCGATATTTTCAAGACCCATGGCCCCGATAGTTTCATCGGACAATTGTCTTCCACTTTCCAGGGCAGTGCCGATACTACATTTTACATCGTGGCCCTGTATTTCGGCAGCGTAGGCATCAAGAAAGTGCGCTATGCCATCTGGGCCGGCATGCTCGCAGACCTGATTGGCGTAATAGCGGCGATATTCATTGCGTACATTTTCTTCAAGTAGATTTCAGATCTAAGATTGCAGATTTGAGTTTTGACCAAATCTCTTTCCCCTCTCCACCTGTGGAGAGGGGGCAGGGGGTGAGGTAAAAACGGAGGGTAAGAAATTTATCTCAACTCGTTCAACTTCTCCTTCAACACCACAACCCCGTCCGAAGCCCTCGCCTCAATAGCCGTCAGATTTGCAATGGCAGTGATTGGCGGAATGCTTTTATCGATGATGAATTTAGGGATCGATCGCGGTGCATAACTGAGTAGTCCCGCAGCCGGATAGACCGCCAGCGATGTGCCGATCACTACAAAGATATCCGCGGCTGATGCGATCCTCGCCGCTTCTTCGATCAGCGGCACGGGTTCTTCGAACCAGACGATATGCGGCCTTAGCTGGTAGCCGTCCGGAGCCATATCGCCTGTTAAGATATCGCCGGTAATAGGGTAGGTGGTGAACGGGTCGTTTACGCTGCGCATCTTGAAGATCTCTCCGTGCAGGTGCAGCACATTTGAACTGCCGCCGCGCTCATGAAGATCGTCGATGTTCTGGGTGATGATCTGCACGTCGAAATCTTTTTCCAGTTCAGCAAGCGCCTTGTGAGCGGCATTGGGTTGGGCTTCCGCTACATTGCGGCGGCGCATATTATAAAAATCAAGCACCAGCGCCTGGTCTTTTTGCCAGCCATGCGGTGTGGCCACTTCATAAACATTATAGCCTTCCCACAATCCATCGCTGTCGCGAAATGTTATCAGTCCGCTTTCCGCGCTGATGCCCGCGCCGGTAAGCACCACGAGTTTT
>Ga0213876_10002707_pt1 | contig 10324 bp, 9 predicted proteins | sample BarmaccomBMRX_R9_FD_160113 | JGI IMG/M metagenome (GOLD analysis project Ga0213876, IMG submission 160113) | Root-associated microbial communities from Barbacenia macrantha in rupestrian grasslands, the National Park of Serra do Cipo, Brazil - RX_R9 | ecosystem: Host-associated > Plants > Roots...
GCTTTAACGCTTGATCGCTCAGCATTCGTTCCATGCCCAGAAAGAAAGCCAGCGCCTGGAGGGCGTGGATTTCTAAAGATGCCTGGGAATGGCATTCATGCGATCAGTTTTATTAAGTGTCGTATTCAGGTCTTACCGGTCGTGCAAACCGGCTCAACCCCGCTTCACAATGTCAAAGCTCTTTGAGAGAGCTCATCGCGCGAGTTTTGCTCGCGTGAATTGGATTGTCGTTTCCGTCGTCGTCTGTTCGAAGGTTTGGTGGAGCCAAGCGGGATCGAACCGCTGACCTCAAGCTTGCAAAGCTAGCGCTCTCCCAACTGAGCTATGGCCCCGTTGTTCGTTGGGCTGAAGGGTACAGATGGTGGGCCCGGGACGAGTTGAACGTCCGACCTCACGCTTATCAGGCGTGCGCTCTAACCACCTGAGCTACGAGCCCGATGAGGTTCAGCAAGCCGCGCGCGGTCGCGCGACTTATCATGGGTGCGCAAGGTCCAGCTCGCGCACACGACGGAAAGGAAGAGAAACGAAGGCGGCGGCAAGACTCGCCGTTTGTCTAGTGAGTACCGGGAAACAGCATGAGTGCTGTTAATCGAGGTACATCCTTAGAAAGGAGGTGATCCAGCCGCAGGTTCCCCTACGGCTACCTTGTTACGACTTCGGCCCAGTCGCTGATCCTACCGTGGCCGGCTGCCTCCTTGCGGTTAGCGCACCGTCTTCGGGTAAAACCAACTCCCATGCCGTGACGGGCGGTGTGTACAAGGCCCGGGAACGTATTCACCGCAGCCTGCTGTTCTGCGATTACTAGCGATTCCACCTTCATGCACCCGAGTTGCAGAGTGCAATCTGAACTGGGACGGTTTTTTGGGATTAGCTCACTCTCGCGAGTTGGCTGCCCACTGTCACCGCCATTGTAGCACGTGTGTAGCCCAGGGTGTAAGGGCCATGAGGACTTGACGTCATCCCCACCTTCCTCCGGCTTGTCGCCGGCGGTCCCTCTAGAGTGCCCAACTGAATGATGGCAACTAAAGGCGAGGGTTGCGCTCGTTGCGGGACTTAACCCAACATCTCACGACACGAGCTGACGACAGCCATGCAGCACCTGTCTCTGCGCCCCTTGCGGGGAAACCGGATCTCTCCGGCGAGCACAGGATGTCAAACCCTGGTAAGGTTCTGCGCGTTGCGTCGAATTAAACCACATGCTCCACCGCTTGTGCGGGCCCCCGTCAATTCCTTTGAGTTTCAACCTTGCGGCCGTACTCCCCAGGCGGAACGCTTAATGCGTTAGCTGCGCCACTGAATAGCAAGCTACCCAACGGCTAGCGTTCATAGTTTACGGCGTGGACTACCAGGGTATCTAATCCTGTTTGATCCCCACGCTGTCGTGCATGAGCGTCAGTTACGGGCCAGTGAGCCGCCTTCGCCACCGGTGTTCTTCCCAATATCTACGAATTTCACCTCTACACTGGGAATTCCACTCACCTCTCCCATACTCAAGCCACTCAGTCTCAAAGGCAATTCCAGAGTTGAGCTCTGGGCTTTCACCCCTGACTTGAGAAGCCGCCTGCGCACGCTTTACGCCCAGTAATTCCGAACAACGCTAGCCCCCTTCGTATTACCGCGGCTGCTGGCACGAAGTTAGCCGGAGCTTATTCTGCGGGTACCGTCATTATCGTCCCCGCCAAAAGAGTTTTACAACCCGAAGGCCTTCATCACTCACGCGGCATGGCTGGATCAGAGTTTCCTCCATTGTCCAAGATTCCCCACTGCTGCCTCCCGTAGGAGTCTGGGCCGTGTCTCAGTCCCAGTGTGGCTGGTCGTTCTCTCAAACCAGCTACCGATCGGTGCCTTGGTGAGCCTTTACCTCACCAACAAGCTAATCGGACGCGGGCTAATCTTTCGGCGATAAATCTTTCCCCCCTTTCAGAAAACAGAAGCCGGAAGTCAGAAATCAGACATTCGGCCAGCGCTGCGCGCTGACTTCCTTTTTGCTTCGCGTGCCTAAGCACGAAAAGCTTTTCCGATTTCAGAGTTCCGATTTCTGGCTTCTGAAAAGAGGGCGTATCCGGAATTAGCTCAAGTTTCCCTGAGTTGTTCCGAACCGAAAGGCATATTCCCACGTGTTACTCACCCGTCCGCCACTGACGTATTGCTACGCCCGTTCGACTTGCATGTGTTAAGCCTGCCGCCAGCGTTCGTTCTGAGCCAGGATCAAACTCTCATGTTATGATCCTGAGACATCCCGAAACGCCTCGTCGTTGTTCGCAAATACCTGACATGACGGAGTTGGTCGTTCCGGCCCATGGAGAACCGGCGCGACCAGTTTCATGTCTTTCTTTGCTGAAGAACGCGAGCGTTCGGAATGCTCGATTGTTTGCCCGTGATTGCTCACGAGCGTGCGACCGAGCCGCCGCCCACGTTCCCCTTCCTCGAATCACAATGTCAAAGAGCCCCGCCTTAGGGCGAACTTCCATTCTTCCAGAGACGGGAGCCGCCCGCAAGACCATAAGGCCATCGGGCGGCGGAAGGCGTATATAGGGAGGTCGATTTGCCCTGTCAAACAGGAAAATGGCTGATTTCGCGAAATATTTTGGAGCCGGCCCTTCTTCAAAACCGGGCGCGCGCGTGCTTCGCGGATCGGGATATTATCCGGCCGCACCAAGGGCTATCCGCCGAAACGCGCTCGCGGCTCGTTTGTTATGGACAGGTTCCTGCGGTGCCTGCCGTCGAAGATGCGCTCGTCGGCGTGGACGGTAGACACGTTGAGGTCGGGCTGGGAGTCACGGCGGCCGAGACGGGTGCCGTGCTCATGGGCTGCGTTGACCGATATCCCGGTGTTGTCGGTGTCGAAGGCGGCCATGAGGAATAGGACGGCGTGGAGCCAGCCTGGTAGGCACCCGTGGTGGGAGACGGCGGCGCCGTGGTAACCGTAGCCGGGGCACCACCCGCCGCTCCTGCCTGTGATGTTGTTGGCGGCGTAGTCCCGCTTTGCGCGAAGGCTGGAGCTGCCGCAGCCAACATCGCCATTGCCAGAAGAGAGTTTCCCAATCGCATCTCAAACCTCCACAATACCGTCTTCACCGAAGAGAACGGATGGTTAGAGGCAGCGTTCCGAATCCGTAGACGTTCCGTCTACGGACGATCAACCAAAGCGCTCTGAACGGTCGCGCCAGGCATTCCCCAGAGATCTTCCCGCGTGAGATCGGTAAACAGGACATGAGAAGCCGGGTCGAAGCGGAAATGGCCCGGTGTTACCCACACCGAAACCACGCGATTCAGCGCCACTTCAATGCGATGAGGGGCGCCATCCGGCCCTGTCTCGACGTTTCGCACTTTGCCAATGAAGCGGCCGGACGGTGCTTCGATCGGTGCCTGGGCAAGCTGGTGCGTCGCGTCGGCAATCAGATAGAGGCGCTTCAATTCCGGAGCTTCGTAGCGATAGACATACACCTGCGGGTAGTCTGTCCATTCGTAGCGCGTCACGTCGTATTGGCGGATATCGCGCACAGTCACCGTGCTCGACACTTCCTGTGCCGCCGCGGGCGCGATGTGCAGGAAACCCAATAACGCGGCCGCGCTGCCGATGAGCGCCACTTTGTTCAGCATCACACGATTCTCCTCTTCGTGCGAGCGACACCTCCCGCCTCTTCTTAACAGATGACGTTCGCAGCGGTTCCGACACGCCTGTCACGGCGCCCTTGCTGCACAACCGATTCGACTGCTCTGAAAGAAAGACCGGCGCCGTGAGCGCCGGTCTTGGGCCTCTCGACAACGTTAGTGGGGAGTCGTTCCCGTGTTGCTGTTCTCGCTGCCGGTGTCAGAGCCTGGTGTCGAGCCAGGTGCTTCCATAGTGCCGCTGTTGTTCATGTCTGAGCTGCTGCCGCGGTCCGCACCGGGGGTAGTGCTGGAAGGCGTCGTGGTATGGGTAGGATGGTGGTGCGTGCGGTGGCGTGTGGCGTGATGAGTCGTGTGATGCATCGCGCTGGATGAGGTTGTAGCGCCGCTGCCCATGCCGCTTTCGGCTGGGCTGGTCGCGGTGGCTGGGGGGTTTGCAGCCGGCTCTGACGTGGAGCCTGCCGGCGCGGTACCGTTTTGCATCGGCTGCGCTGACGGAGCCTGGCTGCTGTTCGTCTGCCCTATTGCGAGGCCGGTTGAGAGGGCCAATGCCGCGCCACAAAGCGCTAAACCTTTGATTAACATGCTAAAATCTCCTATTGTGTTGCGGGTGGCCCGCGCCCATGCGGTCTGCGGAACGCATCCTTTGACAATTAAAGGAACGTTTGGGCGGACGGGGCAGTTCCGAATTTCTTAAGGATGTGTTTACCCACGGCCCCCATCAGCCGGCGCCGATATATCCCCGCAGGCTCTCCGCCTCCTGCACCGTCTCTTCGATACGGGTCTTCACCACGTCGCCAATGGAGACGATGCCGACCAAGCGTTCTTCCTCCACGACGGGCAGGTGCCGCAGCCGCAGATTGGTCATGGTCTCCATCAGATCTTCAATGGAATCCGCTTCGGCACAGGTTTCGACAACGCGCGTCATATGGTCTGCGACGGCCGCTTTAAGGGCATCGCAGCCGACTTGCGCGGCGGCTCGCACGATATCGCGCTCTGAAATCACACCTTCCAACGTTCCATCGGAACGGCGCACGATCAGGGCGCCGATGTTGTGCTGCATCAGCGCGCGGGCTGCATCGTGAAGGGTTGCATCCGCGGGTATATCCACCACCTGGCGGCCCTTAATGCGGAGAATGTGTCGGACCTGCATAGGCTCCTCCAATGCAAGATTGCGATTATGCTGCACCGTTTGAAACGGTGGAGCAAGACAGAGGTTCGAACCGCAATAAAATTGCGGCATTGCTACCCGGCGACAAACTCGCGGGCTTTGCCCAGATCAGACACGAAACGCCCATATTCCGTGCGTTTGTCGCGCTCTTCCCGCAGCCGCAACAGATAGGACGGGTGGATGGTAACGAGCGCGCTTGCGTCGCCGACGGCCAGAATCTCACCACGCATCTTGTTGATGGTGATGACCCGCTCGAGCACGCTGCGCGCCGCAGTGGCCCCGAGGGCCACAATCAATTTCGGACTTACCAACTGGCGCTCGATGGTTTGCCACCGGCGGCAGGCAGCAATCTCCTCGGCATCCGGACGCTTGTGCAGGCGGCGCTTGCCACGCTGCTCGAACTTGAAGTGCTTGACCGCATTGGTGACGAACACCTGTTTGCGATCGATTCCAGCCTCTCGAAGCGCCTTGTCAAGCACCCTGCCCGCGGGTCCGACAAACGGATGGCCGTCGAGGTCCTCATCATTGCCCGGCTGCTCGCCGACCAGCATCAGCGGCGCGTGCGCCGGCCCTTCGCCAGGCACTGCCTGTGTGGCGAATTTGTAGAGATCGCAGCGGCGGCAGGCGTTCTCCACTTCGCGCAACACCTTCAGCGAGCGCGGCGTCTCTTCGCGCAATTGCTGCTCGAACAGCGACATGGTTGGCGAATGCCCGGATGAGCGTTACAGTTCCTTTTCCAGCAGGCTCTCCAGCGTGGACAGCGCGTCGGCTTCGCGCGCCGGCTTGTCCCAGCGGATGCGATTGATGCGCGGAAAACGCATGGCCACGCCGGATTTATGGCGGGTGGAACGCTGCAGGCCTTCGAACGCCACCTCCAGCACCAGACCGAAATCCTTATTCGCCTTTACCGCGCGCACAGGTCCAAAGCGCTCAATGGTGTGATCGCGCACGAATTTGTCCAGCTGCTTCAGCTCCTCGTCGGTGAAGCCGAAATAGGCCTTGCCGACCGGAGTGAGCGCGCGATCGCCGTTTGCGTCCTCTTTCCAGACGCCAAACGTATAATCCGAATAGTAACCCGAGCGCTTGCCGTGACCGCGTTGCGCGTACATGAGCACCGCGTCCACCAGATGCGGATCGCGTTTCCACTTGAACCATGGCCCCTTGGGGCGGCCGGCCTCGTATATGGAATCCCAGCGCTTGAGCATGAGGCCTTCCGCAATCTGCGGATCGCCTTCCGGCGGATGCGCGCGCAGGTCTGCCAATTCTGTCCAACTCGAAAACGGCTGCAGCGGCGAGAGATCGATGCGCGGCGAATTTGCATGCGCAACGAATGCTTCCAATCGCCTACGCCGCGCGGCAAACGGCAGCGCGCGCACGTCCTCTTCGCCATCGAGCAGGATGTCGTAGGCGCGGATGCCAATGGGAAATCTCGCAAGCAGCGCGAGATCCACGCTCTTGCGGTTGAGGCGCTGCTGCAATTCATTGAACGAGGCGACGCTGCCTTCGCGCATGACCAGCAACTCGCCGTCGATCACGCCTTCGAAATTCAGCGCTTCGATGACATCGGGAAAGCTGCCGGAAATATCGTCCGAAGTCCGGCTGTAGAGCCGGCGCTGGCCACGTTCGCTCGCTGCCTGCACGCGAATGCCGTCCCATTTCCATTCCGCGGCATAATCTTTCGCCTCATACTTCGCGAAGTCGGCATCCTCGATGGCGTGCGCCAGCATGACGGGACGAAAGCGGCCGGGATTGTCCGTTGACGGCTTGTCCGAGCGCTTCTCCAGCCAGGCGAACAAATCTTCATACGGAGCACGCTGCCCGTGCCAGACTTCCTCGATCTGGCCGACTTCGACACCGCCCATATTCGCGAGAGCATGTTTCGCCAGTCGCGCGGAAACGCCGACGCGAAAGCCGCCCGTCAGCAACTTTAGCAAGGCCCAGCGGCCGTCGGCATCGAGCGCATCCAGCCAGCCTTCCAGCAAGCGCTGCACTTCCGCGCGGCTGGCATGGGTGAGCGTATCGACCACCTCCGACAATTCCGGCTCGCGGTTGGCGCCGTGTTTCGCCGGCCAGACCAGCGCCACGGTTTCCGCGAGGTCTCCGACGTAATCATGCGAAAGATGAAACAGCTCCGCATCCATACGCGCTTCGATCGCCTTGCGGATGAACGAGGGTTTCGCAGCGGTGAAGCTGAGCACCCCGGTGAGCGCCGCCAGCGCCCAACCACGCTCCGGATCGGGCGCATCGGCGAAATAGTCGCGCAGCAAGGTGAGCTTGCCATTGCGTGCCGGCGTAAACGCCAATCGATCCAGCAAATTCGCAAACGCGCGCACTCAGTCCTCGCCTTCTTCGTCGTCGTATCCGACAAGGCGGAGCGCGCGGGCGGGTTGATTGTTCAAGGTGCACCAACGCAGCAACGCGTCCTCATTGCCATGCGTGATCCACACTTCGCCCGGCGCCAATTCCTTGATTGTGTCGGTCAACTCGCCCCAGTCGGCGTGATCTGAGATCACCAGCGGCAATTCCACATGCCGTTGCCGCGCACGGGCACGTACGCGCATCCAGCCCGAGGCGAACGCCGGCAGCGGATCGGCGAAGCGGCGCGTCCAGCGATCCTCCAGTGCCGACGGAGGCGCGATGACAATGGCGCCGGCGAAATCCGCCTTCTTGGCGTTTTCAACCGTGGCCGGCTGGAGCGGGCCGAGATCGATCCCGAAGCGTTCGTACAGCGTATTCATGCTGGCGAGCGCGCCATGAGTGTAGAGCGGCTGGCCGTAACCGCCCTCGCGAATGAGCCGGATGACGCGTTGCGTCTTGCCAAGCGCGTAGGCGCCAACGAGGTGCGTGCGTTCCGGAAACTGCGCTACCGATTTCAGCAGCTTCTCGATTTCATGGCTGGCATCCGGAAAACAGAACACCGGCAGGCCGAAGGTGGCTTCGGTGACGAATACGTCGCAGCGCACAGGCTCGAAGAGCGGACAGGTGGGATCGCGGCGCCGCTTGTAGTCGCCGGAGACCACGATGGTCAGGCCCTTGCTGCGAATCACGGCTTGCGCCGAACCCAAAACGTGCCCCGCTGGCACCAGTGTTACCTCAACACCGTTGCGTTCCGTGGCTTGCCCGTAGCGCACGGCATCCGCGCTTCCCGCGAAGCCCTCGCTGTACCGAGCCTGCATGATGGCAAGCGTTTCGACGGTGGCCAGAACCGCGCCATGGCCGCCGCGCGCGTGATCGGAATGGCCGTGCGTGATCACGGCGCGTGCCACGGGACGCACCGGATCGATGTAGAAATCGCCCGGCGGGCAATAGAGCCCTTGCGGCGACGGACAAAGGATGGATTCAGGCTTGACCAATGTCCGGCGTATCTAATCCGGATACGGATCGAGCGCCAGCAGCGCAAAGCTCGCCAACCAATGCTCCCCCATATAGTCGCCAGTGACATGCGGCAGCGCGGTTTCGATATGGCGCTCGATTCTTGCGCATACCTCAGGCAACGCGCCTTCCGGCATCGCGGATGCGATGAGCTTCCAGCACCAGGCACGAGAGAGATTGAGCCCGTCCAGATGTGCAATCTTGCCGTCGCTGCGATCGCTCACCGTTGCGGGTGTAAAAAGATGGACCGGCCGCCCCCGCCTGGCATCAGGCAGGAACGCATCGAACCATGAGGTAAAATCCGCAGCATCCAGCGCCGCGCTCATGCTTGCCGCTTCAATCAGAGCGGGGGAGAGAAAATCGTCCTGCGAGGGCTCAAACACGTTGCAACCGGTATCGGAGTCGTACCAGTCCCGAGCCTTCTCGATGAGGAGCGCCTGCAACCTGCTGTCACGATTGACGCGCGCATAGTCCAGCGCAAGCGTGATGGCAAACGCGGAGTTGCCGTGCGTTCCACCCCGCACCGGATAGGTCGCCAGCGGCAGGAAATCGCGGAAACGCTGAACGAAAGCATCCGCGAGCGGCTGCAAGTACTGTGACCACCCCGCGCCATCGGGATTTCGGTGAGGCAACAGTTCCGATTGCAGCTTAAGCAGCCACGCCCAGCCGTAGGGGCGCTCAAAACCGCGAGCCGAGGGCCGCGCGAGATACGCTACCTCGCCAGCCACGTTCTCTGGCGTGAACTGCGCATCGAACAGCGCGCGAATGGTGTCCGCTTCCGCCAGATCGGGAAAGCGTCGCAAGCAACGCGCCAACGTCCAGTAGCCGTGCACGCAGGAATGCCAATCGAAACTGCCGAAGAAAATCGGATGCAGCTCGCGCGGGCTCTTCACATCCTCCGGCCCGGTCAGCACATGGTCGAGCTTGTTCGGATATTCGCGCGTCACGTGGCCGAGCGCGGTCCGCGCGAAATGCGAAGCAAGCTCTTTCGTCAACGCGAGCGACACGGCAACCTCAGAAGCGATAGACCAGGAAATACATCAGTAGTGTGTTCGCGATCAGCATCAGTCCCGCCGTCGGCAACTGCACCTTTATGACGCCGTTGCGGTCCGGGAGCTCCAGCAGCGCGGCGGGCACAATGTTGAAATTGGCGGCCATCGGCGTAGTCAATGTGCCGCAGAAGCCCGAGAGCATGCCGATTGCCGCCATGATGGCGGGATTGCCGTGGAATTGATGCACGATCAGCGGCAGGCCTATTGCGGCGGTCATCACCGGAAAAGCAGCGAAGGCATTGCCCATCACCGCGGTAAAGGCCGCCATGCCGATGCAGTAGACGGCGACGGCCTCGAAGGGCTCGTCCAGCGGCAGATAGCGCGTGGCGATCTCACCAACGGCGTTGCCGACACCGGCAAGCGCGAAGATGGCGCCCAGCGACGCCAGCATCTGCGGCAGAACAATTGCCCAGCCGACCATATCGGCCAGTTTTCGGCCCTCCTGCAGCGGTGCCAGTAACGGCGGTCTCAACCAAACGACCGCAACGGTGAGCGCGATTACGATGCCGATCACGAGCGAGATGACGGTGACGTTCTTGTCATCAAGCAGTGGCCAAGCGCCTATCTGCACGTTTTTCAGCAACACGGTACCCAGCAGAGTGATGGCGGGCACGAGTAGCGCCGGCGCGAACAGCCAATTGCCCTTCCGCCGAGCGCTTTCCTGCCGCTCTTCGCGGGACGCGGTGGACGGCTTGCCGTGGCCCAGCAAATTGCATCCGCCGAGCGCAATCAGCGCCAGCACCAGAACGCCGTTCTGCCAATCGTTGAGATACGAGCCGAAGAGAAAGCTTGCAGCAAACAGCCCCCAAAAGGCCGTGTTGCCCAAGCGCTTGCTGTTGCTGCGATCGAAAGCACTCAGCACGGCATAGCTGGCGAACGAGAGGCCGGCGACAACGTAGCAAAACTGCAGCGTGATCATTTGGCTGCCTGCGCCATTTCGCGCCTCAGCTTGCGGTCGAGCAGCAGAACCCGCGCGCCATGGATGAGCAACGCCAGCACCGCTGTCGGGATTGCCCACACTGAAAGATCGAACGGCTGCACCACCACGCCGCTCTGTTGCAGAAAACCCTTGATCAGCAGGATGGAGCCGATGGCGATGAACACATCTTCGCCGAAG
>Ga0213876_10002708_pt1 | contig 10324 bp, 8 predicted proteins | sample BarmaccomBMRX_R9_FD_160113 | JGI IMG/M metagenome (GOLD analysis project Ga0213876, IMG submission 160113) | Root-associated microbial communities from Barbacenia macrantha in rupestrian grasslands, the National Park of Serra do Cipo, Brazil - RX_R9 | ecosystem: Host-associated > Plants > Roots...
TCCGACGGGGCGGGCGATTGATCTCGACGGCGACGTGTACGACGCCGCGGAGTTTGCGCAGTGGGTGCGCACTCAGATACCTGAGAACTATCCGCTAAGCTTTTTTGACGAGAGTTATACCGAAGAAGTTCCGCTCACCTCTAGCACCACAACCGAAGAGCTCACGGAGCCGTTTCTCGCGTAACCCGTTCCGCCTGATCCACTCTTCCAGAGAGGAAGTTCTTCAACCCTTGGGCGTTGGAGCCACTGCGGAGAGCGCTTCGAGGGCTCGACACCAACGGGGAAGGGTTCTCCACCCGGTCCGTTATTTGGACCATTGTTCGCATCCGGACTGGTGTTTCGCAGAAAAGACGCTGTCCCAACCTAGGGGCGGTGACGCCACTGCGGAGAGCGCTTCGAGGAGTGAAAACCCGAACGGGAAGGGCTCTTTACCTGGACGTGTGTTCCCCTATCTTCTGGAGGTCGTGTGTTCGCTATCTTCTGGAGGTCTGACACCCGGTCGGGACCTCTGCGCAGTGAGCGGGCGTCAGCGCGTGATGGCGGCGAGGAACGCGCCAACCTCGCGGCGGAAGGCTAGCGGCTCGTCGCTCATCACGTTGTGTGCCGCGTGCGGCACCTCCACCATACGCACGTTGGCAAGTGCTCGCAGACGGTCGGCGGCGTCGCCGGTGAGGTGGCTATGCTCGCCCGCGCGAACGAACAGAATTGGCCCTGGGAACGCCTCCAATGCCGACCAGATGTCTTCGAAATTCCCAGGCCCCAGCGGCCCATTACGCAATGCCGGATCGTATTTCCACGTCCACAGTCCATCCGGCAGTTGCCGCGCATTCCAGTACAAGCTGGTTCGCAACCGGTCCGGGTCGCCGCGACGCCCGAGCGTTGCCGCGTGCTGGACAAAATCCTCGAATGAAGTGAACGTCTGCGGACCAGCGGCCGACCGGATTCTCACGCTTGGGCGGCCGCTCGGCAGCAAGGTGGAATCCACCATCACCAATGCGCGGATGCGTGGGTGGAGCTGCGCCGCGACGAGTGCGGATACCGCTCCGCCAAAGGAATGGCCGAGCAGGACCGCGTCGGTGAGGTCCAGCTGCTCGATCAAAACCTTGACGTCCGCGGATACGCGGGCTCGACTGTAGTCACCATCCGGCGCCCAGCCGCTGTCGCCATGGCCGGGCAGGTCCAACGCGCGAATGTGGAAGTGCTCGCGCATGTCCAGGCTGAAAAAGTCCCAGACATGCGCCTGGAGGAGCGCTCCGTGCAGCAGCAGCAGTGGGGGACCGTCACCCTCCCAGTCGAGGAAATTCAGCGTATGGCCGTTGACGACGCACGTGCGCCGCACAGGCGGAGTCGGGTCCGCAACATATACGCCCTTGCGGCGCGCCGCTTCCAGCGTGAAACCGAAGAGCTCGTTATAGGTGGCAGTAGCCAAGTCAGCTGGTGGCCATCGCGGCGCGGACCCGTTCGGGAGTGATAGGCAAGGTGCTGACGCGGGCTCCGCAAGCCGCGTAGACGGCATTCGCCAGGGCGGCGGCACCGGGAATCACCGGAGGCTCACCAACCCCTTTGGCGCCGAACGGTCCCGAAACCGAGGGCACTTCCACGATCTCGGTTTGCAGCGTCGGGGACTGACTCGCTTTGGGAATGGCATAGTCCATCAAGCTGGTGGTAATCGGTGTGCCCTGAGCATCGAACTCCATCCGCTCGAACAGACCCCAGCCAACCGCCTGCACGGTGCCGCCATGAATCTGGCCTTCGACCGCGGCAAGGTTAATCGCCCGGCCGACGTCCTGGGCGGAGATGTGGCGCAGCGGACGCACGTGACCGGTATCCGGGTCCACCCGCACGCGTGCGACGTGCACGGCAAAACCAGGCGATGTATCAGTCACGGCGGATTGACCGCGTCCATACACCGGTTCGTAGCGTGCCGCGAATGAACCACTGAGCGCGTGAATTTGCGCCAGCGTGCGCGACTTGCCCGGCACGCCGCGCACGCGGACACTGCCCTGCACGATCTCGAGGTCTTCGACGGATGCTTCGAGCTCGGACGCGGCGATGCGGAGAACCTGGTTCCGTGCATCTTCGGCCGCACGGAGGACCGCCGGTCCGTTGGAGTAGGTCACCTTGCTGCCACCCGAGACTCCCGCGTACGGAGCACCGTCGGTGTCGACGGTGGTCACGCGCACCTGCGATGGATCGTCGAGGCCAAAGGCTTCAGCCGCGATGATGGCGAAGGTGGTGTTGACGCCCGTCAGGTCGACCGAACCGAGCGAAACCTGCAGGCTGCCATCGCTGTTGAGCCGGCAGGCTGCCGCGGCGGGCTCGATCCCGCCTGGCCAGCCACCCAGGGCGACGCCCACGCCTTCGCCCGGACCGGCGGCGGCACGTTCGGCTCGATACACGGGCTCGATGCGCTCGAGGCATTCGCTGAGTCCGATACGCGGCCATTTGCGACCGTCCGCCAGCAGATCGCCTTCGCGCGCAGCGTTCTTCACTCGCAAGTCGAAGGGGTCAATGCCGAGCGCGTGGGCCATTTCGTCGACCAGGCTCTCGAGAGCGAACGCTGCTTGCGGTGCACCGGGCGCCCGATAGGCACCGGTGCCGGACTTGTGGCTCAGGACCTCGGTCCCGCGTAGCAAGAGATTTTCCCAGCGGTAGGTTGAGCCCATCAGGATGGCGGCGATGCCGACCGGCGCCCCTGGATTGGCTCCCGCATCGAAGATCAGCTCGGCCTGAAGCGTGGTCAGCGTACCGTCGCGTCGGGCCCCGATCTTGAGTCGCAACACCGATTGCGGTGCAGGATCGGCCGCCACGAACTCGTCCATACGCGTGTAGGCCAGTCGCACCGGGCGACCGACCGCCAGCGCCAGGGCGGCGACCGTTGGCTCGACCAGCCCAACCTTGCCGCCGAAGCCGCCGCCCACCGGCATGGCTTCTACCTTGACCGCGTGATCGGGCAAGCCGAGCGCACGCGCGACCTGCTCGCGCACGAAGAACATGCCCTGCGTGCTGGCGTACACGACCAGGTTGCCATGCGGGTCCGTGCCAGCGGTGCAGCTCTGCGGCTCCATGTAGCCCTGGTGCACCCAGGACGTGCGGAACTCGCGCTCCACCACAACATCGGCTGCGCTGAAGCCAGCTTCGACGTCGCCACGCTGGAACTGGATCCGATTGGACACGTTGGGTGCGGCGGGCGCGTCCACTGCCTGGCCACCGGTGGCGGCGCCATGAATGGCAAGCTCCGATTCATCTTGCTCGCGCCGTTGACGCACGACTGGCGCATCGACGGCCATCGCATCGAGTACATCCACCGCGGCGGGCGACGGCTCGTACTCGACCTCAACCGCTAGTACCCCATCTTCGGCAACGGCTTCCGACTCGGCCAGGACCGCGGCGACCGGCTGCCCGGCGTACAGGACATTCTCGAGCGCCAGCATGATGCGACGTCCGTCGACGGCCGCCCGAATATCTGGGACTGGCAGATCACGCGCCGTGAGGACCGCATGCACGCCGGGAATGGCGAGCGCCGCGGACCCGTCGATCGAGACGACGCGGGCGGCGGCATGCGGACTCCGCACAAACCGCACGTGCAGCGCGCCTGGGAGAAGCAGATCGTTGGTAAAGCGCAACCGCCCGGTGAGACGCTCTGGCGCATCGGCGCGCTTTGTTCGGCGTCCGACGAATCGGAAGCTCGTAGCCGACGCAGCGGCCTGTGGAGCCTGGACCATCGCCCAGATGTTACTCAGTCGGCGTGATCACACCTCGTGCGTTGTCACCGCGTGCCAGGGCATCGAAGGCGTCGTTGATCGTTTCAAGCGTGTACGTCCGCGTGATCATGCCGTCCAGCTTGAGGGCGCCGCGCTTGTAGAAGCTGACCAGGCGCTTGAAATCCACGGCTGGTCGCGTAGAACCGTAAAAGCAGCCTTTGACCACTTTCTCCTCGCCAGCGATGGTCGCCGGGATGGGGATCTCGGTGCCAGTTGGTGCCATGCCGACGACAACCGCGGTTCCACCGCGTCGAACGGCGTCGTAGCACGAACGCGAGACCCGGGCATCCCCGATCGCATCAAAGGCGTAATCGACCCCCATACCATCGGTAAGCTCGCGGATCGCCTCGACCGCGTTCTGGCGCGAGGCGTTAACCGTATGCGTCGCGCCGAAGCTGCTCGCGTAATCCAGTTTGTTGTCGAGCAAATCGACGGCGATGATCTGGCTGGCATTCGCCAGGACGGCGCCCTGGACAACGCTGAGTCCAACACCACCGGTCGCGAACACCGCCACGCTCGATCCAGGCTCAACGCTCGCGGTATTGAGCACGGCTCCGACCCCGGTCATAACCGCGCAGCCCATCAACGCGGCCACGGTCATCGGGACGTCCCGATCGATTGGAATGGCAGCGGACTCGTGCACCACGCTGTACTCGGCGAACGACGACATGCCGCGCCCGAACGCGTTGAGCTCGGTGTCGCCCTTGCGATGCCGCCGCGTACCGTCAGGAAAGCGGCCTGGCGGCGCGACCATCCTGCTGCACAGGTTGGGTCGACCGATCGTGCACATGCGGCAGTGACCGCAGTTTGGGGCGAACGAGAGAATCACGTGGTCGCCTGGCTGTGTGGTGCGTACGTCGGCGCCGATTTTCTCGACAATGCCGGCGGCCTCATGTCCGAGGATCATCGGCAGGGGATAGCCGGCGCCGTTCCAGGTGCCATCCATGACGTGGTAATCGCTGTGACAGGCGCCGGTCGCGGTGACTCGCACCAGCACCTCATCGTCCCGGGGCCCTTCGAGCGAGACCTCTTCGATTTCTAGTGGCGTATTCGCTTCATAGAGGACGGCTGCCTGCACGCCAGGCATCATATCGCGGCGTCGACGTAGACTCGCCCTCGTGTTAGTCATTGGGACGACTGAGGGGATATTCGTCGCTGAGGCGAACGAATCGCCACGTGCGAGCGATCTGCCAGACCGTGACGTAAAGGTGCTGCGTCAGGCCAATGGCCACGTTCTGGCGGGGACGAATGATGGGGTGTACCGCTCGCGCGACGGCGCCGGCGGCTGGCAGCGGGTGGGGTTGGAGGGCCACGAAGTCCTGGAAGTGATGCCTGCGCCGAACGATCCGAGCACGGTCTACGCCGGAACGGTGCCGGCTGCGCTGTTCCGCAGTCGCGACGGGGGTGCGACATGGTCAGCCGTCGACTCGTTCACGCAGGCATTCGATGCCGATACCTGGGGGCTTCCCGCGATCGCGGGTTGGCCATCAGGCGCGCGCGCCCACTCGATCGTGGTCGATTCGAAGGACCCGGAGCGGTGCGTGGTAGGCATCGAGGTTGGCGGAGTGGTGAGCACCGCCAGGGATGGCAGCACGTGGCAGACGGTCCTGCCTGGCGGCGTACCCGACATCCATTACGTGGTGGCCGATCCCGAGCGGCGCGAGCGGCTGTACTGCTCGACCGGGTTCGGTCGGATTGGCAAACTGGCGGACGTCCCGGATAAGGAGCGCATCGCTGGAATGTTCGCCTCGGATGACGGTGGCCAATCGTGGCGGTACATCTGGGAAGGGATGTTGCACCGCTACACCCGTCCGTTGTGCATTGATCCTCGGCCACCTCACGCGTTGACGGTTGGCACCGCGCCGAGCGCGCGACCCTACATTTCCTATCGCGTCGAAGGCGGCGCGCACGGCCAGATCTATCAGAGTGCCGACGGCGGGACCAGTTGGCGACCGCTCGGCGACGCGCCGCACTCGCCATCCGTCGCCGCGATCTTGTGCGTGACACCGGCGCCGGATGCCGCGGGCAACGTGCTGGTGGGCACCGACTTCGGCGAGGTGTGGCACGTGGAAGCTGCCACGACGTCCTGGAAGCGACTTGCCGATGGCTTGCCACCGGTCCAATCGGTCCTGGCTATGGAGTAGGTCGAAGTTCGAATTGCCAGGCGCACGCCGACGTGACGTGCAGGTAATAGTCGCCGGGATTCACGTTATCCACGTCAAGCACCGCGGTCGTGCCGGTCGACGGGACCTGGACCGACTTTGCCAACTCCACGGGATTGTCCGCGAGCACGCTTGGATCCACGGCCGCCAGCTCCATCGAGTGGGTGCACGGTGGATCGGTGGGTGTTTCGCCCCAGGCGGACCACGTCGCACGATAGCGACCACCCGCCAGAAAAAAAGTATCAGTGGTCCGACCGTAGAGGCCCATGACCACGACAGGCGCGTCGGGGTTCGGTGTCGGCACGACCGTGCTCCCACCAGCCCTGTTTCCGCGGTTGATCGCGACGGCGAATACCACCACGTTGGCCAGTGCGAAGCCGCCGATCACCGCGATCGGCCAGCGCCGCACCAGTGCCGCGATGGTCCTCACGCCTGAACGTGGATGTTACCCTCGGTCACAAGTCCAGATCCCACGGAAGGTTGGATAGATAGGTCGCATGATTCAGGTTCGCGAGCTGGGAGCGCACATTGGCGCAGAAGTCTCGGACATCGACGTCAGGTCGATCAGCGACGCCGACTTCGCGACGCTCTACCGTACGTGGCTCGACCACAACGTGCTCGTCGTCCACGGTCAGGATCTCCAGATCGACGACTTTTTGCGCTACAGTCGCCGCTTCGGCATCCTCGCGCCGCACCCGTCAAAGTCCACACGGCACCCGGACTATCCCGAGATCACGATGCTCGGCGCGAACAAATTCGATGCCGACGGCAACTTGAACATGGCTATCTACCGCCGTGGCGCGGAGGGGTGGCACACCGATGGCGCCTACGATGCAGTCCCCTTCAAGGCGACGCAGTTATATGCGGTTGCAATTCCCAGTCGTGGCGGTGACACGCTATTTGCCAGCATGTACGCGGCGTATGACGCGTTACCGTCCTCGCTAAAGGACCGACTGGATGGCAAGCAGGGCGCCTTCACGTACGGTGGCCGACAGAAACGCGCCGCGTTGCTCAACGAGGAGGATCGCGATTGGCAGCCGGTGTTCCATCCGATCGTCCGCACGCATCCGGAAACCGGCCGCAAAGCGCTCTATTTCGACCCTGGCAAGATTTTGCGGATCGAGGGTATGGATGAGGCCGAGAGCGACGCGGTTATCGACGAACTAACCGCGCGGATGATCCAACCGGATGCCCAGTATCGACACAAATGGACTGTCGGCGACATCGTGATCTGGGACAACCGCTGCTCCTACCACCTGGCAGCCGGCGATTATCCTCCGGAGGAAGAACGCATCCACTGGCGCGTCTCCATCCACGAGTTCAACTGACTCCCAGTTCTTGCATGCGTGTCGTAGCGGATTTGTTCCGAGCTCTCAAGCGTTGTGGCCATTGCGGCGAACGCGTCGAGCGCTCGGACACCCGGACGATCGTAGATCTAAACCTGGTGCGGCTAAGCGGCGACTGGTGATTTGGCCGGATTTTCGATAGGAACTCCGATGACGGAGCCGTATTCGGTCCAACTGCCGTCGTAGTTTTTGGCATTGGGAAAACCGAGGAGCTCCTTCAGCACAAACCAGGTGTGTGAGGAGCGCTCGCCGATGCGGCAGTAGGCGATCACGTCTTTATCGGAAGTCACGCCCTTGCCAGCGTAGAGCTGCTTGAGCTCGTCCGCGGACTTGAATGTGCCATCCTCGTTGGCGGCCTGTGCCCACGGAATATTGGCGGCACCAGGTACGTGACCGGCGCGCTGCGCGGTTTCGGTCATACCTGGAGGCGCAATCACCTCGCCGGTGAATTCCGCTGGCGAACGCACATCCACCAGTGCACTTCCGGTCGGACGATTTAGCACATCGCGCAAGAAGGCGCGGTACTTCAGGTCTGCATCGCGTGGAGGATAGTTCGTCGCGGCGGGCGAAGGTACGTCCGTGGTCAGCGGCCGGTTCTCCAGCTCCCATTTCTTGCGACCACCGTTCATCAGCGCGGAATTCTGGTGACCGTAAATCTTGCTCACCCAGTACGCAAATGCGGCAAACCAGTTGTTGTTATCACCGTAAAAAATGATGCGCGTATCAGGTCCGACTCCGGAGCTGCCGAGCAGTTTCGCCCAATCCTCTTTGCTTGGAATGTCACGCCGCACCGGGTCGCCAAGCTGCGTCGTCCAGTTGACGCCGACCGCGCCCTGAATATGGCCGGTTCCATACGCGGAGGTGTCCACGTCAACTTCAATCAGGCGCACGTTCGAATCGTTCAGATGGTCGGCCACCCACTGGGTCGACACGAGGGCCGCTGGATTTGCGTAATCAGCCATCAATAGACCTCCCTACCTAAAATGCCTCAACCTGGCCAGTCGCGCAGGTCACCATCGTCGATGCAGCTGCCGGGCGCCAGACGCATGGTCAAGAAAGTGCGGCTGGCCGAGGGCGTGACCACGTGCTGAGCCCAGTGCTGGCGCTCGGGCGCGGGCAAGCGCTGGCTGAGCTCGGTTGCGCTGGTGTGCAGCAGCTGGTCATCCGGAGCGATGCCGAAATCCAGCGACCACCCTTCCGGCGAGCGCACTCGTCCAACCGTATTGGTGCGCATCACCCGCCAGCCAGCCTGGGCTCGGTACCGATCGAGCACGTGCTGGTCGAACCACAGCTGCAGCGCGCCGAGGTCGCCGCCCAGGGCCCGTAGCGTCAGCGCGACCGCCTGCGGGTCGGCTGCCTGAGAAATACCGGACATAGTCTTCTGACGAGGTCAACAATAGGCGATTCAGGGCTGTTGGCGCAATTTGAAGCGCTGCGTCTTGCCTGTGCCTGTCTTGGGCAGCTCGCCCACGAACTCGACCCAGCGCGGCCGTTTGTAGTCCGCCAGTTTGCCGCGAACAAAGTCCTGCAGCTCGCGTGCGAGCTCAGGCGACCCCGAGTAGCCCGCCGCGCAGACCACGTACGCGAGCGGTTTCACGAGTCGGTCCTGGTCCTCGCGACCAACGACGCCGGCTTCGAGAACCGCGGCGTGCTCGATCAGCGCGTTTTCGACCTCGACCGGGCTCACCCAGATGCCGCCGACCTTGAGCATGTCGTCGCCGCGGCCGGCGTACCAGTAGAAGCCGTCGGCGTCCTGCGAGTACTTGTCACCCGTGCGGATCCAGTGCCCCTGGATGGTGTCGCGGGTCCTGTCATGCTTGTTCCAGTACATCGCGCAGGTGGAATTGCCCTTGACCAGCAGGTTGCCGATTTCGCCTTGCCGGACGGGCTGACCATCGTCGTCGACGATTTGCATCTCATAGCCGTCGACTGGCTTGCCCGAGGAACCCGGGCGGATGGCACCCGGCTGATTCGAAAGAAAAATGTGCAGGATCTCGGTTGAGCCGATCCCATCCAGAATCGTTACGCCGAAGCGTTTTTGGAACCTTTCAAAAACAGCGGGTGGCAGCGCTTCGCCAGCCGATACGCCCCAGCGCACGGACGAGAAGTCGCACGGCGTCTCGTTCGCCAGCAGCATGGCGTAGTTCGTGGGGACCGAGAAAAACAGCGTGGGCTTGTGCGTGCTCACGATCTCGAACACGTTCTGGGGGGTTGGTGGGCCGGGGAACAACACCGTCGTGGCGCCGACACCAAACGGAAAGTACAGGCCGTTGCCCAGGCCGTATGCGAAAAACAGCTTGGCCACGCTGTAGCAGCGGTCGGCTTCGGTGATCTGCAGCACGCCGCGGGCGTACTGCTCGGTGCACACCAGCATGTCCTTGTGGAGGTGAACGCAGCCCTTGGGCGCGCCCGTACTGCCTGAGGAGTACAGCCAGAAGGCCGAGTCATCCTTGCTGGTTGGCTCTGGGTTCAGGCTCGCCTCTGAGGCAGTGCGTAGCTTCTCGAAGGAGTGCGTACCCGGGGGTGCGTTACCCACCACGACCACATCTCGGAGATACCTCAGGTTCTCGTGCGGAATCGCCTGGAGCTGAGGCAGCAGGGCTTCGCTGATCACCGCCACTCGCGCGCGCGAGTCGTTGAGGATGTACTCGTAGTCCGCCGGCTTGAACAGCGTGCTGGTGGGGATCGGCACGGCGCCGATTTTGATCGCGCCAAAGAAGGCGTAGGCGTATTCCGGACAGTCCAGCAGCAAGAGCAGGACGCGCTCTTCGATGCGCACGCCAAGGATGTGCTTGAGCGCATTGCCGAAACGATTGACGTTCTCGAGCACCTGGCGATAGGTGATGCGCTCCTCGCGGTACTCGATGGCGACGTTGTCCCCTCGGCCTTCATCCACGTTGCGATCGACAAAGTAGGTTGCGACGTTGAACTGGTCCGGAATGGACGCTGCGCTGACCTCGCGTTCGGTCGTAATGGCCATAGCCACGGTCTCCCCTGATGGTGGCGCTAGTGTACGTGCCGTGTCGCGCCTGTCCTCTGCGTCAACCGAGTT
>Ga0213876_10002709_pt1 | contig 10321 bp, 9 predicted proteins | sample BarmaccomBMRX_R9_FD_160113 | JGI IMG/M metagenome (GOLD analysis project Ga0213876, IMG submission 160113) | Root-associated microbial communities from Barbacenia macrantha in rupestrian grasslands, the National Park of Serra do Cipo, Brazil - RX_R9 | ecosystem: Host-associated > Plants > Roots...
GGGTCGCGAGCCAACCATTTTCCGATCACAACCTTTTGCTGGTTACCGCCGCTTAGCGTCGCGACCGGTTCTCCCGGATTTGTTGTCTTTACCGCTAAACCGGAAGTGAGTTCCCGGACGAGTGATTGTTCTCGCTGGCGTCGAATCAGGCCGAACCAGTTAGTTAGCCTGCTCAAACTGGCCAGCGAAAAGTTGGTCTCTACCGATAGCGGGAGGATGGCCCCCTGGGTTTTTCGATCTTCCGGGATGAGACCTATGCCGAGCTTAGTCGCATGCCACGGAGTTCGTGGGAGACCGATTTGCCCGTTGACGGTGACCCGCCCCGAATAACCTCGGCGATACATGCCAAATAAGAGATGCAGCAACGCGACCTGTCCTTGGCCTTCTAGACCGGCTAAGCCGAGGATTTCACCGGGCCGGACTTCGAGAGAGATATCGTGCAACCGTCGTTTCAGCTCCAAGTTTTCCACCTGGATTATCGGGCGAGCGGTTGCTTGGGAGGATTTCTTTTCCGCTTTCTTAACATCGATAGAACGCGAGAGTTCTGTGCCTAACATCAGCCGAAAGATGTGAGATCGATCGAATTGGTCCCGGGTCAAATGCCCGACCGTCTCTCCATCTTTGAGGATCGTGATCCGGTCGGCGACGGTCTCGATCTCTTCCATCCGGTGCGAAATAAAAATGATTCCTTTTCCCGAATCCCGCAGTGACCGGACGAGAGCGAATAGGCGGGCGCTTTCTTCGGGACCGAGCGCGGAGGTGGCTTCGTCTAACAACAAAATGTCAGGTTGATGCGAAAGCGCTTTAGCGATCTCCACTACCTGGCGCTGGCCGAGTGACAGACTCTCGACCATCGCAGAAGGATCAATCGTGCTATCACCTAACAGAGACAGAATCTCTTCGGCACGAGTAAGGACCTTACCCTCTTTAATCCAGCCGATGCGAGACGTAGGCTCCTGACCGATCAGAATGTTTTGAGCGACGGTTAAATGCGGGAAAAGAGAAAGCTCTTGGAACACCGTAGCTAGTCCGGCTACGGCGGCTTGTTTCGGCCCGGAGAACCTGACGTTCTGGCCGCGCAAGAGAATAGTGCCGGTGTCAGGCCTAATCACCCCGGATAAAAGACGAACCAAGGTGCTTTTACCGGCTCCATTTGCACCGAGTAGAGCGTGCACTTCGCCGGCCTGGCAGCGCAAGTCAGCTTTTTTTAACGCCTGAGTTGCTCCAAACGATTTACTCAGATTCTCCGCAACCAGAATCGAGTCCGGATTGCTATTATACGTTACCGTTGTGATGGGGTCAGAAAGGGATGTCGAAAAGAATTGGCTCATCTCCGGCTGACCCCAAACGTCCCTCAGCGAACTACTTGTTCAACGGGGATTTCGACATCACACGAAGGCACACTGAAGTCCGTGATTAGACTATCCGGCTGTGCTGGAAAATAGTTTACGCCGGCCTTCATCTGTTCAGTCGTGATTTCTTCTAACGGAAGACTGATCGTCTGCGGCAGCTTGTTGCCGCTTAACAGATTAATAGCGACGCGGACAGCCGCCGCCGCCATGGCCGGTGGTTGGCCGATAACCAAGGCGGGGACTTTGTTTTCAACGACCAGACGCATGAACCCATTGTCGCTTTCGCCGGTCATCGGCACCAAGGGTCGATTCAATTGGAGAAATGCTTGAATGATTCCAGTGCAACCTTCCGTACCCCAAACCGCATCGATCTTCGGATAGGTCGCCAGAGCGTTAGCAGTTACTTTCTGGTTGGTACCGACATCCCAGTTCCCATAAACATCGATCACCTTGATGTCGGGATGTTGTTTGAAAACGGACATGGCACCAGCGGCTTGATCATTGTCGACTGTGGTCCCGGCAACGCCGTGTACCATGAGGACCGTCCCATTACCTTTGATCTGGTCAGCCAGAAATTCCGCCCAACGTTTTCCCATGGCGGCTTGGTCGTTGTTAACGTTGACCACCTTGGCCGTACCTACGGTGTTATCGAACGCTACCACCACGATGCCGCGGTTGACTGCTTCTTCCAACACTGAGTCGAGTCCGGTGGGTGAAGCGGCGTTCACCACGATCGCATCTGCGCCGGAGAGAATGATCTGACGGATTTGAGCGATCTGTTGCCCGACATCGTTACCGGCATTGTAGACCTTGTACTCTTTGATGAAGGACTGCACTTGCGGCTGTTTTACGTACGCGTCTGCCGCTTTGAGCATTTCTGCGCGCCAATTGTTTCCGAAGTAAGAATTACTGAACGCTATCTTATACGGACCTTTCTTGGTCTTGAAACTCGCCGATGGCGTGGCCGGACTTTGGGGTGGGAACGCCTTAGCCACGGCGGCCTCATCGATCAAACTACTATCGGCAGCGTTAGCCGTACCCAGAAGCGGTGAGGGGCTCAGGCTAAAACTTGCGACTGCGAAAGTGAAAAGAGCGGGGGCAAATCGGGATGGGTCCATAGGGGGATTTCAGAGGTTAGTGCGGATTCGACGGCTCGAATTTTGCATGGAAAGTAACAAGTTACAACGCATAAAATGCTCGAAATGATCGATAATTAATAAATTAATGAGCGAAACGAGCATTCTGACTGCCTTCCCGCGGCTGCGGGACGAGGCCGACGGGCCGCGACCCTCCGTGATTTATGTGCATCACGACTTCAACGCCGATAGAAACGGGTGCGCGTCACGATAGGCTTGGTTTCCATGGCATTGACCGATGCTTGCCGGAACGTGACGGCCCCCCAGTGCCGGCCGCACTCGGCCTCGACCCTTCGGCCTCGTCCCGCGGCCGCAGGAAGGCAGCGCTCATTGCCGATCGCCAAGGCGCTCCTCCTTGAACTCCGGCAACTCCTCGAACTTCTGACTCCTTCCCCATTTGACTTCGGCGATTTTGGAGGTTACCGGCTGGCGATTCTTTTATAGTGAGAGTTTGCCTGTTCTTCTTATTAATGTTGTTGGTTTCGGCAGACGTCGAAGCCCATCCTGCCTTGGTGATAATCGACCCAGGACACGGCGGGTACGATCGAGGAGGAGGGCCAGGTCAGATTCTTCCCGAAAAGCCTTTCACTCTTGATACCGGCAAACGGTTGGCCCGAATACTCAAGGCCGATGGAATCAAGGTGGTTCTTACCCGGAGCGACGACTACTTTGTTTCGCTGGGCCAGCGGACAAGCATTGCGAATGCGTACGCCGGTTACAACGCGGTTTTTGTCTCGATCCATTTCAATTCGGGCAGACGTTTAGGCGCGTATGGAATTGAGACCTATTACAACAACTCACGCGCTTACAGGTTAGCCGCATTGATTCATCCGCGGGTGATCCAAGCACTTGGCAGTATAGATCGCGGGGTCCGTCATCGAGGGTATTTCGTCTTGCGCAGGAACCGCTTGCCGGCCGTGCTCGTCGAATGCGGTTTTCTAACCAACCCTGCCGAGGCAGCCCGCATCGTAACGCCCGGCGCCCGGGAAAATCTGGCCAAAGCCATCGCTGCCGGAATCGAACAATACTGAGGGCCTGTAGCGCTGCTCGCTTGCGACGCGGCGCTCCAGTGGGTTTGACAATTGTACATAATCGATGTACAAACCTGTGGTTCGTTTCTGCATTATCCGTCATGTTGCGGATCGATTTAGCTTCTCGTGTCCCGGTCTATGAGCAGATCGCCAACGGTTTGCGAGCCGAGCTTGTGTCGGGAAAATTCAGTCCTGGGGAGAAACTCCCTACGGTCCGAACCCTGGCCATCAATCTTGGTGTTCATCATAACACCGTGGCCGAAGCGTACCGCCAGCTGGCTAACGAAGGCTGGCTAGAACTGAAGCGGCATCGCGGGGCAATCATCCGTGAACGCGATCACCCCGAAGCGGGGCCTGATGCAATGGAGCGGTTTACCCGGCCGTTGCGCGAGCTCGTCGCCAAGGGACTGGCGGATGGGTTATCGCCGAGCTCGCTGGCTCGCGAGATGATCGAGACCGCTCGAGGACTAGAAGAAAGGACAGCGCCATGACCCATCAACCTTTTGAAATCCAAGTCATTGTTGCCGCCACCATCGGCGGTATCGTGATTCTTAACGCTGCCATCCTGTGGTTCATGCCTCGCCTGACCAGGCCGGACCTCTATTTCGCGGTTACCGTGCCTCCGGGATTTCCGGACGAACCCGATGGAAAATCGATTTTGCGTCGATACCGACAGGAACTGCTTCTGGTTTCGCTCGTGGCGCTCACTGTATTCGTGGCCGGAATCGCTCTGCTGGGTATCGGCTTTGGTCCCGCTGGTCCCCTGATCCAAACGGCGGCCGGATTCATGGCATTTTATCGGGCGAGAAACCGAGTGTTGCCGCACGCGGTTCAGCCGACGATGATCCGCGAGGCTGAACTTCAACCGTATGCTCGGATAATTCCTGGCGGATGGATTGCGGCTTCCGGACCGTTCGTTCTGCTAGCTTTATGTGCCGGTTATCTTTGGATTCACGGGTCAACACCCGCGCGCGGGATTATCTATTCCCTGACCATGACCATAAGCTTGGTCGGACTTACCGTCCTGCTTTACGGGCTAGCCCACTGGGTACGGCCAGTGTATAGCGGCGGCCCCGAGCGTGCGCGCGAACTGCAGTTTCGGCGGACCGTGGCCGCGGTTATTTTAGGAGCGGAATATTACACCACGATACAATCGTCTTGGCTCCTGCTGGTTCCGCCTCATCAGGGTTTGATCAGTCTCGGCCTATTTCCCTTTGCTCCGATTTTCGCCCTGGTGGTGATTCTCGTGCTTGCGCGTCTTGGACAGGGCGGGAGCGGTCTGGCGTCCACCCGAAAATCATCGATGCCTTCTGCCCCGCCGGTTGGAGATCGCACCGCCGATCGTTATTGGAAGCTCGGCGTTTTCTATTTCAATCCAGACGATTCAGCCATCTTCGTCGAGAAACGATTCGGTCTTGGTTACAGCCTGAACTTCGCGCGACCAACCACGTGGGGTATAATGGCATTGCTCTTGATCGCACCCCTGGTCGCGGTTCTTGGTCATGTCACGCAGCTCTTGCCTAAACGCGTCTAGTGGAAACGTTTGGCGTTCGGCGTGTCGTGGAGCGCTGCCTTCCCGCGGCCGCGGGACGAGGCCGATTGCCCTCGCGACCCGTGGAGGGGAGCCGCTTTTGATCGTTACCCGTAACCTGAGCGGATCGTGCAAGCAACCGTCCCATTTCTGAGAAGTTGTCTAGCAGGCGGCTCCCGGAAACGTCGCCCGATGCGGTTTGGCTTATTGTGTTGCACTGGTAGGAAACGAAGGGAATCGCTGTGGGTTATAGGGACGTCGGGAGACGTTTGCGGGAGCCGCCTGCTCGCACACGCCCGCCTGATAAACGCGGGGGTTCAAGAATGTGCGTGCAAACGGGGGTCCGAGTAAAAGCGGCTCCCCTCCAATCGTGCGGGCTGCTTCGGCCTCGTCCCGCGGCCAGCGGAAGTCAACGCTCCACGGTTCGCGCATTCGCCGTTTCGCCGAACGCGGTTCTATCTGCGTAAATCTGCGTTCATCCGCGGTTCCGCCTTTATTCGCGTTCATTCGTGCCCATTCGCGGTTCCAGCTTCTTTTGTTGATTTTTGCCCATCTCAGAGAACCTATTGTGGGCTAATAGAGATTCCTGAGAATGACGTTTTACAGCATTTTGTTTCCTGGAGTGGAAGATCCGCAGGCGAGAGAGGCCGCTGAAGCTCCGGAGTTTTTTAAAGACATGAACCTCCACCAGGTGATCGATGCGATCACCGCGGGAAAGGAGATCTATAATCTAAAACCGCTTTTCTACACTTGCGCGCCCGCCACTGACGTCATCGCTTATCGGCACGAAGTGCTTCGCGATCTGGAGGACGAGGAGCTTCTCAAGAATCTGAAATCTTTCGCGCAAGAGATGACCAAAATGCGCGATTATCTGACGCAAGCGGGCAAGGTCACAGACGACAGACAGAAACAAAGGTGGTTCTTGGACGCGGTCGGCGTTTTTTGTGCCGGCACCGACCAGTTGGCCCATGATCTCGCGCTAGCCAAACTCAATTCGGCTGCCTTATCGGCGTTCCGCGATTATTTATCCGCTTACGTTGGGTCGAGCTCGTTTAGGCAGCTGGAGTCAGAAACGAAAAAGCTGCAAGCCGATTTAGATTCGATCCGCTATTCCACACTGATCCTTGGTTCCGGCACTTTCAAGGTGACCAAGTACAAAGAGGGCCTGGACTATAGCGCAGAGATCGATCGCACTTTCCAAAGATTTAAAGAAGGCGCCCCGAAAGCATACCAATACAACTTCCCGAACTTGCCTCACCTGAACGTGGTCGAGGCTAAAGTGCTCGAGTTCGTTACTCAGCTGTATCCCGAGATCTTCGCCGCTCTCACCGATTATTGCACCCGGTACGCTAATTACGAAGAGAAGCCGATCCAAATTTTCGAGCGGGAGATCCAGTTTTATATCTCTTATCTCGACTATATCGAGAATTTCAGGCGCACCGGATTGAAGTTTTGTTACCCGAAGATCACGACTGATTCGAAAGAGATCTACTGCGACGGCGGGTTCGACATTGCCCTGGCATACAGGCTGGTAGGCGAAGGGCACGCTGTCGTTTGTAACGACTTTTATTTCAAAGATCCCGAACGCATTTTTGTAGTCACGGGTCCCAACCAAGGCGGTAAGACCACATTTTCCCGGCAATTCGGTCAGGTGCAGTATCTAGCCGGTATGGGTTTTCTCGTGCCCGGACGGGCGGCCCAGATTCATTTGTTCGACTACATCATGACTCACTATGAACGGGACGAGTACATGACGAACCTGCAGGGCAAGCTCCAGGACGATGTGGTCCGGATACATAACATTTTGGAAAAGGCTACGCCCAATAGCATCATCATTCTGAACGAGATATTTAGTTCGACCGCGTTGCAGGACGCATTGTTTCTGAGCAAGCGCGTGATGGAAAGGATCATCGAGCTCGATGCATTATGTGTTTGGGTAACCTTTGTCGACGAACTGGCGTCATACTCGAAGACGGTGGTGAGCATGGTCAGTACAGTGGTTCCGGATAACCCGGCGATACGAACCTTTAAAGTATTCCGCAAGCCGGCGGAAGGGGTTGCTTACGCGTTGACCATCGCCGAAAAGTATCGGCTTACCTACGATCGAATAAAGGAACGCCTAAGTTTATGAAGGTTTGTCTTCTGCATCCCGAGAACAATTTTGTGACGCCGCCGCTACCCTGGAATGAACGGGCATTGGCTCAAGACCTGGGGTTGGACACCGTTTTCGGGGTGATGGCCAACCGGGACAAATTCTTGTTTTCGGCGATCCGGGATGTCGTGTTAGCCAGTCTAACTACGGATGTCGACACCATTCTGTACCGGCAAAGCGTACTAAAGGATTGTCTAAAACATCCGGACATCGTGCGAGAGCTTTATGCCATCGCGGTGAAAGGCGTGGAATGCGAAAACAAAGGGTATTGGGCATTCTTCGGCAAATATCCCACCGGTCTGCTGAACCGATCACTCGAGCTCATCAACATGTTGGTGGATGTGCTCAGGAAACTGCGGCACCTGGCCGAAAAACAGACGCAGGGGTTCGATTCTGACGGTTTCCGTAATTTGTTCGCCCGTCTTAAACGCGAGCTGACCGAGGAATATCTTCACGATGTGCAGAACCATCTGAAGGACTTGAGATTCGTCGATGGCACCTTGATTAGCGCAAAGTTAGGCGAGGGCAATCGGGGAACCGATTATACCCTCCAGAAATCGCCCGTTAAACGGACCCGGTTCCAACGATTATTTGGCCTCGACAAGCAACCCGGGTTCACTTTCCGCTTGCACCCTCGAGATCAGCGTGGCGCTAAAGCTTTAGGCGAATATAACGAAAAAGGGATTACTCAAACCGCCACCGTCCTTGGTCAATCTGCCGACTATATCCTGAGCTTCTTTAAGACGCTGCGGACAGAGCTAGCGTTCTATGTCGGTTGTTTGAATTTGCACCAAGCGCTGACCGAAAAGAAAGAACCGGTTTGTTTTCCGATACCGGTTAAAGCTGACGAACGCGAGCATACGTTTAGCGAATTATACGATGTCGGTCTGGCGCTCAGCGTCAGTCCGAAAGTGATAGGCAACGATTTCAAGGCGGAGCACAAGGAACTGGTTATTATCACGGGAGCCAACGGTGGAGGTAAATCCACTTTTCTGCGCAGTATTGGTCTTGGGCAGCTCATGATGCAATCCGGGATGTTCGTGGGAGCAACCTCTTTCACTGCTAACATCTGCCCGAACTTACTAACGCATTACCGTCGCGAAGAAGATGAGACTATGCGGAGCGGTAAATTCGATGAGGAACTCCAACGAATGAGCGAGGTCGTGGATCATTTGTCACCCAATTCGCTGCTGTTATTCAACGAATCATTTGCTGCCACCAACGAGCGCGAAGGATCTGAGATAGCCCGCCAGATCGTGTGTGCGCTTTTGGAGAGAAAAATAAAGCTCTTTTTTGTATCCCACCAATACACCTTCACCTCAGGGTTTCACGGCAAGGAATGGGACAATGTCACCTTTTTGCGCGCGGAAAGAAAACAAGACGGCACTCGTACCTTTAAGCTTGTCCAGGCCGAACCCCTGCGCACCAGTTACGGCGAAGATTTGTATAACCGAATTTTCGAGATAAAACCCGCTCCCGATGGCACCACCGAACCGGAGTTAGCGGTAGGAACCAGCTCCGGCTCTTCCGGTTTCGGAAAGCGGGAATAAGGCGAAACTGCGAAAGAGCGACGGGGCGAAACGGCGATGTCCCGTAGGGACTGAATGAAGGTAGCCAGCCATCCCGCGCCCGTGGGATTGCCTGGGAGGGGCACATCTCTCGGCCCGTCGGCCTCGCAAGCGAGACAGTGCTCCAGAGATTTCATCTGCGTAAACCTGCATTCATCTGCGGTTGAATTTGCGGGGCATTGGGGGCTATTTTCTCGATACCCATGGACTTCACCGGTTACGACAAATCGTTTGGTTTGACAGATAAAGTAAGCCTGATCACAGGTGGCGCGGCCGGCATCGGTCGTGCGATTTCGACGTTGTTCGCCGAAAAAGGTGCAAAACTGGTTTTGGCGGATCTCAATCCGGCCATCGGAAATATCGCACAGGAAATATGTCCGGATGCGAACCGAGTTGAGACCGTGACCGCTGATCTGACGAGCACCGCTGATCGGGAACGCGTAGTTGAAGCCGCTATCAACCGGTTCGGCCGAATCGATATTTTAGTTAACAACGCCGGCATCGTCCTGCTCGATGATGCACTAACATTATCTGAAGAATATTGGGACAAGACGATGGCAGTAAACCTGCGGGCACCGTTTTTCCTGGCTCAACGGGTTGCTCGGGAGATGGTAAAAACTGGTGGGGGCAGAATTGTTAACCTGGCGTCACAAGCCGGGGTCATCGCACTGGATAAACATGCTGCTTATTGTGCCGGAAAAGCTGCAATCATTAGCATGACCAAAGTTCTGGCGCTGGAATGGGCCCGTTACAATATTCAAACTAACGCGATCTCGCCGACCGTGGTTCTAACTGAGCTCGGCCGCAAAGCCTGGGCGGGCGAAGTCGGCGAAGCCATGAAAAAGAAAATTCCCAACGGCCGCTTCGCGTACCCGGAAGAGATCGCCGCGTGCGCTTTATTTCTAGCCAGCAGCGCTGCAGCTATGGTCAACGGCGAAAATCTGGTGATCGACGGGGGATATACTATTCAGTGAGATGTGAGACGTGATTGGTGAGATGTGATCGGTGATTGATCGAGCGCTCCTCGCTTGCGCAGGCTCTTTTTGAACGCCCTGCCCAGGGCCTCGCTCCGGCACCGGCTGGGCTACAAGTATTTCACCGCTACGCGGTTCCGTCGGGCTCGTCCCACAGCCGGTGCATCCAGCCCTGGCCGTTTCGGGAAAAACCGGTTCAACGCCGAAGGTGTGATGGAACCGTTCTCGCTGGATTGTCGGTTCGATTCGCGGACGAATGGCCCTAGGTCGTTTCTAATGCGCCGTTAAAAGCTAGAACGCTATTTTAAGTAGAATGGGTGGGAATATTTCACGGCGACGGGACTCTAAGTAGACAGGAGGAAGTCAACTTTGCGTGAGATTTTGTTTCTGCCTGTGTGTGAGCTATCACTCGCTGTGTTCGGCTGTTTTAAACGATCGTCTTTAGCTCATTCGGAGCCGCTTAAATAAAAGATCCTTGCGCTTTGGCCCTCGATCGGCAACGGTTCCATCGAGGCTCAGACCGCATCCGCGGCTTCTGAGCCTTGCTTTAACTAAGGATAAGTACAAATGATAAGGA
>Ga0213876_10002710_pt1 | contig 10318 bp, 9 predicted proteins | sample BarmaccomBMRX_R9_FD_160113 | JGI IMG/M metagenome (GOLD analysis project Ga0213876, IMG submission 160113) | Root-associated microbial communities from Barbacenia macrantha in rupestrian grasslands, the National Park of Serra do Cipo, Brazil - RX_R9 | ecosystem: Host-associated > Plants > Roots...
GGTTCTACGACGCCTCCGAACCCCGAACTCCGAACCCCGAACTCCGAACCCCGAACTCTCTCCCCCTCTTCCCGCCGTGTTCGCCGTGGCCCGCCGTGTTCGCCGTGTGAACTCAGTCGTTGTGCCCGCCGTGTGACCGAACCCCGAACTCCACCCGCCGCCCCTTCTAACTCATGATCACCTGTATCGGTGCCGGTCCCGGCAATCTCTCCTTCCTTACCCAGCGCGGGCGCGAACTCATCGAATCGGCCGAGGTCGTCGCCGGATTTGCGAGCGTGGTGGAACTGGTCAGGCCATTGGTCTGCTCTCAAACCGAGGTGATCACGATGGGCTACAAGGATCAGGTCATCAAACTCGCGGAAGTCGCCGAACGGCACCACGCCGGGAAACGCTGCGTGGCCGTGTTCATGGGAGACATCCACTTTTCCGGCTTCCAGTTCCTTGAACGGATCGAACGCGCGTGCGGGCATCCGGTCGAGACGGTGCCGGGCATCAGTTCCGCCCAGGTGCTTGCCTCGCGCGCCCGGGTCTGCTTCGACGAAACCACCTTTCTAACCTTCCATCGCCGGGGCGACATCGTCCCGTTCCAACGCCACCTGGTCCATGCCCTCAAGGATGACCGTAACGCGATCGTCATTCCGCGTCCCTGGGATTTCATGCCCAAAGAGATCGCCGCATTTCTGCTTGCCGGCGGGATTGCGGGCGAGCACCCGGTGGAAGTCTGGGAACGGCTCACGCAGGCTGAAGCCGGCTGGCGCGGTGAACTCAAAGATTGCACCCGCGACTTCAGCGACATGAGCATCATGCTCATCCGCACCCTTTGCCCCATGCCCAGCCAGGTCCAGCCCGTATGACGACGACCGCAAAAGCCGATTACGGTATCGTGATCGCCGGCCACGGCAGCCGCGATCCCGAAGGCGTGCTCGATTTCGAGGGGCTCGTCCGCCTGATCAAACAACGCGTGCCCGGGCAACAGCACGTTACCCATGGGTACCTCGAGTTTGCCCGGCCGACGATCGCGGAAGCAGTCCGGGCCAACATCGCCGCCGGTTCACGCAAGCTGAGCATCGTGCCGGCGGTGCTCCTGGCGGCGACTCACGCCAAGAATGATCTGCCCAGCGAAGTACTCGCCCTCCGGCGTGAATTCCCGGAAGTCGGGATTCATTATGGCGCACCCCTGCACCTGCACCCGCTGGTCCTGCGGCTCTTTCGGGAACGGATCATCCAGGCCGAAGCGCAAAGCTCCTCGGTCGTTAAACGCGCCGAAACGTGTCTGGTGGTGGTTGGCCGCGGCACCACCGATCCGGACGCAAATTCAGACGTGTCAAAGCTGGCCCGCATGCTCGAGGAAGGGCTCGGTCTCGGTGCGTCGTTCGTCTGCTATGCCGGAACGGCGCGCCCGTCGGTCGCCGAAGGACTTCGGCTGGCGGCTCGACTCGGCCTTCCGAGGATCGTGGTAGCCCCGTTCCTGCTGTTTACCGGGGTGTTGTTGAAGCGGGTCCACGCGGCGGCGGACGAATTGGCGCAGCGGTCCCGGGGCCACGAGGTGCTCAAATGCGATCCGCTGGGGGCCGATAGTCACCTGGCCGACGCGTTCCTGGAGCGGGCGGCGGAAAGCGTTGAAGGCATGGCGGCCATGAATTGCAGCCTTTGCAAATACCGGGTGCAGATCATCGGGTACGAACAGGAAGTCGGAACGCCCCAGCGCGGGCACCATTTTCACGTGCGCGCCGGTGCCGCCGACGAGCGGCCCGAAAAAGCGGGCCCGCAATTTGAGCTGCACCCGATTGAACGGAAGAGCTTCGAAATCATCGCGGCGGCACGTGACTGGTCAACCTTTCCTGAAGCTGAACGCGACGTGCTGAAACGCCTCGTGCACACCACCGGCGATACCGGCATCGTGGAAGACGTGTTTATTTCTGCCGGCGCACTTGAGGCGGGTCTTCGCGCCCTGGCGAGGCGCTGCCCGATCGCCACGGACGTCACGATGGTACAAAGCGGGCTGCGCCGGACCCTGCTCGAGCGGTTTGGCATCGAGACATTTTGCGCAGTCCACGACGAGGAAACCCGGCTGCTTGCTGCGGCGACAGGCTGCACCCGTTCAGCCGCGGGTATCCGCCGCGCCTGGGAAAGGTTCGGGAATGAGACCGTGCTGGCGATCGGTGACGCGCCCACGGCCGTGGAGGAAACCGTGCGCCTGGTCCGGGAACACCGTTGGCGTCCGCAACTCGTGATCGGGCTGCCGGTCGGGTTCGTCGGCACCCGCGAGTGCAAAGACCAACTCCGTCGCTGCGTGCATATCCCCCGGATCACGAACCGCGGCACCCGCGGCGGATCACCCTGGGCTGCCGCCGTGGTGAACGCCTTGCTGATCCGGTTGGCCGCCACCAGGAACGGAGCGGAGAATCGAGCGGTAAACCGATGAAGGTGATGAACGCGCTCGATCTGTCCATCCTTGCCGAAAACGGGTTACGCCGCGGGTTCACCACCGGGTCCTGCGCGACGGCGGCGGTGAAAGCGGCGCTGTTGAAATTACTCTGCGGTGAGCTTACCGGGCGGGTAAACGTCACTTTGCCGGACGGCGAATTTTATCTGACGATTCCGATTGAAAGCGTGTACGACGAACCGGACGGCTGGGTGCGGGCAACCGTGATCAAGGACGCAGGCGACGATCCGGACCAGACCCATCGGGCCAGGATTTTTGCCCGTGTTCGATCCAATTCCAGCGGCCGGGTCATCTTTCGGCGTGGCGAAGGCGTTGGGATCGTGACCCAGCCGGGCCTGGCGGTGCCGGTAGGCGAACCGGCTATCAATCCGGCCCCCCGGAAGATGATTTTGCGGGCGGTCCAGGAAGTGCTGGCCGAAGGCGATAGCATTGGCCCGTCAGGTTACGACGTTGAGATCGGTTGTGAAAATGGAGCCGAAATCGCCCGCCGCACGTTTAACCCGCGTCTCGGGATCGAGGGCGGCATCTCGATCCTCGGCACCACCGGGGTCGTCGAGCCGAAATCAATGGCGGCCTTCAAAGCGTCGATCGAGACCTATATCCGCGTGGCGCTCGGGGATAACCCGCCCGAAATCGTGCTTGCGCCCGGAAACATCGGACAACGCTTCGCCCGCGCCACGCTTGATGCGCCGCTTAAGCGGGTCGTGCAGATGTCGAACTTCGTCGGGTTCGCCCTGGACTGCGTCGAGCGCACGCTCCTGGAAAACGGGCAACGGCTCCCCCGTCTGTGGATCGTCGGGCACCCGGGCAAGCTCGCGAAGGTTCTTGACGGTGTTTGGGATACGCACTCGCAGCGGAGCGAGAGCGCGGTAAGGCCGGTTCGCCGGATCGCGGGGGCGTGCGGGTTCACCGCCGAAGAGTGCGCGCGTTTTCAGGCCTCAAGAACGGTGGAGGGAATCATCGAATCCCTGGCCGGTGACGAGCGGGCGCCCGCTTTCTGGCGCGAGGTTGAGACCCGGATCGCCGCCGCCATAGGCCCGAAGCTGTCCACGGTGGACCGCGTCTGCGTGCGGATTTTTACCCTGGACGGGAAGGAACTCGGAGGCTGACCATGGAACACCTGGGCACATTTTATGGAATCGGCGTCGGGCCGGGCGAACCCGGGCTCATCACGCTGGCGGCGTGGGAAGCGTTGCAACGGTGCGACGTGATCTTCACTCCGCGCGCGCAATCCGCCTCTGCGTCCGCCGCTCGAAACTGCCTTCCGCCGCACGCGATCCCGGACAAACGGTTCCGCGAAATCGAGTTCCGCATGGACCCGGATCGCGAAGTCTTGCGCGAATTTTATACGCTCCTGGCGGGGCAGATCGCGGCCGAACTGCGCGCCGGACGCAACGCCGGGTACCTGACGCTCGGCGACCCGCTCACCTACTCGACCTACGGTTACACGCTCGCAGCCCTTCGCGGCTGCCTGCCGCAACTCCGGCACCGGACATTTCCCGGCATCACCAGTTATTGCGCGCTCGCCGCCGCGACCGACTGGCCCCTGGGCGAAGGCAAGGAACGGGTGCTGATCCTGCCGTGTCCCGAATCGATGATCGAGCTGCGCCATGCCATTGAGGAAAATGACATCGTCGTGCTCATGAAGATCGGCGGGCGCCTGCCGTCGGTCCTGGAGCTCTTACGCCAACTGGGCATCGCCGAGCACTGCGCCTTCGGCCGGCATGTCGGCATGCAAAAGGAATTCATCGCCCGGCAGGCGCACGAACTCGAGGCCGTTTCCGAGAACCACGGTTACCTTGCCACGATGCTGATCCGCAAAACGCCGCCGGTAAATCGCCATGCTTGAACCAAAGGTTCGTCCTGATCCGAAAGTCTATTTCATCGGCGCCGGTCCCGGCGCGGCGGATCTGATCACGATCCGCGGCGCGGAAATCCTGCGGCGGGTTCCGCTCGTGCTCTATGCGGGTTCGCTCGTCAGCCGCGACCTCCTGGTGCATTGCCGGCCGGACGCGGAAATCATCGACACGTCGCGCCTGACGCTCGACGAACAGGAGGCGCACTACGTGCGTGCGTCCGCCCAAGGCCTGGAGGTCGCCCGGCTGCATTCGGGTGATCCGTCGATTTATGGTGCGACGGCGGAACAAATGCGGCGCCTGGACCGGCTCGGGATCGAGTACGAAGTTGTTCCCGGCGTCTCTTCGTTCACCGCCGCCGCGGCCGTCCTGAAGGCGGAACTGACCAAGCCGCACGTCTCTCAAACCGTGATCCTCACCCGCACGGCGGGTCGGGCGTCCCCCGTACCGGAACGCGAGCTGCTCAACCTGCTCGCCGCTCACGGGGCGACGCTCTGCATTTTTCTATCCGGGGCAAAACTGCCCGCCGTAGTGCGCGAACTGGAGGGCAATTACCCGCCGGACACGCCGGTTGCCCTGGTGCAGAAGGCGACCTGGCCGCAACAGCGCGTTTACGAGGGAAAACTCGGTACCGTCCTGGAGTCAATCGACGAACAGGAGTGGCAGCTCTCGACCTTGATGATCGTGGGCGAGGTCCTTTCGCACGAGGCCATGCAGGAATCGCGCCTTTACTCGGCCGATTACGCGCACCGTTTCCGCGGGAAGAAACCACGGCAACCAAAATGAGTTCGACCGGTATCTGGATAGTCAGAGCTGAAGCCGAGGCGCTCGGCAGCCGCCTGGCCGCTGCGCTCGGCGCGCGGCTTTACCGGCCCCAGCCGGATGCAGGCGTCTCGAACCGGCTGCGGTTTGCGGGGGAGTTCCGAACGTGCCGTCAATGGGTATTGGTGATGGCCAGCGGCATTGCCGTGCGCTACCTGCAAGGACTCGCCTGCGACAAGCGCACCGACCCCGCCGTGGTGGTGCTCGATGAGGCCGCGCGATTTGCGGTTCCGCTCCTCTCCGGACACGAGGGAGGCGCAAACCGGCTGGCGTATGCCGTCGCCAATCTTACCGGCGCGATCCCGGTGATCACCACTGCGACGGAAGCCTTGAAGCCGCTGATCGTCGGCCTGGGGTGCCGGCGCGGCGTTTCCGTTGAGCAGATCGATGAGGCCGTTAACGCCGGTCTGGCCCGGGCGCATCGATCCCTGGCCGAGGTGCGTGAACTGGCCACGCTCGATCTGAAAGCGGACGAACCCGCGCTGTGCGATTGGTGCCGGCGCTTCGACGTCCCCATGCGGATAATCGGCAAGAGCTCCATCCAGGCACGCCCGTGGGTGAACAAGCCATCCGCCTGGGTACAGGCCAACGCCGGCGTGGACGGCGTATGCGAACCGTGCGCCCTGGTGGCGGCGGTTCGTGGCCGGCTCATTCTGCCGAAAACCGCATTTAACGGCGTTGCCGTCGCGATCGTCGATGACGGCTTTGAGGCCGGGTCCCTGATGCCGGTCTTACCCCTTCACCCAACTGCACTGCCGGATCCCGGAGTCTAACCGCATGAAGGTAAATCCCGCCCCGCAATCCCTCAGTTCAGGAGTTGACGCTACCCGCGCGCGTGGTTCGGAGACCGTCTTATGCCATTTAAACCGTTATTTCGGCAACATATCGGCTCAGGGGGCGCCGGCGTCGGATGATGCTCCGCACCCTGGTGAATTGGTCTTAGGCCCAACGGGCCGGCAGAACCTAGCCCAGGGTTCCACCCTGGGAACCGCCCCTCATCCCGGTCGAGGCCTGAAGGGCCGGCAGAAGGCGTTTGCTACCTTTCTACCGCCCTTTCAGGGCTCAACGGCGTGGAGGATCCTTTTCCAGGGTAACCCCCCCTGCAATTTAGTTAAGGGCGGCAGGCCGGGCGTGGCCTTCGTCCCGGAGGGACGGCTGAGGTTAGGCAGGTACTTTAGTGCCTGTACCTGTGCGGGCGTTCCCCAGCGGTTGCGTCCCCTCGGGACGCCTGAAGCGGCGCGCCGGGCCAGGCGGGCGTCAAAGGTGGGGAGACCTTCGGGTTTTTGGCGCCGAGGGTCGCGCCGGGTTTGGCCGGCCGCTTGGGAGTCGGAATCCTCCGGGGCAGCGTTTCAGGCGTCCCGACGGGACGCGATCCCTCTTAAATGCCCCCTCCAGGGACTGAAGTCCCTGGCTACGATCAAGGGTCCCTGCGGGACGAAAGCGCCCCCATCCGCCGGCCTTGTATCCTTAACTAAATGGCAGTGGGGTTTACCCTGGGCTAAGTTCCCACGCCCCTTTGGGGCTAATATCCAGCATAAAAGTATTGTTGAGGCCCAAGCCAGGAAGGCGGGCGCCCGATGAGTGCGGAAAATCACTCGAATTCCGGGCTTCACTCCGGAAATCCCGACGGCGCCCACGGCAAACTTTATCTCGTTTCCGTCGGTCCCGGTTTTCGCGAGTTGATTCCGCCGCTGGCCGAAGCGGCCTTGCGGAGCAGTGACGCCATCGTCGGGTACGACTTGTACCTGCGCTGGATCGGCGACTGGACGGCAGGCAAAGAAGTCCATACCCTGCCGCTCACGAAAGAAAAGGAACGTGCCGCGCGTGCCATCAAAATGGCGCGAGCCGGCCGTTGCGTCAGCCTTGTGTCGAGCGGCGACGTCGGAATCTACGGCATGGCGGCGCTGGCCCTCGAGTTAATGGAGGAATCCGACGTTTTCGAGGTCGCGGTTGTGCCCGGCATCTCCGCGGCGAACAGTTGCGCATCCCTGCTCGGGTCGCCGCTGTCGCACGATTACGCCACGCTCTCCCTTTCAGACCTGCTGTGTCCTTGGGAATGGATCGAGCAGCGCGCCCGGCAACTCGCGCGGGCGGACCTGGTCGTCGCGCTTTACAATGTGCAGAGCCGCCAGCGCCGCGACGGCATTTACCGGGTACTGCGGCTGTTCAGGGAGCACAAGGCGCCCGGCACCTGGTGCGGCGTGGTTCGCAACGCTTACCGCGAAGATCAACAAATTTCGATCTGCACGCTGGAAGAACTCGCCGGACGCGCGTTCGACATGCTGACCACGATCATCGTCGGCAACCGTTTCACCCGGCGCAAACGGCAGTTCCTGTACACGCCGCGCGGTTACCAGGCGTGGTCCGAAACCACAGCCGAACCCCCTGCCGCGTTCCCTCGAGGAAGCGTCTGGGTTTTCTCGGGCACAAGCGACGGCAACCAGCTTGCAAACGCCCTGGTCCGGGCCGGCTACCGCGTGGTCGTGTCGGTGGCATCCGGCTACGGGCGCGAAACCGCAGCCGGCGCGGTGCCCGGAGCTGTGGTGCGATCCGGGCCGGTGGGGCCGGAAGTGCGCCGGCGCGAGTTGGTCGAGTCGGCGGCGGGGTCGGTAGTGGACGCCACCCACCCGTTTGCGGTCCGGATTTCGCAACAACTTATGGCGCTGTGCGAAGACACCGGAATTCCGTACCTGCGGTACGAGCGGCCACCCGCGCCGAGACCGGCAACTGCGCATTATTGCCGGTCAATGGACGAGGCCGCCCGAGTGGCGGCTCGCCTGGGACAGCGGGTCTTCCTTGCGGTCGGCGTTAAAGAGTTGGCTGCTTTCGTGGAAGCCCGGAGCGATCGGGACTGGTTCGTGCGCGTCACGCCGGACGCTGCTTCGATCGATCGGGCGGTCAGCCTCGGCGTGCCGCGGGCGCGGATCTGCGCCATGCAGGGCCCCTTCTCCCGCGCATTCAACGAGGCGCTCTGGGCCGGCTGGCAGATCGATTGCGTGGTTACCAAAGATTCCGGCGAGGCCGGCGGCTTCAACGCCAAAGCCGAAGCCGCCGCCGTGCTGAAGATCCCGCTGGTGGTCGTCGAGCGGCCCACGCTGCGGTACCCGTTCGTCGCGCACGATTTTACCGGTATCCTCAAAAGGCTGGACGACCTCGCCTCGGACCAAGCGGCAGGCCTCAGTGCACCGCCTCAAGCCCCGGCCCGCCTTCATCCCCTTCCACCTTCACTCCCGTCATCATGACAAGAATCCCTGTGACCATCATCACCGGTTTCCTCGGCTCGGGGAAAACGACCCTGATTTGCAACCTCTTGAAACAGACGCCGGATCGCCGCCTGGCCGTGCTTGTGAACGAGTTCGGCGAGGTGTCGGTCGACGGCGCACTCCTGCGCAGCGCGGGGGACGGCTGCCGGATTGAAGTGCATGATCTGCCGAACGGCTGCATCTGCTGCACGGTGAGGGATGATTTCCTGCCGATCATGCAGGCGCTGCAGGAACGCAAGCACGAGGTCGACCACGTTCTGATCGAAACATCCGGCCTGGCGCTGCCGGCGCCGGTCATGCGGGCGTTATCCTGGCCGGAAATACGAAACGATTTTCAATTGGATGCAGTGCTGGCCGTGGTGGACACCCCGCAGCTCCTGGCCGGCCGTTTCGAAAACGGCACGCCGATCCCCGGCGCTGAAGCGTCCGAGGCACCGGTTCACCTCGCCTCAACGGACGCGATCCTCAACCAGCAACTCGAAAACGCGGACGTCGCCATTCTTAACAAAATCGATGACCTTTCAGAGGATCACCTGATCCAGGCGGAGGAAATGGTTCGCCGGAAAGCCGGCCGGCTTCGATTCATCGAACTGGCGTATCAGGCGGAACTCGACACCCGGCTCTGCATGGGGCTGAACCTCCACGAGGAAGAAGGGCCCGCGAACGGGCATCCTCCCTCACACCATCATGATCACGGCCACGGCCATGACGATCATCACGGCCCCGTGCAGGTGACTCCGGTGGAAGGCGACGCGCCGCTGGCCGACCAGCACCAGTTCGACGGCCACACGCACAGCGGGCTGAGCGCACACACCCATGGTGAAGGCACCCACGAACACTTCCACGCGCACGATCCCGGCTGGCAATCCTTCGTCCTCCATTCGCACCAGGCGCAGCAGCCGGAACGGCTGAGGGACGCCGTCCGCGAGGTTACGGCTCGGGAACCGATCCTGCGTGCGAAAGGTTTTGCCCGCGTGGAAGGCAAACCCCACCGGCTCGTGCTCCAGGCGGTGCGCAACCGCGTGCAGGCCTATTTCGGCAAAGAGCATGCTGCTGACGCGGAGTCCAGCGTGGTCTTTATCGGCTACCACCCCAGCCGCGAGCGCGCAATCCGTCTGATGCGCGAATTGACCGGCTCGGACTGGCACTGACCGGCACGAGATTTCAGCCCGTCTGTCTGCCGGCATGCATTGGACTAATAGCCAGGGGGGCGGCCTCGACGCCGAACGCGAGCTCATCCTCATCGACCAGACGCCAGGGGAAATCGTCTTTCTCAGCGCTGCCGATACCGACCTCGCCTGCGTCGCCGGCACTTGGTACCAGCGGTTTGGCGCCCGGTTGCGGATCGCGCAGGCGGCACCGCTGCGCCAACCGGTGGCGGCCGACGATTACGTCGAAAAAGTACTCCGCCATGCCCGGGTGGTCGTGGCGCGGCTGCTCGGCGGCGAAGGCTATTTCCCTCATCTCCTGCAAGCGCTCGCCGGTTTGCGCGACGAAACCGTCCGTCCGAAGCTGATCCTGCTCTCCGGAACCGACACCCCGGATGAAACCCTGACGGCCCTCAGCGATTTTCCCCCCGCGATTTGCGACCGCATGTTTGAGTTTTTTAAACATGGGGGCCGGGAAAACCTCGCCCGGGCCGCAGAGGCACTGGACGCGCTGCTCGCAGGCGGAGGTATCTCCTTGCCCGAGGCCGTGCCCATGCCGGAAAGCGGGATTTATTGCCGTTCAGGCCTGGCGAACCCCATGCGCGCGTGGGTTTGCTTTTACCGGGCCTGGCATCAGACCGGGGATCTCGCGGTGGTCGATGCGCTCCAGACCGCCCTCGAGGAGAAAGGCTTCGCGGTGACTTCGTTTTTCACGTTTTCTCTGCGTTCGCCTCGCGCCCAACGGCAATTGCTGGACCTGGCGGCCGGCTCCGCCCCGGACAT
>Ga0213876_10002711_pt1 | contig 10310 bp, 4 predicted proteins | sample BarmaccomBMRX_R9_FD_160113 | JGI IMG/M metagenome (GOLD analysis project Ga0213876, IMG submission 160113) | Root-associated microbial communities from Barbacenia macrantha in rupestrian grasslands, the National Park of Serra do Cipo, Brazil - RX_R9 | ecosystem: Host-associated > Plants > Roots...
GCGTCGCCTAGTTCGATCAGCTTGGGATGAAAGGGCACCGGCTCAATATTCCAAATACGCGACCACTCCACCGTGCATTTCTCCTCAGCGGCAAATCGTTCGCTTGCCGCGCGAGCATCTCGTAACATCTCGCGAAGCACTGCTGCGTCCAGGTGGCGTTGATCGAGCGTTGTCTCGCAGCGGCCCACCACGGCAGTTGGGATGCCCGGAAACGTTTTGACGCTACCCATCGTGCAAACTGCGTCCGCCTGCCGCAGCGCAACGGTCCGAATTTCGAGCGCCAGCTTCGCGGCCGCGGCCAACGCATCGCGCCTTGCATTCATAGGCGTCGAACCGGAATGCGCTTCCTGTCCATGAAAAGTAATCGCGTGCCGCTCCACGCCCTTGGTTCCGAGTACCACCGCAAGCGGCAAACCCAAACTCTCTAACACCGGGCCCTGCTCAATGTGGAGTTCCAGATACGCAGCGGCGTTCTGCTGTTCTCGCTGCGCCTCGGGGAAGCCGTCAATGTCAACACCGCATTGCCGCAGCGCAGCGTCCAATCGAATTCCATTCTTGTCCGTGCGCACGCGATCTGCCGCAATGCTATGCGTACCGGCGAATGCAGAAGAGCCTAGCAAACTCCGTCCGAACCGCGCTCCTTCTTCGTCTGCCCAATCAACAGCCCGAATCGTAATCGGCGGCCGTCCTTTATATTGCTTTGCAAACCGGCGTAGAACCTCTAAACTCGCCATGACTCCAAGCGAGCCGTCCAACCACCCGCCATTGGGAACCGAATCCAAGTGACCGCCCAACAGCAGAGCTTTTTCTGACTGGCCGCGCAGCGTCAGCCAGCTATTCCCAGCCGCATCCACATACCGCTCAAGGGGAAGCGTCGCAACCTTCTCCGCAAACCAATTCCGCGCTTTCTGCCAGGTCTCCGTCCAGGCGACACGTTGCGCGCCGTTTTCGTCGCCAGTCAGCGGCCGCAGCTCTTCGAGCTCCGCAATGGTGCGCTTCGGATTCAGGCTCACGGTCATGCTTTCCAGCAGATGAGCTTGGGCTCAGTCATCTCTTCCAACGCGTATCGTGGGCCTTCTCGTCCCAACCCGCTCTGCTTTGCTCCGCCATACGGCATGTGATCCATCCGGAACATCGGCACATCATTGATCAGCACGCCGCCCATCTTAAGCTTGCGAGCCGATCGAAACGCCTTCTGAATGTCCTGCGTGAATATACCGGCTTGTAACCCATAGGGCGTGTTGTTCACGCGTGCGACCGCATCATCGAGATCTTCGTACTCGTATACCGCAACAACCGGGCCGAACACTTCTTCGCACGAGATACGCGCTTGCCCGGGAACGCCCGTCAGAATAGTGGGCTCAATAGTTGCATAGCGTCGCTTTCCGCCGCAGATGTTTGCCGCTCCGGCGTTGGTCGCCTCGTCAATCCAAGACGCAACGCGAATGGCTGCGTTCTCGTCGATCAGCGAAGAAATGTCGGTGCTCTCTTCAAAGGGATGTCCGATCCGCAGCTTCGCCGTTTGTGCCGTCAGCGCCTCGATGAAATCAGACATCAGCGAACTGTGCACAAACGCGCGTTGCACAGAAATACAAACTTGACCGCTATGACTAAACGCGCCCTGCACAGTACGCTGAACGGCCGTCTTCAAATCCCCATCAGGTTCGATGATCACCGCCGAATTGTTTCCCAACTCCAGCAACGTGCGTTTCAAACCGGCTTTGGACCGGATTTCAGTGCCCACTTGCACACTACCGGTGAAGGCGATCATCGCGACGTCCGGATGGCGCAGCATCGCGCCCGCCAGTTCCGGCCCGTTGCCCGTAATCACGTTGTATGCGCCCTTTGGCACGCCCGCCTCTTCCATCGTGCGCGCCAGGCGCAAAGCGCTGAGGGGTGTGCGTTCCGCCGGCTTGTGAACAACCGCGTTACCTGCAGCGAACGCCGGCGCTATTTTGTGTAGCGCGAGATTCAGCGGAAAATTGAAGGGAGTAATGGAGCCAATCACGCCCACAGGCTCGCGCACCGTCATCGCCATACGACCCTGTCCACCCGGCGCAAAATCCATTGGCACAACTTCTCCGCGCAACTGTCTGGCTTCGTGTGCGGCCGCGAGCACCGTTTGGGGGCAGCGATCCACTTCGACACGAGCCTCACGAATCGGCTTACCCGTCTCTGACGCGATTAACTGAGCGAATTCGGCGCGATCGCGCTTGATCAGCTCAGCAAGCTTCGTCAGCAGGTCGGCACGCTGGAAGTTGGCCAGTTCTGCCATTAGCTTCGAAGCTTTAGCCGCAGCGGCGACGGCACGGTTGACGATGCTTAGGTCCGCATGCGGAACCTCCGCGACTGGCGAACCGTCGTACGGCAGACGAATAAGATCGTGGGCGTCTGTGTCTACCCACTCGCCGCCTACGAAGAGTGGGTGCGTGGCAACTGCTTGCATGTAAACCTGTGTAGCAGAAAAAAAGCGAGGCGGGTCCCTTCATTGACCCCGCAGTAACGCAATGTTAGATTCGAAGCTTCAGCATTGAAGTTTCGAGCCGAAGGCCTACCCCGACGTGAATTTGTTCGCCGCTGCTATCGTGCCGGTTCGGCGGCGTTGCTCGCCCGCAGATTCCAAGGCATCGGCACCCAAAGCGACGCACAAACCGAATCGCCGTTCGACCCCAAGTTACTCAAGTTAGCGCCCGGTTCGGACGAGTTCGTTAACGAAAGACTTCACACTCAAATTGCCGAGATCCTCGCGCGCTGGAGTGCGGATCTCCTCGCCTCGCCAGCGAAAACGGCCGCCATTGAGCAGACGCTCGCACCCGCTTTCGCGGCATCTCCTCTCCAGCCAGCAAACTCACGAACTTTGCGCGCCGGCCACGGGCTCGAAGTACATGAGATCGCCTTCGAAACGCATCCGTCGCTGAACGGCAGCGCCTTCCTGGCACAACTTCACCGCGAGTTCAGCACGTTCGCTCGCATGCGAACCGCCGATTTCCAGGTCACGCGGATTCAAAACCGCTCCGGCGTGGTCCAAACTCAACTGCTCTACGAGTTCGTCGGCGAGGGCCCGGGTTTCTACCGCGAGCAGCGAACCGGATTTTGGGAACTGGACTGGATTGTGGAAGGAAGCGGCCTGCGCGTGCAAACGTGGCGCGCCGACAAAGAGCAGCGCAGCCGATCCTCGAAACCGTGGTACTCCGATATCACGAAGCAAACCCTCGGCGCGAACAGCTCCTATAACCAGCAGTTGGTGCACGGCGTGGATTACTGGCGCACCGTCTTGGATGGCGCGTGCGGCATTGATATCTATGGCCACAACGGCGTGTCAGTCGGCGATATCGACAACGATGGCTTCGACGATCTCTACGTCTGCCAGCCGGCCGGTCTGCCTAATCGGCTGTATCGCAACCGCGGAGACGGAACATTCGAAGACATTACTGAATCATCAGGAACTGGTCTGCTAGACAACACGGCCTGCGCATTATTAGCCGATTTCGATAACGATGGCAAACAGGATCTTGTAGTTGTCCGCGCGAGCGGCCCCATTCTTTTCGTAAACGAGGGCAACGGACGGTTTCGCGCCCAGCCGGACGCATTTCACTTCGCGACTCCTCCGCAGGGCACTTTCACGGGTGCGGCGGCCGCTGACTACAATCGCGACGGTCTCCTCGACGTATATTTCTGTGTTTACGTTTACTACCAGGGAACGGATCAATACAAATATCCGGCCCCGTACTACGCCGCCGAAAACGGCCCACCCAATTACCTGATGCGCAACAACGGAGACAGAACTTTTCGCGACGTAACATCGGAAACCGGTCTCGATAAGAACAACACGCGATACAGCTTTTGTTGCGGCTGGAGTGATTACAACCGAGATGGATGGCCGGACCTCTACGTTGTAAACGACTTCGGACGAAAGAACCTCTACCGCAATAACGGTGACGGCACGTTCACGGATGTTGCAGAAGAGGCAGGCGTTGCAGACGTCGGTGCCGGCATGAGCGTGTGCTGGTTCGACTCCGACAACGACGGCGCTGAGGATCTATACGTAGGAGACATGTGGACCGCGGCAGGCGAACGCATCACCACCCAGGACGCTTTCAAAACGAAATCTCCGGAAGCAGTGCGCGCACTCTATCGCAAGCACGCCATGGGGAACTCACTTTTTCAAAATAACGCCGGCAATCGCTTTGGCGATATCACCGAGCAAGCTCATGTTCGCAGAGGACGCTGGGCGTGGTCGTCCGACGCTTGGGATTTCGATCACGACGGCTTTCGGGACTTATACGTCGCGAACGGGATGATATCGGGCCCGTTGCGCGAGGACCTCAACAGTTTCTTCTGGCGGCAGGTAGTGGCCAACTCTCCCGACGACGCGCGCCCGTCGGACGCCTACGAACAGGGATGGAGCGCCATCAACGAACTCATCCGTTCTGACCATTCCTGGAGTGGCTACGAGCGAAACGTCTTTTTCACGAACAACCGTGATGGCACGTTTGCCGATGTTTCCGGCGCCCTGGGATTGGATTTCACGGAAGATGGGCGTGCGTTCGCCCTAGCCGATTTCGATCATGACGGCCGCCAGGAGCTGTTTCTCAAGAACCGCAATGCACCGCAATTGCGAGTCCTAAAAAACGTCGCAGACGAGTTGCCTTTAGCGATCGAGTTAACTCTGCGGGGCACCAAGAGTAATCGTGACGCAATCGGCGCATCAGTCACTATAGAGACGGAAACTCTGCGCCAGACGCGCATGCTTCAGGCGGGATCAGGATTCCTGTCGCAACACAGCAAGGAATTGTTTTTCGGATTGGGTCAAGACCGCGGACCTGCTCGCGCCACCGTTCGCTGGCCAAGCGGGCTCGTGCAGCGTTTCACAGAACTGCCGCTGAACAACAGAATCAACATTGTCGAAGGAAATGAGAAGCCGGAGAGCCGGCCTTTCCGTCCACGCACTCACGTGCAAGATACTGCTTCGATCGAGCAACCGGAAGCGCTTCCGAATCGCGTCGATACATGGCTACTTTCACCCATCGCTGCGCCCAAATCAGCGGTTCGATCAAAGCCCGGTCTGCTGACCTTCGACCGTGCGGAAGATGCTGGCGTTTACAACGTTATATATAAATATGTCTTTGACCGCCATGGCGACCTGGCCGGTCCGACATCTTTTCTCATCAATGAGCAAGGCGACATCGTCAAGATTTACCAGGGCCATGTCGATGGGAACGTAATCGCGCACGACCTGCAACACATACCGCAAACCAATGCCGATCGGCTCAAACAGGCTCTGCCGTTCGCCGGTGTTGCTAACACGTTTGAATTCGCGCGCAATCATCTCTCGTTCGGGTCCGTTTACTATCAGCACGGATATTTCGATGAAGCGGAAGCGTCTTTTCTACGCGTCCTGCGCGATGATCCGTCGAGCGCCGAGGCCAGTTACGGCCTTGGCAGCATTTATTTGAAGCGAGAAAAGCTGGATCGGGCCCGTGACAGCTTCGAGCGGGCCGTCCGATCGAAAGCGAGCTATCCAGATACTCTTCCGAAGGGATGGAACAACCTCGGAATTATTGCCACGCGCCAGGGCCGCACGGACGAGGCGATTGGTTACTTTCAAAAGGCGCTAAATCTCAGCGCCGAGTATGTCGTTGCGCTTGAAAACCTCGGCAACGCGTACCGTCAGATCCACGAATGGAAACAAGCGCAGCAGGCGCTGGAGCGAGCACTCATCCTCAAACCGGACAGACCTGAACTGCACTATGGCCTGGGTATGGTATTCGCTCAGACGAACCAACCCGAGCGCGCGAACGACGAGTTGCAAACAGCGCTCAAGCTCCGGCCTGATTATCCCGAAGCGCTGAACAACATCGGCGTCCTGTACGTCCGAACTCGCCGGCCGGAACAAGCGATCGCAGAATTTGAAGAGTGTATGCGTGTGGCCCCGAGTTTTGACCAAGCCTACCTCAACTTGGCGAGACTGTACGCATTGCAGGCGGATTCACAAAAGGCACGTTCCGTACTCTTGCAACTCCTTGGGCGTCAACCCAACAACGTGCAGGCGCAGAAAGCGCTCGACGGGCTGCGGTGAGTAATATGCCGCGGCCCATCATCATCGATACCGATCCTTCACCCGACGATGCTATTGCGTTTCTCACCGCACTCGCGTCGCCTGAAGAGCTCGAGGTACTCGCCATCACCACGGTCGCCGGCAATGTCCCGCTGCCGTTGACGTCGAAGAACGCACGCAAAGCGCTTGAACTGGCTCGCCGAACGGACACTCCTGTTTACGCCGGCGCCGCCGCGCCATTGATTCGTCCTCGCATCACGGCGGAACACGTGCATGGCCGAACCGGATTCGACGGTTACGATTTGCCTGATCCAGTGACGCCGCTCGCTAACGGCTTCGCGCCGGACGCGATCGTTGACCTCGTCATGCGCCGGCCTAAAGGCGAAGTAACTTTATGCTGTCTCGCACCGCTCACGAACATCGCCCTCGCGATCGAGAAGGAGCCGAACTTTCCCGTGCATTTGCGCGAGATCGTGCTGATGGGCGGAGCGCTTTCGGAAGGCGGCAACGTCACGCCAGCCGCGGAGTTCAACATCTATGTTGATCCGGAGGCCGCGGCGAAGGTATTCACCTGCGGTGCGCGTATCACGATGATCACACTTGATTGCACGCATCAAGCGCGGACAACGGAAGCGCGTTTGGCACGCCTGCGGCGCATCGGCACACCGGTAGCCGAGGCGTTCTACCACTTGTTGAAATTCAACAAGCTATTCGATGAACAGAAGTACGGCTGGGAAGGCGGTCCGCTGCACGATGCCACTGTCACCGCTTATCTGCTCGCCCCGCATATCTTCTCAGGGCGCCATGTAAACGTGGACATCGAATGTTCAAGCCCGCTTACATTAGGAATGAGCGTGATCGATTGGTGGTCGGTCACGGGAAAACCGGCAAACGCGTTCGTCATCCGGGACCTCGATGCTGATGCGTACTTTGAGCTCATCCTCGATCGAATAGGACGGCTGTGATGTTCGCCATCGTTTTCCCGGCCGTCCTTTTCGCGCAGGCACCGCAACAGAAGCCGCCCACAGAGCCGAGCTTCTACGACGAACCCAAATTTGTAGTGTCTGGTGTTACGGACTATACCTATCGCGGCGGCCATGGATCTGACGCTGTTCTTCGCTCCGGTGAAGCACTCACCAAAGACGTTGTAGCGCTTGGTAGTCAGAGCACCGCGGACTCAGCGCGTTCGGAGAAGTTGCTGAAGGACGAGCTCGGTAGCCAGCCGGACAATCCTGATTTGCATCACCAGTTGGCGGAAGTGGAAGAGCACCTCGGCCAACCGGTAGCTGCCGTTCATGAATACCAGCGAGCCGCCGAGCTCCTGCCCAGTGAAACTAATCTGTTCGACTGGGGCGCTGAGCTTCTGAAACATCGAGCCGCCGAACCCGCGATGGAAGTCTTCGAAAAGGGAACCGAGCTATTCCCGCGATCAACGCGAATGCATCTCGGGCTCGCAGTTGCTTTCTACCTGCAGGGCAAATACGAAGAAGCGAAACGAAAATTCTTCTCCGCCGCCGATTTAGACCCGCGCAATTCTTTGCCTTACTCTTTCCTCGGGCAGGTTCAGGCGAAGGAGATCATCGAGTCCGAGGGGTACCTCGAGCGCGTCCAAAGATTCGCGGCATTAGAGCCGAACAACGCCCGGGCCAACTACTATTACGCGGATTGCCTGTGGCAACGCCGAAGCGCCGGTCCCGCGAGAGCACTGGCCCAAAAAGCGACCCAGCTCGACCCGAACGTGGACCTCGCTTACCTGCTGCTGGGCACCATCGATGCCGAGGAGAAAAACTCAACCGCTGCGATCGAAATGTTCAGCAAGGCCCTCCAGATTAATCCCGCACTTGCCGAAGCGCACTACCGGCTCGCGCAAGCTTATGAGTCGAGCGGCGACAAAACCCGCGCACAGCAAGAGCGCGCACTTTATAAGAAGCTAACCGACGAATCGGCAGAACGAGCCGAGCGCGAGCGAAAGCAGCTTCAGCAATTCGTCTTTACGCCCGGCCACGTGCAAGGCTCCTCAGAAAAGTAGCTTCATCGCGAATTGAATCACACGCGGGTTATTCACGGTTGAGCTGATCGAGCCGAACGTAGCCGGCGAATTGATGTCCGCACCCGGCAACCCGAATTGCGGGTGATTGAAAACGTTGAAAAATTCGCCTCTAAAATCGAGCCGCGCTCCCTCGTGCGGAAGTGGGAAGTGTTTGATGACGGAGAAATCCGTGTTCACGAAGTCAGGACCTGAAACGGGAGTCCTCGATGCATTTCCCAGCTCGCCTGGCGCTGGAAGTGCAAAGCAATTCGTGTTGAACCAGTGCGACAAGATCGCGTTGCTCGCTTGTGGACTGCAGACCTGGTTCGGCCGAATCAAGCTGTTGCCGTTATTTTGAAAATTCGCTGCGCCCGTTATTCCGGTGCCGGTTGCCGGGTCAATCCCCGCGGAGTTGTTACTGTCAACGACGAAAACGGGGAATCCGGAGATAGCCTTTTCGATCACGTTCAGCTCCCAACCGCCTAACATCGCGTTCGCCGGCCCGTTCCACGAACTCCCGAATTTCCGGCCATGCCCAAACGGCAATGTATAGATTAGACTTGCCGTGAAGCTGTGGTTATTGTTGATCTGCGACAAGCCCCAATCGAGCGATTGCCAGCCAGGCAGCGGAAAGTAAGTCGCGCCGATTGGAGTACCCAGCCCATCCGTGAGGCCATTGTCGTGCGCGCGGGCGTAGGTATAACCTACCAGCGCATAGAGTCCGTATTGAGCGCTGCGAGTCTCTGCCTTGATCTGAAGTGAATTGTAGTGAGCCCGTCCAATATCGTTGATGTTTGAGATGGTCGAATACTGAAACGCGGTATATGGCACACCGAAGGCAGCACCATTCGGACCGCAGCCTAATGTATAACCCGAAACGACACCGCAAGCTCCAGGAGATCCGATGTTGAGGTTGTTGCCATCGATAAGCAGATGCGAGTCGCGCGATCCGGCATAGCCAGCCGTCACAACCACTGATCCGGGCAGTTGCCGCTCCAAGTTGATGTTGAATTGCTGCACTCGTCCTTGTTTGAAATTCAGATTCTGCGATTGGATGGTGCCAGTAAAGTTGGCGGGATTCGGCGGAGTCGCAAAAATGGGAAAGCCATTCGACATGTTGATAGCCGAGGGCGTCAGGCCATAAGTTGTCGCACAAGCAGCCGTCGTGAAGGTACAGGCGCCTCCGAACGCAAACGCGTCCGATTCAGCGTAGTAGGGTGGGTTCTGCCACAGGCCCTGCGCTCCCTGATTCCAAGAGGAATCATGGTAAATCGCATAACCACCGCGCACCGCTGTTTTATCGCTTCCCCACGGCTTCCATGCGAAGCCCATACGCGGTTCAAGCGCTGTCATGTCCCACTTGATTCCCGCTGAAGGCCCTGCATTCTGACCCGCAACGAGAAACTGCGCGTTGGTTGGATTGAAATCCGCCTGGCGATTGTGTGCCTCCGTGATTGGCGTCACCAGCGCCCACGCCACGCCAAGGTTCAGCGTCAGGTTCTTGCTGACTTTCCAATCATCCTGAACAAATGGACGGAACAATTTCCATCGCCGACCTGTCACGTTGCCATTGAATGTCTGATCGTGAATCGCGAGGCTGGGCAAACCCAACAGGAAGTCCGCCATAGGCTCATTGCTCCACAGTCCGGTGAAGATCCAGTAGCCGTCCTGAAAACCTTCCGCGAGCACATTCATCTGGTTGGCGCGAATTTCTCCGCCTGCCTTGATGTCGTGGCCCCCGCGAATCATATCGAGCGAGTCGGAGATCGAAAAAACGTTCGTACCACCTTGGAATGGCGAAAAGCCACGATCGCCTAGCGACCAATAACCACCGTCCATCTGTGTTGACGTGAGTCCGCAACTTACTCCGCCTAGGTTGGCGCCCGGTATCCCGATCTTCTGGGATAAGCACGAGTAATTGCCCTGCGAATCGATGTAATTAAAGATCCGGTTGTAACCGCCGCTGACCTGATTCACTGTTCGCGGCGAAAAGACGTGTGTTTCCGATAACGCAATGTTGCGAGCGTGATTCAAAATCCCTTCATTGCTTCCAAACGGACTGGCCTCAGCTAATCCCGGCGCACCGCCTGGAACCCACGACGTTGCTTGATCGTAACTGAACCGCGCAAACGCCGAATCCTTTGCGGAGAAATTCTCGTCAACCCGCACATCGAACTCGCCTTCATTCAGCTTTCTCACCGGCTCGTTCACGTAGTTGTATCC
>Ga0213876_10002712_pt1 | contig 10306 bp, 6 predicted proteins | sample BarmaccomBMRX_R9_FD_160113 | JGI IMG/M metagenome (GOLD analysis project Ga0213876, IMG submission 160113) | Root-associated microbial communities from Barbacenia macrantha in rupestrian grasslands, the National Park of Serra do Cipo, Brazil - RX_R9 | ecosystem: Host-associated > Plants > Roots...
GACGTAGCCGCGTTCGAGGATCTGCGACCAGGTGAGGTCTTCGAGGTCCTTGTAGCGGTCGGCGGCCATCTTGACCTGGCCTTCGATGCCTTTGCGGATGGTGGCCAGGCTGGTGTAGCCGGGCGGGTTGGCGAAGCCGGGGTACAGGTGCAGGCAACGGTTGTAGAAGTACAGGGCGTGCTTGGCGTACAAGCGCTCGGCTTCGGCGTCGTTGTCGGCGACGGCCACGAACTGGAGGAAGCCGGCGCGGTATGGGTTGGGCTCGACGCCGAGGCGGGCGACGGCCTCCCAGTAGCCGTCCATGACGTGCTGGCCGCGCAGGTAGCCGAAGTAGGAGAGGTAGGCGTACAGGAAGTCGTGCTGGGCGCACCACTCCCACGTCTCGACGCTGCCGCCGCCGGGGATCCAGATGGGCGGGTGCGGCTTCTGAATCGGCCGTGGCCAGATGTTGACGTAGCGTAACTGGGTGTACTTGCCGTTGAAGCTGAACGGCGCCGGCTCCTGCCAGGCGCGCAGAATCAGGTCAACCCCCTCGCGGTACTTCTCGCGCAGCGTGGCCGGCGTCTGGCCGTAGCAGTAGGCGGTGTCCATCGGCGTGCCGACCGGGAAGCCGACCACCAGCCGCCCGCCACTCATCACGTCGAGCATGGCCAACTCTTCGGCCACGCGGATCGGCGGGTCGTAGAGGGCGACCGAATCGCCCATGACGACCAACTTGGCGCGCGTGGTGCGGCGGCTGAGCGCGGCGATCATCAGGTTCGGCGAGGGCATCAGGCCGTAGGCGTTCTGGTGATGCTCGTTGACACAGATGCCATCGAAGCCGAGCTGATCGGCCAGTTCGAGCTCATCGAGGTACTCGTGGTACACCTGGTGGCCGCGGGCCGGGTCGTACAGCTCCGACGCTGGCAAGTCGACCCATACGCCGTGGTACCGCTCACGGAAGTCGTCGGGCAGGTCCGGGTAGGGCATCAGATGGAAGAAGTGGAACTTCACGCGGGGACCTCCTGTCGACTCAGGAATGCACGAGTAGCCGCGAGGCTAGCCGCGGGCGCCTCGACGCCGAGCAGGTGGCCGGCGTCTGGAATGATGACCGTGCGCGCGTTCGGCAGGGCGTGGCGAAAATCGTCGGCGTACTGGACCGGCACGAACGCATCCTGCTCGCCGTGGACGATCAGCGTTGGGCACGTGACGCGGTACAGGCGGCGACCCAGGCCGCGGTCCGGGATGGGCCACAGGAAGCGGGCCACGCTGGTCATGCCGCTGACGAGCTTGACGATCGCCTCGACGTCGCCGCCTGCGGCGGTGGTCTGGGCGCGCGACGGGTCGGCGTACAGCAGGCGCGGCAGCTCGGGCGCCGGCACGCCCCACAGGTCGGCCACAGGATAGGCGTCGTTCCACAGGCCAACGGGCGACAGCAGAACGAGCGTCGAGACGCGCTTGGGGTAGTGAGCGGCGTACTCGGCGGCGATCATGGCTCCGAACGACAGCCCGGCCACGGCGGCCTGCTCGATGCCGAGCGCATCCAGAACGTCGTCGTAGTGCAGCGCCAGATCGTGGATATCGTGCAGGTCGCGTAGCTCGTCGAGGTCGGCGAAGCCGGGGGCCAGGGGCGCCAGGACGCGATAGTCCTCGGCCAGGGCGCCGATCAGGTCACCGTCGGCCTCGGGCCCGTTGATGCCGTGCAGCCAGACCAGCGGCGGCGCCTGCTCGTCGCCGGCCACAAACAGACGTTGGCGGCGACCACCGGCCAGCTCGAGGCTCTGCTGTTCGAGCGCCGGGCTCATGCGGCCTCCAGTTGGGCGCGCAGCTCGGCCGGGTCGGTCGTTGGCGCCTGGCACACGTAGTGGGCGCACACGTAGGCCGTGGCATGGCCGTTGCGCGGCTCACGGCCCTCCAGGAGCGGCAGGTCCGGCCGCTGGCCCGGCGCCAGGCCGGCGACCACTTTGTTCGGCAGGTACGTCGAGTAGACCACGCCCAGCAGGGCTTGGGTGTCGGGGGCGGCGGGCGCACCGACCACGGCGATCTCCTTCGGCTCGCTCAGGAAGAAGTCGAGCGCTGCCAGCGAGCGGGCGAAGCCGAGCGGATAGCGGGCCATCGGCTCGCGGACCACTTCGAGCACGCCCTGGGCGGCCCGACGGTACTCCGGGCGGCCGACCAGCACCGACAGCCGCAGCAGGACGTCAGCGGCGACGGCATTGCCCGAGGGCGTGGCGTTGTCGAAGATGTCCTTGGGCCGCGCGATCAGCGTCTCGTGGTCGGACGAGGTGTCGAAGAAGCCGCCCGCGTCGGGATCGCCGAAGCGGGCGAGGATCTGATCGGCCAGGTCGACGGCCGCAGCCAGCCAGCGGCGTTCGAAGGTGGCTTCGTAGAGCGCGACCAGACCATCGGCCACGTTGGCGTGGTCTTCGAGGTAGCCGTTGAGCCGTGCCTGATGCCCCGGCTTCCAGGTGCGCAGCAGGGCCCCGTCGGGCCGCCGCATCTGGCCCAGCAGGAACTCGGCGCAGCGTGTGGCCGCCTGGAGCACATCGGCGCGGCCAAGGACGCTGCCGGCTTCGGCCAGGGCGCGCAACAGCATGCCGTTCCAGGCGGCCAGGATCTTCTCGTCGCGGCCCGGCCGCAGGCGCCGGGCGCGGGCCTCGAACAGCACCTGGCGGGCGCGTTCGAGGGCGCGCAAAAGTTCGGTATCTGGCACGCCGAGCCGGCTGGCGACCTGTTCGGGCGTGGCCGACATGTGCAGGATGCTGGTGCCGTGCTCGAAGTTGCCGTGCGGCGTGACGTCGTAAAACGCCCCGACCAAGCGCGCGTCCTCCTCGCCGAGCAGGTCTCGCAGCTCGTCCGGCGTCCAGACGTAGAACTTGCCCTCTTCGCCCTCCGAGTCGGCATCCTCGGTCGAGTAGAAGCCGCCCGACGGGTCGGCCATGTCGCGCAGCAGGTAGCCGAGGACCTGTTCAACGATCTCCCGGAAGTAGGCGTTGCCGGTGGCCTGGTAGCCACTCAGATAGGCTCGCGCCAGTTGGGCATTGTCATACAGCATCTTCTCGAAGTGCGGCACGAGCCATTCGGCGTCGGTGCTGTAGCGATGGAAGCCGCCGCCGAGGTGGTCGTACAGGCCGCCACGAGCCATCTGCTCCAGGGTGTGGACGGCGATCTGCTTGGCCCGCTCGTCGCCGAAGCGACGCCAGCAGCGCAGCAGGAAGTCGATGGCCATCGGCTGCGGGAACTTGGGCGCGCCACCGAAGCCGCCAAACTGGGGCTCGTACTGGGCGATCAGCCCGCGGGCGGCCGCCTCGAGCAGGTGCCCATCCAGCGCGCCGGGCGAGCGCTGCGGCTGCAGGTTCTGCTGGAGATGCTGGCGCAGTTGGGCGCCGCTCTCGACAACCTCCTGGCGGCGGGTGCGCCAGGCGTCGGCGATGGCGTGCAGTACGCGTGAGAACGCCGGCAGGTTGTGGCGGTCGGACGGTGGGAAGTACGTGCCGCCGAAGAACGGCGCGCCGTCGGGGGTCAGAAAGACGGTCATCGGCCAGCCGCCGCTGCCAGTCATGGTCTGGACGGCCTGCATGTAGATGCCGTCGAGGTCCGGCCGCTCTTCGCGATCGACCTTGATGTTGACGAAGTTGGCGTTCATCACGGCGGCGGTCTGCTCGTCCTCAAACGACTCGCGCTCCATGACGTGGCACCAGTGGCAGGCCGAATAGCCGATCGACAGCAGGATCGGCCGGTCGGCCTCGCGCGCCGCCGCCAGCGCCTCGGGCCCCCACGGGTACCAGTCGACCGGGTTGTGGGCGTGCTGCAACAGGTAGGGGCTGGTCTCCTGAGCGAGGCGATTGGCCACACCACAGGGTACCCTGTACTGTGCCGTCCGAGCGCAGCCAGCAGGAGCCCGTCGAGGTGCCCTGGGACGCCACGCCGTTCCTGCCGGCGGAGCCCTCGCTCGACGCGTTGCGGCAGGCCGCGGCCGGCTGCCGGGGCTGCGACCTGTACACCAAGGGCACGCAAACCATCTTTGGCGAGGGACCGCGTCGGCCAACGGTGCTGCTCGTCGGCGAGCAGCCGGGCGATCAGGAGGACCGCGCCGGGCACCCGTTCGTCGGGCCCGCCGGGCGGGTGCTCGATGAGGCGCTCGAGGAGGTCGGCATCGACCGCCAGACGGTCTACGTGACCAACGCCGTCAAGCACTTCAAGTGGCAGGCGCGCGGCCGGCGGCGCATCCACAGTAAGCCGAACGCGCGCGAAGTCCGCGCCTGCCATCCGTGGCTGGCCGCCGAGCTCGCGGCCGCCGAGCCGCAGGTGGTGGTTGCCCTGGGCGCCACCGCGGCCCAGTCGCTGCTGGGGCCGAGCTTTCGGGTGACTCAGCAGCGCGGACAGCCGCTCGAAGGCACCGGCGTGGCGCCCTACGTCGTGGCCACCGTCCACCCCTCGTCGATCCTGCGCGCGCCCGATGAGGCGACCCGCGCGGCCGGCCGCGCCGCCTTCGTCGAAGACTTCCGCGTCGTCCGCCGCCTGCTCGACCAGCTAGCCCCAGCCTGAGCCGCCACAGCGCCTCCCCGGTGGGTGCCCTGTGTGACGTTGCTGCCCGCCGGGACGGGCCCACTATTCGGGGCTGTGGGCCAATTGCGCCCAGTCGTCGATGCCGTACAGGGTCGGCTCATCGGGCGTCTGGCGGCCGGTCCGGCGGCGCAGCGCGCCGAGCAGGGCGTAGCGCATGCTGGGGTCGCCGACGACGAAGCCCAGGGTGCGCAGCGGCGCCCGCCGCAGCCGCTGCCGCCAGCGCGGCGACGGCGGCGCCAGCAGGTTCAGCAAGCGCTCGTGGGGCGCGCGGGCCATCTCCTCGCGCGAACGCAGCCGCACCTGGGCGCCGTAGCCGATGGTGATGAAGTCGCGGCCGAACGGCGAGCGCATGGTGCGCGTGAGGAGGTCGGCGCGCGTCTCGACCACGACCTGTGGATCGATCGGCTCGATCTGGTTCGCTGCGATCGCCGCGACGAGCGTGCTGCCGTGCACGATGCGGATGTGCAGCGCCCGATCGGGTGCGTCCCACAGCCGCAGCACGGCGTCGAGGTCGTCGGCGGGCGTGGCCTGGCGGACGAGCGTCTGACGCACCTCGTCGACCAGCGCCGCGAACGCCTCGTCGGACAGCGACGAGGGCGCGGCCGCGGCCGGGTAGCGGTCGAGGACTGTTTGGCGGGCCGCGTCGACGTCCGCTGAGACCTGCCCATTGCTGGTCGCCGCCCGGCCCACCTGGCCGTGCTCGACATAATCTCCAGGCGCCAGGTCGTACACCTGGGTGGGCGAGGCCGGCCCGAGCGTGCGCCGCACCGTCTCGGCCGGCGCCTCCATGCGCAGCCGACTGGCGCTGATCCACCAGGCGTGCGCCGCCGGCAGCACGAAGTGAGCGGCGAACGGCACGGCCACCGTTGGCTGGAGCAAGTGGGTGACCAGGGCGAAGTTGTCGAGGAAGAACTGTTCGCGGGCGCGGGCGACGGCCAGGTCGTCCTTGCCCGGCACGTGGATGCAATTGGGGAAGTAGCTGGCGCCACCGAAGCCGCAGAACAGGTAGTCGACGCTCGGGAACCGCCCGCGCAGGATGCGGCAGTATTCGGCGATCAGCGCCCGCCGCGAGGCGTGCAGGGCATCGTTGGCGTTGATGAGCGTTTCCCCATCCGCCTCGATGGCCAGCAGGCTGTCGTCCATGTGGGTCAGCAGCGTGAGTCGCGCGCTGCTGGTGCCGCCCTTGCGCAGCACGAATGGTGTGCCGCTGGGGACTTCGCGGATGCGGGCGAAGCCGAGCCGCCGCAGGTAGTCACGCATCTGGGTGTCGTAGCGGCGGGGGATGATGGCCTCGACGTTTGGCGCCTGCTGCAAGAGCGCGCGCAGGGTGCCTGGGTGCAGGTGGTCCTCGTGGGCGTGCGAGATGTAGACCGCGTCGAGGTCGCGCAGGTCGTAGCGCTCGGGCACCGGCAGCGGGTAGGGGTACCACTGGCCGCGATAGGCCGGCCCGACCCACCACGGGTCGCTCAGCACGCTGAGATCGCCCATGCGCACCAGGAGCGTCGCGTGCCCAACGAAGTCGACGCGCATGGCCGCCATTGTGGCAGGCGCACGCGAGCTACTGCGTCATCGCCCGTGCGGGCGGCGTCATCACCGGCAAGATCATGCGCCGCCAGCTGCGCACTCTAGAGTCCGCGACGGCCGCCGCCGTCACCGTCTGAGCCCCCGCCCCGCCGCGGCCGTCACCGTCTGCGCCTCGGCCGGGCCGGCGGAGGCACCTCGGGTATAACGTGCGCGTGCCCCTCAGTGCTCGCAGCGACCTTCGCAACGTCGCGGTCATCGCCCACGTCGACCACGGCAAGACCAGCCTAGTCGACCAGATGCTGCGCCAGGCCGGGCTGGCCCGCACCCGCCTGGGCGAGCCCGAGTTCACCCTCGACAGCATGACCGGCAACCCGCTCGAGCGTGAGAAGGGCATCACCATCCTGGCCAAGCTGACGGGCATCCCCTACCGCGACCACCGCTCGGGCCAGGACGTGCGGCTGAACATCATCGACACGCCCGGCCACGCCGACTTCGGCGGCGAGGTCGAGCGCGTCCTAGGCATGGCCGACGGCGCCCTGCTGATCGTCGATGCCGCCGAGGGGCCGATGCCGCAGACGCGCTTCGTCCTCCAGCGGGCGTTCGAGCTCGGGCTGCGGCCGATCGTCGTCATCAACAAAGTCGACCGCCGCGACGCGCGGCCCGACTGGGTGCTGGACGCCACCTCCGACCTGTTCCTGGACCTGGCCACCGACGCCGCCCAGCTCGAGTTCCCGGTTCTGTACGCGGTGGCCCGCGAGGGCCGCGCCGGCCGGCGCCCGGACGAGCTCGCCGACGACCTCGAGCCGCTGTTCAACACGATCCTCGACCACGTGCCGCCGCCGCGTGGCGACCCCGACGCGCCGCTCCAACTGCAGGTGACGACCCTCGACTACGACACCCATCAGGGTCGCTTCGCCATCGGCCGCGTCCGCCGCGGCGCCGTCCGACCCGGCGAGAGCGTGGTCCGCCTGTCTGGGACCGGGGCCGAGGCGAGTCGTGGGCCGCACAAGGTGGTCGCCGTCTATCAGTACGAAGGGCTTGCCCGCGTGGCCGCCGAGTGCGCCACCGTCGGCGACATCGTGGCACTCACGGGCATCCCCGAAGTCGCCATTGGCGACACCGTGGCCGATCCGTCGGCGCCCGACGCGCTACCAGCCCAGGCCATCGAGGAGCCGACGGTGCGGATGACCTTCGGCGTCAATACCTCGCCGTTCGCCGGCCGCGAGGGCAAGCTCAGCAGCACCTCGCGCCAGCTGCGGGCGCGGCTGCTGCGCGAGCTCGAGACCAACGTCAGCCTGCGCGTCGAGGACACCTCCAGCGCCGACGAGTTCCTGGTCGCCGGGCGCGGCGAACTGCACCTGGCGATCCTGGTCGAGACGCTGCGGCGCGAGGGCTACGAGTTTCAGGTCTCGCGGCCCGAGGTCATCACCCGGGAGGTCAACGGCCGGCTGTGCGAGCCGGTCGAGCACCTCGTCGTGGACACCATCGAGGAGCACGTCGGGGCCGTCGCCGAACTGTTGGGCAAGCGCCTGGCCAAGCTCGAGCACATGGCCCACGATGGCCACGGCGGCGTGCGCATGGAGTTCCGCGTGCCGACCCGTGGGCTGATCGGCCTGCGCGGCCAGTTGCTGACGGCCACCCGCGGGCACAGCGTGATGGCCAGTCGGCTGCTCGGCTACGAGCCGTGGCAGGGGCCGCTCGGCGGCTCGCGCAACGGCGTGCTGGTGGCCAGCGAGGCCGGCGTGGCCACCGGCTACGCCATCGCCAACGCCCAGGAGCGGGCCCAGACGTTGATCGAGCCGCAGACGCCGGTCTACGAGGGCATGCTGGTCGGCCTGAACGCGCGGCCCGAGGACATGGCCGTCAACATCACCAAGGAGAAGAAGCAGACCAACATCCGCTCGTCGACGGCCGAAATCGCCATTAAACTCTCGCCGCCGCTGCGCCTGAGCCTGGAGCAAGCGCTCGACTTCATCGAGCCTGACGAGTTGGTTGAGGTCACCCCCGTCGCCTTCCGCCTCCGCAAACGCCTGCTGTCCGCCGACCAGCGCGCCAAAGAGCGCAAACGCGCCGCCGGCTGAAGCCCGCCGCCTGCGCGGTGGTCCGCGCGTGACCACGCTCCGGCGCGGGCCTATGCTATGGCCCATGACGACGACGATGTCCGTCGCGGTGCAGACGCCTGCTGCGCCGCTCGATCCGGCGCTGTTTCTGCCTGGGGCGATTGAGGCCGAGACGGCGGCCTTCAATGCTCAACTGGCGAGCCTGCTGGCCACCGTGCCGCCGGTCTGGACCCAGCCGGTGGCGGCGACGCGGGCCGCCCGCGAGGAGGGCCGCGGTCCGTTTGGTCCGCTGGTCTTGAGCGACCAGGCGCTGACGCGCACCATCCCCGGCCCGGCCGGCGCGATGACGCTGCGCATGTTCTTGCCCGAGACGGTCACCGGCGTCTACCTGCACATTCACGGCGGCGGCTGGACGCTCGGCGGCGCCCACCACGCCGACCCGGTGCTCGAAGCGATCTGCCGCCAGTCGCAGGTCGCCGTGCTGAGCCTCGAGTACCGCCTGGCGCCCGAGCACCCCTACCCGGCCGGTCCGGACGACTGCGAGGCGGCCGGCCTGTGGCTGGCCGAACACGCCCTGGCCGAGTTCGGCAGCGCCCGGCTGCTCATCGGCGGCGACTCGGCCGGCGCCCACCTGTCGGTCGTCACCCTGCTCCGCCTGCGCGACAAGCACGGCTTCACCGGCTTCAGCGGCGCCAATCTCGTCTACGGCGCCTACGACCTGGCCAACTACTCGCCCAGTGTCCGCCAGGCCACGCCCGACACGCTGATCCTGCCGCCCGAGGCCATCCGCTGGTTCACCAACCACTTCCTGCCCGACCCGGCCCAGCGCGCCGACGCGGACGTCTCGCCCCTGTGGGCCGACCTGCACGGCCTGCCGGCGGCGCTCTTCACCGTCGGCACCCTCGACCCGCTGGTCGACGACACGCTGTTCATGTACGCCCGCTGGATCGCCGCCGGCAACGCGGCCGAACTGGCCGTCTACCCCGGCGGCGTCCACGGCTTCGTCGGCTTCCCTTACCCCCTCGCCCAGCGCGCCAACCAGCGCACCATCGCCTTCCTGGCCCGCGCCCAGCGCTAGCCAACCCGATGGCCCCCATCGTCACCATCGACGACCTGCGGCGGCGGGCGCGGCGGCGGCTGCCGCGGGCGGTGTTCGACTACATCGATGGGGGCGCCGAGGATGAGCTCACGGTGCGCGCCAATCGGCAGGCGTTGGCGCGCATCACCCTGCGGCCACGGATGCTGGTCGACGTGGGCAGCCGGCCGGACCTTTCGACGACCCTGTTCGGCCAACGGCTGACGGTGCCGCTGGTCCTGGCGCCGGCCGGCCTGGTTGGCCTGTTCTGGCCCAACGGTGAGGTCGCGGCCGCCCGCGCCGCCGGCCGCTTCGGCACCATCTTCAGCCTCAGCACACTCGCCGTCGCCTCGCTCGAGGAGGTGGCCGCGGGCGCGCCGGGCACGCCACTGTGGTTCCAGTTGTACGTCTTTCGGGATCGCGAGCTCAGCCGCGCCCTGGTCGAGCGGGCGCGGGCGGCCGGCTACGCGGCACTGTGCGTGACGGTCGACGTCCAGACGGCTGGCGGCCGCGAGCGCGACGTCCGCAACGGGTTCACGGTCCCGCCGCGCATCACGCCGTCGAACGTGCTCGATGCCATCCAGCACCTCGGCTGGGTGCGCGACGTGCTGCGCGGGCCGCCGATCACCTTCCGCAACGTGGCCCAGGCGGCTGGCCGTGGCAGCGACGCCGTCTCGGTCGCCGCCTACGCCAATCGCCAGTTCGACCCGACCCTGACCTGGCGCGACGTCGACTGGCTGCGCACGCTGTGGCCCGGTCCGCTGGTGCTCAAGGGCATCATCACGGCCGAGGATGCGCGCCTCGCGGCCGAGCACGGGGTCGATGGCATCGTCGTCTCCAACCACGGTGGGCGGCAGCTTGACGGCGTGGGCGCGACCATCGATGCGCTGCCGTCCATCGTCGAGGCCGTCGACGGGCGCCTGGAGGTGCTGCTCGACGGCGGCATCCGGCGCGGCATCGACGTCATCAAGGCGTTGTCGCTTGGCGCGCGGGCGTGTCTGATCGGCCGGGCCTACCTGTACGGCCTGGCGGCCGGCGGCCAGCGTGGCACCGAAGCGGCCCTGGGCCTGCTCAGCCGCGAGCTCGAGCGCGCCCTGAT
>Ga0213876_10002713_pt1 | contig 10305 bp, 7 predicted proteins | sample BarmaccomBMRX_R9_FD_160113 | JGI IMG/M metagenome (GOLD analysis project Ga0213876, IMG submission 160113) | Root-associated microbial communities from Barbacenia macrantha in rupestrian grasslands, the National Park of Serra do Cipo, Brazil - RX_R9 | ecosystem: Host-associated > Plants > Roots...
AACGCCGGCAACGAGCTCACCGACATCCTCCCGGCGCAGCTCCATCTCGTCGCCGCCAGCGCCAGCTCCGGCACCGCCGTGGCGAACGTCGGCACGAACACCGTGACGTGGAACGGCACGATCGCGGCGTCGGGCAGCGTGACGATCACCATCACCGCGACGATCGATCCGGCCGTCGCGACCGGCACGACGATCAGCAACCAGGGCACCATCTCCTACGACTCGGATGGCGACGGCGACAACGACGCGACGCGCGTCACCGACGACGCCTCGCAGGCCGGCAGCTCCGACCCGACCGGCTTCGCAGTTGCCGCGGCCATCGCGAACGTTCCCGCCCTCGATGGTCTCGGCCTCTTCGCCCTCGCCGCAATCCTCAGCATCCTCGGGCTGCTGTTCGTCCGCAGGGCCTAGCGGTTTCTCGAAGCGGTGGCGCGTACTCATGCCCGCCACCGCTTCGCCTTCTTCGCCGGCCGCGATCTCCAGGACCAGCGATCCCAGGCGGAGAAGCTGGTTAAGCTCGGCGCATCGCGAAAAAGGTGAAGAAGGCCGCGATCGCAATCGCGATCACCGCGATCCCCACCGTGCGCCAACGCAGCGCCGTGGAGACCGGGCGCAGTCCATCTCCCGTCAGCACGAACGCGCCCCAATAGTGCGGATCGCGCAGCTCGGTGCCGCTTCGGAGGAAGCGCAGCTTCGCCTGGCGCAGCGCTTCCGCGCGCGTCGCGCCGCGTTGGAGGTGGTGATAGAACACGCGCATGAACGCGGCCGTCGTCGTGTCCGGCACGCGCCAGAGCGTCGTCACGGTGCTCTTCGCTCCGGCGGCGAGGAACGCGCGGCTGAAGCTCTCGATGCCTTCTCCGGCGACGACTCGCCCGCGTTCCGTGTCGCAGGCGCTCAGCACCGCTAGCTCCACGTTCTCCAGCGGCAGGTCGTAAGCCTCTTTGAGAAAGAGATAGTCGGCCGGCCCGTTCGCGTTCTTCGCGGAGAAGAGGATGCGCGACTGTTCGATCGCGCCGGGATCGACGAATGCGTGGCTGGCGACGTGCAGCAGCGGTGGCGCGGCTTTCTCGCCGAGATGCTCCTTGCGATCGTTCGCGCCTGAATACAGGAGTGACGAACCGCCCAGTTCCGCTGCAATCGCGCGGACCTCCGCATCGGAGCCGCTGAGCTGCGCGTGCACCGCGCCGGCATCATCGAGCGTCGCGGTGCCGAAACGCGGATCGGCGAAGCCGCGAAACTGCGCGGTCCAAGGTGGCGCGTAGCGACGGATGGGCGCGGACGGGCGTAGCAGCAGGGCGGCGGTCGGGAGGTACGTCAAGTCGTGGGTCTCGATCAACAACCCGCCGCCGACCGGCAGCAGATCGAAGGGGACGGACGCCAACGCGCCGTCGGGCACGATGGCGACGTGCGCGGCGCCGGTTGGCAGCGACGGCAACAACTGCGCGGCGATCCGTTGCGCCGGCGCATTCCAAGCGGAGCCGGCGCCGCGCGGCAGCGCCCCGACCAACGCCTGAATCGCGTTCGTATCGACGGCGATCGCGCGCACTTCGGCGCGCTCCTTCGTGATCGTGAGGACGGCGGAGCCGGCCGCGGAAGTCCAGTACTCGACGAGCGCGACGTTCTCCGGCAGCGCGCGTTGGATAGCCGTCAAGTCGACAGCGGGGAGACCGAGGCGGTCGCGCCAGGCGCGGGAACGTCCGCGCTCGATCAGCGCGAACAGCTCGCGCGCGTCCGCATGGCGGCGCATGCGCAACGCGATCAGCGCGTCGTACACCTCGCGTTTGTCGTTGAAGAAATCCGAGCGCAGCGTCGGGATGCGGATCGCCTCGCGGATCTTCTCGATCCCCTCCACCGCCTCGCGCAGATGGCGTTCCGCCGACGTCTCGTCGCCGCCCGCGAGCTCGCATCGGGCCAGGCCGTAGAGCGCCTTCCACTGCTCCTCCACTGTGCCGAGCGCCGTCGCTTCGCCGGATGCGATGCGGAAGTCGCGCGCGGCCGCGGCGGTGTCGCCGAGGCGGAACTGCGTTTCGGCTCCGTACAGGCGGGCCTGCAGCGCCTCGCGTGCATTGCCTGCCTTCGTCGCCCGCGAGAGTGCGTCGGCGAATGTCGCGCGAGCTTCCGCGAGGCGGCCGAGGTCGAGGGCGAGGACGATGGCGCGGTTCTTCAGCACGCCGAGCTCCGCGTCGAGCTGTTGGTCGACGGCGAACAGCGCGAGCGCCTGATCGTACGCGGCCAGCGCTTTGTAGGGATCGCCGAGGCGACGGTAGACGACGCCGAGGTTGACGAGCATTTGGGCGTGCTCGTCGGAACGGAGATTCGCCGTGTCCGCGAGCGCGAGCTGGTATTGGCCCAGCGCTGCATCGTATCGGCCGAGGCGCTGATCGAGGGTGGCGCGGTTGGCGAGGAGGATGCGTCGCCGGCGCGGCGTCCATTCCGCGCTGCGATGAGCATCGATGACCTGGCTCGCGGCGTCGTAGTGCGTGGCGGCGTCGGCGTAACGGCCGGTGTAGAAATCGACGCTCGCCAGGTTCATCAATTCTTCGACGCGCGCTTCCGCGTCGCCCGCTTGCGTTGCCACGCGCAGCGCCGTCTCCAACGTCTTACGCGCGAGGTCGTAGTGGCCGGCGTACATCTCGGCGAGGCCGGCCTGATTCAGCGACGAGGCCTGTGCGCGGAGATCGTGCAGCGCGGCGTAGACCGCGGCCGCTTCGTTCGCGTCGCGCTCCGCGGCGTCGTAGTCGCCGGCGTCGGTTTCGATCGCCGACAACTGATCGAGCACCTCGCCGCGCGTGCGCGCATTCGGCGGAAGCGAGCGCAGCAGCGTGCGATACGTCGCGAGGCCGGCCGCCGTGTCGCCGGCATCGATCTGCGCCTGTGCCGCGGCGAACGTCTCTTCGACCGTCGCCGCCTGCGCGCGCAGCGAGCAAACGAAGAAAAAGGCGACGAGCCAAAGATTTCTGTTCCGCGGGCGATGCGCGCGTTGTCTCAAGGAGGCGAGACCGGGATTCATGAGAAGCGCTCACTATAATGATTGGAATGGACTCCACGCCCTCGCCCAGCTCGGACGAGGAGCTTCTTGCGGCGTATCGGCGGGCGAGCGGGGAAGGGCGGCGCGCGGCGGCCGATCGGCTCTTCGCGCGCTACTACGAGCAGGTCGGGCGCTGGTGCTTGCGGCTCGCCGGCGAGCGGGAAGCGGCGGCGGATCTGGCCCAGGACGTCTTCCTCAAGGCGCATCGCCATCTCGACTCTTTTCAGGGCGCCTCGCAGTTCGGCACCTGGCTGTACAGCATCGCTCGGAACGAGTCGATCAATCGCGCGAAGCGCAGCGGGCCCTCCGCGGACGACGACTCGGAGGAAACGCTGATCGCGATTCCGGCCTCCGATCCGAATCCGGAGGAGCTGGCGACGCGCAACAGCAGCGCGCGGCGGGTCGATCGATTGCTGGCCCAAACGCTGGACGAGAAGGAGCGGATCGTGTTCACACTGCATTACGGCGACGAGCTGCCGCTCGCGGCGATCACGAGCCTGCTGCGGCTGGAGAACAGCAGCGGCGCGAAGGCGTACATCGTCAGCGCGAAGCGCAAGCTGGCGCGCGCCGTGGAACGGATGCTGGCGCGGGGAGAGCGGGCATGAGCGACGCTCGCGACCAGTGGCGCGCGGCACTCGCTCCCACTCCTCAATGCATCCCCCTCGAGCGTCTCGGCGAGGCTCGCACCGACGCCGAGCGCGAGCATCTCGCGAGCTGCGCGCGTTGCCAGACGGAAGTCGCGCTCTTCGCAGAAATGAACGCGATGGATGCGAGCGCGGACAGCCGCTGGGTCGCCGAAGAGCTGCATCGCCGTTTCGAAACGAATGTGAAGCCGTTCTCGCCGCGGCGCAACGCGCGCTTTGCCTGGGCCGCGGCCGCAGCCATTGCGATCGCGATCGCGGGCGGCGTCTGGATGGAAACGCGCGAGCCATCCATCGGCGGCGTCGAGTCGACGAACGTCTATCGCGCGCTGAGCGTCGAGGCAATCGCGCCGGTCGGCGATCTCGCCGAAGCGCCGCGCGAGCTGCGGTGGAAGCCGGTGGCGGGCGCGACCGGTTATGCGGTCGAGCTGCGCGAAGTCGACCGGACGCTGCTGTGGCGCTCGGAAACATCCGCGAGCGTCCTCGCGTTGCCCGCGGACGTCGTGGCGCAATGCGCGCCGGGCAAGAGCCTTCTTTGGGACGTCGCGGCCCGCCGCGGCTCCGATGTGCTGGCCTCCAGCGGAGTTCAGCGGTTTCGAGTCGCAGTCCAGGTGCCCCGGAGAAACGTCCCATGATCCGATCCACCCTCGCCGTTCTCGCCACTCTGCTCGCCGCGACCGCTGCGTTCGCTGACGGCTTCCCCGGTCTCTCCCTTCGCATCCGCGACGAAGCCGCGCCGGCCGGCAGCATCGTGCAGGTCAAGATCGACGTCACCGAGCCGAAGCCGATCTCGACCGGCAAAGGAAAGGTCAAAGTCAAAGGGCTCGCCTCCGTCGAAGGCATCTCCCTCGGCAATCACGGTCAAGATGCTTACGGCGTGGTGCTCGTCGATGGCGATGAGCTGACGTTCTTCGTCCACTCGCCCTCCGCCGCATTCGGAACGGCGACCGACTACCCGATCGTGACCGTCGCGGGCGTCGTCGATCCCTCGGCGCGCACGGGCGACACCTTCCCGCTGGAGATCGATCCCGGCGCCCTCCAGTTTCTCGGTCTGGCCAGCGCGCAGTATCCGCTGGAGATCGCGAACGGCCGGCTCACCGTGGCGAACGACGCGATCGCGATCGGCGACGTTTCGCCGGGCAGCTCGATCGTTCCCGCGGGCGGCGTGGTGCGCATCAGCGGCGCGAACTTCACGCCGACGACGCGCATTCAGCTCTCGGAGAGCCAGATCGCCGAAACGCGCTACATCAACAGCAACCGCATCGACGTCGTCCTCGCCCGTACGACGGACATGCTCGGCCTGCGCATCCGCGCGCGCAACGACCGCTCGGAGTCGATGTACTACTCGTATCAGCGCACGACGCACGCGACGAACGGAACGGATGCGATGCTCGCCCGCGCTGTGCCGCTCTTCGCTCCGAACACGTACACCGATGCGACGGTGCATCTGCCGGCCGCGGCGCTGACGTCGCATCGGCGGCGCTCCGCTGGCCCGTCGCGCGGCGGCCCCGCGCCTCGTGTCGCGCAGGCGTTCGCGATCCAGAACGTGAACGCGACGCCGGCCTCCGCGACGATCGAGCTGCTCGATGGCGCCGGCCACGCGTACGCCATCAACACGATCGCTTTGCAGCCGAATCAGACGGTGCTGCAGCAGATCGACACCGCGTTCGGCCCCGTTTCAGCGCCATCCGCCTTCCGCATGCGCAGCAACGCGCCGCTCCACGTGCTCGGCGTCGCCGCTGACGCCTCTGCCAAAACACTGACCGCACTCCCGCCCGACTAACCATCCATCGACATCGACCTCCCACGGCGTCCCATTCGGGCTCGCCCGCCGGAGGTGTGCCTTGCCCACACAAAGGAGACCATCATGAAGAGAGCCTGGATCATCCTGATCATCACCCTCGCCGCGGCGCTGACCTCGAGTGCCGGCACGCGAGTCATCCCCGTCGCCGGCCACCTGCCCGGCGCGAACGGAACGTCGTGGACGACGGACGTCAGCCTGACGAACAACGATGCCGTGACGCGCTCCGTGGAGCTCGTGTTCCATCCGGAAAATGACGCTTCGCAAACGCGCGTGGTCACACTCGCCGCGAACGGCTCGGTGCTGCTGACCGACGCCGTGCGTCCCGACGATTTCCCCGGCGTGAATCCCACGAGCTGGGTCGGCCAGCTCGAGATCCGTTCCGCGGGCAACATCAGTGCCTCGGCGCGCACGTTCACCACCGCGTTCGCCGGCGGGACTTATGGGAGCTCCTACGAGTCCTTCGACCCGGCGGTGTTGTCGAGCGAAGGGGCGATGACCGGCCTGGTGCAGAGCACCCGCTTTCGCTCCAACATCGCGTGGGCGAACGCGGGCGACCATCCGGTCGTCGTGTCGTATGCGTTGCGCCGCGAGAACGGCGCGCTGCTGGCGACTTCGCAGCTCGCCGTCGGCGCGCACACGACGGTGCAGACTTCGCTGGCGCGCGACACCGTTACGACGGTGGACAACGCGCGCCTGCTCGTCGAATGGACCGCGACGAAGCCGATCTATGCGATCGCCAGCGTGATCGACAACAAGTCGAACGACCCGACGAACATCCCGTCGACCAGCAGCGCCACGGAGCTGTTCTTTCCCGTCGTCGGCCGCAATGCCGGCGCGCAATCGACGTTCTGGAGCACGTCCGCGGCGGTGAGCTCGCGCGCCGACGTGGCCGGAACCGTGACGTTCGCCTATCGCGACAACGCCAGCGGCCAGCTCTTCACCACGACCGCGCCACTTCCGGCCCACGGCACCGTGAAGGCCGAGGATGTGAATGCGCTCGTGGGAGCAGGGGAGGGATCGGGATCGCTGACCATCACGTCGACCGTGCGCGTCGTCTCCGCGGTGCGCGTCTTCAACACGCTGTCCGACGGTGCGACGTACGGCTCGGCGTTGCTCGCACAGGCGAACGCCGTGCGCGCGTCGCGCGTGCGCATCCAGGGCGTGCGGCGTGACTCCGCCTATCGGCTCAATGTGTCGATCTTCGGGCATGCCGAAGCGACGGATGGGACGGTGCGGCTCTTCGATGATCGCGGGCAGGAAGTGGAATCGGAGCCGTTCCATCTCGGCGCCGACGTGATGGGACAGATCGCGATGAGCCGCGGCGAGGCGGAAGTGCGGTCGGGCGAGATCGAAGTGGAGACGCACAACGGCGCGTCCATCACGGCGGTAGCGTCGAACGTCGACAACCGCACCGGCGACACGTCGCTGCGCGAGGCGGAGCAGGAGAACGAACGGCAACACGAGCTGGAGATCCGCATCACGCCGCGAACGGCGACGGTCGGCGCTCCGGTGACGTTCACAATCGGCGACGCGAGCGGCATCGCGTCGGTGGCTTGGACGTTCGGGGATGGCAGCACCGGCAGCGGCGCCACGACGACGCACACTTACGCGAGCGCGGGTGAGTTCGATGTGTCCGCGACGGTGACGCTCGCCAGTGGCGCGATCGTTCGCGATCGGGAAGACGTGCACGTCGTCGCGAATGCGGGGGGAGGCGGCACGACGACGAACGGCTCGATCGATTTCAGCTGGACGCCGCTCGCGCCGGCGGTGGGCCAGGAGGTGACGTTCACCGCGTCGCGCACCAGCAACGGCGGCTCGTTCCAGTGGAAGTTCCCCGGCAACGTGCGCAAGAGCGGCGCCGTGGCCAGCTTCGTGTTCGGCTCCGCAGGCGCGTTCGAGGTGGAGCTCGAGCTGGAGCACGAGGGGAACGGAACGGTGCAGGCGAATCACGTGGTGAGCGTCGGCGGCGGCACGCCGTCCACGCCCAGCAATCCCACGCCCGGCAACTCGACCATCGATTTCACCTGGTCTCCTGCGAATCCGGCGGCAGGGCAGACCGTGACGTTCACCGCGACCGGCGGCAACGGCGGAACGTTCCGCTTCGAGTTCCCCGGCAACGTGCGCAAGAGCGGCAACGTGGTGACGTTCGCCTTCGCGTCCGCCGGTTCGTTCGAGGTGGAGCTGGAGCAGGAGAAGGAAGGAAGCACGACGCTGCACGCGCGGCATGTGGTGAATGTGGGTGGCGGAGCGGGCGGCGGCAATCCAGGCGGCGGGACGGTCCCGACCAGCGTGGACTTCAGCTGGTCCCCCAACACGCCCCGCGCCGGCCAGACGGTGACGTTCACCGCGACGTCGGACGTCGCGCCGTCGTCCAACTCGTCCTACAAGTGGCGCTTCCCCGACGACTCTCGCCCTCGGGGCACGACCGCCACGTACAAGTTCCCGGCCGCCGGCACGTACCGCGTCCGCGTGGAGATCGAACGCCCCGGCCAAACGTCGATCGAACGCGAACGAACCGTGACGATCGCGCCATAGCCGCTTCGCAATCCCACGTGAAAAGCCCTCCCGCCGGAGGGCTTTTTACGTCTTGCGCGGAACGAGGAGCAACGCGACGCCGACGACGATCGCTGCGATACCCGACCACATCGGAACGTTGACCGTCTCCTTCTCCTTGACCGCCAGCTCCACCGGCCCCAGCTTCACTTCATGCGAAGCCTTCGTGTACGAGAACTTCCCGTACACCAACCCCAGGATGCCGGCCACGATGAGAATGATGGCGATGATCTTCAGTGCGTTCATGGGCGATAGTGTGCGCCAAAGCGGGCCGGTGCGGGTCCTGCTCCTATTTCCGATGATCTCGATGCGTGTTGCCGTCCTCGCCGCCCTGCTCGTCGCTTTTTCGGCGACGGCGACGGAGATCGTCACGACGTCCAACGCGCAGACAAGCACCGCGACCCTCCACGCCCACCGCATCGACGCGAAGGCGGAGCCGATCGAGCGATCCATCGTCGTGCCGGGCACCAGTTCCGTCGACCTTCCCGACGGCGTGTGGGAGATCCGCATCGACGGCGCGGCGCTGTGGGGGCCGCGCATCTACGCCCGCGCGACGGATTCCGTCGTCCTTCCGCTTTGGGCCGCGGGTGTCCTGCGGGGCACGCTGAAAAACGCGCCGAAGGCGTTGGCGGTGCAGTTCTCGGCGGTGGATGCAATTGGACCGAGCGGAGAAGCCGACTGCTCCATCGATGGCCAGGCGTGGGCGTGCACGATGCCGGTCGGCCGTCATGACTTGCGCTTCTCAAACGCGGGCTTCGCGCCGGAGTACCGGTTCGGAGTCTCGGTGCCGGGCGTGCAGCAGGCGCCGATTCAATTCACCGCCGGCGCCTCGTTATCCGGACGCGTCGAGGCGATTCGCGGCGTCAAAGTTCCGTTGGACGAACTGCAGATCCGGATGACGTCGACCGGCGGGAAGGCGCAGCAGCACTACACGACGACCGCCAATGCGAAGGGCTTCTTCCAACTCAAAGGCCTCGCACCGGGCGACTACACGATCACGGCAGTGCGTAGCGGCTTGGTCGCGCAGAGGCGAGGAGTCGCCATCAAGTCAGGAATGGCCGCGCAGCTGAATGCGCCGCTGTTGCTCGATCGTCCGAAACGACTGGGTGTGGCGATTCTCCCGATGCTCGATCCCGAGATGCGGCCGTGGATCGTCGCGCTCCACGCATACGGCCCCGACCATCGGCAAAGCAACCTTCTGACGCAATCGGCGGCGACCACCGGCGGCGAATGGACGGCTCCGGCGTTGCTCGCGGGCGACTACGCGGTGCAGATCAGCCGCGCCGACGGACAGACCTGGAAGTGGCAGGACGTCGCGATCGGTGACGCCGACGTCGAGCTCCCACTCGCAGTCCTCGGCGAGCGCCTCACAGGCACGATCACCCTCGGCGAACGACCGCTGGCAGCGAAGCTTTCGTTCGGAGACGAGCACGGCTCCGCGCTGGTCTCCGACGACACCGGCCATTTCGAAGGCGAGATCCCGCCCGGCGACAGCGACGAGCGCACCGTATTCATCGAAAGCCAGTCCGCGCAGATCGTTCGTACAGTGCGGGTGAAGCTCGAACGCACGGAGTCGGGCAAACGGGCGGTCATCCGACTCGCGGACACGACGCTCTTCGGACGCGTGACTCGCGAGGATGGCTCGCCGGCGCCCGATGCCATCGTCACGATCGATGCGAGCGGCAACGTCCAGCAGGTGATTGCGCAGGCCGACGGTACGTTTCAACTGCAGGGGGCTGGAGCCGGGCGAGTACCGCGTGCTCGCGGAAACCGCCTCGGCCAAGAGCGAACGGATGCCTACCCGGCTCGAGAGCGGGGATCCGACCGAGTTGAGCCTCGTCGTCCGAGAGCAACTCGCAGTTCGGGGACGCGTCCTCGCGAGCGGCGTGCCGGTCATCGGCGCCTCCGTCTATGCGATGCCCGACGTGTCCTGGGCGCCCTTCATGCCGCACGCGACGACGGCCGATGGCGGCGAATTCGACCTGCAGCTCCCGCCGCGTACGACGACCTACGACCTGGTGCTGGTCCACTCGGCGTTCGACACGGTGCTGACCAGGATCCCGGCGCAACCGAGCGTGACGCGTCAGATCGTGGCGACGCAGATCGGAGGCACGCTCACCGTCGATGCGTCGGCGCCGGGCGATGTGCTCGTGCGCCACGCCGGAGGCCAGTGTTGGCTGGCCTGGTTGGCGAACTTGCCCGGCTCCGGCGGAAGCGTCGGTTCCTCGCGGATCGTCGTGCCTCGCCTGGAGCCCGGCGACTACACAATTTGCTCGTCC
>Ga0213876_10002714_pt1 | contig 10305 bp, 10 predicted proteins | sample BarmaccomBMRX_R9_FD_160113 | JGI IMG/M metagenome (GOLD analysis project Ga0213876, IMG submission 160113) | Root-associated microbial communities from Barbacenia macrantha in rupestrian grasslands, the National Park of Serra do Cipo, Brazil - RX_R9 | ecosystem: Host-associated > Plants > Roots...
ACCTGGCATCGAGGCGCGCATCGCGATCACCGAGGTGCTCGAAACGCCCGGACATTCCATCGAGTTCCGCGAGGCGGCCGGCTCGGATATGGGCCGCAAGGCCATGCTCACCGCGGCCAAAGGCCTAGCCATGACCGCGGTCGACTTGTTGACCAACCCCGAACACCTGAAGCGCGCCCGCGAGGTCTTCGAAGCCGACAAGCGCAAGCGCTAGCTAATTCACGACGTTCTGGGGGCGACCCTCCAGGAAGGCGATGATGTTGTCCACGGGCATGGCCCGCGACCGGGCGTTGGCTTCGCGGGTCACCGCTCCAAGGTGCGGGGTCAGGACCACGTTGGCGAGGTCCTTGAACGGGTTGCGCTCGGGCGGTAGTGGCTCCTCGGTGAACACGTCCAGACCCGCCCCGGCGAGTTTGCCGGAACGCAAGGCGGCAGCTAACGCGTCGGCATCCACCAGTGCGCCGCGCGCCGTGTTGATCACGTAGGCCTCGGGGCGCATGAGGGCCAGCTCCCGCGCGCCGACCAGGCCACGCACCTCGGGCGTGTTGCGCAGGTGCACGGACACGACGTCCGCCTGCTTGAAGACCTCGTCCCTTTCGACGAGCTCTACACCCAGCCGTCCGGCGCGTTCGAGGTCAGGGCTGAAACTCCAGGCAATCACGCGCATGCCCAACCCGTTGGCAATGCGCGCCACGCGACCACCGATGGCCCCCAGCCCGAGCAGCCCCAGCGTTTTGCCCTCCAGCTCAGGACCTTCGACGTGTTGCCACACACCGTCTCTGACCCTCTTGTCGCTAACGGGTATCGCCCGCGTGACCGCAAGCATCAAGCCAATCGTGAGCTCCGCAACTGAGGGCGCTCCCACTCCTGGTGTGTTGGTCACTGTGACCCCATGAGCGCGGGCGCCCGCGAGGTCCACGTTGTCAGTGCCTGTCCCCAGTATGGAAATCATCCGCAACTTTGGTGCATGTCCCAGACACTCGGCATCAAAGGTCGTGTATGCGCGCACGTTGATCACGACCTCGGCCTCGGCCAAACGCTCGAAGAGCTGCGGGCGGTCCGCGGCGCGCGTGGTGTGCAGCCGCAGCGTTCCATACGGCTGCAGCCGCTGCAGGTCGACCTGGTCCGTGGTGGCATACGTCGGTGGGTCGTCATCCGGAATGACTATCTCCATCGGGACCCAATCCTACGCACCAGGGACCTTATCCTGACGCCATGGCTCGTGTTGAGTACCCAAACGTCGACAGTCCCGATGCGCAGCAGATGGTCGAAGAGATTCGCAAGCAACGCGGCGGGCGCTTCCCGAATCTGTTCCACATGCAGATGTACAATCCGGCGATTGCCGACGGCTGGTTGCGCCTGGGCAGCGCCGTGCGCTTCAAGTCCGAGCTGGACGACGCGACGCGCGAGCTTGCGATCTGCCTGGTCGCCAGAACGACCGGCGCCGAGTACGAGTGGCGCGCCCACCGCCGTATCGCCCTCGAACAGGGCTTTTCCGAAGCCGCGCTTGACGCGATCGTCGACTGGCGCAAGGGCGAATTCGACGAACGCCAGCGCGCGGTGCTGCAACTGGCCGAAGAGCTGACCAAAAACGTCCAGGTGCAGGACGCCACGTTCGCCGCTGCCAAAAAGCTCTTGAGCCCGCGCCAGATGGTCGAGCTGGTGACCACCGTTGGGTACTACAACATGGTCGCCCGCTTCCTGGTCGGTCTCGAGATTGACCTCGAGGCTTAATGCCGCAGAGCGCCTCACGGCATGGAGCACGCGACGGCAGCGACTGACCGAGCGCGCCACCTCAGCGCTGGAGGCGCTCCAGGACGTGGTCGCGGTATACAGCACGCATCCAACGGCGCCGCTTGCCCTCCTGGCGCGTGCCGCTGACCTGACCGCTGCTGAGTTCAAGAAACTCGACGAAAACCGGCAGGTGGTACGCGTCATCGGCATGCGCGGCTCGGCGTTCATGGCGCCCGCGGCCTCAGGGGCGACCATCTTCGCCGCGACGGCGCTCCCTGAGGCAAGGCTCGAATCCACGCTGCGCACTCGAGGTCTCGACCTCGAGACGTACCGGCGGTTTACGCAGCCAGTGCTCGAATGCTGCGCCACACCGCGCACGCCAGCGCAGCTGAAGGCCTGTCTGCCCGTGCCCGAGGACGTCTACATGGTCGCCCGTGTCTTGGCGCGGCAGGGGCTCATCCTACGGGTGAACAGTGGCAGCCTGCGCACCGACACGCTCACGTACGTCGCGACGAGCGCGTGGCTAGGCCACCCCTTCGAGGAGGTTGATCGCGCACAGGCCCTGGCGTGGTTGGCGCATGAGTATCTGCGCGCGTTTGGGCCCGTCCGTGTCGTGGACTTCGCCTGGTGGAGCGGCTGCTCACGCCGCGAGGCGACCGCGGCGCTGTCGCTGTCACAGACGGTGGAGCGCGATGGCCTCCTGCTCCTGGCCGACGACGCCGACGCGTTCGACCAGACTGGACCGAGCGACCCAGACCGCGTGGACGTCCTCCCGAAGTGGGACAGCCTCACGATGGGCTACGCACCGGATGGTCGCCAACGCTTCATACGCGACGAACACCTGAGTCTTGCCTACACGTCGGTGACTGGCAGCCCGGGCGCGACCAGTGGCGATGGCCTGCCGCTGGTCCTTTGCGGCGGCCGCGCCGTGGCAACGTGGTCGCACCGCTTCGCGGGCCAAAAGCTCGAGGTGACGGTCAAACCATTCGAGGATACGAAGAAGGCGCCGATTGGAGAGGCCTGCTTTGAGGGCGTGGCCAACCTACTCGGCGCCGGTTCGCTGATGGTTAGGACTGATTCTGATCAGTGAGCAGGCGGGCCTCCTCTTCGAGTCCCAGCTGCTGCAGATCCTGGTACGTGGAATACAGCGCTTTCAGGGTCAGCCTGACCCGGAAATCGGTCGGGTCAAGCTTCGGCAGGATGTCACGGTGCAGCATCTTCAGTCGCCCATAGCGGGTCAGACTCAATTGCTGGAGCGGGCTGTACGAAGAGAGGGCGTTCATTGGGAGCTCTGCTACCTACATTAAACGCACGAGACGCGCCAACGATTCCGAATTTTCCGCCAACGTTGGTTACAACTGCCCCAAATAAAAGCGCACGCCTTGATCATCGGCGCATTCCGAACGAATGCCGTAGCCCTCGTGCACGGGCACTGTCGCCGTGCCACCCGCGCTTCGCACCCGCTCGACCGCGGCCGCGATATCGTTCACGCGGAACATCGGCACGATGGTCGGCTGCGCCGCGCCGCCCGCTACACCTGTCATTGGCGCAACGTCCGGAGCGTTCCATCCCCCTGCGCGGCCAGGTTCGAAGCGCACTCCGAACACGCTCGAGTAGAAGTCACGTGCTCGCGCTGCGTCCGGGACGTGTACCGCCATGTAGGCCAGATCGCCGTGACGGGCACCGCTGGCTGGCGGGCGGGCCGCGGCCTCTTGCGGGGCCTGATGGATGGTGAACGCCAGGCCCTGGTTGTCCACACACGAGGCGACCACACCATACGGCTGTCGGTTTGCCTCGCTAGACCAACCCCCAGCGGCGCGCACGCGCCGGATCGCTGCGTCGACGTCGTCCACCACCACGGCCGGATACGCGGTCGGCTGCACGTCGGGGGGCAGCGGCACGCCGATGCCGCGTAAGTAGTTGGTGGTACCCGACAGCTCGGCCATTCCAAGTTGCATGGACTGGCCTTGCACCAGGCTCGCCGGACCCGCCGGCGCTGGTTGGTACGTCCAGCCCAGGACCTCGGCATAGAAACGCTCGGCGCGCTTCAGATCTGGCACCCACAGCGCCACATACGTCATGTCGCCCTGGCGCAGGCGGTTGGTGGTTTCAACGGTGTCTGACATCGTCATGCTGAGTTCTCCCTGGTCAGATGGCTGAAGCGCTCGCGCGAGGCGCGCCCGCAGGCGGGCGGCGAACGCGGCGTCGGGATCGATCGGCGTGGGAGCGGTGCGCAGCGCCTCGAACGGATCAGCCACAGTTGGCATCCTCCTGTTCCGAGTACGCGCGTTTGAACGCCAGCCGGGCGCGAACTAAGAGCGCCTCGGTGGCGTGCAAGGTGCGGTCGATGACGTCGGCGACCTCAGCTACCGGAAGATCGTCCAGATACCTCAGCGTCAAGACGCTGCGGTGCTGCGGCGCGAGCTTTTCTAGGGTTTCTCGCGCGCGGACGCCATCGAGGTGGACGTCCCATGGATCCTCCGCCGGCTCAGAGGGCTCCTGGGAGGCGATGGTGCGCAGGCTGCGCTCCTCGCGACCCAGGCGTCGCCAGTAATCGACCAGCTTGTGGCGCGCGATACCGACTAACCAGGCCGTCGACAGACTGATTGGGGGCTCGTCACGCTTGAGCGCGTCCACCGCGGCGAGCATCGTCTCGGACGTGAGCTCTTCGGCCAAAACGGGGCGGCCGCAGCGGGCGAGCAGATAGCCGTACACATACGGCAGCGCCGAGTCGTAAAGCGCCAGGAAGCGCTCTGCAACCTCGCCCTTCGCCGCCTGTGGCTGTCCGCTCACACCGTACTAGTCGTCCGAGACGCCTGACCTCCAACGCCCTCGGGCCATCACGCAGTAAACCTGACGGAACTATGTCCCTACGGAGGTAATCCTCACGGCGTATGTCCTCACGGAGTGGTCCCTACGGAGGTAATCCTCACGGAGTATGTCCTCACGGAAGGAGTGGTCCCTACGGAGGTAATCCTCACGGAGGTATGTCCTCACGGAGTGGTCCCTACGGAGCTAGTCCTCACGGAGTGTTGCTGCGTAGGGATCAGAACTTGTCCCAGTGGGCGAACTCCTCGAGGGGTTTGCGGGCGGCGGGGCCCTGTTTCGGCAACGCCTTGCGCGCTTCGCGGTCCGTGTGCCCCAGGGCCACAATGACCACCGCGCGTTTCTCTTCAGGGATCCCGAGCAGCTTTTTGGCCTCCGCCGGCCCTTCATTCTTTAAAGTCGCGATCACCGAGCCAAGGCCGCATGCGCGCGCGGCCAGCGCGAGCCGCTCGGCGTAGCGGCCTTCGTCCAGCACGCCTTGCTCCGAACCCGTAACCAGCAGCAACGAAACCGCGGATGCGCCACCAGGCCGCGCGCCCCATTCCGCAAACTTCTGCAACGTCCCCCGATCGCGCACAACCACCACTTCTGTCCCCTGGCGGTTGCCACCAGTCGAGGTCCAGCGGCCAACCTCCAGGATCTCCTTCAAGGAGGCCTCGTCGACCGGCTCGGGCGTGAACTCGCGCACGGCCCGCAGACCGCGCAGAAACTTCAGATTGCCTTCATCCACGTCACCCATGGTAGGCGCAAACAGGTTTGACGGATTCGATACTTTAGATCCAAACTGAGCGCTATCGGGGGTCCTCACGCTGGCAGGCGTGTAGTACAACCGGGGGCCCGCCGAAATCTCAGGTCCACCAGGAGCTATGACAAAGGCTCCGAGAAAGGGGGAGGACTGATGCCGGACAACGACGGCTCGGCAAACGAGCAGTCGACTCAACCGGTCGGCGCGGAACCCGCCGAGGAGAGCGCCAGACCGGTCGTCACTCGCCGCGACTTCATCGCAGGCGCGGGACTCGGTGTCGCCGCCACCGCAATTGTGGCGGGTGGCGTCGCGGTCGCAACGCGCCAGAACGTGCAGACTACGCCGCAGCCGGTGGTGCAAACCAACGCGGGCGGCGCGGTCGTGCAAGCACCTGCGCCGGCGCCCAATGTGGCGGCTCAGCCACAGACTCAAGGTCAATCGCAGGCGCAACCGCAAGCCCAGGGCGCGCTGCCACTTCACATGCGGCGAGTGACCCTGAACATCGATGGGATAAACCGCGATGTGGTGGTGGATGTCCGCGAGAGCCTTTGGGCGACGACTACCCAGAAACTCGGCCTCAACGGCATCAACCTGGGCTGCGACCGCGCCCAGTGCGGCGCCTGCACCGTGGTCATCGATGGGCGTGCCGTCAACGGCTGCTCCGTGTACTCCGCCCGGCTTGGCCGCGGGCAAAAGATCCAGACCGTCGCCAGCCTGCAGACCGGGCCTGGGGTCGAAGGTCTCCATCCGATTCAACGGGCGTTCTGGATGCAGGGTGGCTTCCAGTGCGGCATCTGCACGCGTGGCTTCATGATGAGCTCGTACGCGCTGCTGACGGCCAATCCCAGCCCGACTCGCCAGCAAATCGCTGAGGGCCTGTCGGGCAATATCTGTCGCTGCGGCGAGTATGTGAAGGTCTACGACGCGGTCGAGGCCGCGGCCGCAGAGATGAAGAATCCACCGGCCCAGCCGCAAGTGTTGATCGGTCCACCACCGCCGCACACTGGCAACCCGGCCACCGCCAGCTACCAGTTCGTCAATCCACTTGGATCCGACGAGTTCATCGGCGAGGTCAACAACGCGTTGGTGCTGATCGATGGCGTCAACGGTGTGAGCGGCAACGCCACCACGGCGACGGTCAGCTACTGGCCGGACCAGGTCAACGAGGACCAGATTCGCAAGGCGTTCTCCGATGCCGGCTACCCGGTGAAGTAAGGGAAAGGAGGAAGAGTGATGGCTATTCGCGAACTCGACGCCATGCGCGTCCTCATGGACCCTGCCTTCGCGGCGACCCTCACGGCCGAGGAGTGGGAAGCTCTCTCGCACACCGCCGACTGGCGCTACCTCGTCGAGGAATACGGTGACGCCGCGAGACTTGCGGGCACACCGATGGCGCAAGTGGCGCCACCGGTACCCGGGCCGAATCTGGGCGCCCAGCAAACCCAGTTCCAGTTCGTGGGCACCAAGCAACCGCGTATCCAGGGCCTCGGTGTCGTCACCAACGCCGGGTGGTACGCCGAAAACCTCAGTCGCGGCAATCAGTTGTGGATGACCACGCTGCGTAGCCCGAACCCACACGCTCGCATCAAGAGCGTCGATTCCTCCGACGCGGAAAAGATGCCAGGTGTGGCGATGGTGCTGCATCGCTTCAACCTGCCGCGCCAGTACCAGAGCATCAAGATCGGGAGCGGACCGCCCGACCGGCTGATCTTCCCCGAAGAAGTGTTCATGGTGGGCGATCCGGTCGCCATCGTGCTGGCCGAATCGCAAGACATCGCCGATGAAGCCATGCGTCTGATCAAAGTGGAGTACGAGGTCCTGCCAGCGGCCACGAACTTCATCGATTCGATGCAGCCTGGTGCGCCCAAGCAGTGGGACAACACCCTGGACGGCACGATCGTTGGTGTCACCAAGCCGTTCCAGCGAGGCGATCCAGCCGGCGCGTTGGCCAGTTCCGAGGTGAAGGTCGATCACGTGGCGGTCAAGCCGGTCGAGCAGCACGTCGCGCTGGAGCTCACCAACAGCCTGACCTGGTGGGAAAACGATCGCCTGAACATGATCTACACCAGTCAGGGTGCGCACACCGTGCGTGCCGCACTGGCGTCGGCCTTGCGGCTGCCTCTGGACAAGGTGCGCGTGGTGCAGCAGGGCTACGTGGGGTCGGGCTACGGCTATCGTGGCTCTTTGGACATTCCCGAGATCCACGCCGCCATCGCCTCACGCCTGACGGGGCGACCCATCAAGCTCGTGTATACGCGGTATGAAGATTTCACCACGCGTACACACCGCCCGACGTTCCGCAACGAGGTCCACGTCGGCGTCAACAAGGACGGCAGCATCCAGGCGCTGCAGGCAAAAATCATCGCCGACGTCGGCGCCGAGCGCTCCACCGCTGCCTCGGGCGCCTGGTACGGCTTCCAGATGGCCTACAAGATCCCGAACCTCGGACTTGAAGGCATCGACGTCATGACCAACCGCTACCTGGCGGGGGCCTACCGCTGCGTGTCGCATCCCAACGGCACGTTCGCGCTCGAGACCGCCATGGAGAAAGCGGCGTACGCCATCGGCATGGACCCGTACCAGTTCCGGTTGCAAAACCTGAACATGGACGGCAATGTCGACGCCAAGCTGCCCTGGAGTAATCCGGGCATCAAGGACGTCCTCACTACCGCCGCGGACAAGATCGGCTGGAGCCAGAAATGGCATGCGCCCAAGGCGCAGGAGGTCCGACCGGGCGTCTACCACGGCATCGGCATGGCCCTGCACACCTGCAGCCACGGCGCCGGTGGCGAGCCGGCCACCGGTCAGGTCCAGATCAATGGCGACGGGACGGTGCAAATCATCAGCGCGACCAATGAAATTGGCGAAGGCTCGCGCACGATGGTCAAAATCGTGGTCGCCGAAGCCCTCGGCATGCCGTGGGACAACATCAACATCGTGCCCTACGTCGATACCGACCTCACCACTGACACCGGTGGTTCAGGGGGTAGCCGCCAGGTGGACTCCGGCGGTTGGGGCGCCTACGACGCGGCGATGGATGCGAAGCGCCAGTTGTTCGCAGCGACCGTAGCCCGGGCCAAGGGGGACGCTGCCAAAGCAAACAAATCCGTCGACGTCAATCCGGACGACCTGTACATCGACGGCAAGTTCATCAAGAGCCGCGCCGATTCGTCGCTGCAGTACTCCATTTCCAGCATCGTCAACAGCACCGGCACCACCATCGTCGGCAGCGGAGTCCACCGCAATGACGGACGTTGGGAGCGCACCGCGTTCGCCGCGCACGCGGCCGAGGTGGAAGTCGACACACTGCTCAACACAGTGACGGTTACGAACTACGTGGCCGTTCACGACGTCGGGCGGGTGCTGAATGCAATGGGTGCCGAACAGCAGGTGGAAGGCGGCGTGACGATGTCACTCGGCAGCACCCTCTACGAAGAGATGCTGACCGATCAAGCCACCGGTTTGCCGCTCAACGGCAACATGCTGGACTATCGCGTCCCGTCCATCAAGGACGTACCGGACAAGATCAACGTCTTCTTCGTAGAGAATCCGAAGGAGTACGGCGTCTACGGTGCGCACGGGTTGGGCGAGCCGCCGATGGGACCACCGGGCGCGACCATCGCCAATGCAGTACACAACGCCGTCGGCGTCTGGTTCGACGAGCTACCCATCACTCGCACGCGGCTGGCCGCCGCCTTGAAGCAGTCGGCATAAGGGAGGCACGACACGAAATGAAGCAGTTCGACCTCTACGAGCCGACCAGCCTCACCGAGGCGACTGGCCTGCTCAATCAATTTGGCGCCACCGCGAAAGTCGTGGCCGGTGGCAGTGACCTGTTGGGCGGAGTCATGAAGGACTGGGTGCAGGGCAAAGGCATGCCGCTGCCCGCCCAGATCATCGACTTGACGACCGTTCCCAACATCAGCGGCATCAACGTATCGGCGGATGGACTGCACATTGGAGCAACGACAACGTTGACCGATGTGATAGAGCACAACGACGTGCAGTCGATGTGGCCATTGTTGTCATCGGCGGCTGCGACCATCGCCTCACCGCTGATTCGCAACTTCGGCACGCTTGGCGGCAACATCAACCAGCGGCCGCGCTGCTGGTTCTTCCGCGGTGAAAACTTCAACTGCTACAAGAAGGGTGGCGACTTCTGCTACTCCGTCACCGGCGACAATCGCTATCACGCGATCATCGGCGGCGAGCTGTGCTACATCGTTCACCCGTCCGATACCGCCACTGCCCTGCTGGCTTTAAACGCGTCCGCGAAACTTACTGGTGCCGGCGGCGACCGGACGGTCCCGTTCGACCAGTACTTCCACGGACCGCGCGAGGACGTTCTCACGGAAAACGTCTTGAAGCCGAACGAGATCATGACCGAAGTCGTCGTTCCTTCGCCCGCCGCCGGAGCCAAAATGGCCTGGAACAAGCTGAAGGACCGCCAGGTCTATGACTTCGCCGTCGTGTCGGTAGCAACGGTGTTCACCGTGGATGGCAACGGTGCGTGGCAAGACGGGCGTATCACCCTCGGTGGTGTGGCGCCAGTTCCGTATCGTGCCCAGGTGGTAGAAGACGCCATCAAAGGCAAGAACATCCAGCAAACTGCCAAACAGGCAGCCGCCCAGATCCGAACGGTGGCGCGGCCGATGAGCCTCAATGCGTACAAGATCGATCTTGTGCAAGGGCTGATCGAGCGCACCATCCTGCAAGCTCTCGGCTAACACCCCGCATTCTTGCCAGTGTCTCCGCTCCGCGGTTTGTCCCTCACATGGACACTCCGCGGAGCGGTTGTCCTGGCGCTCCTCGCGCTGGGGCTCTTCGCGGTCCTGACTCCTCAGACCTCGGCGCCCGCGGCAACCACGGTCGTGACTCCAACCGGGGTCGTTGCTCCAACTGCGTCAGCGCCACCTACCTCCGCGACTTCGCAGCCCACGCAGACGCCCCAACCAATTACGTCGATCATCGTCCGCCAGACGGAAGTCCCGTATCCAACC
>Ga0213876_10002715_pt1 | contig 10304 bp, 10 predicted proteins | sample BarmaccomBMRX_R9_FD_160113 | JGI IMG/M metagenome (GOLD analysis project Ga0213876, IMG submission 160113) | Root-associated microbial communities from Barbacenia macrantha in rupestrian grasslands, the National Park of Serra do Cipo, Brazil - RX_R9 | ecosystem: Host-associated > Plants > Roots...
TGGACATCACCGCCGAGTGTAGGCGGCTGGGGGATGTCAGCCGGCTGGGGCGGCGGCGGGAGCGGCCGATGCCGGCGCGGCCGGCGTGACTTTGGGCGCTGCGGGCGCGGCCGGTGCGGCCGGTGCGGGAGCGGCCGGCGACGGAGCGGCCGGTGCGGCCGGTGCGGCCGGCGCGAACGGAGCGGCCGGCGCGAACGGCGCGAACGGGAGCGGTGGGGCGAACGGATCCGGCGACGGAGCCTGGGGGGCGATCACGATGCCGCCGACCGGAAGCTGACCGGCCGCGGGGGGAGCCGCGTCGGGCGCGGTCTGCGAGGTAATGCAGATCAGCGTGCAACCCGGCATCCGCGTCGGCTGCGACGGGGTGGGTGCCGTCGGGGTCATCCAGGGGAACGGCTGCAGCGGACTGGCCGGCGGGATCGCGTTCAGGTCGATCATCGGAACGTGCGCCATCGGGTCGTCCCCAGGCAGGCCGTTGACGTTCATCGGCAGGTTGGGCCCAAGGCCCTCCGGGTGCTCCAGGAACGCGTCGCCGATCGGCGGCGGCGGCCCGGTGATCGGCGGGAGATCGACCGGGACCACGCCGGTGGCGTAGGCGGCGGCCCAGCCCAGCACGTTCTGCGCATAGGGCATCGAGTTGTTGTAGCGCAAGATCGCCGCCATGACCTGGCCTGGATCGCGGAGGTTGAGCCCGCCGCTGCACAGGTAGCGGGCCGCGGCCAGGGTGGAGTCGTAGATGTTCTGCGGGTCGGCCACGCCGTCGCCTTTACCGTCGGAGGCGTAGCGGGCCCAGGTGCCCGGCAGGAACTGCATGGGCCCCATCGCGCGGGCGTAGGTGGGCCGGTTGCCGACGCTGCTCTGCAGGATCACCTCGTTACCGGGCAGGGTGCCGTCCAGCGCGGGACCGTAAATCGGGACGACCGCTGTTCCGCGCGCGTCAACCGCTCCGCCGTTGGCGTGCCCTGACTCGATGCGCCCGATGCCGGCCAGCAGGTTCCAGCTGACGCCGCAGCCCGGAACGGCGGCAGCCATCTTCATTTCGGCATTGCGGTAGGCGGCCAGCGCAACCGTCGGAATGCCCAGCGCGCCAGGCGTATTCACGATCATGGGCGGGGGCGGGGCGGAGATTGTGGCGGCGGCTACGTGGAAGCTGGTGGGCGGCTGGGCGACCGCGACGACCACCGGACCGGACAGGTCGGGGTTGGTCGGGGAAACCGCGGCCACCGGGGTAACGGCGGCGTGGTGCAGCGGCAGCGACCTGCCGTGAAATGCGGGAGGCGCACCGCCGACCGCGCCGGCGAACACCAAAGGCGCGATCGCAGCGACGCCGAGCATCGGCGATCGCGCTACGTGAAGCGCCCGCCGTTGCGCTTTCGCGCCGGCCGGGTGGGCACCCCAGCGTCCCCCTATGCGCACCTCGGCCGTCCTCAATATGTGAGCCGTCGGGAAATTACGTTACTTCTGTGTTTCTTAGCTGCGTGAACTAGATCACCATACATAACTCTTGTGACGGGAGTGGCGCAATGGCGGAGTTGGTTCTTCAGCCGGATTTCTTGGCGCGGCGCTCGGCCCCGTCGTCGTTGCGTGCCGGGGCTTTGCCCGCGCCGGACGGGGCCGTCTTCGGCAGGCCGCTGAGGAGTTCGCGCAGGTCCTCGAGCTCGTGACGCAGGTATTCGCGCGTCACCACCTCGCCGACCGCCAGCCGCAGCGCGGCCAGTTCACGGGCCAGATACTCGGTGTCGGCCTTGGTCTGGGCGGCCCGTCGGCGATCCTCGTCAAGCGCCACCCGGTCCCGGTTTTCCTGACGGTTCTGGGCCAGCAGAATCAGCGGCGCCGCGTAGGCGGCCTGCGTGGAAAACGCCAGGTTGAGCAGGATGAACGGGTATGGGTCCCAGCGCAGCGTCACCGCCCAGATGTTCACCACGATCCAGATCACCACCGCCAGCGTCTGCAAGAGCAGATAGCGGCCGGTGCCGAAGAAGCGTGCGATCGATTCGGTGAAATTGCCCACCGTCTCGGGGTCGAACTGCGGCGAGAACCGGCGCGATGTCCGCGGGGTGTACAGCCGCCGCGGCGTCGTCGATTTGCTCACAGCGCTCCTCCGGGCATGACGGCTGGGACTTCCTGGACTTCCAGGGCCTGCTGGGCATCCACGCGCCAGTCGTGCGGAAGCAGGTGATCCAGCAGGTCGTCCACCGTGACCGCGCCCAACAGGTGGTTCTGATCGTCGAGCACCGGGCCGCACACCAGGTTGTAGGCGGCGAAGTAGCGGGTTACGGCGCCCAGCGGGGTCTCCGGGCTCAACGTCAGCAGATCGGTGTCGACGATCCCGCTGACCAGCCCGGCGGGCGGTTCGCGCAGCAGCCGCTGCAGGTGCACACAGCCCACGTAGCGGCCGGTGGGGGTGGCGGTCGGCGGGCGCGCCACGAACACCATCGACGACAGCGCAGTCGTGAGGTCGGGATCGCGGACCCGCGCCAGCGCCTCCGCGACGGTCGTGTCGGGGGTCAGCACCACCGGGTCGGAGGTCATCAAGCCGCCCGCGGTGTCGGGGGAGTGCGTCAACAGCCGTCGGACCGGGTCGGAGTCGTCGGGATCCATCCGGGTCAGCAGCATCTCGGCATCGGTCGGATTCAGCACACCCAGCAGATCGGCGGCGTCGTCGGGATCCATCTCTTCAAGCACGTCGGCGGCGCGCTCGGTGCCCAGTTGCGACAACACTTCGGCCTGATCGAGCTCCGGCAGCTCCTGCAGAACGTCGGCCAGCCGCTCGTCGCTGAGTGCCTTGAGAACCTCGTAGCGCCGCTTGGGCGGCAGTCCGCGAATCGCGTCCGCAACGTCGACCGCCCGTCGTCCCTCGAACTGGTCGAGCAGCTGCGCCACCCCCTGACCCGGCATCGACAACGCCGACGGCGTTAAGCCCTGCACGTTCTGCCAGTCCACGATGTGCACCGGCCCGCGTCGGCCCAGCCGCCGGTGGCCGCGGACGGCGATCCTGGTCACCATCCAGTCGCGCGTTCGCGTCGGCTCGATGGCCAGGTCCGTGACCACTACCTCGGCGCCGGCCAGCTCCGGCAGTTCCGGATCGCTGACCTTCACCGGTGTATCGAGCACCTGGCCTATCGCGAGCACTTCGCCCGGCCGCTTCTCGAAGTGCCGCAGGGACACGCTCCCGGTGTTCAGCGTGACCGCGTTGGGCTCGATCGACGCCACCCGCAGTATCGGGATGAAAATGCTGCGGCGAGTCGCCAGATCGACGACCAGCCCCAAGACGCGGGGCTGTTGGCGCACGATGCTGATGCTGATCACGACGTCGCGCACCCGGCCGACAGACTCCCCGAGCGGGCCCAGCACCAACATCCGCGCGAGGCGCGCCACGTACACCCTGTTGACCGATCCCATGGTTCTAGAGCCTAGGCAGCGGCGCGGTTGATGTGCGCGTTGGGCGTGGCGGCGTGGGGGTTTGATGGGCCGAGCGTGACGCTACGATCACCCGCGGCGGCGAGGGTGACAGCAGCGTCACCACAGGCCGAGCGGATGACTGTTAGGTCGAATTCGGGGTCGCTGCCAATACGGAGACGACGAACCAGATCAACCACAGTGCTGTGGAGAGAGAGCCGATCACGATGCCGGCGATGGCCAGGCCCCGGCCCTCCTGGCCGCTCCGCTTGATCTGGTTAAGCGCGACGATGCCCAGCACCAGGCCGATGACCGACCCGATGGTGCAGCACACACCCAACAGCGAGGAGACCAGGGAGCCGATGGCCAACCCGTTGGTCCCGGGCTGCGGTGGCCCATAGCCGCCATAGCCGCCATAGCCGCCGTAGCCTCCATAGCCTCCGTAGCCTCCGTAGCCGTAGCCGGGGTTACCGGGCGTCGGGTAGGAGGCGCCCGGATACCCGTGATTCGGAGGCGGGCCGTAGCCGCCCGGTGGGGCACCGTACTGCGGGTAGGGCGATGCGCCGAACCCCGGCCCGGGTTGGGGATAGCTGGTCGGAGGGTAGCTGAGCGGTGGGTACTCGGCTGCCGGCGAATCCCACGGGCTCTCCCAGGCCGGTTCGGGTGGGCGCGGGTTGCCGGCGTCGTCGCTACTGCTCTCGCCGAAGCCGGCGCCGGGACCTGTCATGCCGTTCAACCTAACCTACGGGTTTGCCTCGATACTGTGGTGAAGCGGCGGACATGAAAGAATGAGCACCGATGACTAGCCCCTTCCAGCCGGGACAGGTTCCCGGCGCAGCGCCCACCGGCACCGGCCGGCCTGGCGCGCCAGGACTGCCGACGCCACCCAAGGGTTGGCCGGTCGGGTCCTATCCCGCGTATGCCGAGGCCCAGCGGGCCGTCGACTTCCTGTCCGACCAGGATTTTCCGGTGCAGCAGGTCACCATCGTCGGCGTCGACCTGATGCAGGTGGAGCGGGTCACCGGCCGGCTGACGTGGCCCAAGGTGCTGGGCGGCGGCGTGCTCAGTGGCGCGTGGCTGGGCCTGTTCATCGGGCTGGTCCTCAGTGTCTTCAGCAAATCATGGGCCGTGTTGCCCACAGGTGTGGTCGCCGGGGTTTTCTTCGGGCTGATCACTTCGGCGGTTCCGTACGCGATGGCTCGCGGCACCAGGGATTTCAGCTCCACGATGCAATTGGTGGCCGGCCGCTACGACGTGCTCTGCGAACCGCAGAATGCCGAGAAGGCGCGGGATCTGTTGGCGCGCCTCGCGATCTGAGGTGAGCGTCCGGCGGCTGGTCGCGGCCGTCCTGGCTGCGTTGAGCGTCACTTCGGTGTCGGGCTGCGGGTCGGAAAGTTCGGGGCTGGTGCTCAGCTTCTACACGCCGGCCTCCGACAGCGCGACGTTTACCGCTATCGCCCAGCGCTGCAGCCAACAAGCCGGTGGCCGCTACGCCGTCGAGCAAATCAGCCTGCCCAGGGGGACGGATCAGCAGCGTTTGCAGCTGGCCCGGCGGCTGACCGCCAATGACCACACTCTAGATCTGATGGGCCTCGACGTGGTGTGGACCGCCGAGTTCGCCGAGGCGGGGTGGGTGCTGCCGCTCGCCGACGACCCGGCGGGACAGGCCGAGTCCGACGCGGCCGACGACACGCTGGCGGGCCCGCTGCAGACGGCCATCTGGAAGCACCGGCTCTATGCCGCGCCGGTCACCACCAACACCCAATTGCTTTGGTACCGAGTCGATTTGGTGGATCGGCCCCCGACGGAATGGAATGGCATGGTGGCCGAGGCCGCCCGGCTGTACGCCGCGGGTGAGCCCAGCTGGCTCGGCGTGCAGGCGAACCAGGGCGAAGGCCTGGTGGTGTGGTTCAACACCCTGCTGGTCAGCGCGGGCGGTCGGGTGCTCTCCGACGACGGGCGCCGCGTGACCCTGACCGACACGGCTGAGCACCGGGCGGCCACGGTCAGCGCGCTGCGGGTCTTGAAGTCGGTGGCCACCGCGCCCGGCGCCAACCCGTCGATCGCCCGGTCCGAGGCGGACAGCGCGCGCCTCGGACTCGAACAGGGCAGGGCCGCGCTGGAGGTCAATTGGCCGTACGTGTTGGCGTCCATGCTGGAGAACGCGGTCAAGGGCGGCGTGCCGTTCTTGCCGCTCAACCGCGATCCGGAGCTGGCCGGCAGCATCAACGACGTCGGGTCGTTCGTGCCCAGCGACGAACAGTTCCGCATCGCGTATGAGGCCAGTCAGAAGGTGTTCGGTTTCGCGCCCTATCCGGGGGTCGCCGCCGGCCAGCCGGCCAGGGTGACGATCGGCGGGTTGAACCTGGCCGTCGCCAGCACGACCCGCCATCGCGCCGAGGCGTTCGACGCCGTCCGCTGCCTGCGCGGCCTGGCCAGCCAGAAGTACGTCTCGATCCAAGGGGGTCTACCGCCGGTGCGGGCGTCGTTGTACTCCGACCCGCAGTTCCAGGCGAAGTACCCGATGTACGCGATCATTCGTCAGCAACTCACCGATGCCGCGGTGCGACCGGCGACGCCGGCGTATCAGGCTGTGTCGTTGCGGCTTTCGGCGGCGCTGAGCCCCATCACGCAGATCGACCCGGAGTCCACGGCCGACGAGTTGGCCAGGCAGGTGCAAAAGGCCGTGGACGGGAAGGGGTTACTGCCGTGACCCGCACGGGCGACCGGCGGCTGCCCCGCACGGGCGACCGGCGGCTGGCGTTCGTCCTGGTCGCGCCCGCGGCGACATTGATGCTTGCGGTGACGGGCTACCCGATCGGCTACGCGATGTGGCTGAGCCTGCAGCGCAACAACCTGGCGACCCCCAACGACACCGCGTTCGTCGGCCTGGGCAACTACCAGACGATCCTGACCGACCGGTACTGGTGGACGGCGCTGGCAGTGACGCTGGCGATCACGGTGGTTTCGGTGACGTTCGAGTTCGTGCTGGGCCTGGCACTGGCCCTGGTGATGCATCGCACGCTGGTCGGCAGGGGCGTGGTGCGCACCGCGGTGCTCATCCCGTACGGCATCGTCACCGCGGTCGCCTCGTACAGCTGGTATTACGCCTGGACGCCGGGCACCGGGTATCTGGCCAACCTGCTGCCGCAGGGCTCACCCATCACCCAAGCGCCGCTGACCCACCAGATCCCGTCGCTGGGCATCGTCGTGCTCGCCGAGGTCTGGAAAACCACGCCGTTCATGTCTCTGCTGCTGCTGGCCGGGCTGGCGCTGGTTCCGCAGGACTTGCTCAGCGCAGCGCAGGTCGACGGCGCCGGCGCCTGGCGGCGGCTGACCAGGATCACCCTGCCGATCATCAAGCCCGCCATAGTGGTTGCGCTGCTGTTTCGGACCATGGACGCATTCCGGATCTTCGACAACATCTACGTGCTGACCGCGGGCGAAAACGACACCGGATCGGTGTCGATCCTGGGCTACGACAACCTGTTCAAGGGTTTCAACGTGGGTCTGGGTTCGGCGATCAGCGTGCTGATTTTCCTTTGCGTGGGAGCCATAGCGCTGGTTTTCATCAAGGTGTTTGGCGCCGCGGCGCCCGGAGGTGCCGTCGATGGCCGGTGATTCGGTGGGCTTGCGGCGCGGCGCGTTCTGGGTGGTCGTCGACTTCTTGGTCCTGACCTATGCACTGCTTCCGGTGTTGTGGATCCTGTCGCTGTCGCTCAAACCGACGTCAACGGTCAAGGACGGCAGGCTGATTCCGTCGTCGGTGACTCTGGACAACTACCGCGGCATCTTCCGTGGCGACGTGTTCAACTCGGCGTTGGTCAACTCCGTCGGAATCGGGTTGATTACCACCGTGATTGCCGTCGTCCTCGGCGCGATGGCGGCCTACGCGATCGCCCGGTTGGACTTCCCCGGTAAGCGACTGCTCATCGGTACCGCGCTGTTGATCACCATGTTCCCGGCCATCTCGCTGGTCACCCCGTTGTTCAACATCGAGCGCGTCGTCGGGCTTTTCGATACCTGGCCGGGACTGATCCTGCCGTACATCACATTCGCGCTCCCGCTTGCCATCTACACGCTGTCGGCGTTCTTCCGGGAGATCCCATGGGATCTGGAAAGGGCGGCGAAGATGGACGGCGCCACGCCGGCTCAGGCTTTCCGTAAAGTGATCGTCCCGCTGGCGGCTCCGGGGCTGGTGACCGCCGCGATCCTGGTGTTCATCTTCGCCTGGAACGACCTGCTGCTCGCGCTGTCACTGACCGCCACCAAGGTGGCGATCACCGCGCCGGTGGCGATCGTCAACTTCAGCGGTAGTTCGCAATTCGAGGAACCCACCGGATCGATCGCTGCGGGTGCGGTTGTGATCACGGTCCCGATCATCATCTTTGTCCTAATCTTCCAACGACGGATCGTCGCCGGATTGACCTCTGGCGCTGTGAAGGGATAGCCCGATGGCCGAGATAGTGCTGGAGCGCATCAGCAAGAACTACTCCGACGGGGCGATGGCGGTGCGCGACCTCAACATCACCATCGCCGACGGGGAGTTCGTGATCCTGGTCGGACCCTCCGGCTGCGGCAAGACCACGACGCTGAATATGATTGCCGGACTTGAGGACATCTCGTCGGGAGAGCTGCGCATCGGCGGCGAGCGGGTGAACGAGAAGGCACCCAAGGACCGCGACATCGCCATGGTGTTCCAGTCGTACGCGCTCTACCCGCATATGACTGTGCGGCAGAACATCGCGTTTCCGTTGACGCTGGCCAAGATGAAGAAGGACGAGATCGCAAAGAAGGTCACGGATACCGCGAAAGTCCTTGACCTGACCGAACTTCTGGACCGTAAACCGTCGCAGTTATCGGGCGGGCAGCGACAGCGGGTAGCGATGGGCAGGGCAATTGTGCGGCAGCCCAAGGCGTTCCTGATGGACGAGCCGCTGTCGAACTTGGACGCCAAATTGCGGGTGCAGATGCGCGGCGAGATCGCCCGTCTGCAACGCAGATTGGGTACCACCACCGTGTACGTCACGCACGATCAGACCGAGGCGATGACGCTCGGGGACCGCGTCGTGGTCATGCACGGGGGGGTCGCGCAACAGATCGGCCCGCCGGATGAGTTGTACGAACGGCCCGCCAACCTGTTCGTCGCGGGCTTCATCGGTTCGCCGGCGATGAACTTCCTTCCGGCGACCCTGACGTCGATCGGCCTGGCCTTGCCGTTCGGCGAGGTGACCCTGGCGCCGCAGGTCCAGGCTGTCATCGCGCAGCATTATCCGGGGACGGGACCGGGACCGGGCGGGGTCATCGTCGGGGTGCGGCCCGAGCACGTTGCCGACGCCGCGCTGATCGACGGCTACCAGCGGATCAGGGCGCTGACCTTCGAGGTGAAGGTCGATCTGGTCGAAACCCTGGGCGCCGACAAGTATGTGTATTTCCGTATCGCGGGCCCCGAGGTGCATGCGGCCCAGCTCGACGAGCTGGCCGCCGAGGGCGAGGTGAATGAAAACCACTTTGTGGCAAGGGTTCCCGCCGAATCGAAGGCGGTCACGGGTGGGACGATCGAGTTGGCCTTCGACACCACAAAGGTCGCCGTTTTCGACGTGGAGTCGGGCGTCAACCTGACGCTGCCGGTTGCGGAGTGACACTAGACCGGGTGCGCGCGCACCTGCGTGATTACTTTGGCGTGCAGCCGGATTCGGCGAGCGTGACGTTTCTGGGGACCGAACCTATCGAGGTGTTGCGGTTCACCCTTGGGGATCAGGTGCACTACGTGTCGCTGGGGTGCTCGCGACATCCGATGGTCGACCCAGCACAGTTTGCGGTGGATCAGTTGCGTGGTCCGCGTGCCGAAGTGGTGCTGCGCCTGCGCAATCCGGGACCGATCACCGGCCTGACCCGCAGCCTGGCGATATTGGCCGCGACGCCCGCCGTGGAGGGTATAGTGCTGGCGGCCGACGCGCTGATCGACCTCGGGTCGCCGCTGTGGGAGGGCGTGTCGTTCACCGCAATGTTGTTGGGTCGCAGCGATATTCTCGATGTTGGGTTGCCGGCGCCCCGCGACCCCGTGCGCTTCCTGTCCGCCACGCCCGTCACCGCGACCGAGGCGGCCTGGGTGCGGCTCAAGGGTGCCGAGTCCATGCGTGAGGCGTGGCGGGAGGACGGCTTGGAGCGGTGATTGGGGTGCCAGCGTCGGTCGCTGCCGGTCGGTCGCTGCCAGCGTCGGTCGCTGCCGCTCGGTCGCTGCCGGTCGGTCGCTGCGGGCGGCGGCCCCAGCTGTCACGTCGGTACCCCGCCGGGGGGCAGTCGGCTATTTGCCCGGCTCTCAGCGACAACGACCGTTGCGCGTTCGTTGTCGCTGAGAGCCGGGCAAAAAGAGCGGTGCCCGCAGAACTGGGGCGGGTGCGGCACATGTGACTGCCACCCGATGACGAAGGTGAGCAGCGCCGGATGACGACGCGAATCGGGCGACGGCTCGAGCCCCTGGCGCTCTGCGCGTTAAAGCCAGCCCTGCCTGCGGAAGCTGACGTACAACAGGACACAGACGGCGAGCATGCCGCCGATCACCGCCGGGTAACCCCAGTGCTCGTCGAGCTCGGGCATGAATTTGAAGTTCATCCCGTAGATCCCGGCGACCAGGGTGGGCACCGCGACGATTCCGGCCCAGGCCGAGATCTTGCGCATGTCGCTGTTCTGCTGCATGCCCACCCGCGCCAACGCGGCCTGCACCAGCGAGTTGAGCATGTCGTCGTAGGAAGCGACCTGGTCGGCGGCCTCGGTGTGGTGATCGGCGACGTCACGCAGATAACGCCGCACCTCCTTGCAGATCAGATCCTTGTTCTCGTTCTGCATGCGGCCGAACGCCGCCGACAACGGGCTGACGCTCCGCCGCAATTCGACGACTTCGC
>Ga0213876_10002716_pt1 | contig 10303 bp, 10 predicted proteins | sample BarmaccomBMRX_R9_FD_160113 | JGI IMG/M metagenome (GOLD analysis project Ga0213876, IMG submission 160113) | Root-associated microbial communities from Barbacenia macrantha in rupestrian grasslands, the National Park of Serra do Cipo, Brazil - RX_R9 | ecosystem: Host-associated > Plants > Roots...
AAACCGTAAACCCACCCCGTCGAGGAAGCCGCGGCGCGTGAAGTCCGCAAGGAGCAGCTCGCCGATCGCCTTCTGGGTCCCGTAGCTCGTCAGCGGAGTGAGGTGGAACTCGTCGGGAATGGTCTCCGGGAAGGGCGCGCCGAACACAGCGATCGAAGAGGCGAACACGAAGCGAGGCTTGTAGCCGTCGCCGGTCGTTCGCACTGCGTCCAGGAGCCGACGCGTTCCGTCGAGATTGACGCGATAGCCCTTCTCGAAGTCGCTCTCGGCCTCCCCTGACACGATCGCGGCGAGATGAAGAATGAGCTCCGGCCGATCCTTCACCAGCGCCTCGGCGATGCCCTGCGCTGCGATATCGTCGGCGCGCGCCGTTGTCTTGAAACCAGCCTTCGGAGGCGTCGGCGGGACCACATCCGTCAACGTCATTCGTTCCACAGGCGCTTTGCCTATGCGTCCGTCGCGCGCAACCCGCTCGACGAATTTTCGGCCGATCATGCCGGCCGCGCCCGTCACGAGAACATGCATCTGATTCCTCCGATCTCGTTTCGCATCTGCGGAATCTCGCCGTCAGGGTCAAGCATCACGTGAGTCGAGCCGAACGCGGAAAGCGATCCGTCGAAAACGTGATCCAGAACGTGCAGAGTTATGAGCAAGCGTTCCCGACAAATGAAAAAACGCAAATCGAAGTCGTTCACCACCATGCGCAGCAAGCATGAATACTGACGCGTTGCGTCGAAGACATGCAAATTACGCAGAATGCCCTCAGATTCGCCATATTGCGACGCGAGGTGAGCGCATCCGGGCTGGGCAGACGGGCACACTCCCCCTCAAACCAGCAAGGATAGACTTGATGCAGAAAATGATGGCTGTCGCGCTCGTGGCTTGTTGTGTACCTATGGTCGCGCAGGGACAAAGCTGGATCGGGAAAGCGTCCTACTACGGTTACTCCGGCAACAAGACGGCAAGCGGGGCGAGCTTCCACTCGGCCGGTCTCACCGCAGCACATCGCACGCTACCCTTCGGTACCCCCGTCAAGGTCACCAACCTGGAAAATGGCCGCTCGGCCGTTCTCGTCGTGAACGATCGTGGACCGTTTGTGCGCGGTCGCGTAATCGACGTGTCTTCTCATGCGGCGCAAGTCCTCGCCTTCCGTAACCAGGGCATTGCCCGGGTGCGGGTGGACACCTTCAGGGATTGACGCCCATTCGCGGGACGATCTTCGAGGGTCGCCCCGCTCCTTCCCCCAAATCCTTCAGCGCGCTCGCGAGGTTCGAGCGATTTTCGTGGAAGTCTCGTTTGCGCGCTGCCCCGGTGCGAGAAAGGCGTCGATAGCGCCGATCTCGCGCCGATCCCCCTCCTGGTCCGCGGCAAGCCTCTCGTAAAGCCGCGCGAGATTTCGAAAGATGCCGGCCCCGGCCTCATCCTCCGCAAGAAATGAGGCGATCTCCTCCATCTCGGCGACCCAGCGATACGCCTTCGAATACATCTGGGGAAGCGCGTTCGTGAAACGCGCGAGAAGCGCAGGCTGGCTCTCCTCGAGCTCTGCCCGCAGCGCCTCGCCGGCGCCTTCTCGACTGGCAGCAAGAAGCATGACGGCGCCCAGACCCGAGAGCCCCTTGGTGATCCCCGCATATGACATCTTGAGCGCAGACGCGGCCCCGATCGGACCAGCGAGCGGCTTGATCGAGAGCCCGTAACGGGAAAGCTCAGCAAAGCGGCCGGCCGCCTCCCCGCTCGCATAGAAGCTCGGCCCGTTTTCGCCGGGTCGGGGCGGAAGGCCGATGATCCCTGCGTCCACGAAGTCCACACTTTTGAGAGCCGCCCCGATCGTCTTCACCGTTCGCGGACTGACCGCGTTGCAATCGACATAGACAAGGCCCTTGCGTCCTGCAGCAAAGCGCGGCGCGAGCGCCATTGCGAGCGTAAGCGCCTTCCCGGGTGGCACGATCGAAAGGAGGATGTCCGTATCGGTGATCTCATCGAGGCTCACCTCGATCATGCCCGCTTCACGAGCCCGTTTCCGGCTTGCGTCGCTTCGCCCCTCGAGCGTCGTCCGCACTTCGATCCCATGCTCGACGAGACGCCCTGCAACAGCTGCGCCCATATTGCCGGGCGCAATGATTGCGACTTTCGGCTTTATCCTTGCCGCGCTCGCACCCTGCGATATCGAATCCAAGACCGTGCCCCTTGTTCAACTATCCGCGGGCACGAGCTCGGACGAGGTAGTTGTCGTAGGCGACCTCGCCGACTTGGAACCACAGGTATTCGTCGTTGCGGAACGCCATGTAGGCCGAGAGGATCTTTGCAAATTGCGGGTCGCTCGCGGAGATCTCCGCATAGACCGCATTCGCCGCCGCATTGGCCGCGTCCATGATCTCGCCGCCGAACGGCTTGAGCTTTGCGCCGTCCACGACGAGCTTCTTCAAAGCGTCCGGATTTCGGGCATCGTATTTGGCCTGCATCGAAGTGCCCGCGAGCGATGCGGCCGCTGTGAGAATGGCCTGGTAATTCGCAGGAAGCTCGCCCCATTTCGCCTGATTGATGAGGATGTGCAGCGCATTCGAGCCTTGCTGCCATCCGGGAAAATAATAGGCCGGCGCAATCTTCTGCAGCCCGAGGCGCTCATCGTCGTGGGGACCGGCCCATTGCGCGGCATCCAGCGCGCCGCTCTCCAGTGACGGTTTGATCTCGGCGGCCGGGGTCGCCACGGGGACACCGCCGAGCTTCTCGAGAATTCGGCCCGAGAGACCCCCAATGCGCATCTTCAGCTCGTTGAAATCCGCCGGTGTCTTCACTTCCTTGCGAAACCAACCGCCCATCTGCGCGCCCGTGTTGCCGCAGGCGAGCGCCACGGCGCCAAACGGCTTCAAGACCTCATCGATAAGCTCCCGTCCGCCGCCCTCCGTCCACCAGGAAGCCTGCTGGCGGGCATTGAGGCCGAAGGGCACCCCTGTCGCGAAAGCCAGCGCCGGTTCATGGGTGGAGAAAAGGTTGAGCGCCGTATGCGCGACCTCGATCTCACCCGATTGCACGGCCTCGAGGGCCTGCAGCCCCGGCTTGATCTCGCCCGAGGCGAAGACCTCGATCTGAAAACGACCGTCGGTCGCCGCAGCCACCGCGGTCGCGAACACTTTGGCCGTTTCCTGCACGATGTCGAAAGAATTCGGAAAGCTCGAGGTGAGCCGCCATTTCACTTCCGGCGAAGTTTGAGCGAGCGCCGGACTTGCGAGAGCAAAAGCCGACGCGCCGAGCGTCGAGGCCGCGAGGAACTGCCGGCGTTTCATTAATCGCTTTCCTGTGCTTGCGCGCCGCGTGCGCCGATTCATCCCGCGCACCTGAGAAAGTCACGACTTCAGGGCGCGATTGCGGCAGCGACGCCTGCTCGGTGGTCTATCCTGTCCCGATCACAAAATTATGTACTAGCGTGGCCAGTTCCCTCGAGTTTACACGCGTTCACGACGGCAAGATCGTTACTTGACGGCTTCTTTCACGCGTCGCGCGATATCCCGGTAAGCCGCCGTGATCGGGCTATCCGGGCGCGCGGCGACGATAGGGGTTCCCTCGTCGGAGGACTCGCGCAAGGCAAGCTCGAGCGGGATTTCGCCGAGAAACGGCACACCGATTCGCGTCGCCTCTCGGCGCGCTCCTCCATGGCCGAAAATATCGTGCCTCGCCCCGCAATTCGGACAGACGAACGAGCTCATATTCTCGATGATGCCGAGGATTGGCGCATTGACCTTCCGAAACATCTCGACGCCACGGCGCGCATCGATGAGCGCGAGGTCCTGGGGCGTGGAGACGATCACCGCCCCTGCAAGAACGATCGATTGGGCGAGCGTCAGCTGTGCATCTCCGGTTCCCGGTGGCATGTCCACCACGAGCAGGTCGAGCGGCTCCCAGGCAACCTCGCGCAGCAATTGCTGCACGGCGCCGGCGACCATCGGACCGCGCCACACCATGGCGGTTTCCTCGGAGACGAGAAAACCCATCGACATGATCTTGAGGCCGTGAGCTTCGAGCGGGCGGATGACCCGCGTTTGCGTTACCTCGGGCCTACCCTTCAGCCCGAAAAGGCGCGGCATCGACGGACCATAGATGTCGGCATCGAGAATGCCGACGCGCAGCCCCTCCCCCGATAGCGCCAGCGCGAGGTTGGCCGCGGTCGTGGACTTGCCGACGCCGCCCTTGCCGCTCGCGACCGCGATGACATGCGAGACACCGACGATCGGCGTTCGGGCCTGCGCGGGGCCGGGGCGCATCCTCGCCGGTTGTCCGCTTGGTCGCGTCGAAGCAGCAGGCTGCGCCGGGCGCTCGGCCGTCAGCGTAACGAGCGCCATATCGACGCCCGCAATTCCTTTTACGGCGCGCTCGGCAGCAAGCCGCATCGCCTCGAGCCTTCCTGATTGCGCCGGATCGGCGGTGATCGAAAACACGACGCGCCCGCCTGAGATCATGATGTCGGAGAGCGCGCCTGAGTCCGGCAGCGGGGTTTTCCCGTCCGGTCCAGGGACGCTCGCCAACGCGGTGATGATCTCCTTCTTGGTCAACATGCGCGAAACCTCCAATGGCGATCTAACGATCGGCGCGCGCCTCCACAAGCACACAGGATCGTGCGCCGACGCGATGACGGGGCCGGTTGCCAAGCGGGCGTCATGCTGGCTTTATCGGCAAATCTCCGCGACGGGATGGAAACCATGAACCCCAAGAGGGGCCTGGAGGGATGGCCACTGCCAAACAAGGCTTCACCGGCCGGCACGGCGGGCGCTTGGACATCATCGCGGAAAGAAGCGTCTCGCTTCATGTTTTGGCTCAGGCGATGCTCGTGCGAGGGGGCCTTGCGCGCGATTGGCATCATTCTTTTTCCGATCGCGCTTGCCGGTGCTGTCTCGGCCGTGAGCGCATTTCCCTTTCCCGCTCGGGCCGAAGAGGAAAAGCCGCTGGTGCTGCTGACCGAGGCGGCTCACCCTCCTTATGCCTATCTCAGCGACAAGGGCGAGATGGTCGGCTTCGAGATCGAGCTCATGAACGCCGTTTGCGCGCGCATCAAGCGCGCCTGCGTCTTCAAGCATCGCGAATTCGATCGACTTGCGCCATCGCTGTTGGCCGGCAAGGGCGACGCCATCGTATCGAGCCTCGACATCACCGATGAGCGCCGGGAAAAGTTCCTTCTGTCGGAACCTTATTTCCGCATGCCCTCCCTCTTCGTGGCACGCAAGGATGAAGTCCCAAAAGAGCTCACGCCGGAAGCTCTGGCCAATCTCTCGATCGGGGCACTCCGCGATAGCCCTTTCGCGAGCCTCGCGGAAGCACGTTTTCCGAATTCGCAGCTCAGCACCTATTCGACCCAGATCGAGGCCAATCTCGATCTCGCCGCCGATCGGGTCGATCTCGTTATCGGCGACGAGATGAGCCTGCGCGATTGGCTGAAGACAGCCCCGGAAGCGAGCTGCTGCGTTGCCGCTGGGCGCGTCGATGATCCCGATCGCATAGCCGGCGAAGGTTTCGCCGTCCTCTTCCGCAAGGGCGAGGATAACCTCAAGCAGAAATTCGATCTTGCCCTGAACGGCCTGCGTGCCGACGGCACCTACAAGGCGATCGCGCGAAAATATTTCGATTTCGATCCCCTATAGGCCCTCTATAGGCAAACGCGCAAAATTTGCGCATGATGCGCCGGCCGCTCCAAGACGGCGCGTGTTTTTCGGACTCCGCTCCGATTCCGAGGAGTCGCCATTCCAAATTGAGCGATTTTTTCGGGACGCGCGCGATAAGTTGGATAAAGGGCGCAAAAATGGCTATGGAACGCCGTCGGCAACCGTGGAATGACATCGAGGAGATGAGAATGAAAAAAGTGAAGCTCTTGGCCTTGTTGGGGCTGGCGTCCTGCCTGATGGCATCGGCCGCAATCGCCAAGGAATGGAAGACGATCCGGGTCGGCATGGATGCGAGCTACGCGCCATTCGAAAGCGTCGACCCATCGGGGAAGATCGTCGGCTTCGAGGTCGACTATGCCAACGCGCTCTGTGAGCGGATGAAGCTCACCTGCACCTTCCAGAACCAGGACTGGGACGGCATCATTCCGGCCCTGCTCGCGGGCAAGTTCGACGTCATCGTCTCCAGCATGAACATCACCGACGAGCGCAAGAAGAAGGTGATGTTCTCCGACATGTACTACGCGACGCCGATCGTCTTTGCCGGACAGGCCGCCAACAAGAGCGACGATGTCTCGCCGGCGGCGCTCAAGGGCAAGACCATCGGCACGCAATCTTCGACGATTCACGCGAATTTCCTCGAAGCCTTCTACAAGGACTCGAACATCAAGCTCTATCCGACACAGGATGAGCCCAATCTCGACCTGGCAAGCGGACGCATCGATTATGTGGTCGGAGATGGCCTCGTCGAGCAGGACTTCTTCGACAAGAAGGGCAATGGCTGCTGCCGGGTCATCTCCGAGATCAAGCGGGTGCCAGGCATCCATGGCCCGGGCGTCGGTGTCGCCATGCGACCTGAAGACACGGATCTTCGCGACATGATCAACAAGGCGATCGGCGAAGTCGACGCGGATGGCACCTACAAGAAGATCGAGGCGAAGTATTTCAAGCAGGACATCCGCGGCAAACAGCTCACGAACTAAGCGGTCCGACACCTGAACGTCTCAAGCCTCATGCCGACTCCGTCGCTCCAAAGAGCCGGGGAGGCCCGATGAACTGGTTCAGCCTGCTCTTCGGATCGGAAGGCTGGGGCAGCCTTTTGCTCGAGGGGGCCGTCGTCACCATTCTTCTGGCAGTGACCACGGTGCCCTTCGGGTTCGGGGCGGGGCTTGCGCTCGCGGTTCTCAAGCTCTCGCCCAGTCGCGTCGTGCGTGGCTTATGCGAAGCCTTCACGACGTTCTTCCGGGGAACTCCCGATCTCCTGTCGCTCTTCATCGTCTATTACGGGCTGCAGGCACTCATCGACCGTGTAAGCAAGCTCATCGGGCTTTCCTCCCCAATCGAGCTCAACGCCTTCGTCGCCGGCGTCATCGCACTCAGCGTCGTCGCGGCTGCCTATTCGAGCGAGGTCTGGGTCTCCGCCCTCAAGGCGGTTCCGAAGGGCCAGCACGAAGCCGCCCATTCGCTTGGGCTCGACGCGAAGAGGACATTCCTTTTCATCTTGATGCCGCAGCTCGTCCGGATTGCTTTGCCCGGGCTCGGAAACATCTGGATGGTTCTTCTCAAGGACACTTCGCTCATTTCTACGCTCGCCGTCATCGATCTTCTTCGGGCCGCGTCCGAAGCGAGCAAGAACACCACTCGGCCGATCCTCTTTTATTCCGCGGCCGCCGCCATCTATCTCGTCTTCAGCATCCTTTCGGGCGTGTTGCAGAGCCGTCTCGAGCGACGCGCCAACCGGGGTTTCGCGTGATGCTCGATACGCTTCACGACAGCGCCGCGGCGCTTTTGAATTTCGAGATGATGTCGCGCTATGGCTGGCGGCTCGTCGACGGCATCTGGATCACGACACAGGTGGTGACGCTCTCCGTCACGCTCGGCTTCCTCATCGCCTTTCTCGTCTGCCGCGCCCGAATGTCGCGCAACAGGATGCTCTCCGGCGCCGCCATTTCCTACATCACGTTCTTCCGCGGCACGCCGCTCCTTTGCCAACTTTACCTCGTCTATTATGGGGCCGGCGAGATACGTCCGTTACTCACCAATCTCGGCGTGTGGTGGCTCTTCCGCGAGGCCTTCGTCTGCTGCGTCTTCGCTTTCTCGTTGAATACGGCTGCCTATCAGGCCGAGATCATGCGCGGCGCCCTCTCATCGGTTCCCAAGGGGCAGGTGGAAGCGGCGGCGGCGCTCGGCCTTTCGCAATTCCGTATCTCGCGTCACGTCATCTGGCCGCAGGCATTTATCGTCGCGCTGCGTCCCTTCGGCAACGAGCTGATCGCGATGATCAAATCGAGCGCGCTCGCGGCCATCGTCACCCTGCTCGATCTCATGGGGGAGACGCGATTCATTTTCGCACGGACATTCGACTTCCTGATATACGTCTACGCGGCGATCATTTATCTCGTCATCGTGGAAATCATTCGCCGCGTTTGGGGCTTGATCGAGCGGTCCTGTTCGCGGCATCTCATCGTCGCAACAGGTGAAACGCAATCGCGAGGTCAAGATGAAGGTCGCATTTGTCGGGCTGGGCGTCATGGGCTTTCCCATGGCGGGGCACCTCAAGGCCAAAGGGCATGAGGTCACGGTCTACAACCGAACCCCCGCCAAGTCCGAAGCCTGGGTGAAGAAACACGCAGGCACGAGCGCACCGACGCCGCGCGAAGCGGCGAAAGATCGCGAGATCGTGTTCGCTTGCGTCGGCAACGATGACGATGTGCGCGCCGTGACGATGGGGCCGGATGGCGCCTTCGCCGGGATGTCCAAGGGCGCGATCTTCGTCGATCACACGACCGCCTCGGCCGAAATCGCGCGCGAGCTTCACGCGTCGGCCGGCAAACTCGGGCTCGGCTTTGTCGATGCGCCCGTCTCAGGTGGGCAAGCGGGCGCCGAAAACGGCGTGCTCACGGTGATGTGCGGCGGCGATCAAAACCAATACGCGAAGGTCGAGCCGGTGATCGCGTCCTATGCCCGCTCCTGCCGCCTCATCGGCCCTGCGGGAGCCGGACAGCTCACGAAAATGGTGAACCAGATCTGCATCGCCGGACTCGTCCAGGGGCTTGCCGAAGGCATCCATTTCGCCAAGCGCTCGAAGCTCGATGTCGAGACCGTTCTCGAGGTGATCTCGAAAGGCGCGGCGGGGTCATGGCAAATGGAAAACCGCGGCAAGACGATGAACCAGAACAAGTTCGATTTCGGCTTCGCCGTCGATTGGATGCGAAAGGATCTGTCGATCTGCCTCGCAGAGGCGCGGCGCAACGGCGCTCAGCTTCCGGTGGCGGCCCTTGTCGACCAGTTCTACGCCGAGGTCCAGAAGATGGGTGGACGCCGCTGGGACACCTCTTCGTTGATCGCCAGGCTCGAAGAATGATGCGGTTCAATGCGGTTTTGCCGCTGGTGGATGATCCTCCGCATCGATGTTTCAATAGGGTATGTGGTCGGCGATCATCGGATTCGTGAGACTTCCAAACAAGACGCACTGTCAATCGCAACCGGGGATAGCTTTACTTCGCGGTCACGCTAGCCGCGCTCTCCTTCGACGCGAAAATGCAAATTCCGATGACGTTTGCCACGCCCGGCTACAAATTCAATGCGGCGATCGTCGGAGGGGGCGCGATCGGATTGGCCGTCGCCTACGCACTTCGCACTATGGAGCCGAATTTTCAGATCGCCGTCATTGAGAGAGATTCTTCGTATGCGCTCTCTTCGACGCCGCGAGCCTCGGGCGGCATAAGGCGGCTATTCGCGTTACCGGAGAATATCGAACTCTCGAAACACAGTATTCCGATCTTTCAGGACTTTCATCGCCTCATGGCTGTTGACGGGGTGGCGGCCGAGATCGGCTTCAAGAAGAACGGCTACCTCTTCATCGTCCCCCCGGCCGACCTGCCCACCCTGGCTCATAATTTCGAGACGCAGACCCGGCACGGCGTGAACGTCGAATGGCTCGAGCCGGCCAAACTCAAGGAGCGATTTCCGTCGATGCGCGTCGATGATCTCGGCGCGGCTGTCCAATCCCACGACGACGGCTGGGTCGATCCTTACGCGGTTCTGATGGCTTATCGGCGAAAGGTGAAGTCGCTCGGCGTCGCATTGATCGATGACGAGGTCGTCGGGGTTCAATGTGAGGGCGGGTTAGTTCGCGCAGTCGATTTGAAGTCGGGGGCCAAGCTGCAAACGGATCATGTGGTCAATGCGGCCGGTGCCTGGGCTCCGCAGATCTGTGCGATGGTCGGCATGAACGTGCCGATCACCGCGCTTCGCCGTTATGAGCATTTCTTCGAGTGCGAGGAGCGCATTGAGCCCCTTCCTTATCTCAAGGACGTGAACCGCCTCGCGTTTCGTCCCGAGGGAACCGGCTATACCGGAGGTGTTCCCAGCCTGCTCGAGCCGCGAGGCTACAATTTCGAGGTCGATCACAATTACTTCGATGATGTGGTCTGGCCGGCCTTGGCGCACCGATTTCCACGGTTCGAGAAGACGAGATGCAAGTCGACAATGCCGGGGCTCTACGACCAGAACGACTTCGACGGCAATCCGATCATCGGGCCGTGGAGCGTGGAGTGCGAGAATTTCTACATTGCGGCGGGATTTTCAGGCCATGGACTCATGCACGCACCCGCATGCGGGCGTGCGATTGCTGAGCGCATCTTGAAAGGTCG
>Ga0213876_10002717_pt1 | contig 10301 bp, 10 predicted proteins | sample BarmaccomBMRX_R9_FD_160113 | JGI IMG/M metagenome (GOLD analysis project Ga0213876, IMG submission 160113) | Root-associated microbial communities from Barbacenia macrantha in rupestrian grasslands, the National Park of Serra do Cipo, Brazil - RX_R9 | ecosystem: Host-associated > Plants > Roots...
GTCAATGGCCGCAGGACTTGCCGCATGCGGCAAGTCCTGCAAAGTTAGTTCCAACAGCGTGTGTCTAAGCTTCGTGTCTCACGATAGGGGTGCAGTCCAGCTCGCGCGCGAGCGCATTCCGGTCACGCTACCTCGTGCGGGTGCACGGGAAACGCGGACCCTCCGCGTCTCTGCGTCTCTGCGCGAACCAAAAGACCTCTTTTTGCTTCGCGGGCCCGCGCGATGGTTCTCTTTACCCGGCCGCGAAGCGGTCCGTCGCCCGGATCAGCCCGTCGGTGATCCCCGGCTCGCTGAACAGATGGCCCCCATCCGGGACGATCTGCAGCTCGACCTCGGGCCAGGCCTGCTTCAGGTCCCAGGCGGTGACCGGCGGCGTGCAGCAATCGTAGCGGCCCTGCACGATCACGCCGGGAATGTGGCGCAGCTTCGCGGCGCCGGCGAGCAGCTGGCCTTCCTCGAGCCAGCCCTTGTGGACCATGTAGTGATTCTCGATCCGCGCGATCGCGATCGCGAACTCGTCGCTGGTGAACTCCTCGATCACGTGCGGATCGGGCAGCAGGGTCACGGTCTGCGCTTCCCATTTGCTCCAGGCCTTGGCGGCCTCGAGCTGCGCGGCCTTGTCGTCGCCGGTCAGTCGGCGCTGATAGGCAAGGGTGATCTCGCTACGCTCGGCTTCGGGGATTGGTGCGAGAAATTCCGGCCATTTGTCCGGGAAGATCTCCGAAGCGCCATATTGGTAGAGCCAGTCGAGCTCGGACTGGCGGAAGGTGAAGATGCCGCGCAGCACCAGCTCGGAGGCGCGGTCCGGATAGGTCTGGGCGTAGGCGAGCGCCAGGGTCGAGCCCCAGGAGCCGCCATAGACCATCCACTTCTCGACCCCCACCATCTCGCGCAGCCGCTCGATATCGGCGACGAGATGCCAGGTCGTGTTCGCCTCGAGCGACGCGTAGGGGGTCGAGCGGCCGCAGCCGCGCTGGTCGAACAGCAAGATGTCGTAGCGTGCCGGATCGAACTGGCGGCGATGATCGGGGCTGCAGCCGGCGCCGGGTCCGCCATGCAGGAAGACGACCGGCTTGGCCCCCTTCTTCCCGCAGCGCTCCCAATAGAGGCTGTGCCCGTCGCCGACGTCGAGACGGCCGGATTCGTAGGGCTCGATCGGCGGATAGAGCGTGCGGCGTTCACTGTCGGTCATCTGAACCCCCTCGTCATTGCGAATCCGGCGAGGCCGGATGAAGCAATCCGGAGCGATGCTCGAGCCCCTGGATCGCTTCGTCGCTACGCTCCTCGCGATGACGGTTCAATCCGGCGGACGTCGCGACCTCAGTAGCTCTCCTCCGCATAGATGCGCGAGAGATCGCCTGCCCAGCTGCCGTAATAGCGGCCGAGCAGCCGTTCGGCCGGGGTCTTGCCGGTGGCGAGCACCTCGCGCAGCGGATCGAGGAAGCCCGATTCATTGTCGCCCGAGGCATTGAGCTGCGCCCGCGCCTGCAGCCCGGCCTCGGCGATCGCAAGCACCCTCTTGCCGAGTTCGCCGAGCGTCTCGCCGTCCGGCGTCTCCGCGTTCAGCCCCAGCTTCGGCACCGCGTCGCGCAGCTTCTGGCGCCCGTCGAGGCTCCAATGCTTCACTTCGTCCCAAGCCGCGCCGAGCGCCGCATCGTCGTAGAGCAGGCCGACCCAGAGCGCCGGCAGGGCGCAGATCTTGCTCCACGGCCCGCCGTCGGCGCCGCGCATCTCGAGGAAGGACTTGAGCCGCACCTCGGGGAAGATGGTGGAGAGATGGTCGGTGAAGTCGGAGATGCGCGGCTTCTCGCCGGGAAGGCCGGGCAGCTTCCCTTCCAGGAAATCGCGGAAGGAGCGGCCGGCGACGTCGATGTAGCGGCCGTCGCGGTACAGGAAGTACATCGGCACATCGAGCGCGAAATCGAGATAGCGCTCGTAGCCGAACCCGTCCTCGAACACGAAGGGCAGCATCCCGGTCCGGTCCGGATCGGTATCCGACCAGATATGGCTCCGGAAGGAGAGGAAGCCGTTCGGCTTGCCCTCGGTGAACGGCGAATTGGCGAACAAAGCGGTGGCGAGCGGCTGCAAGGCCAGGCCGACCCGGAATTTGCGCACCATGTCGGCTTCCGAGGCATAATCGAGGTTCACCTGGATCGTGCAGGTGCGCAGCATCATGTCGAGCCCGAGGCTGCCGACCTTGGGCATGTAGTTCAGCATGATCGCGTAGCGGCCCTTGGGCATGCGCGGCAGCTCTTCGCGGGTCTTGTCGGGCCACATGCCGAGGCCGAGGTAGCAGAGGCCCAATTTTTCGCCGACCGCCTTGGCCTGGGCGAGGTGGCGGCCGGTCTCGGCGCAGGTCGCGTGGAGATGCGGCCGCTGCGCGCCGGACAGCTCGAGCTGGCCGGCGGGCTCCAGGCTTACGGCGCCGTCCGGCCCGCTCAGCGCGATGACGTTCTCGCCTTCGTAGACCGGCTGCCAGCCATATTGGGTGAGCGCCATCAAGAGGTCGCGGATGCCGCCCGGCTCGTCATAGGAGGGCGCACGATGATCCGCGCAGCGGAACACGAACTTCTCATGCTCGGTGCCGATCGACCAGAGCGCGCGCGGCTTCTCGCCCTTGGCGAAGGTCGCGAGCAGATCGTCGCGGCTCTCGACGAGGCAGTCGTTCTTGCCGGTCTCGGTGCGGGTCGTCATCCCGCGCGTCTAGCCGGGCGCGCGTTCGCCCGCCAGCGGGTTTCGATCGGCTACCGATTTGCTTCGATTTGCAGCCATTTCCTCCTCCGCTCTTCCTGAGTAGCCGGTGAGCTTGTCGAACCGGCGTATCGAAGGATCGTCCTTCGATACGGGCCCTCGCCAAGCTCGGTCCCTACTCAGGATGAGCGGAAGTGGTTCTTATTTGGAACGAGCCGCTCTAGGTGAGGCACGATGCTCCCCTCCTTCATGATCGTCGACAATTTCCTGCGCGATCCGCTGGCCTTCCGCCGCGCGGCGCTGGCGCTCGATTACGATCCCGGCTTCAAGCAGGGCAATTATCCCGGCCTGCTCTCCACGGCGCCGCTGCCGATCGACGGGCTCGACGAGGCGGTCTCGAAGCGGATCGGCGCGAAGGTCGCCCCGCAGCCCGGCACCAGCCACTGTCATTGCCGGCTGACCCTGGCGCGCGAGAAGGGGCTCTCCGGCGTCCATATCGACCCCTGCTTCTATTCGGGCATCCTCTATCTCAGCCTTCCCGAACATTGCCGCGGCGGCACCGAATTCTTCCGCCACAAGCGGACCGGACTCGACGCCGTCCCGACCGAGCGGGTGGAGATGCTGCGCGCCGGCTATGACGATCCGAACGCGCTGATCGAGGACGTGGTCAACAAGGACACGCTGAAGCCCGCGCGCTGGGAGCGCGCCTTCGTCGCGCCGATGCGCTTCAATCGGCTGATCCTGTTCAGCCCCTGGCTGTTCCATAATAGCGGCCCGGGCTTCGGCGACCGGCCGGAGAACGGGCGGCTGGTCCACCTGATGTTCTTCGCGGCGGCTTAGCCTACCAATCCCCCGCCGCCGCCATCCACAGGCTCACCGCTGCCAAAGCCGCCGTATCCGCCCGCAGGATCCGCGGTCCGAGCGAAACCGGGCGCGCCTGCGGCAGCGCCCGCAGCGCCCCCCGTTCCTCCTCGGTGAAGCCGCCCTCCGGCCCGATCAGGATCGCCGCCGGTCCCGGCACCGGCCGGAACGGCTCCCCGCCGCCTTCGTCCGCGAAATAGAGCAGCCGCTCGGCGGGCCACTCCCGCAGCACCGCCTCAAGCTTCCGCGGTTCGCCCAGCTCCGGCAACGTGGTCCGCTCGCATTGCTCCGCCGCCTCTACCGCATGCGCGCGCAGCCGCTCGAGATTGAGCCGGTCGACCACCGTCCGCCGCGTCGTCACCGGCAGCAGCCGGGCGACGCCGAGCTCCGTCGCCTTCTCGACCAGCCAGTCGATCCGCCCACGCTTGATCGGCGCGAACAGCAGCCAGAGGTCCGGCCCCTGCTCCCGCTCCCGCAGCCGCTCGCCGACGGCCAGGACGACGCGCTTGCGCCCCGCCTCGACGATCTCGGCCAGCCATTCGCCGGTCCGGTCGTCGAACAGCTTCACCCTGTCGCCCGGCCCGAGCCGCAGCACCGCGGCGAGATAATTGCCGTCGACGACGATATTCCGGCCCTTCGCCAATTCCTCGTCGACGAACAGGCGCGGCAGGCTCTGCGGCGGCCAGGCGGGAGTTGCGACCATCAGCCGACCTTTCCGATATTCTTCAGCGCCTCACGCCTGCTGAGGCCGCTCAGCCCGTCTTTGTTGGCAACTACATAGCGTTTCACCTCTTCGGGATCGGTCCAGGCATATTCGCGGAGCGCCCAGCCGATCGCCTTGCGCAGGAAGAACTCCTTCGAGTCCAGGGACGGCTCGATGCAGGCGTAGAGGAAATCGAGGTCGGTCGCCGCCTTCGCCTTGATCTGGCAGAGGATCGCGCTGCGCCTCTTCCACATATCCGCGTCGCGGCTCCAGGCAAGCATCCTCGCCTTCATCGCCGGGCGGTCGCTCTGGAGGATCGTCCAGAACCGCTGGGTGACGATCGCGTCGACATAATCCCACCAGGCGCCGTCGACGATCATCTCCTCGTACATTCCCAAGGCGTCGATCCGCTGGAATTGCCGCGCGGCGCGCACGCCGGTCAGCTCGATCGCCGCATAGCGCTCCTCGCGAAATTCGGCGCCGCGCCAGATCGCCAGCACGTCCGCCTGCCAGGCGGCGCTGTCCGGCCAGGCGAGGCCGGTGAAGAGGGACTTGCAGACCTGCCGCAGCGGCACCGTGGACACGCCGAGATAGGGCATTTTGGATTTCATATAGGCCTGCATGCCGGGTGCGCGTGCGGGGTCGGCAGCTTCGCGCAGCCTGTCGCGGATCGCTTTCGCCAGTTCAGTCATAATCCACCCTTCGGGCCGGGCCCGTCGAAGCCCTTCCCTTTCTAGAGAGAAAGAAACCGCCTTCGACAAGCTCAGGTCGAACGGTATTGCGGCGGAATGACCGAGGAAATTGGCACGGAAATCGTCCCCGACAGCGAGCAGCGTGGCCTGATCGGCGCGCTGCCCGCTTCGGTCCGCCCCTATGCCTCGCTGATCCGCCTCGATCGCCCGATCGGCGCCTGGCTGCTGTTCTGGCCCTGCGCGTGGAGCTTGATGCTCGCCGGGGCCGGCCGTGAGGGTTGGGTTCTGATCCTCTGGCTCGCGCTCGGCGCCTGGGCGATGCGGAGCGCCGGCTGCGTCTATAACGACATCGTCGACCGCGACCTCGACGCACGGGTCGAGCGTACGCGCCTGCGCCCGCTGGCGAGCGGCCGGGTTTCGCTCGCCGCCGCCTGGGCCCTGCTCGTCGCGATGAGCCTGATCGGCCTTGTCGTCCTGCTCCAGCTCGGTCGCACCGCCCAGCTCGTCGCCCTCGCCAGCCTGGCCCCGGTCGCCGCTTACCCCTTCATGAAGCGGATCACCTGGTGGCCGCAGGCGTGGCTCGGGCTGGTCTTCTCCTGGGGCGCCCTGGTCGGCTGGCCCGCGGTCAAGGGTCAGCTGGGGCTTCCGGTCTGGCTGCTCTGGGCGGGCTCGATCTTCTGGGTAATCGGCTACGACACGATCTACGCACTGCAGGACAAGGAGGACGATGCTTTGGTCGGCGTCCGCTCCTCCGCCCGCGCGCTCGGCCGCCACGCGCGGCTCGGCGTTGCAATCTGCTACCTCCTTGCGCTCATCCTCTGGGGCGCGACCATCCACCTCGTGCGCAGCGAATGGTTCGCCTTGCTCGGCCTGGCGCCGGCCGCGCTGCATTTCCTCTGGCAGGTCGCGACGCTCAGGCCCGAGGACGGCGACGACGCGCTGGCGAAGTTCCGTTCGAACCGCACCGCCGGCCTGCTCATCTTCCTCGCCTGCCTGGTGGTCGGCAACGCTTGAGGTTGCTTTTGCCGGGCGAGCCTCTACCTCGCGCCGATGCTCTCCGTCCAAGAAGCCGAGGGTCGCGCCGCCGACCTGGTCGCGGCCGCACTGAAGGCCGGCGCCGACGCCGCCGACGTCCTCTACCTCGGCGATTCCGCCACCGAGGTACAGGTCCGCCTCGGCGAGTTGGAGGACGTGACCCGCTCCGAAGGCGAGGAGATCGGCCTGCGCTTCTTCGTCGGCCAGCGTTCGGCCAGCGTCTCCTCCTCCGACCTCTCCGCCGACGCGCTTACCGCCCTGGTCGAGCGCGCCGCGGCAATGGCGCGCGAGGCACCCGAGGATCCTTATGCCGGCCTCGCGCCGGACGACCGGCTGCTGCGCGGCGACGCGCCGGAGCTCGAGGCCGACGATGGCGAGGATCCTTCGCCGGTCGCGCTGAAGGAACGGGCGCTGGCGATAGAGGAGGCCGCGCGCGCGATCCCCGGCGTCACCAATTCGGAGGGTGCCGGGATGAGCGCCGGCCGCTCCGTCGTCGCGCTCGCCACCAGCCAGGGCTTCGCCCGCGGCTATGCGACCAGCGGCTATAATGCATCCGCGAGCGTAATCGCCGGCACCGGCGCCGGCATGCAGCGCGATTATGCCAGCCATTCGACCCGCCACCTCGCCGACCTCGACGGGCCGGAGGCCATCGGCCGGCTCGCCGGGGAGCGTGCGGTCAAGCGGCTCGATCCGCAGAAGCTCGCCAGCGGCGCGATGCCGGTCCTCTTCGATCCGCGCGTCGGCGGCAGCCTGATCGGCCATCTGCTCGGCGCCCTCTCCGGTCCCGCCGTGGCCCGCAAGACCAGCTTCCTGCTCGGCCGCGGGGAGGAGGATCTGTTCGATCCCGCCATCGTCATCGTCGACGATCCGCACCGCCGCCGCGGCCTGCGCTCCAAGCCGTTCGACGGCGAGGGCGTCGCCACCGCGACCCGGCGGCTGGTCGAGCATGGCCGGCTGACCGGCTGGCTGCTGAACAGCGCCTCGGCCCGGCAATTGGGCCTGGAGACGACCGGCAATGCCAGCCGCGGTATCGGCGGCGCGCCGGGCGCTGGCGCGACCAACGTCCATCTGGAGGCGGGGCCGCTGAGCCCCGCGGCGCTGATGGCCGACGTGAAGCTCGGCCTCTACGTCACCGAATTGATCGGCAGCGCGGTCAATCCGGTGACCGGCGATTACAGCCGCGGCGCCTCGGGCTTCCTGATCGCCGACGGCGCGCTCGCCGCGCCGGTCGCCGAGATCACCATCGCCGGCAATCTGCTCGACATGTTCCGCGCGATGACCGCTGCGAACGACCTCGAGCATCGCCGCTCGGTCAATACCCCTACCCTGCGCATCGAAGGGATGATCGTCGCCGGTGCTTGAGGAGGTCGCCCGTATCGCCGAGGAAGCCGGCCGGATCGCCGCCGGACGCTGCGGCACCGACTACAGGACGTGGGAAAAGGTGCCGGGCCACCCGGTCTGCGACGTCGACCTCGCCGTCGACGCCTATCTGCGCGAGCAATTGACCGCGCTCGATCCGGAAGCCGGCTGGCTCTCCGAGGAGACGCTCGACGATTCCGACCGGATCGAGCGGCCGCGGCTCTGGGTCGTCGACCCGATCGACGGCACCCGCGACTATCTGCGCGACCGGCCGGGCTGGTGCGTCTCGGTCGCTTTGGTCGAGGATCGGGTGCCGGTGCTCGGCGTCCTCGCCGCGCCGGTCCGCGGCGAGCTCTGGACCGCGGCGCGGGGGGAGGGGAGCAGCCGCAACGGCGAGCGCCTCCGCGTCAGCCGCCGCGCCGAGCTGGCCGGCGCCCGCGTGCCGACCGACAAATTGCCGTCGGTCGACAGCGACCTGGTCGCGGTGGCGAAGCCCAATTCGATCGCGCTCCGCATCGCTTTGGTGGCTGCCGGCGAAGCCGACCTGGTCGCGACCCTGCGCTGGGGCTTCGAATGGGACATCGCCGCCGCCGCCCTGATCGCCGAGGAAGCCGGCGCGACGGTGACCGGCGCGCTCGGCCAGCCGCTCGCCTTCAACACCGCCTCGGGCGAAGCCTTCGGCGTGCTCGTCGCCACCCCCGGCATCCATCCCGCCGCCGTCGAGCGGCTGCGGGAACGGGCGCTGACAGTGGTATGAGCCCGGAGTACACCGAAGCGGCAGCACCCCGAGGAGTCATCCCGGACTTGATCCGGGATCCATGAACACGGACTGCGAGAACCTGCACGCTCCGTGTTCTGGATCCTGACTTTCGTCAGGATGACAGGCGGGCCTCTGACGACCGGCCCAACGGTCTAACCCGGAACGCCGTTCGTCGAAGGAGATTTCGCAATCGCGCAAAGAAGCGTATCCTCCGCGGCGAGAGGATAAGTGCGATGCGTGACCTGAAAGCCATGCCGATCTCCCTGGGCTTCGCGGGCGTGGCTGCGGCGCTGATCCTGGCGGCGCCGCTGCGCGGCCAGGAGCAGCCGACGGCGCCGGCGCCCGCCCCGGAATCCGCTCAGGCGGCGCCGGCCCAAGCCTCGCCGGCGGAGCCGGTCACGCGGCTGCCCGACCAGGGCACGGCCGAGACGCTCGGCTATCGCACGGACGAGAACACGCGGATGACGGTGCCGGTGAACATCGCCGGGCATGGTCCATTCAACTTCATCGTCGACACCGGCTCCGAGCGGACCGTCGTCTCGCGCGAGCTGGCCTCCGACCTCGCGCTCGGCCCGGGCCAGCCGGCGACCGTCCACTCGATGACCGAGGTCAGCGAGGTCCCGACCGTGGTCGTCCAGGGCCTCCGCGTCGGCCAGCGCACGATGGAGGACATCCAGGCGCCGGCGCTGGCGCGGGTCAATCTCGGCGCCGCCGGCATGCTCGGCGTCGACACGCTGCAGACGCAAAGGGTGATCTTCGATTTCCAGACCCACCAGATGACGATCATGCCGTCGCGCCGCGCCGATCCGCACTGGCCGGCGGACACGATCGTGGTCACCGCGCGCAGCCGCTTCGGCCGGCTGATGCTGATCGACGCCTCGATCGACCGGCAGCGGGTCTGGGTCATCGTCGACACCGGCTCGCAGATCAGCGTCGGCAACATGGCGCTGCGCCGCGCGCTCGAGCAGCGCCACCGCCTCGGCCCGACCGCGCCGATCACCATGATCAGCGTCACCGGCGGCCGGATCACCGCCGAATACAGCATCGCCCGCCAGATGCGGATCGGCGATGCCGACCTCAACTACATGCCGATCGCCTTCGCCGACGTGCACCCCTTCCGCCAGCTCCAATTGCTCGACCGGCCCGCGATCCTGCTCGGCATGGACGCCCTCCAGCTCTTCCACCGCGTCTCGGTCGATTTCGCCAACCGGCGGGTGCGGCTGCTGACGCCTGAGAGCTCGCGCAACGGCACCGTGCAGTTCGCCGGCGGCCCGGAGATGGCGCGGACACGGTGATGTGAAATCGTCGTCATCCCGGCGAAGGCCGGGATCTCGTATCGGAAAGGCGCAGCGTTGCACCACGAGATACCGGCCTACGCCGGTATGACGCTTTTCTACTGGCCGACCTTCGGCACCCCGAGCCGCGGGATCTCGATCTTCGGGCAGCGGTTCATCACCACCTTGAGCCCTGCCGCCTCGGCGCGGGCGGCGGCCTCCTCGTTGATCACGCCGATCTGCAGCCAGACCGATTTGGCGCCGGCGGCGATCGCCTCGTCGACCGCTTCGCCGGCAGCGAGCGGGCGGCGGAAGATGTCGACCATGTCGATCGGCTCGCCGATCTGGGCGAGCTCGCGCCAGACATATTCGCCATGGACATGCTCGCCGGTGATCTGCGGGTTGACCGGCAGCACCCGGTAGCCGCGGCTCTGCAGATAGGCCATCACGCCGTAGCTCGGCCGGTCGGGCCGGTCTGAGGCGCCGATCATGGCGATATTGCGGGTCTCCGCCAGCAAGGCGTAGATGTCCTCGTCGCGTTCAAGCGGCATGGTCGGGGCTCCTCAGTTTTCCGTCACTCCCGCGAAAGCGGGAGTCCCGCTTTTGGGTTCCGAAGCAAGGAAGAAGCGGGATTCCCGCTTTCGCGGGAATGACGGCGAGGGGCGCCGGCGTGCTAGCGCGCATCGATCTGCACCAGCATCGCCCGGGCCAAAGCGCCGAACATCTCCGCTTCCTCCCCCTCGCCCGCGGCCGGGGGGCGGCCGGCGTCGGACGCCTGGCGGATCGACATCCTGAGCGGGATGCGGCCGAGGAAGGGGATGTTCATCACCGCCGCCGCCGCCTCGGCGCCGCCGCTGCCGAACGGGTCGCTGACCTCGCCGCAATGCGGGCAGGCATAGCCGGCCATGTTCTCGACGAGGCCGATC
>Ga0213876_10002718_pt1 | contig 10300 bp, 10 predicted proteins | sample BarmaccomBMRX_R9_FD_160113 | JGI IMG/M metagenome (GOLD analysis project Ga0213876, IMG submission 160113) | Root-associated microbial communities from Barbacenia macrantha in rupestrian grasslands, the National Park of Serra do Cipo, Brazil - RX_R9 | ecosystem: Host-associated > Plants > Roots...
GGAACTGCTCGGTGACGCGGCGTCGGCGCTCGAGCCCGAGCTCGTCACTCCGTTGGTCACCTATCTCGCGTCAGAGGCGTGCACGTTCACCCACGAGGTCTTCTCGGCAGCGGGCGGCCGTTACGCGCGGATCTTCGTCGGGCTCGCCCCCGGCTGGTACGGCGGCAAGGGCCACGTGCCGACCGTCGAGGACGTCGCGGACAACATCGACAAGATCGAGGACCAGACCGGCTACATCGTGCCGACCTCGATCGCCGATGAGCTGGGCGCGTTGCTTCCGATCCTCAGCTGAGCGCACAGGTTCCTCAGCGCCGCGGGAAGCTGGTCACCAACACCACGCCCGCTGCGTCCTTGCGCAGCACGACGAGAGCGTGGCGTACGAACGTCACCTTGCCGGCGCGGTCGATCGCGAAGCCGACGTCGTACGGCGAATCCAACTGCAATCGCAGTGTGTTCGGGCACCCGGCCGCTGACCAGCGCTTGATCGCCTCGGCGTTCGCGGACAGCGTGCTCTGGATCGCCTCCCTCGCGGTCGGCTCGTCCCAGTACGTCGACGCGACGGGAATCCGGCTTCGGCGCACCCGGGTGAGCAGCTCGGCAGGTGTCTTGCCGACATGACGCGCGATGGTGTGGCCGGGCCCCTCGTGCATCCGGAGGTGGATGGAGCCCCGCTGAAGCTCTTCCGGAGCCTGCCGAAGCAGAGCGATCTCGTGCGCGAAGTCGCGGTTGCCGATCAGGCCGCGGCGGTGCATCAGCCGAACCAGTGCCTCCCGGCGATAGTCAGGTGGCTCCGGCCACCAGCCGCGTTCGCGAAAGGTGTCGCGGCCGAAGGTCGCGCCGCGCGCCAGCACGAACGCCTCGCCGACTCCCTGCACGTCGATGCGATGCTCGAGGAGCTCTTCGTCGGCGGCCGCGCCCCCGGCCCATACGGAGGCTTCGAGCCAGCCACGGGCCCGGCTCGCGACGGCAGACGTTCCAAACGTGACTCCGGCGGTCTCACCGATCGCGCCCCAGTGCAGCCGTCCCGCGGTCGACTCGTCCCACACGGCCATCGAGGCGGCGGCCCACTCTGCCTGAAGCAGTTGTGGCATCACGAAGCTCAGGATTGGCTCGAGCGCCGGTAACGCGGCAAACGCCGCTTCGAGAGCTGACTCCGCGACGAGATCGGCGACCACGGCATCGGTGGCGGCCGCAGTCGCGCTGCTGACCGCGGCGGCGGCCCCGGCCGCCTCGACGGCGCCGGCCGCGCCGACCGTGACAACGATGGCGGTCGCCGACACCGCCGCAACCGCGCCGACCTTCAGCACCTTGCTCATGGACCAGTGGTGATGTCGATGTGCCTTCTCGAGCTGCTGCGCGTAGGTGGCGAATGCGTCTGCCGCGTCGTCCAAAGCCTGCACGAGACCGGTCACGCTGCGGCTGACGTCGCCGACCGGCCGTTCGAACGCGCGCGCGGCCGGACCCCGCCACGCAACCTCGACCTGGCCCGCGATGTGCAACAGCTGCCGTTGGGTGACGGCGACCGTCTCCGCGAGGATCTGGTACGCGACCGCGATCTGATAGGCCGATCGCGAGTCTCCCGTGACTCGCGGGACGACGTACGTCGTCGACGAGACGCCACCGCCGGTGAGGGGAGAGTGACTCATCGCGGCGGGATCGCGGCGTCGTCGACCGCCGGGTAGTGCTCGGCCAGTGCCGCCAATGCTTGCGCAAGGCGGCGGACGTCGATTGCCACCGCGCCGACCGCGTGCGAGGTCGCGGTGATGCCGCGAGTCGTCACGCCGAAGGTCCGCATGCCGAGGTCGACAGCGTTGGCCACAGCCACGTGCTCGAAGTCGAGCGTCGCCAATTCCAGCCGTCGCGCGGCTGCCGATAGGGCGACCGCTGCCGCACGGAGGTCATCGGGGCGGATGCGGAGTTCCATGCCGGGGCAGTGTGCCGCCGCGTGGCTCCCCTGTGTGGTCGCTGTCCACAAGGCAGGATGGAGCCATGGGTCCGGTGCGGGCGATCGGGGTCGTAATCGGACTGCTGATCGTCGTTTCGACGGTCATCAGCGTCCTGCGGACCTTGATCATCCCCAGGGCGAGCCTCGGTCCGGTCGGGCGGGTCGTCGACGCCGTCGTCGATCGTGCCTTTGCGCTCGCCACCCGGCCGATCGGCGAGTACGAGGCGCGGGACCATGTCCTGGCGGGACAGGCGGCGGTGTATCTCCTCGCCCTGCTCGCCACCTGGATGGCTGCCTTCGTCCTCGGCTTCGCGTTGTGGCTGTGGCCTACGACAGGTGATCTCGCGGCTGCGTTCCGCGAGTCCGGCTCGTCGCTGTTCACGCTCGGCTTTGTCCCAGCCGACGGCAACGGATCAACCGTGATCGACGTCATCGAGGCCGGGATCGGTCTGTTCGTGATGGCCGCACAGATCGGTTACCTGCCAACGCTGTACGGCGCATTCAACCGCCGAGAGACCGACGTCACTCTGCTTGGCGCCCGGGCGGGGACGCCGCCGTGGGGACCCGAGCTCCTGGCGCGCACGAAGTGGGGAATCTACGGCGACCGCGACGATCTTCCGGAGTTCTATGCGATCTGGGAGCGGTGGTCAGCCGACCTCGCGGAGAGCCACTCGAACTACCCGGTTCTGATGCGGTTCCGCTCGCCGCAGCCGATGTCGTCGTGGCTGATCGGCTTGCTCGCCGTCATGGACTCCGCGGCGCTGCTGCTCGCGCTGGCCCCGAGTCGCGACCGGGTCGAACCTCGCCTGTGCCTTCGCATGGGCTTCACCGCGTTGCGGCAGATGGCCGGCGCCGTACGGATCCCGGTCGAGGTCGACCCTGATCCCGACGCCGACATCACGTTGACCTTCGAGGAGTTCGAGGACGGCGTTCAGCGGCTGCTCGACGTCGGGTTTGTCGTGGAACGGACGGCGGCCGAGGCGTGGCCCCACTTTCGAGGCTGGCGCGCCAACTATGAGTCGATCGCGTACTCGCTAGCCTATGCAACCGACGCGGTACCCGCGCTGTGGTCGGGACCGAGGCGGTGGGACCACGCTCCGATCGCGCCGATACGGCCGCCGAACCGCCAGCCGGGCGCGGCACAAGGGAAGGACCAGCTAGGTGCCAAGTGACGATCTCGTCCTGCCGGAGCGTGTCGTCATGCTCCACATCGGACCGCACAAGACCGGGACGACGACGATCCAGGGCGCGCTGCACAACAGCCGCAAGGCGATGAAGGAGCAGGGAGCGCGTTATGCCGGCCGCTACAAGCAGGCGTACTGGGCGGCCCGCTCCGTGGTCGGCAGTGACGTCGCCCCCGGCCGTCGGCCGCCGACGCCAAAGGTCTGGGACAAGCTCGTCGCCGAGGTGAACGAGGCTGCGGAGGGACGCGTCGTCGTCTCCAGTGAAGCGTTCGCCGGAGCCGACGAGGAGACCGCCGCCAGGGTTGTCAAAGACCTCAGCAAGAGCCGACCGGTCCACGTCGTCGTGACCCTTCGGCCGCTGTCGAAGATCGTCCCGTCGCAGTGGCAGCAGTTCACCCAGAACAGCCTTCGCAAGGACTACGACACCTGGCTGCGCGAAGTGTTCAACGACGCCGACGATCGCAGCCAGACCGCTACCTTCTGGCGCCGGCACGATCATGGCGCGCTCGTGGCGAGGTGGGCAAAGGTGGTCGGACCGGAGAACGTCACCGTGCTCGTCATCGACGACACCGACCGTGAGTTCCTCACGAAGACCTTCGAGCGCCTGCTCGACCTCAAGGCCGGCTCGCTGGTCGCGCCGAAGGAGGTGGCCAACCGCTCCCTGACGCTGGCCGAGATCGAACTCATCCGGCGCGTGAACCTCCAGATCGGCAACGAGAAGTGGGCGAAGCAGGCCTACTCCAAGGTGATGAAGGACGGCGTCGCCGACTCGATGCAGATCAATCGGCGTCCGGATCCCGACGAGGTGACGATCACCACGCCGCGCTGGGCCGTCGAACGCGCGTCCGCGGTCGCGGCTGAGTCGGCGAAGACGATCTCCGGCCTGGGCGTTCGAATCCTCGGTGACATCGATCGGATCACCGATCATCCGAGCGAGGCCGCGATCCGCGAGGGTGATGCGCCGGAGCCGACGACGATCCCGCTCGATGCCGCCATTCTCGCGGTGATCGGGGCGATCCATGGCATGGAGATGGCGAGCACCTATCGCTACAAGCGGGACGTCGAGCCCGAGGACCGGCCGATCCGCGACGTCCCGTCGAAGGAGCTGCTCAAGATCGTCGCTGCCCGCACCAAGAACCGCGGTGCCGACAAAGCGGCTCCAGCCAAGCCGAAGAAGGCGTCCGGCAAGTCGTAGTACTGGCCACGGCCACGCGCCTTGTCATGCACTGGCGCGGTCATAGCCCCGCCTCTGCCTGGGCAGGAGCAGCCAGCCCTACTTCGGAGACTTCCGCAGGCTCTGCGCGCGGTACTTGATGCCTTGGGCTGTCGCCTGCGCTCGCTTGAGCGCCTTCGTCGTTCCCGGGCCGAGCTCGATCGTGTGACGGCCGTCCGAGCTCGTCATCGCCTCGACGCTGCCGGCCTTGCCCTCCCGGCGACCGGCCTGCCGGGCACCGATGATCGCCGCGACGAGAGCGTCGCCCGCCATCTGTGACGGGATGACGGCCGGCGGCGTCGCCGACTCGTCGGTCTGGCTCGGCATCCGGCCGAGGGACTCCAGATCACCGACGACGTTGATGCCGAGGCCCGCGATGTTCTTGGCGAAGCCGGCGCCGATCTCGGAGGCGCGCTCGGCCGCCCAGGTTGGCATCGGGATCTTCGTGAGGTTGTCGCCCTTTGACGGCCGCATGTGGGCCAACGCGGCGACGAACCCGGTGCGCACCGCTGACCGGTACAGCTCCTCGGGCCACTTCTTGCGCTTGAACGCGTCGTTGACGACCCGCAGCATCTCGGCCTCTGGCCAGGTCAGCGACCGGTTGTCCTTCTCCGGCGGCTCGGCGACCAGGAGCCCGTCCGGGAGGGCGAGCAGGGTCTCGAACTGGCGAAGGATCTTGTCGTGGTCGCGGGAGTCGACCACGATCGCGGTCACATGATCCGGCCCGGCGATCTTGGCCCAGCGCTCGATGATCGCGTCGTGGGTGTGACGCTGCCAGAAGGTCGGTGTCGGCTTCTCATACGGCGGCTCGAGCAGCATGCCGCGCAGCCACGTGTCGTAGTCGACGCGCAGGCCGTTCTGCAAGAACTGCTGCCACGACGAGGGCAGAATCTTCACAAGCGGCCGCAGCGTCGCGACGATGTGCACCTTGTCGCCGCCGAGCTCCTCGACGACCCGTCGTACCGAGTCCTCGGGGCTCTGGCACAGCCATTCACTGCTGATGACGACACGTTTGTCGCCGGCTGCATTGGTCTCGTCGACCAGCTCTTGCCAGTCGGCTTCACCAACCGGGCGGTCGCCGATCCGCCCGACTGCGCCGGAGATGTGCACACCGGCCCGCTTGTGGTAGCGCTCCTCGCCCGGATAGACGACCCCGTGCGTCGGAAGCTTTGGACGAGCGTCCTTCAGCGCGCCCTGGATCGACGTCGTACCGGTCTTGTTGAACCCGATGTGGACGAGGCGAGCGCCCTCCGGAATGGGCTGGATTTCGCCGCTAGTCATGCCGCACAGACTACTTGTCGCTCTCACTTGCCCTTGGCACGCGAGGGCCGCGTTTCGTACGCCTTCAAGGCTTCCTCCGCCTTTGCCAGCTCGGCTCGCAGCGCGGCAGCCTGCTCCTCGATGACGACCCGGCAGGCGGCGACGGTCTCGAGCAGGGCGTCGCGGACCGGACCCTCCTCCACATGGTCGGCGAGCGCGTTGACCGCTGCCGGGTGGAGCGGGGTCTGAGCCGCGATCTGTTTGGAGCCACGCTGCGCCTCGAGCGTCCAAGCCCGGTCGCGGAACCGCAACGTCAAGACGACCGGAGCCACCCGTCGTGACGGCTCCGCCACCGGTTTCGGCTTAGGCGTCCGGGTCGTCCGGGACGGACGAGACGCACGGGGCGCACGGGGTGCGGCCGGCGCCTTCCGGCCCGGAATGCCGAGCTCCGAGGGCGCGAACGGCACCTCGTCACGGCCGAGCCGTACGACGATGTACTCGCTGTCCTTCGGGTTGCCCAGCCGGATCACACTGCCACGGGTACCTGCGGCCACCGACGCGCCGGCTGCTCGCACCACGACCCGTGGGGTCTGTCCAGCGGCCACCTGCTCGCGGATTGCCGCGACGTCGTCGTCGGTCAGCGGTGGGGGTGGCGCGGATTTGCGGCGGGCTGGCGGCACGAAATGCTCCTCGGCAGGCGGTCGGGTCGCATCGTACGGGCTGCGATACTCGCTCGGTGCCCGAGCCGACCCGACCCATGGACGACGTCCGCAAGGAGATCGTCAGAGCTGTCCGGGCGACGGAGCTCGATGCCTGGACGGCGTCGCGGGCGGCGCCGATCAGTGCCTTCCGGTCCGCCGAGCTGCTTCGGATCGTCGCCGAACGGGTGACCCGGCGTGGGAAGCGACATGACGTCAGCTGACGCTCCGGCAGGATGGCTCGCGCCACGTGGGGTACTCCTGCACATCGGACCGCACAAGACAGGAACGACCGCGATTCAGCAGTCGCTGGCAAAGGCCAGGCCGCGGCTCGCCGCGCAAGGAGTGCTAAACCCAGGGGCAGATGGCCAGCAGCGGCTGGCGGCTTTGGCGGTCACATCGTCGCGCGGGATGAGCGGGACTCGTCGTGCGACCGAGGACGACTGGGAGCGGCTCGTCAGCGATGTCCGCGCGGGCTCGACCAAGAAGGTCGTGGTCAGCGCAGAAGTCCTCGACGAGGCAACCGACACCGTGGCCCGCAAGGTGGTGTCGGAGCTTGGCGGCGAGCGGGTGCAGGTCGTCATGACGCTGCGGCCACTGGCGAAGATCCTGCCGTCGGCCTGGCAGCAGATGATCAAGAACCGGTTGCGCCTGACCTACACCGAATGGCTCGACATCGTTCTCGACGCCGACTCGACCCATCCGGTGGCGGAGAAGTTCTGGCGAAGGCATCGACACCAAGATCTGCTCGACCGGTGGCTCGGCATCGTCGGCCCGGACCGCATGGCCGTGGTCGTGGTGAGCGACGCGGACCGAGGCGCGTTGCCCCGCGCGTTCGAAGACCTGATCGGCGTCACACCCTCGACACTCGCGGTTGCCGACATCCGTGACAATCGAGGGCTCACCGCCGCGGAGATCGAGCTCGTCCGACAACTCAACGTCGCGTTCCATCGTCGAGACTGGTCCGCCGAGCTCTATCACCGGATCGTTCACCTCGGCTGCATCCTCCCGATGCAGACGCGCACTCCATCTCCCGCGGAACCTCGCATCGAGACTCCGGCCGGCGTTGTCGCACGTGCGAACGAGATAGCCGCAGCGGCCGCGAAACACATCACCGCCAGCGGCGTGCGGGTCGTGGGGGCGCTCGACGACCTCAGCGCGGTCGTTCCTGACGTCACCACCACGGACCAGCCCTCCGATCAAGAGCTCGTGCTGTCCGCGGCAGGTCTGGCCGCGACGGGAGTGCGCCATCAGATCGCAACGCTTCTCGCGACCGGCGACGAGTTCCGGGCGGTCGAACAGGTCGGAGCCCTTCGGTTGGCGGCGGTGGTGGCAGCGCGCGGTCGGCGACGGCTCGCGGCGAGGCGTCAGGGTGAGGTCAACGCCGACTGAGATACTCGACGCGTGACCGTCGGATCGCGGCCCGTGGGGGAGACGCGCGATGCCATCGTCGCCGAGATCGAGGCCGAAGGCCTTGACACCTGGACTCCAACGCGGGCCTCACCCGGGGTGTCTGCGGTCCCGACGTCGCGACTGATCCGCATCATCGGTGCGCGACTGCTCGGTCGGACCGGCGCGACCGCCGATGACTGACGGCGGCTGGCTGCCGCCACGCGGCCTGTTGCTGCACATCGGGCCGCACAAGACCGGCACCACCGCGATCCAACAGGCCATGGCGAACGCCCGACCGGCTCTGCGCAGGCACGGTGTGGTGTATCCCGGGGACGGCGGGCAGCATCGAATGCCCGCACTGGCGATCACCGGCACCCGCGGCGTCGTCGGCCTGCGCCCGCCGCGGATTGCGGAGTGGGACCTGTTGATCAAGGACGTGGTCGCGGCTCGACGCCGTCGGGTCGTGGTCAGCGCTGAGGCTTTCGTCGAAGCCGACGACGCCACCGCACAGCGCATCGTCGCCGACCTCGGCGGCGAGCGGGTGCGGGTCGTGATCACCCTGCGGCCGCTGGCGAAGATCTTGCCGTCGGCGTGGCAGCAGATGGTGCGCAACCGGTTGCGGTCGACGTACGACGAATGGCTTGACGACGTCTTCAACCGCCCGACCGAGCGACGTCAGATCGCGAACTTCTGGCATCGGCATCATCACGACGAGGTGCTGGATCGGTGGCTGTCGATCGTCGGACCCGACCGCATCGCAGTCGTCGTGGCAGATGACGTGGACCGGCTCGTTTTGCCGCGGTCGTTCGAGTCGCTGCTCGGGTTGCCCGAGGGGCTCCTGGTGGCGCCGGACGTTCGCGACAATCGCGGTCTCACTGCCGCCGAGATCGAGCTGGTGCGACAGGTGAACGTTGCCTTTCACGAGCGCGGCTGGTCCTCCGAGCTGTATCACCGCGTGGTCCGGGCTGGCGGAATCGTCGGCATGCAGACCCGTACGCCGAGCGCCGACGAGGCGAGGATTGTGACGCCGGCGTGGGCGGTCGAGCGCGCGAACGAGATCGCCAAGGTGGCCGCCGAGCACATCCGCGGCTCCGGCGCGCTCGTGCTCGGCGACCTCGACACGCTGTCCGGTGTGGTGGCAAATGGCCAGGGTTCCGGACCGGCGGTAGCGGAGCTGCCGGTTGCGGCGGCCGAGCAGACCCTCGCTGGTGTGCGTCGCCAGATCGCACTGATCAAAGCACCGCCGCCCCCGGAGGGTGGCGCGCGTCCGGTGGGGTCAATGACGCTCGGCGAGCTGGTGGGCGCGGTTGCTGAGCGCGGCCGTCGCAGGCTCAGCGCAAGCCTGGGCTTGGGCATCCACCGGGACTAACCTCCGCGTTGTGGCGTTCTACCGGCAGGTCGGCGATGTGCCCCGCAAACGGCACACGCAGCATCGCCGACCCGACGGCGGCCTGTACGCCGAGGAGCTGATGGGCGAGGAGGGCTTCTCGTCGGACTCGGCGTTGCTGTACCACCGGGAGATCCCGTCGGCGCTGGTCGACATCCGTCCCTGGGAGCCCGCATCGCAGGTCACCGTGCCGAACCTCCCGCTGAAGCCACGTCACTTGAAGCTGCACGACCTGACCACAGGTAATGACTGGAAGTCGCTCGACGCGGTCACCGGCCGGCGGCTGGTGCTGGGCAACGCTGACGTGCGGATCTCCTATGTCGCGTGTGGCGACGTGTCGCCGTACTACCGCAATGCGATCGGCGACGAGTGTGTGTACGTCGAGTCCGGTGCGGCCCTCGTGGAGACCGTCTTCGGTGCGATCGCGGTAGGCCAGGGTGACTATGTGATCCTGCCGCGAGGCACCACGCACCGGTGGCTGCCGGACGGCACTGAACCGCTGCGGCTCTACTGCATCGAGGCGGCGAGTCACATCACCCCGCCGAAGCGCTACCTGTCGAAGTTCGGGCAGCTGCTCGAGCACGCGCCGTACTGCGAACGGGACCTGCGCGGGCCGGCGGAGCCGATGCTCGTCGACGGCCAGGACATCGAGGTCTACGTGAAGCACCGAACCGCCGGCGGCGTCGGTGGCTCGATTCACGTCGCGGCCAACCACCCATTCGACGTGGTCGGCTGGGACGGCTGCGTGTATCCGTTCGCGTTCAACATCGCCGACTTCGAGCCGATCACCGGGCGGATCCATCAGCCACCTCCGGCGCATCAGGTGTTCGAGGCCGGCAACTTCGTGATCTGCAACTTCGTGCCGCGCAAGGTTGACTACCACCCGCTCGCGATCCCGGTGCCCTACTACCACTCGAACGTCGACAGCGACGAGGTCATGTTCTACTGCGGCGGCAACTACGAGGCACGTAAGGGATCGGGGATCGGGCAGGGGTCGATCTCACTGCATCCCAGCGGGCACATCCATGGTCCGCAGCCCGGCGCGGCCGAGCGCAGCATCGGCGCCGAGTCCTTCGACGAGCTGGCGGTCATGGTCGACACCTTCCGTCCGCTTGAGCTTGGTCCGGCAGCAGCCGACTGCGAGGACGAGAACTACGCATGGTCGTGGTCGGGGCGGGGAACGCCCTGAGCGATGTCGCCGAGTGCTATCCGCTCGGAGTC
>Ga0213876_10002719_pt1 | contig 10300 bp, 10 predicted proteins | sample BarmaccomBMRX_R9_FD_160113 | JGI IMG/M metagenome (GOLD analysis project Ga0213876, IMG submission 160113) | Root-associated microbial communities from Barbacenia macrantha in rupestrian grasslands, the National Park of Serra do Cipo, Brazil - RX_R9 | ecosystem: Host-associated > Plants > Roots...
GCTCAAACAAACGGCAACTACCTGCGTATTGCAAAGCTTGTCATCGATTCTACTAAACTCGAAGCATACAAACTGGCTTTAAAGGAGCATGCAGAAACAGCGGTTAAGGTAGAAAAAGGCGTTCTCATGTTGTATGCGGTATACGAAAAGCAAAGGCCGACCCATGTTTCGGTATTTGAGATCTACGCCGATCAAAAGGCATACCAGCATCATATAAAAACCCCTCATTTCCTGAAGTATAAAGCTACTGTTCAGGATATGGTCAGGTCCTTGGAACTGGCAGACGTGTCTGCGATAGCATTGGCATCCAAAAAGTTTCTCTGAAATACCTTCTCCCTTTTTCAGGCCAGCTCAAATAAATGATACTTTACCGCAAATAACACCAGTCCCGCCGTGTTGCGGCAGCCGGTTTTTTGCAGCAGGTTATTCCGGTGGCCTTCTACCGTACGCACACTGAGGAACAATTGTTCGGCGATCTCGGCATTGCTTTGCTCGCGGCAGATCAGCTGCAGGATCTCCTGCTCACGTTTGGAAAGTTCTACGGGGATTGAAGTTGCATTCTTTACGGCGCCGGCACCCGGTGAAGAAACAGATTGGATGGCTTTCAGCACAGCAGGATTAATATAGAAACCGCTGCTATGAATGGTACGGATTGCCAGCAGCAGTTCCTCCTTATCGCAGTTCTTGAAGAGATAACCCGAAGCTCCCGCCTGGATCATGCGCGCTATCAGGCGCTCCCGCGAGTGAACGGAAAGTATCACCACTTTAATGGAAGGATATTTTTTCTGCAGTTCTTCCGTCAGCTGCATGCCATCCATCTCCGGCATTTCCATATCGATCAGCGCCAGGTCGGGGAGGGTATCGAGCGACTGCAGCTGGAGCAGGCAATCCGAACCATTGTTGGCCTGCATCACCAGTGATAAGCCGTGCTCGCTGCTGATCATCACTGCCATGGCCTGACGGAACAGTAACTGATCATCTACAAGTGCGATCCGTATCGTATCCATTATTTTTATTTTAAAGGAACAGCAATTTTCATCGCAAAGCCTTTCGCATTCTTCTGCGGGAACTGCCAGTCCGCTTTGATCATATTGAGGCGGCTTTCAATATTCTGCATACCCATTCCCCTTCCTGCCTGGTGCCTATCTGCCGGGAAACCGATCCCGTCATCGGTATAAGTCATATCCATCTTATCATTCATAACCGAAACCGAGATATTGATATTTTCCGCCCTGGCATGTTTGATCGTGTTGTTGATCAGCTCGGCTAATACCCGGTACACGGCCATGGCAGTATTTTCCTGTATCGGCAACTCGGCGATATTCTCATCGAAATCGAGTTTCAGACGGATGCTGCCCGACTGGTTTACCGTATCTGCCAGCTCATGTATCGCATCGAAAAAACCATAACTGCCGCTGATCCTCGGTGACAGGTTATGCGAGATCTGGCGCACATTGGTAATAACCCGGTCGATCAGTGATTTGGATTGGGAGGTGAATGAAGGGTCATCGTTCTCTGTTCTTGTCTGGGCATGTTTCTCGATCAGCAACCGCAGGGAAGAAAGTACAGAGCCGACTTCATCATGCAGATCGGCGCCGATCCGCTGGCGTTCCGATTCCTGTGATGTGATCACCGACTGCAGCAGGTCTTTCTGGTGGGCGATCTCCGCTTCCGTCATTTTCTGTTGCTGGTATAACAGCTTGTTCTGGTTCCTCACCTGCAGCATGATCATCAGCGCGATCAGCAGGAACACGCCCAGCATGCCAACCACGATCAGGTAATAGAGATTATCTGGCATTTTTAGATTTAATAAATCCGATCCCGAATAATATATACATGATCACCAGCAGAAATCCATGCGTTACCCAAACAATGTCCCAGATCGGATCGTCTGCCTTTGTCTGCGTGTTGGCGAGCAGGTAATTGGAGAACAGGAATAGAAAAAGCGCACTTGCAAAATACAACAGCAGTCCGCTGATGACCCAGTTTACAGGGTTATCGGTCCATCGCATACGCACTGTTTCGGCGCTGCTGCTGACCCAGCAGTAAGCGGAAACGCCGATGATGATGATCGCTTCGATCGATCTGGTATAGGTATTGAAATTGGAACTGTTCTGCAGGAATAACCAGTTGACGATACATGCCACCGGAAAAAGGATCATCAGGGACCATACAACCGTTTTCGCCCGCCGGGCCGGGATCAGGCGGATGAAAAAAAGGAGCAGGATCACGGTCTCCAGCACAGTGTACACATGCAATAACCAGAGATTCCGGTGATGCAGTGTTGCAAGTACCACCGCCGTGATATTTACAATTGCCGACATCACCAGGTAGCCGAACAGCAATACCAGCGCCCCGGTAGCGGTTTTCCGGTGCAGCAAAAAAACTAGGATCGGAAAAAAAACGCTACCGGGAACGATATAGGTCAGGAACAGGTTGATCATATCTTGGGCCGATAATATTTTAATGATCAGATCCGGCGTTTGCTGAAAATAGATCCGAAGCTTTCATCGCAATAAGTGGGACAGGGCTTGGAGAAATCATAGATCGAAACGCCCTCATCATCATCCCCCAGTCCATCATCGCCGCCCGGGCGCGGAACAATGGGCACCGGTATTACAAGATCGTCGCTGCGCAGCGGATCATTGGGCGAGGGCACCGTGGGTATCATAATGCCTTTGATCTGGTATTCGCCGCCGAGTTCGGTCATGGCAAAATAGATCCGCACTCCGTTGATCTTGTAATCGGGTTTATAGTCGTTGACGATCTGTTCGATATCAGCCCAGTGAAAAAAAATGGCTTTGGGGATCTGTTTTACATCTGCTTCGGGCACCAATTTTTGAAAGGTCTCGATCCAGTTGTTGCATCTCTCCTGCGCTTCGGCCAGGGAAATGGTTTCTTTTTGCGGCGGCATGCTGTCCGCCATGGGTTTTGGTTGCATGGTATCAGTTTTGGTTTAAAAAAGGCTCCGCACTAAAATACCAGCATATTTTTCATACGCAAGATTTTTTTACCCCCAGCTATGGATGATACGATACACAGTAAGCACACCCTTAGCGCATCCGCTACAACCAGGTAGTTCTACCTGATTTTCAAAACAGGTATTTCCGCGCTAGTCAGCGGGGATACACGATATTATTTTTGATCCGGTAACAATAACATCCACCAATACCACTGCAATGGACATCAATCAGGCCCTGCTTCCCAGGTATAGTTTCGACACCATCTCCGGTTTAACCCTCGCGCCTTCCTCCGGCACTATCAAACAATTTCTCGACCATGTCGATGGCAAAGAGTTCACCATGTGTTATGTTGAAAGAAAAGATACGGCCGGCAACTGGATGGTGGTGCCGATCGATTACAGCCTGCTGAAACAAAATCTCGGCATAGACCCGTTCTGTCTTCCCGACAATGAAACGCCTAACGCTTATACCGACAGGTTATATAATGAATTCAAATTCGTGTTCGGGTTCAAAGCCACCATGAGTAAGGAAGGATTGGGCGGAACGAATGGCCTGGGCTATCAGTTGCAATGGCTTTATCCTTCCAGGAATGGCCGGGGCATGCTTGTGGCCGAATAATTGATTCCGGCCCGAAACACCTGTTGCATCGCTCGGGGGAACAGTGCATGGCTTTTCGGGGCAGCCGTACTAACAGAATGAAACAGTTGTTTGGTAGGTATGGCTACGGAATAGCCTTCGCAGTTTTGCGTAGGCTTTTTTGCGTAGAAGAGGAACGAAGTTTAATAAGCCAAAGAAGACTTTTTTTGCTTTATTAAGCTTCGTTTTCTTATTGAACCGGCTCCAATTGAAGCAGCGTTAAATCCGGGGGTATGTTTGTTAAGCTGACAGAACCAGGAAGCTGAAGAGAATTAATTAATGCTGTCAACGCATGCAAAAATATTTACATGGAAATGACATATTCCACTACATTGGCATATTTTTTGTTTTAATATGTTGCCCTCGATTCAACCAAAACACAAAAGCGCATGCAATTTCAAAGGATTCTATTGATCGGAAGTCTGGTTCTCTTCAGTTTTAAAGTATCGGCACAGGTAAGTATCGCACAGGGGCTGGGATTTTATGCCAGTGCAACAAATGTAACCGGGCAGGCCCGGGGGCTTAAAGACAGTGTACTTACTGATTGCAATTTCCATCTTCAGTTGCGGCAATTCGGCCTGGTGTATATCATCAGAGCTGAGCTCGCGCAATGGAAAGCCGGCTCTGTAAGCATCGGTTCACCCGTTAAACTGGGCCTTGGCTTTACGGGCAATTACAATTCGGCAGATTTCAATGGCAGTACTACCAGGTACTGCGATACTGTCAGGGGCGCAGCCCTGGCGTTTGAACTGCCATTGGTGATGGACCTCAATATTGGTTTGCATAGTGCGGCCGACGAAAAAGGAAATTTCGGGTTTTATATCGGGGCTGGCTATTGCTACAGTTATGCTAACCTGCATACATCCGTGGGCAAATTCCGCTTCGATGGTTTCGATCCTTTGCTGCGGGCGGGTATCCGGATGGGGAGAAACTGGGAAACAAGATGGAGCCTGGGCTTTGCTGTAAAGGGATCGGGTAGTTCTACCCGCACTTACGGGTTGCAGATACTGAAAGAGCTGTAAGCCCGATCAGAATTGAACAGTACGATAGGGATAGCGGATCTGGTACATATCGCGGACTTTCTGCAGTATCAGATCGCGCAGCGCATCTATGTTCTGACGTTCCGCGGCCGATACGAACACACAGTTGTGATCTGTGGCTTCCTCCCATTTCTCGCGCAGCTCGCGTAAGATCTCCTGTTTAACATCGTCTGCCAGCCATTCGTCGAAATATTTATCCGCATACAGGTCCATTTTATTGAAAATGGTAAGGATGGGTTTGTCGAATGCTTTCAGCTCCTGCAGGGTCTTGTTCACTACGCCGATCTGCTCTTCATATTGTGGATGCGAAGCGTCTACTACATGCAGCAGGATATCGGCTTCCCGTACTTCATCGAGCGTACTTTTAAAACTTTCTACGAGATGATGCGGCAGTTTGCGGATGAAACCCACCGTATCGCTCAATAAAAAAGGGGTGTTCTCAAACACTACTTTACGGGTGGTCGTATCCAATGTGGCGAATAACTTATTCTCCGCAAAAACCTCGCTCTTGCTCAGGATCGTCATCAGTGTGCTCTTGCCAACATTGGTATAACCCACGAGCGCTACCCTGATCAGTTCGCCGCGCTCTTTGCGCTGGGTGAATGCCTGTTTGTCTATCTCGGCCAGTCTCTTCCGCAGCAACGAGATCTTGTCTTTCACGATCCGGCGGTCCGTTTCGATCTCGGTTTCACCCGGGCCCCGGGTGCCGATACCGCCACCCTGGCGCTCGAGGTGTTTCCACATGCCTTTGAGCCTGGGCAGCAGGTACTGGTATTGTGCCAGCTCCACCTGTACCCGGGCCTGCGCCGTTCGGGCGCGGCGGGCGAAGATGTCGAGTATCAGGTCGCTGCGGTCGATGGTCTTAACACCCAGCTCTTTTTCAATATTGGTGATCTGTGAACCGGTCAGTTCATCGTCGAAGATGACGAGATCGATATTTTTTCCAGCCACATAATTTTTGATCTCTTCCAGTTTGCCTTTGCCAACAAATGTACGGCTGTCGGGATGGGGGAGTTTCTGGGTAAACCGCTTCACGGCAGTGGCGCCGGCGGTTTCGGCGAGAAAAGCAAGCTCATCGAGGTATTCGGCCACCTGCTCCGCGGTCTGCTCCTGCTGTACCAATCCTACCAATACCGTTTTCTCCTCCTGCGAGATCTTCTGCTTCTTCTCTATCACCTGGATTATTTTGGCAAAAGTAGGAAAAGAGTTTAGAGTTGAGAGGTATGAGTTTAGAGTTGTTCCTCCGCGTCTCCACGTCTCCGCGGTAATAAATCCACCCCACCGGTGCGGCTTGTAAGAATATAACCGCAGAGGCGCAGAGACGCGGAGCTGAGATCGACTCTCAACTCATACCTCTCAACTCTTAAAGTCCGCTGAAAGTAAGTCCGATGGAGAATTTGTTCATGCTTGGTCCCACGCCTTCTTTGAGAACGCCGTTGAACTGATAGCCGGCATCGAGCGAGATAAAGCTGTAACCGATGCGGCCGGTGAGGGCCAGCATGGTACCGTTAAAGAAACGCTTATCGCTTTCTTTCACAATATAACCGGGACCGTAGATGGATGCGCCGCTTTTATTTTCCAGGTTCTTGCCCTTGGTATACGATTTCAGCAGGGTACCCACTTTCATACCCAGCGCCATTTTCCAGGATTTATTGGGATCTGCCGGGTTGGTATAATACCGCAGTTCTACCGGTACCTCCAGGTAAATGGTGGTTACCTTGAACTTATTGAAATGATCCGTGCTGTCCACATTGGTGAAAGGCAGCTTGGTGGTATTCGACTTGATATCCACCCGGGTATTATTGAAGAAGATATTGCTGCTCCCGATGCCCGCGCCAAACGCCACGCTGAATTTGGGGTTTGTCTGGAAAGGCTTGTCCAGCATGAAATAAAAATTGAAATGCCGGCTGAAACCACCGGTACGAACACTATCGGGGCGGCCCGTCCAGCTATCGGCTCCATATTGGATCATGAAATGGTCGGCGGGCCGGTTGCTGAGGTCTATCTTAACAGCCGGTTTCCGGCTGGTGATGGAATCTTTCTGCGCAAAACTCAAAACAGAAAACAGGATGCCCAAAACCGCGAGTAATGTTCTTTTCATTGCTAATTAGTTATCCGATGGTTGCCAATAGGGCGCAAATTAACTGAATTGGGTGCAGATAAGGGTTAAAAATAAGCAAAAGGTTAAAATTGAACAGATGAACAAGGAACAAGGAACCGATCAATATTGATCGGATTTTGGGGGTTCCCAGTCATTTAGCGCTGCAAAGGCCAAAATTATAACCCCTTCGCACTTCCTGTTCCTGCTTATCTTCTCCTACCTGTTGTCTACCGCAAATGCGCGGATTCTTCGATTCCCCGTTCCTCTGTTCCTTGTTCCTTGCTCCTCTGTTCATCTGTTCCTTGTTCAATCCCTATCTTTACCGTCAAACACTATTTTTACTTTGAATTTTACTGAATTCGGTCTCGACGAAAGAATACTGGAAGGAATCGGTGCTATGGGTTATGAAACAGCCACGCCTGTTCAGCAACAGGTGATGGTACCCATTCTGCAGGGAAAAGACATCATTGCCTCTGCACAGACCGGCACCGGCAAAACCGCAGCATTCCTGCTGCCCCTGGTTCATAAACTGATCACGGAACCGCATGATGAGCACCTGATCAATGCCATGATCATCGTACCCACGCGCGAACTGGCGGTGCAGATCGCCCAGAGCCTGGAAGGGTTGTCTTATTTCACCAATGTAAGTTCTATTGCTGTGTACGGCGGCGGCGACGGCAGTTCATTCACCGCAGAGAAAAAAGCGCTGAGTACCGGCGTGGATGTAGTGATCTGCACACCCGGCCGCATGATCGCGCATCTCAACATGGGCTATGTGAAGATGCAGGCCCTGCGTTACCTGGTGCTCGATGAAGCAGATCGCATGCTCGATATGGGTTTCCACGATGATATCATGAAGATCATCTCTCACCTGCCCAAACAAAGACAGAACCTGTTATTCTCGGCTACCATGCCTATGAAAATGCGGGAACTGGCGCGGAAGATCCTGCACAACCCCGAAGAGATCAATATCGCCGTTTCGAAACCGCCTGAACAGATCGTACAGGAAGCTTTTGTGGTATTTGAACCGCAGAAGATACCGCTGGTGAAAGAGGTATTGCGCAAACGGAATTTCCAGAGCGTGATCGTGTTCTGTTCCAAGAAACAGAATGTGAAACAACTGGCGCAAGCATTGAAACGTGCGAATTTTTCCATCGAGGAGATCCATTCCGATCTTGAGCAAGCGCAGCGTGAGCAGGTACTGCTCGATTTCAGGAACAAGAAACTCAAAATACTGGTGGCAACGGATATCCTGAGCCGCGGTATCGATATCGAAGACATTGACCTGGTGATCAATTTCGACGTGCCCAATGATGGCGAGGATTATATCCACCGTATCGGAAGAACGGCGCGGGCGGCCAGCGAGGGGACCGCGTATACCTTCATCAGCGAAAAAGAGCAGGGAAAATTTGCGCAGATAGAAGCTTTGCTGGGACATCCTGTTACCAAAGCGGAAGTGCCGAAAGAATTTGGTGAAACCCCGCCTTATAATCCCAGAACAGGCCGTTCAGGCGGCGGTTCGCGTGGTGGCCGCTCCGGCGGCGGTCATTCCGGAGGTGGTCGTCCTGGTGGCGGCGGCGGACGTCATGGCGGAAGGCCGGGCGGTGGCGGTGGTCAGCGGAGAGACAACAGGCCGCATCCCAAAAAATAACCGGAGATCCCAGGTTCGCAATCATATCTCTTAATATAACTGCCATGAACAGAAAAGAATTCGTGCGCCTTACCGGACTTGGCGCCGCTTCGCTTGCCGTTTTGCCTGGCGCAAAATTATTCGCTTCCCCTGCTGATACCAAAGTAAGAATGGCCCTGATCGGAACAGGACTCCGGGGCCAGGAGCACCTGGGACTTTTGCTGCGCCGCAATGATGTTGACCTGGTTGCTATCTGCGATGTGGATGAGCGCATGCTGGCATTCTCCCGCAAGCTGGTGGATAAGAGCGGAAAAAAAATGCCGGAGGTCTTTACCGGAGATAATTATGCCTGGAAACAATTGCTTGCGAAGCATCAACCCGATGGCGTTATCATCGCTACGCCCTGGGAATGGCACAAACCGATGATACTCGGCGCGCTGGATGCAGGCGTGAAATATGTGGGCACTGAAGTGATCCTCGGCATCACCCTCCAGGACCATTGGGATGTGGTGCACGCTGCCGAAAAGCACAATGCCCATGTGATGATGATGGAAAATGTCTGCTACCGCCGCGATGTGATGGCGGTACTGAACATGGTGCGGCAGGGCCTGTTCGGCGAGATCATACACCTGCAGGGCGGCTACCAGCACGATCTGCGCGAAGTGAAATTCAACGATGGCGTAAACCCATACGGACACGGTGTGGAATTTGGCGAAAAAGGGTTTTCCGAAGCGCACTGGCGTACCGAACATTCCGTTCACCGCAACGGCGACCTGTATCCCACACATGGCGTGGGTCCGTTGGCGAACTATATCAATATCAACCGGGGCAACCGCTTTCTCTCGCTTTGTTCGTTCTCCAGTAAAGCGCGCGGTCTGCACAATCATATCGTGAAGCAGGGCGGCGAGGGTCATCCCAACGCAAAAGTAGAATTCAAACTGGGTGATGTGGTCACCACATCCATCAATTGCGCAAACGGTGAAACGATCCTGCTGCAGCATGATACCAATCTGCCGCGTCCCTATTCACTCGGATTCCGGGTGCAGGGTACCGAAGGGCTGTGGATGGATGTGAACAAAGGGATCTATATCCAGGAAAAATCAGCCAAAGCCCATCAGTGGGATAATGCCCAGGGCTGGCTCGACAAATACGATCATCCGTTGTGGGCCCGCTGGAGCAAGGATTCGGAAGGAGCGGGCCATGGCGGGATGGATTTCTTCGTGGTGCACGCATTGGTAGAATCCATCAAACGCAAAATACCAACGCCGATGGACGTGTACGATGCCGCCACCTGGAGCGCCATTACGCCTTTGAGTGAATCGTCGATCGCACTCGGCCATCAGACCGTAGACTTTCCTGATTTCACAGGCGGCCAATGGATGTACCGCAAGCCGGTCTTTTCATTGACGGATGAAATGTAACTGCGGCCCCGAATAGCGTAACTTACAGATCATATAGCGATCCGCCCATGGTATCTTTTTCTGCACTCAGAAAAAATTTGAAGAAGGATTTTTCCGGGATGCCCGTGATCAAAGCGGCCCTGCTCGGCGACAGCGCCACGCAATGGCTGCACGAGGCGTTGCGCGGCTGCGCTTATGCATATGGCATCGATCTGCAGATCTGGGAGGCGGATTATAACCAGCAGGAACGTCAACTGATGGATCCCGGCTCCGAACTTTACCGGCAACAGCCGCAGATCATTTTGCTGTTCCGGTCCACACAGGCGCTGCTGCATCGGTTCGATACGATGCCGGCAAATGAACGCGCAACTATGGCAGACCGCGAGCTGGAACTTATCAGGAGCATGGCAAATGCCGTGCAGTCATTTTCCTCCGCACGGCTCATCTGTTACAACTATGCAGAAATGGATGATGCGGTATTTGGAAATTACGCCAACAGAACGCCTTCTTCTTTCCTGTTCCAGTTGCGT
>Ga0213876_10002720_pt1 | contig 10299 bp, 10 predicted proteins | sample BarmaccomBMRX_R9_FD_160113 | JGI IMG/M metagenome (GOLD analysis project Ga0213876, IMG submission 160113) | Root-associated microbial communities from Barbacenia macrantha in rupestrian grasslands, the National Park of Serra do Cipo, Brazil - RX_R9 | ecosystem: Host-associated > Plants > Roots...
GAGATCCCCCTCATTTTCATAAGCTTGCACGCGCGATCAGGCTACAAACCGCAGGGCGGGCAGTCTAAGGGGGCGTTTGTTGCGGGCCCCCGCAACCAAGTTTGATGCTGAAACCAGCGTAAATTGGAAAAGCCGCCCCCTTGGGGCGGCTTTTCCATTTCTTGGAATCGCCACCGAGTAACCACGTCGTTAGCCGATCGGGAAGTGCACGATCACCTCCCTACGATTGGGCATTTGCTGGGTTCAATACCTGCCGCTCCAGCCACCCCATTAACACCTGCCAGGCTTGGGGAGGGACGAGCGAATGCGCCGGAAATCGGGGCTTTTCGCAACTTTGATTTTGTCTCCGGACCCGGTTTGCCGGTTCTGAGGCGGTAATCGGCAAACGTTTGTTTGCAAATATTCCCGCTGTACGGAGGCTGGCGACGGAGACTGGTTCGATCACGACTGCCGCCCGTGGCTCATAGTGGGTCGTCTGTGCGTCTTGCCAGATGAGCCTACGCACAGCACAAGCGAGCCGCTGGATTGTACAGCAACGCACAATTGATTTTTTGACTGCATCGCTCAATGGTTGACGGGGTCACAGAGCTTGTTAGAATTTCAGGAATTACTAGGCTGGCGGGAACAATGGTGGGGGAAAACAAGTTCGACGCGACCGCGTCGATACTTGGATACCTTTATCAATGCAGATACGCGCTCTATGCAGCAATAGTGGCAACGCGGCAGAATCCGGGCGCGGAGATCTCAATCGAGAAGTTCGACGATGTCGCGTTCGAGCTGAGCGGCTTACCGATCGAACTGATCCAGACCAAGCATCACGTCGGAAAGCAAGGAAGCCTTAGTGACGCGAGCGCGGATCTTTGGAAAACGCTTCGCGTCTGGTCAGATCGAGCCAAAGACGATGTTTCTATCCTTTCCTCGAACAAATTCTTTCTGATTACAACTGGGAGAGCGCCGGACAAGTCGGCTGCCTCCTTTCTCAAGACAAGCGACCGTGATGAAGAGGCGGCCCTGGCACTTCTTGAGGGCGTTGCGGCGAAATCCCAAAGTGCAACCAATGCAGCTGCCTACAAGGCGTTTATGGCCTTGTCGCCGGAAGCACGCCTATCACTGCTTCACGCGGTAGCAGTGCTTGACAACAGCTCGTCTGTTAATGACGTGTACGGCGACATCGAGGCTGAGCTTTTTCACGCCGTTGCAAACGAACATTTACCTCTATTCGTGGAGCGACTTGAGGGGTGGTGGATCGGATTGGTTATCCAGTCCCTCTCTTCACCCGCCAACAGCTCAATTCCCGTCACTGCGGTAGATGCCAAAATTGATGAGCTGCGAGAGAGCTTCCAGCGCGACACACTCCCGGTCGACTTCGCTGACGCAACACCAAGCGAAGCAATCGTAGCTGAGTTGGACAAACGTCCCTTTGTTTCGCAGCTTCGTCAAATCCAGGTTGGGAACAAGCGCATCGAGTGGGCGATCCGCGACTATTACCGGGCGTTTGAGCAGCGATCTCGTTGGGCTCGCGAAGAGTTACTCGTGGGCAACGAGCTCGATTTCTACGAGCGTTCATTGATTGAGGCTTGGGAGCCTCGTTTCGAGGCAGAATGTGAACAGCTAGATGCGGGATGTAATGAGGCGCAGAAGATCAGAGCCGGACAAAAAGTCTTCGCCTGGGTCGAACAGCAGGCTGAGTTTCCGCTTCGATCAATCCGGCAGCGATTTTTAACACATGGCAGTTTTCACATCCTGGCAAACCGGTTTGCCGTTGGATGGCATCCGGATTACGAGAACCTGAGGGTGAGCGATGACTGACGAACCCACGCACGAGCGTGGCGGTCGCACTTGGGCCTCAAGACCTGCAGAGCAGGCGAACTTATTCAATCCAGCGTTCATGGCGGCGCTTTCGTGCCGCATGGTTCAAGACTACACAAAGAAGGCTCGACAGCCCATGCCGTTCGCTTTGGTTTTTTTGCTGCCAGCAGTTGTCTTGCACCGTCGCTCCCGGGAGAATTTGCCAAAGAGCACCGCGACAGCACTGCTGCCCTGGCTTCAGACGAATAAAGAGCAGTTAGTTACGTTCGCCGAACGGGTCCGGATGATGAAGCCGATGATGCAACAGGGCTTGATGTTCGCGTTGGCTCAGGAACACCTTGCCGTCGAAGCCGGCGCACTCACCATCGGGCGGACCGGCTTTCCTGCCGCGCTTCCCAAGAGTCTCCGGCTTACGGATGAATCGCGTGAGTGCTTAGAGAGAGCAGCATTTCTTGGAAGGTGGTTTGCTGCGGCTGGAACTGCCGCAACGATCATGGCTGCCTGGGGAGTAACTCCATGACGATGCAAATCGCTAAGATTGTCCTATACAGTCATGATGATCACATTCGAGAACTTTCACTAAACGTCGGGCGGTTGAACGTTATTACCGGGGCATCGAAGACGGGCAAGTCGGCCCTTATAGACATCATTGATTACTGCATGGGGCGCGGCGATTGCTATGTCGCCGAGGGCGTGATCCGAAAGCACGTTTCGTGGTTCGCAGTCCTGTTCCAGTTGGCCGAAAGCCAATTGTTTGTCGCGCGCCGTAATCCGGGTCCAGGCATCAAGACAAGTCCTGATGTTTATATCCAACGTGGCCACACGGTAGCAACGCCGCCCTTCAGCGCCCTCCAGAAGAATACGACGGTTGATGCGTTGGAAAGCTATCTTGGTGCCTCAATCGGCATCAGCGAGAATGAGCATCGCCCGGCGGCGGGGCAAACGCGTGCCCCGTTGGAGGCAAATATTCGGCACGCGCTGACGTTTTCGATCCAAGATCAGGACGAGATCGACAGCAAGAACGTCTTGTTTCATCGACAGGGCGACAATTTTATTGCTCAAGCGATCAAAGACACGTTCCCATATTTTCTGGGAGCAATTGATGAAGACCGCTTACTTAAGCTTTCGCAGTTGGATGCGGAGAAGCGCGCTCTTCGGCGACTGGAGCGACAGCTGAAGGAGGCGTCTGAAGTCGATGATGCCGATTTCCCCCAAGCGCGCACTCTACTGGATGAGGCACGCTCGGTAGGCCTGGTTGGAGAAAACGTCTCTGTCCCGGACTACCCGGCAGCACTTTCGGTGCTGAAAGACGCGGTTCGTCAGGACGTACTAACAGAGCAACTCGTTGTCGGCGACGGTGAGGGAGTTCTTGCCGAACTCAGAAGCGAACGAGGGAGGATGCGTCGCGAGTTGGAAACAATCAAGCTGGAGCTGCGGGCTACGGCCGCATTTCGATTGGAAAGTACCGGATATCAGCGGGAAGCCAAGGAGCAACGAGCTAGATTGAGCGCGGTTGGCCTTTTCCGTAAGGAGGTGGCGGAACACCAACAGTGTCCTCTTTGTGAATCGGTGCTCGAGGTAGCCGTTCCATCGGCTGCTCAGGTCGCGGATGCCCTGCGGGTAGTTTCAGAAGAGCTTGAGGCAGTCGAAGTTGAGAACCCACGGATACAATTCCGGCTGGCTTCACTACAGGAGACGGAAAGGCGCATCGAAGAAAGCCTTCGCAACAACAACGCTCGCATTCTCGCGCAAATTCGTGAGAACGATTTATTGCGGGCGCAGCGCGACAGTTTCATTCAGCAGGCGCGGACAATTGGGAAGATAACGCAGTACTTAGCCGGCGTGACGGCCAGTCAAGACAACTCCGCTATGGTTAGGGCGATCGATGAAGCCAAGCTGCGGGTCAGGGCACTAGAACGCGAAATTGATGGAGAGTCTGATCAGGAGCGAATTGAGACATATCTGAACATCATTGGTCGATTGATGACTGATTACTCTGCCGATCTAGACCTTGAGCACAAGGGTAGCCAACTGCGATTAGACATACGTAAGCTCACGGTGATAGCCGATACGCTTGATGGACCTGTGCCGCTACAGCGAATGGGTAGCGGCGAGAACTGGGTCGGCTACCACGTTGTTACGCACTTAGCGCTGCACCATTGGTTTCGCAGGAAAGTACGCCCGGTGCCGGCCTTTCTCATCCTCGATCAGCCTTCCCAAGCACATTATCCCCCAGAGCAAGACGCCGACGATGGCTCTCTCGTTTCACTTGAGGACGAGGACAAGACCGCGGTTCAAAAGCTGTTTGCGCTTATCAATAGAGTCACTCAAGAGTTGGCGCCGACCTTCCAGGTCATCCTTATTGATCACGCGGATCTAAAGGAGAAATGGTTTGAGGACGCCGTTGTCGAGCGATGGCGTCAGGGCGACAAATTGGTGCCGCAGGATTGGATCTCATGACAGGTCAAATTGATCGTATACATTTAGTCATGACCCGTATCGCGATCTCGCAAACGAAGTTTTCTCCAGCAATTTCAACCTGATTTCCCTGTCCAGTCCTCTGCCCAAAAAAATTCTTCCATTTTTCAGAAATCTATGCTTCACTCTCCGCGTCCTGATTCCCCCAGAGGGGCGGCTCGCGATCGTCACGGACGTTGGAAACAGGATGCGGTGGACGTGAGGGTGTGCAGCGCGCTTTGGCGCGCCGACGAAAACATCGTCACGGACGAGCGAAGGCGCGTGGTCCTGATCCCCCGACGCTGGGATCAAGTCTTGCGAAGACGTTTCGCAGGGCGACGGTGGCTAGAAAGCCCGGTACACCGGGGAGATCGCGCTATAAGCCGTAAACCATCGCGCAGGGAATGCCGGGTTGCTCCGGCTGGACCTGTGGTACCTGCCGCCTGCATTTTTTTGCTGCAGGCGGGCCATGGGTGCAGCCTGCACCCGGCATTCCCTGCTCCCTCTGGTCTTCAAGAGGGTCACGACAGATGCATCACTCGGGCAATGTCATGCCGCGGGAATGCGTAGGCGTGCCCTGCAACGGCGGCGGTTGGGTTCTGCCGCACCCTGGGTTATGCCGTCGAGGCAGCGGACGCCTTTTGCGATTGGAATTGATCATGCCCCTGTGGACCTGCTTTCAATGCGGCGCGCAGTTTCCAGGTAGCGACGCGCCGCCGCGCGCCTGCCTGATCTGCGAGGATGAGCGGCAGTTCGTGAACTGGCAGGGCCAAAATTTTCTCACGCGCGAGGAGATGCGTGCGCGCTATAAGATCGCCTTCCGTGACGATCTCGGCATTGTCGGCCTGCGCGTCGAGCCGTCCTTTGCGATCGGCCAGCGCGCGCTGCTGCTTCCCGAGGCGGATGGCTGCGTGATGTGGGATTGCGTGCCGCTGGCAACCGACGAGGCGGTGGCCCATGTGCGCGCGCTCGGGGGCTTAAAGGCGATCGCGGTGTCGCATCCGCATTTTTATGGCGCGGTTGCCGACTGGAGCGAGGCCTTTGGCGGCGTGCCGGTCTATCTGCATGGCGACGACCGCGCCTTCGTCACGCGGCCGCATCCTTCGATCGTGCCGTGGTCCGGCGAAACGCAAAAACTCTCGGACGACATCACGCTGCTGCGCACCGGCGGGCATTTTCCCGGCGCCACCGTGCTGCACTGGACCAAGGCCGCGGAGGGCAGGGGCGCGCTGTTCGTCGGCGACATCGCGATGGTCGCGATGGACCGCCGTCATGTCAGCTTCATGTACTCCTATCCGAACTACATTCCGCTCGGCGCGGCCGCCGTCCGGCGCATCGCCGATGTGATCGCGCCGCTCGCGTTCGATCGCATTTTTGGCGCCTGGTGGGACCGCAACATCGCCGCCGGCGCCAAGGCCGCATTCGCGGCCTCGGTCGCGCGCCATCTCGCGGCGATCGCGTGATGGTTTTCCGCCGATGATGGGGCCGCCATGATGGCGCATGTCGAAGCTTCGCCCCCGGGCGGCGTCGCGAACGTCGGCGCCGTGTGGCGGCCGGACATCGACGCGCTGGCGTTTCAGCTCGATGAGCATTCGGCATCGTGCATGGTGCACCGGCGGGCCTTTCGCACGCTGCTTGGCTTCGATCCGGCGCCCGCGGATTGCCTGCGGCATTTTTGCGAACACGAACACGCCTTCAGGTCGGCGGCGACCGCCAAGATCGCGCATAAGGAGCTTCCACCGGGGACGAATCTTCACCTGACCAGTCGTGACATCGCCCGAAAACTGCTATCATCGCCAGTAACAGGATACGGAGAATCTTGATGGCCCAGTCTCATACCGCCCAGCTGCCGGCTATCGGCAGCGATGTCAGCCGGCTTGCCCAGTGCGCCCTCGCGCTGGCGCTCGGCCTCTTCATCGTGGGCGTGGTCGGCTTCTCGCATATCGACGTGGTGCACAACGCGGCCCACGACGTCAGGCACTCCAACGCCTTCCCGTGCCACTAGCCGCTGAGCCATGAACGCGTTTCGTGCGATCGTGTTTGCGGCCGTGGTGGCCGGCCTTGCCACCGGCCTTGCGGTCACCGTGATCCAGCAATTCGGCACCGTGCCCTTGATTCTCAAGGCGGAGGTCTATGAGAAGGCGGCGGAGCATCACGGCGCCGCGGCGCCGGCAATCCCATCGGGATCGATGACGACCGTCGGCCACGGTCATGGCGAGGCAGGCGCGGCGCACGAGCATGCGGCGGAAGCCTGGGAGCCCCGGGATGGGCTGGAGCGCAATGCCTACACGGCCGGCGCCAACGTCCTGACCGCGATCGGATTCGCGCTGATGCTGGCCGCGCTGTTCGCGGTTCGCGGCGGAGGCGCGGGTGCGACCGTGTCCTGGCATGACGGCCTGGTCTGGGGACTGGCGGGATTTGTTGTGTTCACGCTCGCGCCGAGCCTCGGCCTGCCGCCGGAGCTGCCGGGAGTCCCGGCCGCGCCGCTGCTGTCGCGGCAGATCTGGTGGGTGATGGCGGCGGCCGCGACCGCCGCGGGCCTCGGCCTGATTTTTCTGCGCGCCACCGCGCCTGCGGCGATCGCGGGGCTGATTCTGCTGATGCTGCCGCATGTCATCGGCGCGCCCGAACTAACGAGCGTCGAAACCAACGTGCCGTCATCCCTCGCGCATCAGTTCGTCGTCGCCGTCGCGCTGACCAGCCTCGTGTTCTGGTCCCTGCTCGGCGCCCTGACCAGCATCGCCTACGCCTATTTCGATCAGTCGAGCGCCGCGGTCGCGCCGGCGCGCCCGAGCGGCGCCTGAACCGTGACGCGTCAGGCCTCCGCGCCCATGACCCGGATGCGGTCCTGCTGCTTGGACCAGGACACGTAGGCGGCGACCAGGGTCATCGCCGCGAGCCCGGCGGCGCTGACGGCAATCTGCATCGCGAGCGAATCGGGCCCGGTGATCAGGATGAAATGCGCGGCAAAGGAGAGAAACACCCCGGCACAGAATGCGGCAAGCCATTCCTCGCCGCATTTGATGACAGGCCGGAGCGCGACCGCGTGCAAAGCCGGCCAGTCGCGCGGCACCAGGGAGGTGAAGACGAAGGCGAGCGCGAGGAAGTGCAGCAGCCGATGCGGCGCGAGGTTCTCCTTGCTGTCCAGCGACAGCGGCCAGAGGCCCGGGATGATGCCGCCAAGCTCGGGGAAGTGTTTTGGCAGCGCGATGACCAGCGCCAGCATGAGGTAGGCGACCGCCGCCACGCGCAGCGCCGGCCAGCCATAGAGCGGAGCAACCAGCTCGCGGCCCTTCACCGCAAACCAGGCGCCGAGCAGGAACAGGAGCTGCCAGCAGAACGGGTTGAAGTCCCAGCGGCCGGCGGGGAACGACGGCAGCCCCCAGTCGAACTGCCGGGCCGCAAGATACAGTCCGAGCGAAGCGGCGAGCGTCAGATGCGGCCTGCGCAACACCGCCCACAGCGCCGGCGGGAACAGCGCCATCAGCACGATGAACAATTGCAGGCCGTCGAGGTTCAGCGGCCGCGCCTGCAGCAAAAGGCCGTGCATCAGCGTGCGCGTCGGGTGATCGACGATCCCGGTGACGTTGTATTCGTCGAACAGGCTGGTGGCCGCGTAGCGCGCGGCGACGTTGCCGATGGCATCGACATAGACGACGAACAGCACGACATAGGCGACGTAGAGCTGGCCGACGCGCTTGAAGATCCGCGTCGTGGTGATGACGAAGCCGCGCTCCAGCATCATCGCGCCATAGATCAGCGCCACCGCATAGCCGGCGACGAACACGAACACGTCGGTCGCGCCGCTGAAGCCGTAATTGCGCAGCGTCACCAGGTTCACCGCGTTGTTCGGAATGTGGTCGAGAAACACGAACCAGTTGGCCATGCCCAGCAGGAGATTGATCCTGAGGTCATGGCCGCGTCCGGCAAGAGTATTGAGGGTCGGATCCATGAGCGAAGTCTGATTGATTCGGGCGCGAAATTTATCGGGTGGCGGCCATCACGTCCGAATAGACTTTGCGTGAGGGCGCGCTTTCCCTTGGATATTCAGCGGAACGTGAATGGGGCCGGCTTTTTTTGCATCCGGTGTCGTTTTCCGCACTCCTCATACGTCTTGGAGGGACATGCAGCCCGAAAAGGAGAGGCGTATGCAGCCGTCCTACCGTTGGGTGATCGTTGCGGTCGGTGCCCTGATGACATGTGTGGCCATCGGGGCGATGTTCTCGCTCTCGATCTACCTGCAGCCGATGTCGGCGGCGACCGGCTGGTCGCGCACCGGCATTTCGAGCGCGATGACGCTCGATTTCCTGGTGATGGGCGCGGCCGGATTCGGCTGGGGTAGCTTAAGCGACCGTTTCGGGCCCCGAATCGTCGTGCTGGCCGGCGCCGTGTTGCTGGGCCTCGCGCTGGTGTTGGCGAGCCGCGCCACCTCACTGCTCACCTTCCAGCTCACCTACGGCCTGCTGGTCGGGCTGGCCGCCGGCGCCTTTTTCGCGCCGATGATCGCGGCCGCCACCGGCTGGTTCACGGACAACCGCAGCCTCGCGGTGTCGCTGGTGTCGGCCGGCATGGGGGTCGCGCCGATGACGATCTCGCCGTTCGCGCGCTGGCTGATCTCGACCTATGACTGGCGCATCGCGATGCTGACGGTCGGCGTCATGGCCTGGATCCTGCTGGTTCCGGCGGCATTGTTGGTGCGGCGGCCGCCGGCCGCGGCGGCAGCGGGTGCGGGGGCGCCACAGGTCGCAGCCGGCGAACCATCGATGACCGCAGCCGAGGCGTTCCGCTCGCCGCAGTTCATCGTGCTCGCGCTGACCTTCTTCCTGTGCTGCGCCGCGCATTCCGGGCCGATCTTCCACATGGTGAGCTACGCAATCGGCTGCGGCATCGCGCCGATGGCCGCCGTCTCCATCTACAGCGTGGAGGGGCTCGCCGGTCTCGGCGGCCGCCTGCTGCTCGGCCTGCTCGCCGATCGTTTTGGCGCCAAGCCGGTGCTGGTGATCGGGCTTCTGGTGCAGGCGTTTGCGATCGCGGCCTATCTCGCGGTCGACCGGCTCGGCGAGTTCTACGCGCGGGCGCTGGTGTTCGGCACCGCCTATGGCGGCGTCATGCCGCTCTATGCGGTGCTGGCGCGGGAATCTTTTGGCCAGCGCGCGATGGGCACCCTGTTCGGCGCCATGACCATGGCGTCTGCGATCGGCATGGCTTTCGGACCCTGGGCCGGCGGGCGGATCTTTGACGCCTTCAACAGCTACATGTGGCTCTATGTCGGCGCGTCCTCCGTGGCCATTGCCGCTGCTGCCGTGGCACTGGTGTTCTCGCCGCGGCGGCAGGAGGTGCGGCTGCAGACGGCGTGAGGGGGCTTTCGGAGAAGGCATGAACGCCGGCGCGCGGATGGAGCAGTTCGAGGGGCTGGTGCGGGCGATCGTTTCCGGCGACGTCGAGGCGGCCGGAAAAATGCTTCGGACTGCGCCGCATCTGGCAACCGAACAGGCCGCCTGTGGCGCATCTCGCCAGGCAGCCGAAAACCACTTCTACGGCGAAATACGTCATTACATGTATCAGGGAGATACCGCTCTGCACATGGCAGCGGCGGCCCACCAGGTGCTGATTGCTGCGGACCTGATCGCCATGGGGGCCGATGTCCGCGCCAGGAACAGGCGCGGCGCGGAGCCTGTTCACTACGCCGCTGACGGTGCGCCTGGCTCGCCCGCTTGGAATCCCGCTGCACAGGCAGCAACGATCCGATGCCTCATCGCGGCAGGTGCGGACCCAAACGCCATGGACAAGAGTGGTGTCGCGCCGTTGCACCGTGCCGTCCGCATGCGTTGTGCCGCGGCCGTGAAGGCTCTCCTCGATGGCGGCGCCGATCCGCGGACGCCCAACCGGAACGGCTCAACGCCGGTGCGCCTTGCGACGCTGACCACCGGCCACAGCGGCGCCGGATCGGCGGCGGCGAAGGCGCAACAGAGCGAGATCCTGCGCCTGCTCGACGAGCATGGAGCGGTCTGACCCTGATGGAATCCGACGCGC
>Ga0213876_10002721_pt1 | contig 10298 bp, 19 predicted proteins | sample BarmaccomBMRX_R9_FD_160113 | JGI IMG/M metagenome (GOLD analysis project Ga0213876, IMG submission 160113) | Root-associated microbial communities from Barbacenia macrantha in rupestrian grasslands, the National Park of Serra do Cipo, Brazil - RX_R9 | ecosystem: Host-associated > Plants > Roots...
CACGCCCATCGGACGGCGCCGCCGCCTGCACGTCCCGGGCAACAGGAGCAAGCATGAAAATAAAAATTCTTCCAACGACTCGAATCTCGTTCGGGCTTGTGTTTTTAGGGCCAAGTCCGTCTGGGTGTCGCCATTGGATGGTGGTTGTTGCATGTGGTCGAAAGGAAATATCTCTGACCTTCGGCAACTGCCTCCAGCCGACGGCAGGCGAATTTTCTTTTGACAAAAACGCGAGTGCGGACGTATAAGGGGGTAACTGGAGACAAGGTTCGCGCGCAAGCGAACAGTGGCTCCATTTTTTTATGCCCTCCTGATTCGCTCGCCCGCCGTCCCGAAAGAGGGTCACCCGCATGAACAAGCTCGTCGTCTTCGTTAAGGGCGCTTTGCCACTCGCCGCCTTCACCATCGGCTGCATCTACGCTCTGAAAAAGTACCAGCCGCAACTGGCGGCCAGACTCAGCCTCTAAAAAGGGCCGCGCGGCGCCATTAGAACCACACAACCCAACCTGAGACGACAGCGAGGAAATGCCAATGAAAAATTTTTATCCAGTCGAAATTGATGCGCGAAGCGTCAGCGTCGCCAACGGCGCTGCCGCGCCCGACGTGGTGCAGATCGGAAACAACTTCCCGGCGGGCATTCTAATTTCGGAGTTGTGGGTCACCATCGAAGGAACGCTGGCCCTCACCGAGACGGCGCCTGGAACCGTTGCCGACGTGTCGAGCCTGGTAAAAAGCATCCAGTTCCGCACGGACAAACACGGCGACATCATCGAGCCGCTGGACGGTCTAAGCTTAAAGCGTGTCCTCAATGTGCTGAACCACACGGCCGTTCCGGCCACGCAAGTAACGACGGGAACGGGAAATAAAACGTTCCGCATCACCTACAAAATCCCATTCGGGTTCTTTAACGATCAGATCCGGCCGGCGGACTCGTTCGTTGACCTGGCGAAGGCGCTGCCGCTTCTTCGCGTGTCGCTGGGCGATCCGACCTCGCTTGTCTCGGGCGGCACCTACACGAACCGCAGTTACACCGCGACCGTTCGCTGTGCCGTCGTCGCGGCTGATCCGGCCGGAGACGGCGGAAACTTCCCCGGCCTCATGCCGCTGTTCTCGAAGAAGGTCTTCGACCTTACCTCCACCGGCAATCAGCTGCCCTTTGAGCTGACGTTCGGCGACCGCATCGTTAAGGCGTACATCATCCAGCAGCTGCGGGATGGCGTCGAAGTCGCGGACATCCTGAGCGGCAAAATCGCCGTGCAGATCAACAATCGGGACATGGCCGTTTTGCCCGTCGACGTAAACCAGCTGCGCGACGCCATGCAGCAACGGTTTGAAATGGAGTCCATGCCGACCGGCCTCACGCCGCTGGACTTCAACCAGAGCGGCAAGCTGACCGACCAGCTGAACCTCATTCAGCAAACGACCGGCAGCGCGAAAATGTTGGCCGACGTGACGCTGGGCGGCGGCACGACGCGGCAGCTGAACGTCATCACCATCGGCTTCCGTCAGATTCCCGACGTTGCGAAGCGCGACGTAGCCGCGGCGGCGTAAGGCGGCCGGCCCGTGAGCTTCACGGCCGCCGTTCGCAACGCCCGAAATGCCGCCGGCCAGGCGGCCGCCAAGACATCGGCGCTGTTTGAAATCGTCAAACACAACGGCGTTGTCGACCGCACGACCGACGCGTTACGAAAAGTCGCCGTCGGAACGGCGGTCGATCTTGCCGATGTCAATCGCCAGGCGGACGAAACGACCGCGCCGGCGGCCGTCGGCGTTGACGTTGCAAAGAAGTCATCGGCGGTTTCGCTCGTGCCGGCCGCCGTCCTCAACCATCAACTCGCCGTCGTCGCCGCCATCGCCCTCGCGCTGATCGTGATGCCGTTGCCGTTTAAGGGGAAATCGTGAACCCGTTTTTTTCCTGGCTCGGCATCGGCGCCGGTGTTCTTTCGCCGTTCACGCCAACAGCTCGGGACGCGGGAACAACCAAACCCCGACAGATCGTGTTGCCATCGCCGAGCGCCGGCGCCAGTGGACCGGTGAGCATCGAGCCGGACAGTTTCGGCGGCCAGGTTGGCAAAGGACTTGGCCAAGGGCTGGGGACTCTCGTCAAAGTGCTGACCATTGGGGCGGTCGTCATTTTGATCGGGCCTCAGCTCCTAGGCCTTTTTACTCAGAGCGCGGTGCGCGCGGTGCGGAGCTAAGGACCGTGGATAAATTCATCGACAATCTGGGCCTCATTACCGGTTTCGAAGACAAGACCGGACAGACCGACGCGACCGGCGCAGGCCTCGCCGCCGGCGCGACAACTCGGCTCGTGCAGTTCTACGCCCAGGCGTCGCGCGTCTGCATTATCACCGGCCTCGGTGTTCAACAGGATCCGGCCGGCGACGGCTACATAACGTTTCAACTCGTCGTAAACGGCGTTCCGCTGTACCCGTACGACCGCATTCAGTCGCAGATTGCCACGCTGGCGCAGCCGTCCGACGTTCACCTTCCGATTCCACCGGGCAGCAAAGTCGAAATCTGGGCAACGAATACGCACGCCACGTCAGCGTTTCAATGCGCGGCGCGCGTGCGCGCCGAGTACCGCGACTTTCAACGCCCGTCGAGGGTATAAGGCATGTGGTCACGAACAGTCCAACACGGTCACACAAACGCATCGCAAGGCGGCCCGATCGGCGCGCTGCCCCAGGATCTAACGAGCGATGGATCTAACCGCAAGCTGGGTCTGCCGGCGACGCCGTGGGTGGAAATAAACGTTTCCGAAATCAAAGGCTTGGCCGTCGGCCAATTGATGGTGATGGGAGGCTGGTGACCTATGCCCAAGGCGTACAAACTCGGCGCATACAAACAAGACACCTCGGCCGCGAACTGCTACCAGGCCGGCACGGTGTTGTCGGGCGCGAACCTTTACTCGACGCTGGAGCGGCCCGACGGAGTAAACCTTTCAGCGGTGCCAGCCGGGAAGACGTGGTACCTCACGCGCATCATGGTCGCCGGCGGCACGGCCGGCACGTATGCGGAAATCGGTTACGGAGACTCGGCCGTTCACAACTCGGTGAGCGCTCCGACGAACGCGCAAAAGCTCTCGCGCGTCATTGGGGTAGCAGCCGCCGACACAATCGTCGACAAGGACATCTTCATTGCGATTCCAGCGGGCAAATATCCGTTCATCTTCGCCACGGGGTCCATGCGCGTTCACGTCGAGTACGTAGAGGAGTGACGGTGATCGCCTCTGACGAAACCAAAGGCGCTCTCGACGTTGTCATGGTCGCGCTGAACGCCATCACAAGCGTTACAACCGCCGCCATCGCCTACATTTTGTCGGACCTGCGAAACAGGGTCACGCGGGTCGAGGATTTGCACATGATTAAAGCGGCCGGTTATGAAGGCCCGGAGCGTCGCCGGAAATAAACGATGATGCCGATTTTTGTTGTTGTGCTGGCGCTGGCCGCACTTGCGGCCGCGGGGAAGTGGACCAAAAACGAAAAGGACGACGGAGGGGGAACGAACGACATGACGCGCGCGGACTTCCTCAAAAAAATAGCTCCGTTGGCAAAGGTCATCGAGACGCAGCTCAGCATTCCGACGGAAATCACCGTTACCCAGGCGGCGCATGAATCGAATTGGGGCACGTCGCAGCTGACGCGCGACGCCAACAATCTTTTCGGCATCACCGGCGACAGCTGGAAGGCCAAGAAAAAACCCGTCATCGAATTACCGACGACGGAATACAGGGACGGCAAGCCATACACGACGACGCGGCCGTTTCGAAAATATACGACCTGGCTTGATTCGTTGAAGGATTGGGCAAACCTCATCGCCGCCGACAAACGTTACGCCCAGGCCTACCAGGCCGCGCGCGACCACAACGCGCCTCTGTTTTTCAAACTTGTCGCCCAAGCCGGCTACGCCACGGATCCGCGCTACAGCGAAAAGCTCGTCCTCGTCCGCGACGCCGTTCAGCGTGAGCTGGAGGCGCTCGCGTGAGCCTTCTTTCGAAGGCCGTTAAGAAAGCGGCGCCGACGGTCACGACCGCGCTGAAAATTGCCGCCGCACCCGTCACCATCGCGACCGCTTCAACCGCGAAGGCCGTCGGCATCGGCGGCCGGGGCGTCGACAAGGCACTTGGGTTTAATGCGAAGGAATCAGCGCTGATCGAAAAATACGGCAAGCCGGCCGCGCAGGTCGGCCTTGGCGTTGCGACCGGCGCGTTTCTCGCTTCGGGGGGCCTGGCAGCAACTGCCGCCGGCGGCGCCGTCTCTCCGTCCGGCGTCGCCGGCGCCAGTCTGTTCTCTAAACTTGGCGGGCTTCTCGGTCTCGCAAAAAACTATTTACCAGTGGCGGCCGCGCTCGCGAACGAATCGGGCGCGCCGGCGCCGGCTGACACGAACCAGGCGACGGCGGCCGACGGCGTGAAACCTTCGGTGCTCGATCTAGGGTGGGGGAGCTTTCTTCCGACGCCGAGTGAGCCGGCGGCGCCAAAAGAATTGGTCACAACCGTAACCGGGCAAAGCCAGCCGCTCGCGACTCAACCCGTCGTTGTCAACGCAGGGGGCGGCGCCAGCAGCGCGCCGCCGGCGTGGTTGTGGGCCGTCATCGCTGCCGTGGCGGGGTGGATCCTCACCAACGGCGGCAAGCATCACTTCCGAATTTAGAGAAGCCCTGCGGGCGACAAAACGACGGGACGCATGAGCCTGTCTCCAGTCGTCGCTCCGGGGTTTTTCTATTCTGGGCGGACCAATGCGAATGAACGACGTTTTTAACCGCGTCGCGGCCGATGCCGGCATTCCGAAAAAAAAGGCGCGCCGCGCTGTGCGTTCGATGGTGTTGCTGATCCGCGAAGCTGTGACCATGCAGGACCGCGTCACGCTGACCGACTTGGGCACGTTCCGCGCGCGCCGGCGCCGGTCAAAGACGATTCAGAATTTCGCCGGCGAGCGGTTCACGCGGCCGAGTGGATTGAAGGTCTCTTTCTCGCCGTCGCGTTCTTTTAAGTCGTCGGTATAATGCGGCATGGAAATCGTTGTTTACTTCACCTGTGCCGGTTGTTCCCAGATCCACCAGCGCCGAATCGACGGCCTTTCCGTCATCACGACCAAAACCATACCGCAGCTGATTCTCGAAAAAGACGCCTGGCCGGCCAGCTGGGCGATGACGCGCGACGCGAAGGGGAACGAAAAGGTTTACTGCCCTGAGTGCGTCGCTGCCGGCAAGATGGCGCCGCCGCAGGCGCCGGCTGGCGTGATCTTCCGGCCCGATCCCAACGAACCGCAGCGCCGGCGGACCTGGTAATTTACCGTTCTCTGACCCAGGGCTTACGCCTACCGGTTGCGTTCAACCCGGTCAAAAATCGAATCCCTAGTTGACGGCTTCCCGGCTTCGGCGGTATAAACGCCGCGAAAGGTACACCGGGAGGCCGATGACCCACTAAAACAATTTTCGTCTCACCTCATCCTAACCGCCACCCATTTGGCGCGTGCCCCCGAAGCGAGTAACACTCCCGGGTACCTTTCAACACGCGCTAAAGTCGCTGGCACCGACCTTCCTGCCGTACCGCCCTTGGATAAGTCCCGAAGCACCCGGACTTATCCACAGAGTTTTACTACTTCCGATAACAAATACTTTCGTACTCAATGATTTTCGAAACATCGCGTCTTTACGCGAAGTTCACGAACCCCTAACGAAGACACAGGCAGTCGGGGGGTACACTGTGGGAAGCCGGGCGCTCGTCGCCTGGCTTTTTTTATTCCCCCCGGAGGTTCCCCCATGCTCTGTCAGACGTGCAGTTTCAAAGGTGTCACCAGCGACGGCGGCCGCTTCGGCGTTTGCGAAGACCATCGCCGCAAGGTGTGCCGCAACGCTGGCTGCGGTAAACCGACCATCGACGGCCGGCACCGTTGTCCCGAATGCGAAAACCACGCGGACGTTTCGCGATGGAAGGAAGAAAGCCGGCCGATTTATTTCGATGCCGACCACGCGACCGCGGAGCTGCGATTGCGCGCCGCCAAGCTTTCCGACGCGCGTTACCACACACACCGCGCCGTGGAAGTTTCTTTCCGCGCGCTCGTCCTGGTTCTTGAAGCCTTCTGGGGCGGCCTGGCGGTGGACCCGCCGAATCGCCCGGCCGCTGAACTTGCAGAGGACGAGCGACGCGCCGCGTAGGGTAGCGCATCGAACAGCACAGGCCCGGCCCGTTTTGCCAACGCAGACGGGCCGGGCTTTTTTTTGGGCGGCCGCGTGACTGGTCAGCGCGTCATTCAATGCGACGTGTGCGGTGGCGTCGAAACTCACTGGGCGTACTTCGATAGTTCGTTTGAAGGGCCTGGCGTTCGTCACGCGCAGCTGCGGTCCTGCATCCTGGTCATTCGCCGGCGCATCGACATTCTGGAAAAGGCACTCCGCGCGGGGGCCAAGGAAAACAGGAGCCCGCGACAATGACCATTTCGATTTTCCTCTGCGTCATGGTTGGCTGCGTACTTTTGGGGGCTCTGGTCGCCAAGACGATAGGCGCCATTCTCGGCGTCGCGCTCTCTTGCGTCTCGCTGGCAACCACGTTCGGCGCGCTCTCATTTCTTCGGGAGCTAGAGCCTGGCGCCGGCCGGAAATATGTCCTTGCGTCGATTGCCGCCTGGACGGCCGCCGGCGCGCTGATCCTTAAAGCGTTCCTCATGCTGAAGTGGCCGTGGTTGTGGGCATGAGCGTACCTCTGCCAAAGCTCCAAGGCGTTCTTCGCTGCCGGAAGTGCCTCGGCGAAATCGAGGTTTACTTCGGCGTCCCTGATGGCTCTCGGCCGCTGTGCTGTTTGCGACCGATGGTTTTCATTCCGGTCGAAGAGCTGCGGCGCGAACCTGAGCCAGACGAAAGTGAAGACTTGTTCGGAGAGCAACCCTAGCAATGCGTCAAACGGCCTCAGAATCGCTCCACGCGCTCGTTCACGAGCGTCAGCTACCCTTGATCGCCGAGCGTGTCTTTCGCGCCTTAAAAGACGGCAAGCCGCGTGATGCCATCTACACAGTCCGCAAAGTGAAGACCCTTGCCGCAAAGCTCGGCGTTTCCGAACGGCACGTTCAGCGCGGCATACGGGCGCTGGAGAAGCACGGATTTGTTCTCACTGTCGCCAATCACGTTCAGCGCATCGACCCGAAATTCGGCGCCTTCACGACTCAAGGTCGGCAGCTCTCGAACGCTTACCGGCTGGTTCTGGACCCGGCTGAGCGGCCAGCCGTGGCCGCTAAAAACGCAGCGCAACGCCATGCCGGCCATGTCACCCCACGGGTGACAAACCATGTCACCCCTCATAAGTCTTTTCCCCAGAGGAAAGAAACAGAGAAACCTCTTCCGTTGGTTTCTCCGCAAAACGCCGCGTCAGGGCAAGGGGAGAAAAGGACCGACCGGCGCCGGGGCCGGTCGGCAAAAGCATTTAAGCCGCCCAGCGATGCCTCACAAGCGCTCGCCTGGCTACATGCCTTCGAAAAACAACGACGGCCACCAGGGACGCTGCGCCGCCTTCGGCCGCACGATGTCCAGGCCGTCGTCGATTTAGTCCAGGCGCACGGGGTTTGTGAGTTCAAGGCCGGCTGGGAACTCTGGGTTCGGCCCGGCCGATGGTGGTCTCCTACGGCCACAAAGACGGACTTTTCGCCTTCAGCTCTCGACAACGTCTGGGAACAGGTTCGCGTCGATCCTGTTTTCTGGCCGACGGTGAAGCGTCACCAGCGGGAATTAATCCAGACGTCGGTCGGCGTCCGAGAATTAATTATCGGCGTCGCTGACAAGTTGCGGCCGCCCGACGACGGTTGACGCCGTTTGTTCGCGTGAATCGAAGCAAACATTTCCGGCGGGTTAATTCGCCGGCGAATTAGAAAAAGGGGGGCTTGTGTACGGTCTCGGCGAATCAATGCGGGTGTTTCGCCAGCGTCAGCGACGGCGCCGGCTCGCCCGAATCGGTCTCGGCCTCGTATTGCTGGTAATCCTGGGCGCGCTTGTGCCAGGAAAAAACTTAGGGAGGAACCATCATGGCGACAAAAAGAAAAAAAGCGCCGGCAGCGTCATCGCCGACGATGACGGAAGCGGACGTTCGAAAGGTCGTGTTGAACGTTCTCAACGAGCAGGGAATTAAAAAGCCTGGCGAGGGTGGCGCCGCGCCGGCAGCAACAACGACAGAAAAGCCAAACGCCGGCCAGGAAGCGCCGACAAATGCCGGCGCGCCGGCGCCGGATGGAAAGACCACCGATGGCGAAGAAAGCACGTCGAAGGTCGTTGTCGATGATTTGGACGCGGCCGCGCACGCCGTCGCTCAGGAAGGCGCGCGCCGCGTCATGGCGACGTTGCCGAACTGGACCGGCCCGTTTACCGGCGCAATCGCTTCGCAGCTGGAAAATGCGCTCGTCGGCGAGCTACACAAAGCGACGACGAAAGTCCTCGGCACGAAAAATGCCTAAGCCAGAAAAAACCGAAGATCCGCCGGCGCCGCCACCGGGCGGCGGCCCGACGGCCGAAAACTTCCGCGCGCAGCTGGAGCAACTCCAGCAAAAGTACCTGGCGCTCGAGGAGCAGTTCGCGGCCGCCACAAAAGCGCGCGACCCGGAACGGTTGGCGGCACTCCAAAAAAAGCTCGACGAGACACGCGGCACCCTTGCGCGTGTGCTGAGCAAACGACGAAAGGAGGTTAAGACCACGCAGCGGCCGCCGGCGCCGCCGAAAAAAAAGCCGGAGACGTACATCAACCCCTATCTCGACTTTTGGGGCGCGTGGCATCAAGCCCATGACGACGAACGATGAACTTAGAAACGGTGACAGCGGGACTACGCCTGTTACAACGACTCCGAAAATTGACGCCATCACCGAACGGGCAAAACAAAAACTCGGCCGCAGACCTGGCCGGCCAGTCGGCACCGGAAAAAAGCCCGCTGCGTCTGATCGACCAGGCGTGGGCGGTGAATCAGGTGGCGCGGGCGCATCTGAAAAAACCAACGGCGCTGCCGCGCCTGGCGATCTTCAGCAACGCGGCGCTCTTGTCCATGCTGAAATTGTGGCAGCGGTTAAAGACTATCGTTCACTCGGCAAGCTCGCGACTCACCACGAGCATTGGGACATTGACGAGACGGGCGCTGAGGCTGGCGCGCGCGTCGTCGAGACGATTCTCGACCGCCTGCCGGTGGCAACTGCGTCGCGCGCGCTCGGCTATGTCCTGGCCCTCCGCGCCGCTTCCGTCGGATACGCCGTCTTCGCTCTCCCCGTCGTCCAGTCAATCAGACTCGCAAAAGAAGAGGCGGCGCGCGCAGAGGCGGCCGCCAGGCCAAAACAGCCGGGCGCACCGACGACCGTCGTCGACGGCGCAGCGCCGGCGGCCGGCGCCAATGGCGCAGCATAACGCGCGCGAGGTCATTTGCGTTTTCGGCCAGTCTGGATCCGGAAAGACGCGGTGGCTTCAGCGCTTCGTAAAAAGCCAGACGCGGGCGATCATCATCGAAGGGGATTTCCCCGACGAGACGGATCAATTCGCCGGCATCCGCTTCGACGACTATTGGGAGTTCCACGACTACATGAAGGCCAATTACGCCGGCCTGTTCCGCGCGCGTTACTCGCCTCGCCCAGAAGAATTCGAACTCATGTGTACGTGGGCCAAGGAAGCCGGCGCGTGCGCGCTCATCATCGACGAGGCGGACCGCTTCATTCGCCAGGGCGACATTGACCCGGTGTTTTCCGAGCTGGTGTTTCGCGGCCGGCATTTCGGCGACGGCGCCGGCGTCTCGCTTGTCCTGGCCGTCAGCGATCCAATGAAACTGCCGATCGACGTGCGCCGGCTGGCGACGCGGATGATTATTTTCAACAACACGGAACCCGTCGACGTAAAGTGGTTGGCCGAAATGTTCGCGCGCGACCGCGAGTGGTCTGAGCGCGTGCCGTTGCTTCAACCGGGGACCTTCATCGAGTGGCGCAAGGCCGAAGGTTGCGCCGAAAAAACGCTCGCCCAGGTCAGCGCGTGAGGATGAAAAGGGAAGTGTCCACAAAATACATCGGCAACTATTTCGATCTTGCCTTCGTCGACGGGGAGTGTTGCCGCGTGTTCACGCTCACCCAAGCGAAGCCGATCAACGGCAGCGCCGACGTTCTCATTGGAACCATCGATAAGATGGTCGCCGAGCTGGGGATGGCAAAAAATTTAGTTCACGCCCATCGGACGGCGCCGCCGCCTGCACGTCCCGGGCAACAGGAGCAAGCATGAAAATAAAAATTCTTCCAACGACTCGAATCTCGTTCGGGCTTGTGTTTTTAGGGCCAAGTCCGTCTGGGTG
>Ga0213876_10002722_pt1 | contig 10297 bp, 10 predicted proteins | sample BarmaccomBMRX_R9_FD_160113 | JGI IMG/M metagenome (GOLD analysis project Ga0213876, IMG submission 160113) | Root-associated microbial communities from Barbacenia macrantha in rupestrian grasslands, the National Park of Serra do Cipo, Brazil - RX_R9 | ecosystem: Host-associated > Plants > Roots...
CCGGACCATGCAAATTACTCTTTTCGCGCTATGGCACAGGACCAGATTGAAGTCATGGCGCACTTCGGACACAAGCGATTCATGGTTGCCGGTCATGATCGCGGCGGGCGAGTCGTCCACCGACTTTGCCTAGACCATCCGGATGCGGTTAAGAAAGCGTCCGTGCTAGATATTGCGCCGACCTTGACCATGTACAACGATACCAATAAGGAGTTCGCCACCAAATATGTTTGGTGGTTCCTGCAGATTCAACCCTCGCCGATGCCGGAGCACTTGATCTCGTTGGACCCGGTTTACTACCTCCGCGATCATTTGGCGGTACAGAGCAAGATACCGGGGGCGGTCACACCCGAAGCGATGGACGAGTACATCCGCTGTTATTGCTGTCATGGCACCATTCGCGCGGCGTGTGAAGACTATCGGGCGGCCGCTGGAATCGATTTGGAGGTGGATAAAGCTGACGATGCCGCTGGTCGGAAGATCCAAGCGCCTTTACTAATCCTATGGGGCGCCGAAGCTACGGTCGGTAAGCTTTGGAATGTGCTCGACACCTGGAAAGGAAAAGCGGCTAACAGAGTAACAGGGACAACGCTCCCCTGCGGGCATCTGCTGCCGGAAGAACAGCCTGACCTTGTCCTCCAGCATTTCAGAGATTTCTTTCAAGCGTAACGAGCTTGCGAAGGTTATACCAGTAACGAGCGTCATACTGCTGGCAAACCTCGCCTGGGTCACGCAACGGCCTTTCATCGGAAGCGAAATTTCCGGCGACACAGAAGCCTCGTCGACCACATGATAGGTTACTTGGGCGTGGACCCTGTTCGCGAATGTCACGCTTGCGACGACGCGGCCGCTGTACCGGATGAACAGAAGCTCATCCCTACCGAGTAGAAGCTATTAGCTTGCGGATCTTGTTCACGTCTTTCGGTGTAACCGGGTTATAGACCACCAAGTTCAGATCAGGGCGTCCATCGATCGAAAAACTCGAAAATTCTACGTCGATCACCCCGACAACCGGATGGCGAAAATGCTTCGTCCCATCGCCATGGGTACGCACGTCGTTTTCACGCCACAACTTTTCAAATTCGGGGCTTAAGCGACAGAGTTCATCGACCAATGACCGAACGTCCGCAGCGGCGCCGGCTCGTACTGTATCCGCGCGAAAGGCCGCCACTGCATACCGCGCAGCGGTTTCCCAATCGAATCCCGTACGCACCTGAGGGTCAAAGAAGAACCGGCGCAAGATATTGCGTTGCTCCGGGCCCAGCGCGTCATAGCCAAAAAATGCCGCTGCAGCGCGGTTCCAGGCGACCAGGTCCCAGGTGACGGTCTTCACGAACGCCGGACTGAACTCGAGTGCGTCAAGGACGCGCTGGATGCGAGGCGAAATCCCTTCCTTTGCCTGATAGCGAACTTCGGGGGAATGGCCCAAAGCGATGAAGAATAGGTGTTCGCGCTCAACGTTGGTCAGCATCAAAGCGCGGGCAATACGATCAAGTACATCCATCGAGGGTGAACCGCCGCGACCTTGTTCAAGCCACGTATACCAGGTGGCGCTGACATTGGCTCGCTGAGCTACTTCTTCCCGGCGCAGACCAGGCGTTCGCCGGCGTGTCATCGAAAAACCGAGCGCCGCCGGATCCAGTTTTGCGCGCCGATCCTTCAGATAGGCTCCAAGCTGATCACCATTTGTTTCAGGCATACTTATCCCGTTAGTTATTATACCAGTATAAAGACACTACTTTACCGGAATAAAAAGTACGCCTAAATAGCCGCTCGAACAATTAACCTGGAGTTTTTTTATGCGTGTTTTTGTCACTGGCGCCACCGGCTTTATCGGTTCTGTTGTCGTTCAGGAATTACTCAAAACCGGACATCAAGTTCTCGGTCTCAGCCGATCCGATGCTGGCGCCAAATCCCTGACCGCCGCGGGCGCTGAAGTGCATCGTGGTTCGCTTGGGGATCTCGATAGTCTGCGCAGCGGAGCGGCGGCTTCAGACGGCGTGATTCATCTCGCCTTCAAGCATGACGCGTTTGGCAATGACTTTTCAAAATTCGTCGCCAATTGTGAGCTAGACCGTCAGGCGATCGAGGCTATCGGCTCCGTGCTGGCTGGCTCCGATCGACCATTCATAGTCACCTCAGGAACCGGCCTAGCGAATACCGTGCCGGATCAGCCTGCATCCGAAGACAATCCGATCTTCAACTCATCGGCAATTCCACGGGCAGCCTCGGAAGAGGCCGCCACTTCACTGGCGGACCGTGGGGTTAACGTTTCGGTGGTGCGACTTCCGCAAGTTCACGATCCAGTTAAACAAGGTCTGGTCACGTATGCCATCATTGCAGCGCGGGAGAAAGGCGTCTCGCCGTATGTCGGCGATGGACTGAACCGCTGGCCGGCTGCACACGTACAGGATACAGCCCGTCTTTACAGGCTGGCGTTGGAAAAGAACGACCCAGGAGCCAAATACCACGCGGTTGCTGAAGAAGGGGTACGGCTCCGCGATATCGCAGAAGTCATCGGCAAGGGGTTAAAAGTTCCTGCCGTCTCCATCACTCAGGAAGAAGCTCCAGCCCACTTCGGATGGCTCGCCATGTTTGTCGGTCGCGACTCGCCAGCCTCAAGCGCTCTAACCCAGAAACGGCTTGGTTGGCATCCGACTGGGCCGGGCCTGATTGCCGATCTCGAGCAGATGAATTATTCCGCGAGCTGATTCCCAGTAGGGATGAGCGAGAATTGTAACCGCCTTAGCGACAAAAGGGATCGATCACGTTGGCTGACCTCTTTTCCCATCCCGGAGGGACTGAACGATGGTAGCGGCTCGATTGAACTCACCGAAGTCCACGCGGTTTACTAGCTGTGGGATTTTGCCGCGAAGCGGGTACACAGAATAGCCCAGGGCTTCAGCCCTGGGTCAGCGGTCAGTAAAGTGACCTGAAAGTGGCACCCGACGTTAAGCGCGTTGCTTGGAATGACACACGTAAGAGCCTAAGAACTCACCTCGGCCGCCACTTTCAGGCCAAATTTCGCGCTACGCAGAACCCAGGGCTGAAGCCCTGGGCCGTTCTGTATAGCCGCTTCGCGGCAAAGGCCGACGGCCCCACGAGACCGCTCGTCCCCCGCCAATTTGACGGTCTCCGCCATAGTCGCTAGGGTCTCCGCCCTATGTCGGATACGCCTCAGGACACCACAGACCGGTCGACAGCGGTCTCCTTGTGGCAGGTAGTTATCTCTGCGATTCGAGGCGAGAATCGGGATTACACCACCGAGACGCTCAACCGCGCCGTGATTCTTTTGGCGATACCGATGGTGCTTGAGATGGTGATGGAATCCATCTTCGCGTTAGCAGATGTTTTCTGGGTGTCACATCTCGGAAGTGACGCGGTTGCCGTTGTCGGAATCACCGAGTCGATGATGTATATTGTCTACGCCGTCGCTGTCGGCCTGTCTATGGCGGGAACGGCCATCGTGGCCCGACGTATCGGCGAGAAGGATCCTGATCGCGCAGCCAGTGCCGCTGTCCAACTGATCGTCGTTGCTCTCTGCATCTCCGCGGTCATTGGGATGTTCGGCGGATTTTTCGCGAAAGACATTCTCCGGCTCATGGGCGGAAACGACCATGTCGTTGAGATAGGCACCCCCTTTACCACTATAATGCTCGGCGGAAATGCGACCGCGATATTGATCTTCGCGATTAATGCGATTTTCCGCGGAGCCGGCGACGCCGCCATCGCGATGCGCACGCTCTGGTTCGCCAACGCGATTAACATTTTGCTTGGTCCCTGTTTGGTCTTCGGCTTAGGACCTTTTCCTAAGCTTGGCGTAACCGGAGCGGCGGTAGCTACTACCATTGGCCGAGGTTGCGGTGTTCTCTTCCAGTTATTTCAGTTGGTTGCACGCGATAGTCGCGTGCGTATTCGGCTGCGGCATTTCCATTTTGAGCTCGACGCCCTGGGCCAGATGTTGAGGCTGGCCGGTAACGGCACACTGCAAAACCTAGTCACCACGGCCAGCTGGATCGGTTTCGTCAGAATCATTTCGCAGTCAGGAAGTGCCGCGCTGGCCGGGTACACGATCGCGATGCGAGTTGTGATTTTTGCCCTCTTGCCAGCCTGGGGGTTATCTAATGCCGGCGCCACCTTAGTCGGCCAAAACCTAGGCGCGGCTAAACCGGAGCGAGCGGAATCCGCTGCTTGGATCGCAGTTCGATATAATGTCTTCTTTTTGGGTACGATCGGACTTTTGTTCATCTTGTTTGCTAGGCCGATCGCCAATTTTTTCGGTAGCGATCCACTGACTTTAGCCTACGGCGCGCAAGGGATCTGGATCATCGGGTTAGGTTTTCCATTCTATGCCGTCGGCATGTGCCTCACTTCAGCTTTCAACGGCGCGGGAGACGCCTGGACCCCTACCTGGCTAAACTTCAGTTGTCTCTGGCTGTTTGCCATTCCGCTGGCCTGGCTCTTAGCCGACTATTGGAACATCGGCGCCACCGGCGTTTTCATCGCGATTCCGGCCGCCTTCTCTACGTTAGCAATTGCTAGCGCGCTGGTCTTTCGAAAGGGCGGCTGGAAACTACAGCAGGTTTAAGAAGAAATAGCCGCAAAAGGCGAAGGCGCACAAAAGACAACGACCGCAGATGGACGCAGATTTGATTCTGGGCTCCGGTCACGATGATGCCCGTGAAACCTAGTTTGCCACTACGAATGTGTTTCGCCCAGTTTGTACTGATCGAACCTAAAAAGAATGCGATGTGAGACCTGGATCATTCCAATCTGCGTTCATCTACGGTTAAGTCTTTTCCCGTTTTTTTGTGCCTCTTGTGCCTTTTTGCGGCTACTTTGTCTCCTGTCTCACCTTTGCGCCTTTGCGGCTTTGCGTGAGATTTTTCTGTCTGTAAGCGTGGGTTTAAGATTTTCTATTCGCCTATGATTTGACGGGCGTTTGGTCGACGTAGGCGGCGAACTGGCGTTGAAGCTCCTTGACGGCACTCTTGCGCCAGCCCTCCGCGATCGTCTCCGACATTGGATCTGGGAAGATTTCCTCCTCGTCTTTCTCCACTCCGCAAAAAATTGCTCGCGCGGTGGACTCCGCTGAAGCCTTCGGAATGTCCAGGTTTCGTGTCATGTCGGTATCGATGGGACCGGGCAAGACGATGTGGACGCTCGCTCCCCGTCCGGCCAAAAGAGCGCGCAACGATTGCGAGAGAGAGAATGCGGCCGCCTTTGAAATCGAATAGAGGGGATCGAACGGCACTGCCGCAATCGACGCTAGGGATAGAATGTTGACGATGGCGCTTCGAGAAGCAGTCAAGACCGGCAGGAAGGCCTGGGTCACGTCATACGTGCCAAAGAGATTGACGGCCAGGAGTCGTTCGAGCGCGGCGCGGTCGCTCAGGTCGTTTTGGACAGAAATACCCGCGTTATTTATGAGGATATCGAGAGCGTCCACTTTCCCGGCTGCCGTCCGAATCTGCGCCCCATCGGTGATGTCCAGGATTAGCGGAGTAACCCGGCGGTCAGCATGGGCGAAGGGTTGGCGCGCCCCCGCATAAACCCGTTTAGCGCCTCTGCTCAAAGCCTCCTCGACCAGCGCCTTTCCGATGCCGCGATTGGCTCCAGTCACTAAGATTGTTGAATCTGCTATCTTCATTGTCGTCTCCTAATTTTTGTCGTCCGAACCGTATGTGAGACGCGCCCATAGCGTGAGTAACAAGTATGGCAGGATTCAACGGAGCCCAGAGAATCTCACGCAAAGACGCAAAGGCGCAAAGGTTAAGACCAACCAGTTCCGAGCGTCTTCCATTTTTGAACCATCGATCGGGTGGCCAGCGAAGATATGCCGAACCGCTTAGAATGGCATGCTCAAGAACTATTACCTCGCCGAGTGTGTTCGTACTTTGCGCGAATTTGCCCCTGTCTTAACCTTTGCGCCTTTGCGTCTTTGCGTGAGATTTTTCTGTCTGCCTTGTGCCCTTTGCCTCTTAGGCTGCGGCTTTAAACCAACCCTCGATTTTGTCGAGGTGAGGTTTCAGAAAGCTGTCGCGGTCGATGTTTCCATACCTCAACGCTGCGGCGCCGCCGGCGGTTAAGAATTTCGTGTCCGATACTCCGATGAAGCCAAAGATCGCCCGGAGGTACGGCTCAACAAAGTTGAACGATGCTAACGGAGTGCCGGGGTCGTACGTGCCGCCCGCCGCAATCAGAAACTGCGCTTGCTTATTCTTCAACAGCCCCACCGGCGCGCCGTTCACAATGGCAAAGGTCTTTCCGACGCGAATGATCTGATCCAACCACAGCTTTAATACTGCCGGAATCCCGAAGTTGTGCATCGGTAGGCCGAAGACGTATTCGTCTGCAACATTGAGCTCTTCGATCAAGCGATCCGATGTACTCACTATCTCTCGTTGAGACGAGTTGCGGACCTCCTCAGGGGTAAATACGGCGGCCACCCATGCCCCATCAATCGCCGAGATATGCCCAGCATTAAGATCTCGTCGGATTACCGTTCCGCTCGGATTCGCCTGGGTCCAGCGTCTAACGAACTCGCCGGAGAGGTTCCGCGAAATCGAAGCATCGCCCAGCGGGCTACAATCAATATGAAGAAGTGTTTTCACTAACGACAAATGATGTCTAAGCATCATCAGTCGTCAACAAGGATTTCACGACACCTGTTGCCTACCTCACAGGTCGCGAGCTGTTAGGACGCGGCGACCTCAAATGTCAGATGGTCCGGTGCAAGGGTCTGCAGAACCGACAGTCGGTTTAGCGACCGATTGCATGCCCCTTGCCAGCAACCAACACTAGTGCTTCGTAAAACTCGAGCTCACGAATTGAACTAGACGTGTCCACTGACAGACCTATGTCAGTAGAGAGCTAGATAGATGGTTGCCGATGAAGTCCGAAGACGTAACCTCTTGGTCATGGCAATCGTATTTCAGTTAGATAAGACCGGTAATCCTAGCCCGGAAATAACTTGCGACGGTTGCGGAGGGGTGATCCACGACCACACGCAAGGAGTCGCAATTCTGGATGTTCCCAGGGCCGAACCGGAAAAAGTTCTACAACCGATCTTTCTTTGCAAGGGTTGCGAAGAACACACTGACAAAACAGCCGGACCACGCCGCAAAGCGCCCATTGACCAGTTCCTAGTACAGATGCTTAACAGCGTTCAGCTCTTGCCGAACGATCTGGAAGCGGTTGGACGAAGAATGATGCAGGATGCGAAATACTGATAGAGTTGGTTCAGCCGCCAAACCGCAGACAGCGAACGGCCGAGCCTCGCGCAGCGGCCGCTAAGGCCGCCACGGAGCAAAGTGTTCATATTGCGCAAGAAAGATTCGCGGCGATAGCTAGGCAGCAAATTAAGAATTCTGTCTTTGTGCCCTTTGTGACCTTCTGCAAAAACGCAAATCGGGCATCACTCCGTTAAGACATGACCGTGGCGCCCTTGGCCGGAGTAAACGCATTCCCGAAGTGCCTGCACGAGTCATGCCGTTCTGACAATACCGCTGGGTAGCGCGCCGGGTTCACTGACTTTTCTGAGCGCGCTTTCCCTCCCCTCGGCGCAGTAAGAAGTATCCAGAAAGATCCGGATCGAGCACATACTAAGTACTGATCACTGATTACTCCTATTTCGCCGTCCGGCGCGTGCATCGACCGCTGACCTCCTGGCTCCTGACTACTTTCCGTATCGTAGAAAATAGAATCGGGCACCAGTTTACGGCAATTCAGACAATCGGACGCCCTCCTGTCAAACAGATGTGAGTATAGTGGTCTTATGAATACCGCCCACGGGGACGACGTCGCCAAGATCATTCACGCCATGGACGAGGAATTCATGCGCAATCTCGCGGCGAAGGATATCAAGCAACTGACGGCGAATTTCTACGCCGAAGATGCCCAATTCCTACCAGCCAATCACCCTGCGATTGTCGGGCGACTTGCGATCCAACAGGCTTTGGAAGCGCTACTCGCGACCGGACTTCAGAAACTCATTTTGCGAACCGACAAGATCGAAGTGGCCGGAGATTTCGCTTACGGAATCGGGAGACATCAGCTGACCATCAAAACCGCTGCCGGGCCTGAGGTCCACGATAAAGGCAAGTACCTGGTGATCTATCGGCGCCAGCAAGATGGCCAATGGCAGGCGGTGGCCGATATGTTTAACAGTGACTTGCCGGCGCCACAACAATAGCCACGAGGCTGAAGAACCACTTTCACAGCGAGGCCGCAAAGGCCACAAAGACAGAAATTCTTACAGAAGCTAACGAAGCAAACGAAGGGTTATCGAAGCGCTAAGCAGAACCGAGGCCGACAACCCCCTTCGTTGCCTTCTGTAAAATGTTCTCTTGTCTCCGTGGCCTTGCTGTGAAAATTCAGTCTCGGCGACCTTTCTCCGAAATTTATTTTCCCCAGGAGCCATGCCACGCATGAAACAGTCCGGCAAGGAAAACGCCGGCAAAGCCCGAGAACAGCGCAAACCTTGGATGCAAATCCACATGTGCGGCGAACAAGAAAAGAGCGGCAATCAAGAAGCCGAGGCAGCCGGCAACGAAATTGATCACCGGTGACGTGCCGAATACGGTCGGATAAGGCTCCTTAGTGATTCCTTTCGCGAAATGCGGAAACGCGTTACCGCCGAATAATCCGGCTAGAAAACTAAGAATGATTAATTGCCACATACTCGATCCTTGGTCTCCTTAACGCGATCGCTGAATTTTCACAACTAAGGCCACAAAGATCAGACCGTTTGAACAGGAGCAAGGGAAGCTATGGAGCAAAGAAATTCCGTCCCTCTCCGTGTTCTCGGTGCCCGGCTGCCGACGTAGCTAGCTTGTCCGACATAGCTAAAGGGGGAGACGGGCGAAGTCGGAAGGAGGAGATGGACGTAGTCTGCTCTGTGGTGCAATTCCTTTGACGGCGTTTCCGACCGCTCCTATTATCCAAATCTGCCGCATCCGTAGCTCAACTGGATAGAGCGTTGGCCTCCGGAGCCAAAGGTTGTGGGTTCGAGCCCCGCCGGATGCAGTAAGTTCTTGATAATCAGCTACTTACAAAAGCATGTAGGAAAGCAGCAGATAAGGTCGGACAGACCGCATTGCATATCGCGCTACTGTTTTTCCTACATAACCGACGCATCAGCACTACTTCGGCTTCCTTCTAAGAATCGTAACCGATCACCTCGTGAATCACGGCGCGGTCGCAGGGACTTAGCCGGAATTACTCGCGCCCCTGCGAATCCTTGTTTATGACACCGATAACGGATGATGCCGGGAACCAAGCAACTGTTTCCTCGCCCGAATGGAACGTATAATTCCCCTGTGCTGAGTGGAACTTGTCCGCTCTGATCTTATAGACCTCGTGTTCGTGATCTTTTCCGCTGGTGATGACTAGATAAGTAGGCATAGGCCGACATCCTACCAGATTCTGGCTTGCATTGCTTAGGAAGCGGTGAAAAAGGGCAATCCGAGATTTTTAGCTATTGGCTTTCAGCAAGAGCACCCGCAGGCGATGGCGGCTAACGCAATTATCAGAACGTTCGCGCAATTTCTGTACTCGAGACTTCCGTCAATGATGCCGGTCCTATATGGGCTGGCCATCCCGATAGTCCGCGATAGTCTCCAGGTAATACCCGAGGCCAGACTTGCCTTGTTCTCGAGCCTGCGAGGCTAAGTCCCGGAGAACTGATGGAGAAGTTCTGTGTGACGTAATCGCATAGGCCTCTTCGAGGAGATCTTGCTGGTAGCGGATTTCTTCGAAGTGTTCTCCGAACACTCTACGCAAAGCCAGATCGGCTAATGCGCCTTCCTCTAAATCTTGCCCGCCGGTTTTTTCTGATCTGGCTGCTGCCAACTGTTCCAGGAACTAAGTGGCTATTTTATCCAAATGGTCGGGTTTCATTACGGACCACGCTATCCAGGGTGATTGATCTGGCAACTCGTACAGATAGTGCGGCTTGCCGACCAGGCTTCAAAATGGTCGGCAAGCCTTTTGCCCTATTTTCCCTATGGCATCGAAAGAAAAGAAGCAGAAGCCAATGTGCGAAAAGCAATCGAGCAAACGAGACGCCGAATCACGACTCGGGCAACCGCGTTAGTGTAACAAAATCGTAACGACCCATAGCTTCCTTCAAGAACTTGCGTCATTGCCGAACGAGGAAGAAAGGCGCACAGTCATCCGCCATGACGAACCTAGAGCGAACTATCCTTGAAACGCTCGCGAAGGCTAAGGAGCGTCACAATGCCCCTAGTTTCAGTCTCAACAACGTCTGGAAAGCGTGCGGCTCACCACAGATTGC
>Ga0213876_10002723_pt1 | contig 10296 bp, 9 predicted proteins | sample BarmaccomBMRX_R9_FD_160113 | JGI IMG/M metagenome (GOLD analysis project Ga0213876, IMG submission 160113) | Root-associated microbial communities from Barbacenia macrantha in rupestrian grasslands, the National Park of Serra do Cipo, Brazil - RX_R9 | ecosystem: Host-associated > Plants > Roots...
TGAAGGAAGAAGAGAAATTCCCGAATGTGTCGGTGAAGCTGGAAGAGATCGGCAGAGAGATTACCGAGAACATCAGTAACCACAAGGCGCTGGTCTTTTCACAATTTCTCGGAATGCTGGCGCTGATCAAGGATAAGATGAAGGAGCTTGGCGTTGACTACGAATATTTCGATGGCAGCAGCACGGTAGCAGAACGTGAGCGGGCGATACATCGCTTTCAGAACGACGAGAACTGCCGCGTATTCCTGATCTCGCTGAAAGCAGGCGGTGTGGGCCTTAACCTGACCGCTGCCGATTATGTTTATATTGTAGATCCCTGGTGGAACCCAGCGGTAGAGCAACAGGCGATCGATCGTACGCATCGTATCGGCCAGACCAAAAATATTTTTGCTTATCGAATGATCTGCACCGATACTGTTGAAGACAAGATCCTCAAACTGCAGGAGCGCAAACGCAACCTGGCCAAAGACCTGATCACCGATGATGAAGGTTTTGTGAAGAGCCTGACCCGCGAAGACGTGGAATACCTCTTCTCATAAAAGATCTGCAAATCTGCGGCCTGTTCCGCCGCAGATTTGCAGATTAAGCAACCCTTGTTTTTATAAAGCAAAGCTCAGCTGCAGCACACCACGCGATTTGAGTTTTGTTTGCCCTCCGGCATACTGCTGCCTTACGGGCAACTGCATGTTGAAGCCGATATTGATCCGGTTCAGGTTCAGCTCAAGCCCTTCCGTCAATAAAAGAGAATATCCGCCTGTGCCATCCACAACAGCCTGCTCATATTTGTTGGACGCAGCATGTTCGTACAGCAAGCCCAGGCTGGGCGATACACTTAAACCCGCAACAGGCAGCCGGTAGTAAACAGCGCTGCTCAAACTAAACCGGTTCCCGAATCGATAGCCGCTGCTGTTAACCGTATTCATTTTATAACTCGCCGTGTTGGTGAGTCCCAGCCGGCCCGTATTCAGGGTATGCATGGCCGTCAGCAGTATATCGGTGCTGCCGGTGCCTGCCTGTGAGTTTGCGTCGCCGATATTAGCGTCAGGATCGCTGAGGGCGAGATGGTATTTCCCGGTCGCAAACTTTAATCCTGCGCCCAGCCACAACTGTTGATCGATCGCGGCCCTGGTGCCGGCAGTGCGGGTATGCAGCAGGCTGTACTGCGCCAGTACACTGATATCACCCAGGCCTGATGATTCAACGATGCCATCGTCAGACACTTTCCGGTTGATACGATACGGTGCAAAAACCAATGCCTGCCAGCGGCTGCCGAGATTGATCCCGCCCCAGAGCTCCGCGGTTTTGTAATAATCGTTACTGAACTGGCTGGGGTCCGATGCCAGCACCGTCTGGTACCGCATGTAATGATACCGCAGCCCGATAAAAGAAGTTTTAAACCTGGGCAGATTGCCCATATAGAAATTACCCACGCCACAGCCGCAGATCTCGCAGGAAAAAGAGGAAACAGTGCTGCCGAATACCAACAGCAATACAAATGCAGTTCTTTTCATAAAAAACTTTAAGCAATTAAGAAATATGCCGCGTAACCGTGAATACAGTCAGCGATCAGGATCGACAGAAAACAGAGAGATCAGGCTATGCCGGGAGGATGAAAAAAGCCGTAGGACCTGTCGACAGGCATGGACGGAGGATATAAAGCGGCAGGTTTTGCAGGAACTGCCTGATACACTTCGAGGCTTCCGAAAAAAGATTTGGAAGAAAGATCGGTCCCTTTACTGGTAAAACGAATTTCGGTATTATCCTGCTTTTCCCGCTGCTTCAATTGCTTCATCAACTGGCATCTGCCATTGCAGTGCAGCTGCGGTTTTGCTTTATTGACACAATTGCGGGCGTAGACGTTCCGGTTCACATAAAAATTGCCTAGAATGGCCGCGCCGGTGAAAGCCTGGGTAACAAATGAGATCATCAACAGTATGGCGCCAAAGCGTTTCAAATGCAGGATTGGAATTTCCGCCAAAGCTACTGAGGAATTAATTCTTTAATGGCCGGAAATAAAAAATCTGCGGATCTGCGGCGAAATATTGCTGCAGATCCGCAGATCAAAAACCTAAGAAGCTTATTTTGTTTTGATATCTGCTGCTGCGAGCATCAGCTCGGGACTTTTCTCGAAAGCGGCCTTACACTCTTTTGAACAGAATCCCAATACATGGCCCTTGTAATGTGCCGTGTCAAGGATTCCGGCGGTTACAGGCATGCCACAACTCGGGTCTTTACGGTTGTCGACGAGCAGGTGATCGAAGCCGGTATCGGTTTTCATGGCAACGGTGTCTTTCGGCTTTTCGGGCTGGGTGCTGGCGGCAGACTGGCATGCAGCAAAAGCGATAAAAGCGGCGGCAATGAACGGTAAGGAACGTGAAGATCTGGTCATAATGCAGGATTTGGTGATGGTGGTGTTACGAAAATATAGGAAAACCAGGCTGCGGGTGAATGGCCCGGCGCCGTTGGTCCTATTTTATATTTTCTTTAGGACGGCCATGCATCGCAATCTTTGCAGCAAGAAGGCTGGGGCTGCCCTGTTCACCGATAAAAATCAGTTGTCGGCAGACCTACCTATAGCCGCTCCGCCTTCACCGATTTTACCCTATCCAAACCCAACTATCATACTACTTTTCCGTTTGTCTTGATAGCCGGGCCGCTCCTGGAGCAGTCCGTCTATCTTCGTCACCAATCATATTTGCGTTATGAGTAAAGTTTTTACCCTGCTGGCATTTATCCTGGTTTGCGCTTCGGCCTCGGCCCAGACCACCGGAACTGTTAAAGGAAAGTTAATAGACTCCGTCAGCAAGCAGTCACTCAAGGATGCCACCATCACCATTCTCGATGCACGTGATTCCACCCTGGAGGTGTTTGGCCTGGCACAGGCCGACGGATCCTTCGTGATCAATAATATTTCCTTCGGGGATATGTTGTTGCAGGTAAAATTCTCCGGCTATGAGCCGATCTCGCGCAAGATCAATTTTTCAAAAGCAAATGCGAATGTTAACCTGGGTACGATCTACCTGAAACAGGCGGCAAACGATCTGGGTAATGTTACTGTTACGCAATCGTCTATCCAGATGAAAAAAGATACGCTGGAGATCAGCGCATCCGCTTTCAAAACAAAGCCTAATGCCGTGGCCGAGGACCTGCTGAAAAAGATCCCGGGCATGGAAGTAGGCAAGGATGGTACGATCAAATCGCAGGGTGAGACCGTACAGCGGGTGCTGGTTGACGGCAAGCGTTTCTTCGGCGATGATCCCCGTATGGCCACCCGTACGCTGCCTCCCGATGTGATCGACAAGATCCAGGTATTCGACGACCTGAGCGACCAGAGTAAATTCAGCGGATTCGATGATGGTAACCGGGTTAAGACTGTAAATATTACCACCAAAAAAGACCGGAAAAAAGGCATGTTCGGCAAAGCCGTGGCGGGTATCGGTACGGATGGCAGGTATGACGAGAGCTTCAATTTTACAAGAATGAATGGCGACAGGCAGATCACGCTTCAAGGTGAAGCCAACGACGTTAACAAGCAGAATTTCAGACAAAATAATATCGGCGGCGGTCGCGCAGGTGGTTTTGGCGGCGGTGGCGGCGGTTTTGGCGGTGGTGGCTTCGGCGGCGGCGGCAGTAGCAGCAGCGGGATCACCAAAGTCCTGGATGGCGGCCTTAACTACCGCGACGTGTGGAGTCCTAAAATAGATGCGTATGGAAGTTACCGGTATGATATGCCAAATACAACTTCTGAAAACAGCAGCCGCACTGAGAATATCCTGACCGGCGATTCGTCTACGTACAATAATTCAGTCTCATCCTCTATTTCGAGGAACGAGAACCACCGGATCAATTTCAATTTTGAGGACAGGATCGATTCAAACAATTCGCTGATCTTCAGGCCGAACTTTGCGATCCAGACCAGCAATCCCACATCAACCTCTTCTACCCAAACTACTGGTGGTAAGAACAATACCCCGATCTATAATTCAACCAGTACGTCGTCTGGCTTTAATAGTGGGTACAATATCAGTGGCACCAACCTGCAGTTGCGTCACCGGTTTGCAAAAAGAGGGCGCACCATTTCTTTAGATCTGGGTTTTGCTGCCAGTGAAACCTACGGCAATGGCAACAACTATTCCGTCAATTCTTATTTCAAACCATTCGTTAAAACGGATACGATCAACCAGCATTATATCGATTCGTCCCGTTCTGTGAACTTCAACCCAACCGTTTCCTATACGGAGCCGATCGGGAAGAACCAGATGATCGAACTGAGGTATTCGTACAACTATAATCATAATAAAACGATCAACAATACATACAGCTTCGACAATGCAGCGCAGAAGTTCAGCAAATTCGACAGTCTTTTCAGTAATTCGTACGACTACACTTCCATATCGAACAATGTGAACCTGAGCTGGCGGATGCAGAAGCCGAAGTATAATGTGAATATCGGCTCAGGCTTCCAGTTCACCGACCTTAACAGTGATAACCTTACGAAGAACGTGATCGTAAAAAGGAACTATGTGAACTTTACGCCGAACCTCAATTTCACTTACAACTTTACGCGTACGAAGAGTCTGCGGCTGTTTTACAACGGAAGGACCGCGCAGCCCAGCACATCGCAGTTGCAGCCTATCAAGACCACTTCGGATTCTATCAACTTCCAGGTGGGTAATCCTGACCTGAAGCCGTCGTTCAACAATAGCATCAGGATCCTGTTCAACTCATTCGATCCGTTTACCCAGCGACTGATATTCGCTACGGTGAATGCAACCATTACAGGCAGCGATATCGTGAGCTCGATCACCCAGAATCCCAATGGCGGCAAAACAACAACCTATGTGAACCTGCCCGGCACTTATAATCTGGCTGGTTACTTCATGTACGGTTTCCCTATCAAAAACCCGAAATCGAACCTGAACCTCCAGACGAATATCGATTACCGGCGCAGTCAGTCCATGCTGAATAAGGTATTGAATGCAACCAGCAGTGTGACTTACCGTGAGACCCTGAAATGGACCACGAACCTGAAGAACAATTTCGACATGAACCTGAGCACCTCTTATGAGATCAATCCGATCAGGAACTCATTGTCTGCGAACCAGAATACCAATTACACCACAGCAAGCATGGCGGCCGATTTCACCCTGTACTCGAACAACGGCTGGCTGCTGACAAGCGATTTCGATTATACCCATTACGGCAACCGCCCGGCAGGCTATAACACAACGGTATTCCTGATCACACCGGCCATTGCCAAGCAGTTCCTCAAGAACAAGGCAGGCGAGCTTAGACTGAGCTGTTTTGACGTACTGAAGCAGAATAAAGCTGTTTCGTCTTCTGCAACAGCTAACCAGATCACCAACAGCATTTCGAATAATCTTACCCGCTATTTCATGCTCACCTTTACGTATAACCTGCGCAGCTTTGGTCAGCAGGGACAGAACCGCCGGGAAGGGATGATGCCGGGGATGATGCGCGGCATGTTCAATGGTCGCGAAGGCGGCGGTGGCGGGTTTAATAATGGCGGCGGAGGTGGTCGTAGGGGAAATGATTAAGCGCCGTTTCAGAAGGTAAAGGGTAAAAAAAGTTAAAAGGGTTAAAAGAGTTAAAAGGGTTAAAGAGGTAATGGGTAGCCTGCTCCCAACCTCTTTAACCCTTTTAACTTTTTTAACCCCAAACGAACACCCGTTAACAAACTTTCCCAAAAAAATCGGGTCAGATATAACAAAGAGTCCTAATTTTACAGCCTCATTTACTGAATGAGCTCGTATTCCAAGTGAAACAGAACCTGACACATACCAGCGCACAGTGTAGCAGTCTCCGGTTGCCGGTGACCACTACTGCTTTGCCGCGACCTCGACGTGGTTTCTGATAGGACGAGCAACTGGCACTTGCCCCTATCAGTGAACTTTCTCCCGGATTGGCTCGATACAACACGATTCGTGTTCCTTTTTCACTCTATTAATTAACACAAGTTGGAAGATCAGATAATTGTTCGTGTAGCGAATAGTGGCGACACACATTACGCTCAGACCATTACCGATGAAATGGAGTCTTCGGCAAAGGCCCGTGGAACCGGTATTGCCAAGAGAAGCCCAGAATATGTGGCGAAGAAGATGGAAGAAGGCAAGGCCGTGATCGCCCATATGCCCGATGGCACCTGGGTTGGCTTCTGCTATATCGAAGTATGGGGGCATGAGGAGTTTGTGGCCAACAGCGGCCTGATCGTATCGCCGGCTTTCCGGAAAAGCGGGATCGCCAAAAAGATCAAGCAGACCATTTTCAATCTCTCCAGGCAGAAATACCCCACCGCTAAAATATTCGGTCTTACCACTGGCCTCGCCGTAATGAAGATCAACAGCGATCTCGGGTACGAACCGGTCACTTATAGTGAGCTGACGGATGACGAAGAATTCTGGGCAGGCTGCAAAAGCTGTGTCAACTACGATATCCTGATGAGCAAAGACCGCAAGAACTGCATGTGCACCGCTATGCTCTACGATCCTGCCGATCATTACGAGCCGCATGAAACTTCTGAAGAATTCAAACAGAATTCAAAACTTTATGAACGTTTCATGAAGCTGAAGCAAAGTAAGCTGCTGCAATGGGCCTTCAAAAAGGAAGAAGGCAGTGGTGGCGGAGGCTCCAAACCTAAATCCCTGTTCCAATATTTTTTCAATCTGTAATTCCAATAGAAACAGCAATTCAACCAAATGAAGACAGATCTACACAAAGAAAATAATTCTAACGCCTCCTTTAGGGGGCAGGGGGGCGGGGGTATTGTCGTCCTTGGCTTCAGCGGCGGTCTCGATACTTCCTTCTGTGTAAAATACCTAACAGAAGACCAGGGCTACGAAGTGCATAGCGTTATCGTGAATACGGGAGGCTTTACTGAAGAAGAATTAAAGCAGGTAGAACAGCATGCCTATGCGCTGGGCGTAAAATCTCATACAACGGTGAATGCAGTCCGTTCATACTACGACAGCATCATCAAATACCTGGTGTATGGGAATGTACTTAAGAATAATACCTATCCGTTAAGCGTGAGCGCCGAAAGGCTGAGCCAGGCGCTGCATATTGCAGAACACGCGAAGAAACTGAATGCCGTGGCAGTAGCCCATGGCAGTACAGGCGCGGGAAATGACCAGGTACGTTTTGATATGATCTTTCATATCATGATCCCCGGCATAGAGATCATTACTCCTATCCGCGATCTGAAATTGAGCCGCGAGGCGGAGATCGAATACCTGAAAAAGAAAGGTGTGAATATGAATTTCGAGAAAGCCGCCTATTCGATCAATAAAGGCCTGTGGGGCACCAGCGTCGGCGGCCGTGAAACGCTTAACTCGAAAGGCATGCTGCCCGAATCGGCCTGGCCCACACAGGTAACAAAAAATGGCGATGAGGAAATAAAGCTGGGCTTCGTTAAGGGGGAATTACTCAGCGTCAATAACACAACATTCGATCATCCCACACAGGCGATACAGTTCCTGCAGGGTATTGCCGGACCTTACGGGATCGGCCGCGATATTCATGTAGGCGATACGATCATCGGGATCAAAGGCCGTGTAGGGTTTGAAGCGGCAGCGCCGATGGTGATCCTGAAAGCGCATCATGCATTGGAAAAACACGTGCTCACCAAATGGCAGCTGGGCTGGAAAGACCAGCTGGCACAGTTCTACGGCAACTGGCTGCATGAAGGACAGATACTCGATCCGGTGATGCGCGATATAGAAGCTTATCTTGAAAGTTCACAGGCCAATGTTACCGGAACTGTTTTTGTGCAGCTCTTCCCATACAGGTTCCAGGTTACAGGTATTGAGTCGGACTTCGACCTGATGAGCAGTAAGTTTGGTAAGTACGGAGAGATGAACAGCGGTTGGACCGGTGACGATGTAAGAGGCTTCTCCAAAATATTCGGTAACCAGACCGCCATTTACCATAGCGTAAAATCGGATCAGAAATGAAGATCGTATCCAGATACCAGTCGCTGAAGCATTATCAATGGGGCGATGGCTGCGATGGCTGGAATATGGTAGATGAACAAACATTGTCTGTGAAACTTGAAAAAATGCCGTCGGGTACGGCGGAAGCCCTGCATTATCATGAGCATGCCAGACAGTTCTTCTTCATCCTGAAAGGAGAGGCGCAATTCGAAATAGAGGGCGAGCTTATCACGGTACCCGAGCAGCATGGCATCCAGATAGAACCCGGCCAGAAGCACCGGATCGTAAACAATACCAGCGAAGCCCTAGAATTCATTCTCTCTTCACAGCCCTCGACTGTGAACGACCGGGTGAATGTATGAGCCAATTATAAAAGTGACGTCAGAAACCATTGCATTATGGCCACAACTCAACATAGTACTTCTCCTAACTCCCCCTTCAGGGGGCCGGGGGGTATCAAAGCAGGCATCGTCGGCGGTGCAGGCTATACCGGTGGCGAAATGATCAGGCTGCTGCTGAACCATCCTTATGTGGAGATCGCTTTCGTCCACAGCACCAGCAATGCCGGCAATCCTGTTGCCAGGATACACGCCGATCTTACCGGAGACACCGATCTGCTGTTCAGCGATCAGCTCAGCGATGATATCGATGTGCTTTTCCTGTGCGTGGGTCATGGTGATGCCAGGAAATTTTTATCCCAGCATAAGATCGATGACTCGGTGAAGATCATAGACCTCTCGCAGGATTTCAGGCTGAAAGCATCTTCGAAAGAGGGGGCGCGCAGTTTCGTGTATGGTTTGCCGGAACTGAATCGTGAAGAAATAAGGACCGCGAAGAATATCGCTAATCCCGGTTGTTTTGCAACGGCCATCCAGCTGGGCTTATTGCCATTGGCAAAAGCGGGTGGGCTGCATGATGTGTATACCACCGGCATTACCGGCTCCACCGGCGCCGGCCAGGGATTGAATGCCACTTCGCATTTCAGCTGGAGGGCGAATAATGTACAGGCTTACAAGACCCTGCAGCACCAGCACATCAACGAGATCCACCAGAGTCTGGAGCAGTTGCAGGGAAACCAAACCCCGCAAGTGCATTTTGTGCCCTGGCGGGGAGATTTTACCCGGGGCATCTATATCACTTCCACCATCGACAGTACGCTGTCGCTGGAAGAACTGAATCAGCTGTACAGGAATTATTACGAGTCGCATCCGTTCACCCATGTGAGTAACACCATGATCGACCTGAAGCAGGTGGTGAATACCAATAAATGCCTGATCCATCTGGAAAAGCACGGTAACAAGCTGGCAGTTCACTCAGCGATAGATAATCTGCTAAAAGGCGCCAGCGGCCAGGCGGTTCAGAATATGAATCTATTATTCGGATTGGATGAGGCCGCGGGATTGCGGTTGAAAGCGAACTGGTTTTAAAGGAGTAGTAAGTTATAAGTGGTAAGTTATACGTAACCTGGTATGCAGAATTACAAAGATCTGAAGGTTTGGGAAAAAGCGCATGCGTTCGTCCTGTCTGTGTACGAGATCATTAGGTCATTTCCTAAAGAGGAAAGATACGGCCTTGCCGATCAATTGCGGCGTGCATCTGTTTCAATACCTGCGAATATCGCTGAAGGATGCGGAAAGAAAGGTCAGCTGGAACTTGGGCATTTCCTGAACATCGCGCTAGGTTCGGCCAACGAATCAGAATATTATCTGATCCTTGCAAAGGATCTCGACTATATAACAGAAGCAACCTTTAATAAAAATTTTGAACAGATTAACGAAGTGAAGGCTATGCTGATCGCACTATCTACAAAAGTTAGAGCATCGAATACTTAAAACCTATTACTTATTACTTATAACATTCTTCCATGAAGCTCTTCGACGTCTATCCCCTCAACAACATCGCCATCACAAAGGCCAGCGGGTCTTATGTATGGGATGAGAACGGTACCAGGTACCTGGATATGTATGGCGGTCACGCAGTGATCAGTATCGGCCATACACATCCGCGATGGGTAGCGCGCATTGAAGAGCAGCTGGAGAAGATCGCATTTTATTCCAATTCGGTGATCATCCCGATCCAGAAAGAGCTGGCGGAAAAACTGGGTAAGCTGAGCGGCAAAGAGAACTACCAGTTATTCCTATGCAACAGCGGCGCCGAAGCGAATGAGAATGCTTTGAAGCTGGCGTCGTTTTACAATGGACGCAAAAAGATCATCGCTTTCAATAAATCATTCCATGGCCGTACTTCCCTGGCGGTGGCAGTAACGGATAATCCGTCTATTGTGGCGCCGGTGAATGAGACCGATAATGTGGTCTTCCTGCCATTGAACGATGCCGAAGCATTGGTT
>Ga0213876_10002724_pt1 | contig 10295 bp, 10 predicted proteins | sample BarmaccomBMRX_R9_FD_160113 | JGI IMG/M metagenome (GOLD analysis project Ga0213876, IMG submission 160113) | Root-associated microbial communities from Barbacenia macrantha in rupestrian grasslands, the National Park of Serra do Cipo, Brazil - RX_R9 | ecosystem: Host-associated > Plants > Roots...
GGCGGTGCTGATGCGCTATCGGGACGGACGCGCTTCGCTGTGCCTGTCCTCGCAGTCGGGGTGCCCGCTGACCTGCACATTCTGCGCCACCGGTCAGATGCGCTTCGGGCGCAACCTGACCGCCTCCGAGATCATCGACCAGGTGCTGCACTTCAAGCGCCTGGCCGGTGGTCCAGACCACGCCGTGTTCATGGGGATGGGCGAGCCGTTGCTGAACCTGGATGCCGTGCTCGAGGCCTCCCAGCACCTGCCGGAGCTCGGGATCGCGCATCGCCGGGTCGCGATCTCGACCGTGGGCTGGGTCCCGGGAATCAAGCGCCTGGCGGCGGAGCCCATGCCGTTGCGACTTGCGCTCTCTCTGCACGCGGCCGAGGATCCGCTGCGATCCGAGCTGATGCCGGTCAACGAGCGCTATCCGGTCGCCGAGGTGCTGGCCGCTTGCCGCGACTACTGGAGCCGGAAGCGCCGCCGGGTGTTCGTCGAGTACGTGATGCTCGCGGACGTCAACGACTCCTACCCCCAGGCGGTCGCGCTCGCGAGCGTACTCGACCCGCGCATCTTCAAGGTCAACCTGATCCCCTACAACCCGACAGCTTCGCCCTACCGCGGCTCCAGCCGCAAGGCGATCGACGCCTTTCGAGGAGAGCTTCAGCGCCGCGGGCTCATGGTCACTGTGCGGGTGGAGCGCGGCCGCGAGATCGATGCCGCCTGCGGACAGCTGGCGGCGGCCGCGCCTCAGAAGACGTATGGGGCGGTGTCCGGGTTGGCGCGGAGCGCCTCCCACTCCGGGTCATCGAGCGGCTGAGGCCGGTCGCGGTCGCGGTCGACCGTACAAAGGAAGCCGAACGGTTCTTCGCCCGCGTTCATCCAGCGGTGGGGCGCCAGCGAGCTGACGTAGACGGCATCGAAGGGCCGGCAGGACACCACCTTGTCGTCCACCAGCGCCCTGCCAGAACCGCGCAGGACTACCACGAAGTGCGCGTGGCGGTGCTTCTCGAGGCTGGAATACCCGCCCGGCTCGAACTCGAAGTAACGCAGCTCCCAGCTCGCCGGCAGCTCCTCTGGACTGGCGAGGGTCTGACGCGTGACCCCGGCAAAGCCCATCCCTCTCGCGCTGCTTCGCTCGGGTTGCTTGTAGGCCGTGGGCGCCACGTCGGCCCACCTGAATCGGCGCGGGTCGAAGACGACGCGCGGCTCGGTCCTCCGATCCCTGATCCGCCGCGTCCGGATTCGGGCCCGTTCTCCGGGCTCAGGCGCTGGCACGAGCCTCGCCCGCTCTGAGGAGCCGGTCGCGCAGCTCGGCCTCGACCCCGGGGGACGGATCGAAGGCCGAGGAGTCCGGCAAGTCGTGGAGCGAAGGCAGGCCGAAGAGGCGCAGGAACAGCTCCGTCGTCCGATACAGGACCGCGCCAAACTGGGAGCGGCCACTCTCCTCGATCACCCCGCGCTCGAGTAGGGTGGCGACCGCCGAGTCGGGGTTGACGCCGCGGATGCGCGCGATCTCGGGTCGCGTCACCGGCTGCAGGTAGGCCACGATCGCGAGCGTCTCCGCCTGGGCGGCGGTCAGCGGCGGCGTTCGCGGCCTCGCCAGCAGCCGCCGCGCGGCTGGCTCGGCGTCCGGATGGGTCGCGAGCGTATAACCGCCGGCGAGCTCGCGCACGACGAGGCCCCGGCGGTCGAACTCGAGCTGCTCCCGCAGCCGCTCGGTTGCCGCGACGACCTCGTGCAGCTTGGCGCCGGTCGCCTCGGCGAGCACCTCGGCGCCGATCGGATCGGGCGAGAGGAAGAGCAGCGCCTCGACCACCCGTTCGAGGTCGGCGGTCATGCCGGAACCTCTGCCCGTTGAACGTGCCCATTCCCGCGCGCGCCGGTTGCGCGGGCCGCGCGCCTGATCGTGATCTCGCCGAACGGCTCCTCCTGCACCCACGTGAGCTCTTCCTGCCTGTAGAGCTCGAGCAGCGCGTACACCGTCACTGCGACCGTCACCCGGTCGGCCCGCTCGACGGCTTCGTCGAAGCTGAAGGCGCCGCGGCGCAGGAGCGCCCGCAGACGCGCCAGCCGCTCCGCCACCGTCACGCGCGGCGCGACAATGTGACGGGTGTCGACCGGGTCCGGGACTCTCAACAGGTCAGACATCGCGCCCGAGAGCGCCGCCGGGTCGTAGGCCGGACGCGCCTCCTGGAGCGCCGCGCGCCTGAATGCGGCGGGCAGCGGCGCCGAGCGAAACCTGTACACCTCCTCGCCCTCGAGCCGCCGGCGGAGCACGTCGGCCGCCGCCCGGTAACGGTGCGCGTCCAGCAGGCGGGCGAGCAGCTCTTCAGCGGCTTCGCCGGGATCCAGCTCGAGCTCTTCGAGCTCCTCTCCGGGCAGCATCAGCCGCGACTTCAGCTCGAGGAGCGCGGCGATCAGGACCAGGAACTCGGTCGTCGCCTCGAGGTCCAGCTCCGAGCGCTGCTGGAGATGGTCGATGTAAGCGATCACGACCTCGGCGAGATCGATCTCCAGCAGGTCGACCTCCTCGCGCAATATCAGCGTGAGCAGGAGATCGAACGGGCCCGCGAATACGTCGAGGTCGAGCTCGAGTTCTGCCGGACGCACGGGGCAGAAGTTAGCGGTGGGCTCGGACCGGCCCCACGCCCATCGCTTCGCGCACGTCGGCGACCGTCGCGGACGCGATCGCGTGCGCCTTGTCGCCGCCTTCGACGAGGATCCGCTCCAGCTGCGTCTCGTCGGCGCGCAACTCCTGATAGCGCTCGCGGACCGGCGCCAGGTACGCGACGACGGCGTCGGCCACCGCCTGCTTGAACGCGCCGTAGCCCGCGGAGTCGAACTCGCGCTCGATCTCCTCCGGCGAGCTTCCACGCACAGAGGCGAGGATCTCGATCAGGTTCGATACCCCCGGCTTGTCTGGGGCGCGCATGACCTCTGCACCCGAGTCGGTCACCGCGGAGCGGATCTTTCTGCTGACCACGCCCGGATCGTCAAGCACGTACACGATGCCCTGGGAACTGCCCCCGGTAGTCGACATCTTGCGGTCCGGAAACTGGAGGTCCATGATCCGGCCGCCCACCTCTGGGTAGCGACCCTCCGGGACAACCAGGATCTCGCCGAAGCGGGAGTTGAAGCGCTGCGCGATGTCGCGCATCAGCTCGACGTGCTGGCGCTGGTCCTCGCCGACCGGGACCTCGTTGGCATGGTAGGCGAGCACGTCGGCCGCCTGCAGCACCGGGTACAGGAAGAGGCTCGCCGAGACCAGGTCCCTCTGCGACCCCGCCTTTTCCTTGAACTGGTGCATGCGGTTCAGATCCCCGAACGCTGTCACGCTGCACAGCAGCCAGCACAGCTCGGGCTCCTCCCGCACGTCGCCCTGGCGGAAGAAGACGCATCGATCGGGGTCAAGCCCGGCCGCCAGCAGGGTCGCAGCGGTGTCGTAGACGGCCTCACGCAGCCCCGCGGGGTCGTACGGCACGCTCGTCGCGTGCAGGTCGACGATGCAGTAGATCCCTTCGCCGCGGTCCTGGCCCGCGACGTACTGGGTGATCGCGCCGATGTAGTTGCCCAGGTGCTTACGCCCTGTCGGCTGGATGCCGGAGAAGATGCGAGTCATCGGAAAGCCTCCGCGCTTGGAGGAGTTGGACCCCGGAGGCTACTTGTCGGACGGGCCGGCTGACGGCCCACGGGCGGCCGGGGAGAGCCTGCGGCTCCGGGATCCCAGCCCAACGGGAAGCTCCCTGCGGCCGCGCCGGTCCCAGCCAGCGAGCAGCCAGGCAGCGATGATGCCCCCAAGCGCGCCCGTCAGATGCCCCTGCCAGGAGACGTTGCCGTGCGGCACGAGGCTCGCGATCAGCGCCCACCCCCACAGGAGGCCCACGATCCCCCCGACCAGAAGCTCGACCACGCTGCGGTCGAACAGGCCCCTGGCCAGCAGGTAGGCGGCGTACCCGAAGACCATTCCGCTCGCGCCCACCGTGTCGGTGCCCCCGGGGGAGATCAGCCACGTTCCCAGGCCGCCGATGATGATCACGATCGCCGTGACCAGCGCCAGCCGCGCCGCTCCCTGCAGCGCGATGATCGCTCCCATGAACACGAACGGGATCGTGTTCGCGATCAGATGGCCGAAGCCCGCGTGCAGGAATGGAGAGGTGAAGATCGCCCACAGGTGCTCGATGTTGCGGGGGTAGATGCCCCCGGTGGTGTCGAGCTTGTTCGAATGGAGCGCGTTGATCACCTCCACGATCCACATCGCGGTGACGATCACGGCCAGCAGCTTGAGGCCCTCGACCGAACGCTGCCGCCGGCGCTCCAGCGCGCCGATCGGGCCCTTATGAGGTGGGCTCGTTGCAGCGCTCGAGGCGACTTTGTGTTTGGTGGGAGTGGAGACCCCGGTGCGATCGACGCTCATGGTCAAAAGGATGGCAGCCCGACGAGGTGTGCCCCGCTTTGTCCGCGTGAGGGTCCGCTTAACCCGACCGCCACCGCGCGACATACCGGGGCAGCGCCACGCGGCCGTCGAGCTTTTCATCGGGAACCGGCGCGCCGGGCACAACCGCCAGCGGCACCACGCCTGCCCACACGGACAGCTGAAGGTCCTCGAGGTCATCCACCGGGGGACCAGTGCGGACCTTGGCGGAGGCTTCCTCGAGCTCGATCGCGACAACCGTGGTCGCGCGCAACTCCTTCGCGGTGGGGCCGCGGGCGTCGGCGGCGCGACCGGGGACGATGTGCTCGACGACCATCTCGAGCGCCGTCCGCTTCTCCCTCTCATCGACGACGCGCCGGCCCGAGCCGATGACCACCGCTGAGCGGTAGTTCAGGGAGTGGTGGAAGACAGAGCGGGCGAGGACGATGCCGTCGACGACCGTGGCCGTGACGCACAGCGGTTCGCCCGCTGCGGCCACGCGTAGCATCCGGCTCCCGTTCGACCCGTGGAGATAGAGCGTGTCGCCGCGGCGGGCATGGATCGTCGGCATCGCATACGGCTGGTCTTTGGAGACGAAGGCCACGTGGCAGATCAGCGCGCGGTCGAGGATCTCGTGGATCAGCTCGCGGTCGTAGCTGCCTCGCGCGGGCTTGCGGCGTACCCGCGTGCGGGATGTGGGCTTGAGCGGCGCGGCGGACGGCGCGAGGGGAATTTGTTCCAGTACATTATCCATATGCAACTAGAACTATATCGTGGCGGCTCGGCCCGCGAGCTGATGGAAGGCATCGAGCGCGCGATCTTCGCGGGTCAGCTTGCCCCCGGGGAGCTACTTCCTCCGGTCCGCACGCTCGCCCGCCAACTGGGGCTCAGCCCGGCGACTGTGGCCGCCGCATATCGCGAGCTGGGCCGCCGGGGGATCGTCCACGCCGAAGGGCGGCGCGGCACGCGCGTGCGGCCCCGGCCGCCACTGCTGGCCCCGTCTCCCCCCTCTCCGCCGGCCGGAGTCGTCGATCTGTCGACAGGCTTGCCGGACCCCCGCTTCCTGCCCGACGTGGGCGCGGCCCTCGCGGCCATCGCGCGGAGGGCCAGCGCGCGCTTGGGACGGTGGGGGGGCAACGATCCCGTCCTGCTCGAGCGGGCGCGCGCGGCGTTCACGGCCGACGGGATCGGGGCCGGCGAGGTGGCCGTGGTCGGGGGCGCGCTGGACGGGATCGAGCGTGTGCTCGACAGCCACCTGCTCGCGGGCGACCCGATCGCGGTCGAGGACCCCGGCTTTCCGCCCCTGCTCGACCTCATCGCGGCGCTGGGGCTCGAGCCGCGGCCCGTGGCGGTCGACGATGATGGGCCGCTGCCTGACGCTCTGGCGTCGGCGCTGCGTGGCGGCGCTCGCGCCGTGGTGATCACGCCGCGGGCCCAGAATCCGAGCGGTGCCGCGCTGACGCCTCAACGCGCCGCGGCGCTAAGGCCGCTGCTGGCCGGCCATCCCGACGTGCTGGTCGTCGAAGACGACCACGCCGGGCCGGTGGCCGGAGCGCCCGCGGTCTCGCTGACGGGGTCGGGAGGGCGCAGGTGGGCGATCGCGCGCTCCGTTTCGAAGTGGCTGTCCCCCGACCTGCGGCTCGCCGTGCTCGCGGGCGACGAGCGGACGCTCGCCCGTGTACAGGGCCGCCAGCGCCTCGGCACCGGATGGGTCTCGGGCATCCTCCAGGCGACGGTCGCGGAGCTGTGGAAGCGCGACGGCGCGCGCCGTCTGACGGACCGGGCCGCGGCCTGCTACGCCGAGCGCCGCATGGCCCTGCTGCGGGCGCTCGCCGACCACGGGCTCGAGGGCCACGGCCGCTCGGGCCTCAACGTCTGGGTGCCAGTGGGCGACGAGCATGCCACCACGCGCGCCCTGCTCGACAGCGGCTGGCAGGTCGCCGCCGGCGCCCGGCACAGGCTTCGCGCGGCCCCGGCGATCCGGGTCACGGTCGCCGCCATGAGCCCCGTCGACGCACCCCGGATCGCCGACGTGATCGCCGCGGCGCAGGTGGGAGGGCTCAGGTCGCGCGCGTACTGAAGCCGCTCGCAAGCGCCTGGACGGAAGGCGCGTGCGGCGGCGGCGCGGTCGCCTGGACGGGACGCGCCTGCGGCGGCGGCGCGCGCGCCTGGACGGGACGCGCCTGCGGCGGCGGCGCGGTCGCAGCCGCGCAGGTGCGACACTCGGGCCGCTCCATGGATCCCATCATCGCCACCGATGCTGCCGAGATCGCCGCCCACGCCGAGCGCGAGCTCGAGGCGTTGGTCGCCGTCTCCTCCCCCTCCGGAGACGTCGCCGGCGCGGAGGAGGCGGTCGCCCTGTGCACCGCGCTGTTGCCGGTAAACGCATCCGTGGAGCGTCCTCCGTGCTCCACGCCAGGATGCGCGCCCGATCTGGTGGCGCGGATTCCGGGGCACGGAGCGCGGCGGCTGCTGCTGGTCGGCCATCTGGACACGGTGTTCGGCCACGATGCCCACGAACCGCTGCGCCGCGACGGCGAGCGCCTGTACGGGTCCGGCGGCGCGGACATGAAGGGCGGCGTGGTACTCGCCCTGGGCCTCGCACGGACGCTCGCCTCGCGCCCGGAGGCGTTCGCGGAGGTGGCCGCCCTGCTGGTGAACGATGAGGAGTGGCGCTGCGCTGATTTTGCCCATCTCGAGCGGTTCGCCGGGTACGACGCGTGCCTGTGCTTCGAGGCCGGCGAGCGGACGGCCGACGGCGCCGAAGGGGTGGTGGTGAACCGTAAGGCGGCCGGGACGCTGCGCATCACTGCCGCGGGTCAGGCCGCCCATTCGGGCAGTGCGCCCGACCAGGGGCGCAATGCCTTGCTGGCGCTCGCGCAAGCCGCGCTTGCGGTCTCCGCGTTACACGACCCCACGGGACCCGAGCGCCGCAGCGTCGTCCCCACGGTGATCCGCTCGGGCGAGGCCTTCAACGTCGTCCCGGCCGCCGGAGAGCTGGTATTCGACGTCCGCGCCGACCGCCTCGAGGCCTTCCAACAGGTGGTCGGGGCCGTGCCTCCTAACGCTGACGGGGTGGCGCTGGCGCCCTCCCTTCTGCGGCGATGGCCGCCGATGGACACCCGGTCGGCGACGGAAGCCTTGATCGCGCGGGCGGCGTCTCGCATCGGCCGGCCGGTGACCGGGATCCGTCGCGGCGGAGCCAGCGATGCCAGCCATTTCGCCGCGGAGATCCCGCTCACGATCGATGGTCTAGGCCCGCGCGGCGGCGGCGCTCATACTCAGGGCGAGTTCGTGCTAGCGCCATCTTTGCGCGAACGGGCCGAGGTCGCCCTCGCAATCGCGCTGGAGGCGCTGGGGCAGTGAGCGGCCGGCGGCGCCGGATGGGTGAGCGGCCGGAGGCGCTGGATGGGTGAGCGGCTGGCGGTCGTCGGCCATGTGGAATGGGTTGATTTCATTCCCGTGAAGCATCACCCCAGCCCTGGCGAGGTGATGCACGCGGGGGACAGCTTCACGCGCGCCGCCGGCGGTGGTGGCGTAGCGGCCGTCGTGCTGGCAGAGCTCGGCGCCGAGGTCGACTTCTTCTGCGCCCTGGGCGACGACGTCCATGGTCACGCCGCCGCCGACCAGCTGTCGGGTCGCGGCGTGCGCGTCCAGGTCGCCTGGCGACGGGAGCCAACCAGACGCGCCGTCACGCTGCTCGAGGGTCACGATGACCGCACGATCATCACGATCGGCAAGCGGCTGGACCCCCTTGGCTCGGACGCGCTCCCTTGGGAGCGACTCGAGGCTGCCGACGGGGTCTACTTCACCGCGGGCGATGCCGACGCGCTGTGCCGCGCCCTGGCGGCCAAGGTCGTGGTGGCGTCGCCGCGGGCCAGAACTGCGCTGGAGCAGCCGGGGCCCGAGATCGACGCGCTCATCTTCTCCGCCAACGACAGCGACGAGCAGCGGTGGGTACGGCGTTTCGAGCGCCGCGCCCGGCTGCTTGTAGGTACCGAGGGAGCTCGCGGCGGCCGCTGGTGGCGGCTCGAGGACTCCGATGAGCGCGGCCCCTCTCATGCAGAGAGTCGCTGGGCGGCCGCGGAGCCGCCGGGACCCCCCCAGGACTCCTATGGCTGCGGTGATTCCTTCGCAGCGGGCTTCACGTTCGCGCTCGCGCGCGGCGCGTCGCCGGGGGAGGCAGCGGCGGTGGGCGCCGAGCGCGGAGCGCGCTGCCTGGCGCGCGTCGGCGCACCGTAGCGCGCCTCTGGGCCCACGGGGCGCACCGTAGGGCGGCCTCTGGACCCGCTGCGCAGCGCACCATGGGCGCCCCCTGGGCCCGCTGCGCGTGGCCCCGGAAAGGCCGAGTCCTCCCCCAGGGCTATCGAGGTTCAGGCGCCACTCGCCATCTCGGCTGTCCCCGGCGGCGGACATCTGGCACCGCACCGGCATGCGTCGCCGAGGGTGCGGTTGCTGGTGTTCGCCATGCGGAGGCCGCGCACCGCACCAGGCCGCGCCCACCCGGAGTGCGGCGCGGGATGTCCGCCTTCAGACGCCGCAGCCCGCGACTTCGACTAGGTCCGCGCCCTCGGCGGGGCCCTCAAGCCACGTCCCACGCCCTCAAGCCGCGCCCTCAAGCTACGTCCCACGTCCCCAGGACGCGGGCGGTCTCCTCCCCTGAAAGCCGCGCCCCGAGGCAGCACAGAAGCGCGATCCGCGCCGCCTGGGCGGAGAGGAATGGCGCGCAGACCGCGCCACTTGCTCGCACGTCCGATTCGGAGCCCTCGAAGCCGTACGTGCTGAGGAACATCGCGGGGCGGTCGGGCCGACAGGTCACCACCACCGGCACCCTGGCGACGGCCGCGTGCAGCGCCGCGAGCAACCGGGGCGAGAGGTGCCCCGCGCCGAACGCGACCAGCACGACCCCGTCGGCGCTATCCGCGGCTTGGCGAAGCAGCAGGCCGTGATCGCCGACGCCGGGATACACGATCTCCACACGGTGCTCGAGCGCAGCCACGGCGAGGCGAGGTGGACGCAGCGGGCGAGCGTGAAGCCACACGCGCCCCTCGACCACGCGGCCGAGCGGGCCGGCAGCGGGCGAGCCAAAGGTCGCGGGTCCTGTGCTGTCAACCTTGCGGACCATCATCGCCGCGTGGATCTCGCCGGCGAACACGACCACGGCCCCGAGGTCCAGAGCCGCCTCGGAACCGGCCACGGCGACCGCGTCGAGCAGGTTCGCCGGCCCGTCGGCGCCGGGATTGGTGGCGGGACGGCTGGCGCCGGTCAGGACTATCGGTGCCGCCGCATTGTGCAGTAGGGCGCACAGGACGGCGACCTCTTCGAGCGTGTCGGTCCCCGTCGTGACCACCACCCCGGCGCCCTCGGCCGCGACCGAGGAGGCGTGCCGGGCGAGCTCGAGCGTCTGCGCCAGCTCGAGGTGGGGACCGGGCGAATCGAGCACGGTTTCGGCCGCGAAATCTGGGACCGCCGTCAGCTGCGGGACCGCATCGACCAGCGCCTGGGCGTCGAGCTCGGGCACCGCGCGGGGCCCGCCCATCGCGATCGTGCCTCCCGCGGCGAGCAGGCGCACCGGCCGCGAGAAGGCGGCGAACGAGGGCTCCACGAGCGTCAGTCCGGTGGCGAGCCCGCTCGCTTCACGGCGCCGGTCACGGGCGCTAAAGCGGCTGGCGGACCACTGGCCGCCGGGCCGCGCCGGCCTCATCGAGCCGCCGGACGGGGGTGGTGTACGGAGCCGCGCGCGCGACCTCGGGATCCGCGCGCGCCTCTCGGAGGACGTCGGCGACCGCGTCGGCGAACCGATCCAGGGTCTCCTTGGTCTCAGTCTCGGTGGGCTCGACCAGAAGCGCCTCTTCGACGATGAGCGGGAAGTAGACGGTCGGCGGGTGGACGCCGT
>Ga0213876_10002725_pt1 | contig 10294 bp, 9 predicted proteins | sample BarmaccomBMRX_R9_FD_160113 | JGI IMG/M metagenome (GOLD analysis project Ga0213876, IMG submission 160113) | Root-associated microbial communities from Barbacenia macrantha in rupestrian grasslands, the National Park of Serra do Cipo, Brazil - RX_R9 | ecosystem: Host-associated > Plants > Roots...
CGGAACTGGTCGGCCGGGTCCGACGTGACCCAGTGCACCGGCACCAGCAGCACCGAGTAGCCCCAGCGGTAGTAGGGCGAGGTGTCCATGAGCCAGCGGCCACCCGTACCGCCCAGCCAGCGGGCGTTGCCGAGGTAGCCGGCCTCGTCGGTCACGAAGGGCCCGGCGTGCGATCCGGAGAGGAGCCGGAGCACGACGGCGGACGCCAGGAAGCCCAGTGCACCGACCGCCCGGTCGGTCCACCGGTTCACGGAGCCACCATAGGCATCCGGTACCCTCGACGGTCATGACCCCGCCTGGACCGGGCGGCGGGACCGAGGATCTCGACGTCAGCATCGTCCTGCCCGTCTTCAACGAGCAGGGCCACCTGCAGGCCGAGATCGATCGCATCCGCGCTGCGATGGACGCGTCTCGCTTCTCCTACGAGATCATCGTCATCGACGACGGTTCGACCGACGGCTCCGGCGACGCGCTCCGGGCCATCGAGGGCATCCGGCTCATCCAGTTCGGCATGAACCGGGGGTCGGGCTCGGCTCGCAAGTACGGCACGCAGGCCGCTCGGGGCCGCATCGTCGTGTGGACCGACGTCGACATGACCTATCCGAACGACCTCATCCCCGAGCTGGTCGAGGAGATGGACGGGTTCGACCAGGTCGTCGGCGCCCGCACCTCCGAGCAGGGCACCGTCAAGGTCTTCCGGGTGCCGGCGAAGTGGTTCATCCGCAAGCTCGCGTCCTACCTCGCGCAGACGCCGATCCCGGACCTCAACTCCGGACTGCGGGCGTTCCGCCGCGACGTCGCGCTGCAGTACGTGAACCAGCTCCCGTCGGGCTTCTCGTGCGTCACCACGATCACGATGACCTTCCTCGCCCACGGGTACTCGGTGAAGTACTGGCCGATCGAGTACCACGAGCGGGCCGGGCGCTCGAAGTTCCACTGGTGGAAGGACACGCAGCGCTACCTGCTGCAGGTCGTCCGGATGATCATGTCGTACAACCCGCTGCGGCTGTTCCTGCCGGTCGGCCTGATCCTCACGCTCCTCGGCATCGGCAAGCTCGTCTACGACTGCTCGGTCAACGACTTCCGGGTCGCCATCAACACGCTGGTGATCCTGCTCGCTGCGTTCCAGGTGCTGTCCATCGGTCTGCTCGCCGACCTCGTCGGACGGGCCACCCGTCGTCGCGACGAGGTGCCGCCCGCCGTGCTGGCGACCGGCCGCTCCGCCGGCACCGTCGTCGTCGACGACCGCGAGTCGGCCCAGCGCGCCGCGGTCTGACCGGCGGCGTGGACTCGGTCGTCACCGTCGGCGCCGCCTACTCGGCCAACAAGGGCGCAGCCTCCATGCTGCAGGCCCTGCTCGATCGGTTGCCCGGCCCTCGCGAGGTCGTCGCGGTGTCGACCCACGCGGCCGACGACCGGCGGGTGCTGGCCCGGACCGACATCGGGCTGCGGGTCGTGTCGCAGCGCCCGGTCGAGCTGCTCGGCATCCACTTCCCGCTCGCGCTGGTCGCCGCCGCGCTCCGCACCGCGCACCTGCCGTGGCGCTGGGTGTGCCGGCCCGCCGCGCTGCGGGAGATCGCCCACGCCGACGTCGTCGCCGACATCTCCGGGATCAGCTTCGTCGACGGCCGCCGCAAGGCCGTGCTCCTGTACAACACGCTGCTCGTCGCGGTGCCGGTGCTGCTCGGACGACCGGTCGTGAAGTGCGCGCAGGCGATGGGACCGGTGCGCACACCGCTCAGCCGCCGCCTGGCCGGTGCGGTGCTCCCCCGGCTGCGCACGATCTGCCCGCGAGGCACCGAGACCGAGTCGCACCTGCGTGAGCTCGGGCTCACCAACCTCGTGCCGGCCAACGACCTGGCCTTCGTCATGGAGGTGCCCGACGACGTGCGGGCCCGCATGGCCGAGCGGCTCGCAGCCGAAGCCGGCGACGGGCCCTACCTCGTGGTGTCGCCGAGCCAGGTGGTCGCGACGTCGTGCGACCAGGCGGGCATCCCCTACGAGCGGATCATGGCCGACCTGATGGACGCGATCGCCGACAAGGGCGAGGTCACGCCGGTGCTCATCGCCCACTCCGCGCTGCCGGGCGGCGTCAGCCACATGAATGACCTGCCGCTGTGCCGGGCCATCCACGGGCGGCTGCGCCGGCGTGACGCCGTCGTCTTCTTCGACGACGACCTGCTCCCCACCGAGCTGCGGGCGATCATCGGGGCCGGCGACGCGCTCGTCACCTCCCGCTTCCACGCCATGATCTCCGCGCTCACCGAAGGCACGCCGCCGCTCGTGATCGGCTGGAGCCACAAGTACGCGGAGATCCTCGACCCGTTCGGCCTCGGCGACGTCGCCATGACGTTCGATCAGCTGGGCTCCGACGGCGGTGACATCGTCGATCGCACGCTCGACGTGCTGGCCCGCCGCGACGAGATCGCCGGGCGCATCGCGACACACCTGCCGCAGGCGCAGGCCGAGGCCGAGATCAACCTGCGGGTGCTGCACGAGGCGGTCGCATGAGCGCGCACGCGACAGTCCGGAAGGACCTGTCGGGCGTGCTCGAGGCGAGCATGTGCATCGGCTGCGGGGCGTGCCAGTTCGCCGACCCGACCGTCGAGGTCCGGCTCGACCCGGTCAAGCTCATCTACGAGCCGTCGCACGCGTCGAACGCCACCGCCGCGTCGGTCTGCCCCGCCGTCGCCGTCGACTTCGAGGGCCTGCAGGCGTGGCGCTTCCCCGGCGCCGAGCAGACGACCTTCGGCGTGGTCCACTCGGTGCTCCTCGCGCAGAGCACGAACCGCGACCGCAACCTCAAGGCGAGCTCCGGTGGGCTGGTGAAGGAGCTGCTCCTCCACTACCTCGACCAGCCCGAGGTCGATGGCGTGCTCGCGCTCGGCCACGTCGACGGCATCGAGTTCGAGACCCGGCTCGTCACCGACCCGGCCGGGGTCGACGAGCTGCCCGGGTCGATCTACCACAACCTCGCGCAGCCCAAGGCGATCGAGCTCCTGCACCAGCTCGAGGGGAAGTACGTGCTCGTCGCGATCCCCTGCCAGCTCGAGGGCATCTTCTCCTACATCCGCACGCTCGCCCCGGAGCTCGCCGACAAGATCCACACCACCATCGGTCTCCTGTGCGGCTGGCAGTACAGCCACCACGCGCTGCGGGCGATCGCCGAGTTCAAGAAGGTCGACTACGACGCGATCACCGACATCTCGTTCCGCGGCGAGGGTCCGGTCGGCCGGCTGCGCATGTGGACCGGCGACCAGGTGCACGCGGTAGGGCGGCGGGTCGACTTCGACTACCAGGTCGCGTTCGACCGCTCCTTCAACACCCCCCGCTGCCACACGTGCATCAACCACTCGAACTACCTCGCCGACATCGTCGTGGGCGACGCCTGGCTGCCCTCGACCGTGTCCTCCACCACCGGCGTGTCGCTGCTCGTCTGCCGCACCGCCGAGGCCGACGCCGCCGTGCGCGTCCTGGAGAAGGAGGAGCGGGTGAAGGTGGTCGAGGTGTCCACCGCGGAGATCGAGGAGAGCCAGAAGCGGCGCGTCGTCTTCGGTGACTTCGCCTACGCCTACGCCGACTACCTCGACGAGATCGGCGTGCACCACCCCGACATGGTCGGACCCAACCGCCCGGCCGCGGAGCTCGCGCCTCGCAAGGACGTCGCGAAGTTCTACCGCGAGCTGACCCGGAAGCTCGCGCTGCAGCGGGCCGGCCGGTACAAGTACCTGCGGGTCCGCAAGGCGACCGTCGAGCTGCCACGGCACATGGCGAAGTACCTCGATTGGTTCTTCGTCCGCATCCTGCGCGTCAAGAGCCTGACCGGCCGGCGCAAGGAGGTGCCCCGGGCCCAGCTGCGCGAGTTCTCGTGAAACAACCGTCGCGCAAGCAGCTGCTGGTCCGGCTGTCGACGATCGCCGGCATCGTCGTCGCGCTCGGTGGCTGCGCGTTCGTCGCCCACCGGCTGGCCGTCGGGTGGAGCGACTACCACGACGTCATCGCGCACGCCCGCTGGGGCTGGCTCATCGTCGCCCTGCCCCTCGCCGCGTTCGGCATGACCAGCGTCGGCATGGTGTGGCGGCGGATCATCATGGCGCTCGGCGGCGACGTGACTCGTCGCGAGATCTTCGTCTGGTACCAGATCGGCCAGATGGCCAAGTACCTGCCGGGCGGCGTGTGGCCGATGGTCGGGCGCGGCGAGATGGCGGTGCGGGGTGGCACCCGTCGGTCGCTCGCCTACAACAGCGTGGCCCTGTCGATGGGCGCTGCGTACCTGTGCGCCATGCTCGTCAGCGCCGCGCTGGTGCCGATCATCGTGCTCACCAACGACGACCTCGGTGGCGGGCTGTGGGTGTTCGCGCTCATCCCGGTCGGCCTGGCGGTCCTGCACCCCGCCGTGCTCGGTCGTCTCTTCCGCCTGGCCGAGAAGACGCTCGGCGGCGGCGAGGACCAGCAGGTGCCGGGCTGGACCGAGTCGGTCACCCTCGTGCTGCGTCACGTCACGTCCTGGCTCTGCATCGGCGTGGCGACGTGGTTCGTGGCGCTGACCTTCGACCCCCATGCGCCGATCCTCGAGATCCTCTTCGCCGGCATCCTGTCGTGGGTCATCGGCTTCGTGATCGTGTTCGTGCCCGGCGGCCTCGGCGTGCGGGAAGCGGCCTTCACCGCCGCAGCCGGCCACGCGCTCGACCCCGAGATCGCCGCGACGGTGGCCGTCGTCTCCCGGCTCGTGTTCATGGCCGGTGACGCGCTCGGAGCGGGCGTGGCGGTCGCGGTCCGCCGCCGGTTCAGCGGGCGCACGGTCCCCGAGGTCGCTCCCGACGTCCCGGATGTAATGACTGGCAGCTGATCCGCCAATGGGTGGGTGGCTGCCGGTGTGAGCTTCGGGGTGTCGGTCGTGCGAACGGCCGCGGGTCGGGTGCCAGCCTGCCTACCTCGAGCCACACCGGCGGCCTTCGCTCGAGGACCGGTGACCCCCCACCCTCGCTCGGCGAGGGCTCGCCGTTAGCCTTGCCGGGCATGGCAGCCATCCCTCGCGACGGACGGGTCTTCGTCGCCGGCCACGCCGGCCTGGTCGGATCGGCGGTGGTCGAGCGCCTGCAGGAGGACGGCTTCGGCACGATCCTCACCGCCACCCGGAGCGAGCTGGACCTGCGGGACCAGGCCGCGGTCAACCGTTGGTTCGCGGCCGAGCGGCCCGAGTACGTGTTCCTCGTGGCCGGCACGGTCGGCGGGATCATGGCCAACTCCACCCGGCCGGCCGAGTTCCTCTACGACAACATGCTCATCCACGGCACCGTGGTCGAGGCCAGCAAGCAGGTCGACGTGCGCAAGCTGCTCTACCTGGGCAGCTCGTGCATCTACCCCCGCCACGCCCAGCAGCCGATCACCGAGGACCAGCTCCTCACCGGCCCGCTCGAGCCGACCAACGAGGCCTACGCGCTGGCGAAGATCACCGGCATCAAGCTGTGCGAGGCCTACCGCGCCCAGTACGGCTGCAACTTCATCTCCGCGATGCCCACCAACCTGTACGGACCGGGTGACAACTTCGACCCGGTCGGTGGTCACCTCGTGCCGATGCTCATGCGCCGCTTCCACGAAGCGAAGGAGGCCGGCGAGCCCAAGGTCGAGGTGTGGGGCACCGGCAGCCCCCGCCGCGAGCTGCTGCACGTGTCCGACCTGGCCGACGCCTGCCTGTTCCTGATGGACCACTACGAGGGCCCGGGTTTCGTGAACGTCGGCACCGGCGAGGACATCGCCATCCGCGATCTGGCCGAGATGCTGCGCGACATCGTGCATCCGGGCGCCGAGCTGGTCTTCGACACCACGAAGCCCGACGGCATGCCCCGCAAGGTGCTCGACGTGTCGAAGCTGCACGACATCGGCTGGCGCCACCGCACCGGCCTGCAGGAAGGCCTGCTCGAGACCTACCGATGGTTCGTCGAGCAGGACCCGGCGTCCGTGCGTGGCCTCTCGATCAGCGCGCCGTAGCCCGGGCGGGAACCACGCTGTGCCCGATGCCGTCGAAGCGGGCGATGACACGACGGATCCTGCTGGCGACGCTGCTCCTCGGCCTGCTGCTGGGGGCGTGCGGCCAGTGCAATGACTGTGGCACCGGCGTGGCGCAAGGCCCGGCGCCCGTGAAGGCGCCGAGCGGCGAACCGTCCGTGACCGGCACGATCACGAAGGTCACCGCCGGGGCGGCGTGCGCCGATTCGGGGACGAGCGGCAGCGACGACGGCGTGGTGAGCAGCGACGACGCGAACGCCGCCTGCGCTCCGACGGGCGACGGATCGCTCACGTTCCTCGTCCAGGACGGTAAGGACCCCTCGGGCACAGCACTGGCTGCCAGCGTGCGGGTGCCGGCGACCGCATCGGTGCTCCGGTCGTCGGGCGGCAGCTTCACGAAGGCGTCCCTCGACCAGCTCCGAGACGGTGTGACGGTGCAGATCTGGTTCACCGGCCCGGTGGCCGAGAGCTACCCGGTGCAGGCAACTGCCGGCTCCGTCGTCATCACCAGCTAGCCCCCAGCGGTTCTGAGTGCAGATCGGGCCCGTGGCGGGCGTGATCTGCACTCAGAACGGTGGCTGCTGCGATTCTGGGTCCCCGTCGCCCACGTCGTCCTCGGGCGCCGCAGCGCGGGTGCGGCGGAGGAAGGGTGCGGCGACGGCTGCTCCCCCGCCGTCGGCGATGATGAACAGCACGCGGGTGGCCACCGCCACCGTCGCCCCGAGGCCGTGGTCCAGGCCGCTCGCCGCGATGAACACGGCCTCCCGCACGCCGGCCCCGGCGGGCACGGGCACCGCGACGAACCCCGCTATCCACGAGAGCACCGCGGCGAACGCGATCCGGCTGACCGGTGCGTTCGGGTCGATCGCCCGTGCGACCGCCCACGTCGATGCGGCCACGAACACCCAGGCCGGCACGTAGCGGGCGACGACCGCGACGGTGTCCTTCCACTGCGGCACCGGGATCTCGAGCTCCCGCTTGCTGAGCCGGCGGGCCAGGCCCAGCAACGGCTCGATTACCCGCGGATGAAGGGCGGCCAGGCCCACCGGGAGCAGCAGGAGCAGCAGCATCTCGGCGCCGAGGTGGCCGCCGCCGGCCAGGCTGAACGGCAGGAACACGAGCGCGACGAACGCGGCCGCCAGGTAGAGGCTGGCCAGCGACAGGCCCACGCTGGCGTACGCGCGGCTGCGGGGTACGCCGCCCCGGCGGGCCAGCTCGCCTCGGCCCAGCACCGGCCACACGCCGCCCGGGAGGTACTTGCCGAGCTCGCCGAGGTAGTACCAGCCGATCACCCGCCAGCGGCCGTGGTGGTCGCCGAGCAGGCCCAGCACGTCCTTCCACCCCGCGGCGATGAACGTCATGGCGACGCACGCGCACACGAGGCCGAGCGCGATGAAGGCGTAGTTGGCGTCGGCCAGGGAGTCGCGGACGCGGTCCCACTCCGAGGCGAGGGTCTTGACGACGAAGGCGGTCGCGACCAGCCCGACGACGATGCCGATCATCGTCGAGATCTGGACCGAACGGCTGCGGCCCTTCGGTTGGTCGGCGCCCGGAGATGCGTCGGGCGCGCTCACTCGATCGACGTTATTGGGGTGCCTGCAGGGGATGCGGCATGCACAGGTCGTCGAGCTCGGCGACCACGATGCGGTCCCGGTTCTCGTAGGTGATCTCGTTGGTCGGATCGACCCGCACCTTGTACTCCCGGAAGGTCTGCTCGAGGCTGTCGTAGGCGAGCAGCCGGCCGATCAGCGGATCGCCGAGGTCGAGGATCAGCTTGATCGTCTCGATCGCCTGGAGCGAGCCGATGATGCCGGGGAGCACGCCCAGCACGCCCGCCTCGGCGCAGCTGGGGGCCAGCTCGGCCGGCGGCGGCTCGGGGACCATGTCGCGGTAGGTCGGGCCCCGCTTCGGGTCGAACACCGTGACCATGCCCTCGAAGCGGAAGATCGAGCCGTGGACGACCGGGATGCCGAGCTTCACCGACGCGTCGTTCACGAGGAACCGGGTCGGGAAGTTGTCCGTGCCGTCGACGACGAGGTCGAAGCCCTCGAGGATCTCCATCACGTTGTCGGCCCCGAGACGCACGTCGAAGGTCACGACGTTCACATCCGGGTTGAGCAGCGTGAGGGTCTTCTTGGCCGAGTCGACCTTGCGGTCCCCGACGCGGTCGAGGTTGTGGAGGATCTGGCGCTGCAGGTTCGACTCGTCGACCACGTCCATGTCGATGATGCCGATGGTCCCGACGCCGGCCGCCGCCAGGTACAGCGCCGCAGGCGAGCCGAGGCCGCCGGCGCCGAGCAGGAGGACCTTGGCGTCGAGCAACTTGAGCTGGCCGTCGATGTCCACCTCGGGCAGCAGCACGTGGCGCTGGTAGCGGTTGCGCTGCTCCGCCGTCAGCTTGCGGGGCGCCGCCCAGTCGCGGCCCTCGTCCTTCCATTTGTTGAAGCCACCGGCCATCGAGACGACGTCCTGGTAGCCGAGCTCACCGAGCGTCCTGGCTGCGAACGCAGAACGCATGCCACTCGCGCAGTTGATGACCACCGGAGCGGACTTGTCGGGGACCCGAGACTCGACGTTGCTCTCGAGCTGGCCCCGGGGGATGTGGACCGCACCGGGGATCGCGCCCTGCTCGTACTCGTCCGGCTCGCGCACGTCGATGACGACGGCGCCGGGCTGCTGGCGGATGCGGTCGGCTTCGGCGGTGTCGACCTCTCGGATCTGCTCCTTGGCTGCGTTGAGCAGGTCACGGTATGTGGCCATCTGGTTTCGCCTCTCGGGGCTGGTCGGTGGGCGGAACAAAACCCTAGCGACGTGGTCAACAATCCGACCAGGCAGCGTGTTCCGCCGGCCAGTGGGCGGTCCGCAGCAGGTGGTCGGCCGCCGCGGCCACGTCCATCCCGTCGACATCGACAGCGAGACCGACGCGGCGGGCGGGGGCGGTTGCGATGGCCCGATCTGCGATCGAAACGAGCTCAGCCTCGGATCTCCCTCGTAACGGGTCGCCCGGTTGCGCCCAGCTTCCGCCCACGCCCCGACCGACGATCCGTCTCGTGAGCTCGGCATCGTCGACCTGCAGCCGGCACCAGGTGACGTCGGTGTCGGGTAGCTCCCGCTCGAACAGCGCGGCTTCCGCGCGGGAGCCGACATCGCCGACCACCACAGCCCGTCGCACCCCGACGGCCACGACGTTGCGGCAGAGGGCGGCGACGTTCTGCGCCCGGAGCGACAGGGAGCTGGCCGCCGCGCGACAGAAGCCGAGCTGGTCGACGTCGATGAACGCGACCGGCGAGCCCGTGCGAGCGACATCCGAGTACGCCCGGAAACCGATCGTGGACTTCCCGACGCCGGTCGGCCCCGCCACCCACAGCAGCTCGCCGTGGATCGACGTGGGATCCAGCGGGAGCTCGTCGGCCACCGGGTGCGGTCCGGGCTCGATCGAGGCGCCGACGACGCTCAGGACGGAGCCCACGACCTCGTCCACCGGCATGGCGGTGGTGTCGACGGACCAGTCGGCGAAGCCGCTCCGGTCGAACGCCTCGGCCACCTCGAGGGCGCCGTCCTCGTGGACCGACGATCCTTCCGCGCGGGTCAGGCGCGCGCTCCGATCCCGGAGCCGAGCCCGCAACACGTCCGGATCGGCTCGCAGGCGCACGACTCCGACGCCGGATCCGCCGAGGCGGTCGACGTCCGGACCCCGGGCCGGATCGACGACGCCCGACACGACGAGCAGGCGCGCGCCCGCAACCGAGAAGTTCCTGCGCAGCGCAGCGACGTTGCGCTCCTTCAACCGGTGTCGATGAGGATCGCCCTCGGGCGATGCCGTGCAGATCCCCAGCTGGTCGACGTCCACGTACGCCGGGTCGGCGCCCATGCCGTGCAGGCGCTCGGCGAGGTCCCAGGCCACCGATGTCTTGCCGACGCCCGGAGGACCCGTCACCCACAGGACCGGGATCACTGCAGCGTCCCTCGGCCGCGCTCGGACACGGCTCAGTCCTCGATCTCGAGGAGGCGGTCGGGCGGGACGGACTCGCTGGGCGTCGGGACGCTCGCCGCGACCTCGGCGAGGAAGTCGTCCTCGCCGCCGATGTAGAGCGACCAGAAGTCGACATCGGTCGCGACGAACCAGCGGCGGTCGTCCGGCCAGAAGAGGTCGGGGTTCCGCCAGTCGCGGAGGCCCGGGTCGTGCAACCGGCTCACTCCGGCAACGGGGCCCTCCAGGAGGAAGTAGGTGCGGTTCGGCCGATCGAACCGCGGCAGCTCCGCCAGCGCAGCGCGGATCGCGGCG
>Ga0213876_10002726_pt1 | contig 10293 bp, 9 predicted proteins | sample BarmaccomBMRX_R9_FD_160113 | JGI IMG/M metagenome (GOLD analysis project Ga0213876, IMG submission 160113) | Root-associated microbial communities from Barbacenia macrantha in rupestrian grasslands, the National Park of Serra do Cipo, Brazil - RX_R9 | ecosystem: Host-associated > Plants > Roots...
TAGGATCAGGCCGCCCCAACGGGGGTAGCGTTCGGTGAGCGAAATCAGGAGCTTGTTCAAGCCGCTCGAGGTTTTTCCCACGCCGGTGTCGCCGGTGATGAGCCAATGGGAGCAGAATTCTTCCCGGTCCCATTTCCAGCCGCTGATTTCGCAGACCGTCTGGTGAGAATCGTAGAGGACCCGTTGTCCGTCCCGGATGACCCGGCGCGGACGGCGGGAGTTGGCGTCCTTGAGCACGATCAGCACGGCCATCATCGCCACAATGAAGATGCCGGCGTCATAACCGTTCGGATACCCGCGATCGTGCAGGTACCCAAGCGCGCCGGTTGCCGCCGCCAAGATGCCGAAACAGATGCTTGCCCTCATGTCCCTTCCGTTTCCCGGCTGTAAGTCAGTACCCGCGTAGGGTGACGCGCAGGCGATCGCCGTCCCGGTACGCCTCGCCGAACTCGGAAATGCCGGGTTTTCCGCTGAAGACGATCACGGGATTTCCGTGTTCGTCGCAGCTGAGGTCGGCGTGGATTCCCCAGGACAGGACCGTTGTTACCGACGGGTCACGCGCGTTAAGCCGGCCCAGGGTATCCCGGATTGCCACCGATGCCTTTTCCTGGACTTGGCTTGCCAGGCTTAGATGATCCCGCCAGACAAACGCTCCGGCAAAGCCAAGGCCGGCAACCAGGCCAGCGAGGGCCGAAACCACGGCGGCCCTTACGGATCGGGACCGAAATGCCTGGATCCGGGCCTCAAGGCTGACCGCGTCGCTCCGGACCGATTGGAGGGCCTTTTCCGTATCGGCAAGCAGCGCCCTGATCTCCTCAACTTCCGGGAACGCAACCTTGCTGGCCACGGTCTCAGCAATCGCGGCCGCATCGGCTTCGATCTTGGGGGCGGCTTGGAGCCAAGCGGTCTGTTTTTGGTCGATCTGATCCAGGTAGGCGCGGCATCGGGCCAGCACGCTTTGGAGGTAAATCGACCATTGGACCAGGAACGAATTGGGATCCCCTTGGGCAACCTTGTAGAAGTCCGCGATGACGCGCTCCCGTTCGGTTTGATCCTGCGCGCGTTCAAGCAGCAGCTTCAACTCCAGCGGGTACGGCGCCTCGTGAGCCGCGCTTTGAGGAAATGAACCCGTCTCTTCCATAGGTTACACGATCAGACTCCAATCGGTGTCGTTGCCGAAAAACTCCTTAACCCCTGAGGTCCGAACGCACCGGTTCTTGATGAGGGAAACATCGGGCAGCAACAGGTCGGCGAGGTCCTCGCACTGGACCATGATGCGGTTCTGGAAGTACTCGATGGCGGTTTCGGCGAAGTCGGAAAGCTCGTTCTTTGCGTCCTGAAAGCTCAGCCAGCGTTGAGCTTTCTTGGACAGTTCGTGGATCTCCTTCATGGTAAACAGGTCGATTGCCGGAAGCTGAAGGCGTTTAGCGGCCAGCCGATCAAGCAGGTGCGCGGCCAGGGGGCTTTGATAGAAGTCGCCCACCGGCCGGACCGCTGGGTTTTCCACGATCACATAATCGACGTTGGTGCCGAAGAACTTGGCCAGCATGCCCGCGCTTTGGAGGGCCGCGATGTCGTCGTGGGTGGCGAACAGGAACAGGGTGAGACGAATGCCCTTGCGGGCCAGCACCTCGACGATGCTGTACTTGGCAAAGGTGTTCAAAAACATCGGCGTTTGCTGGGCGGGCAGGTCGCAGATTTCGACCGGCGCATTGCCGGAATGCTTCCAGACCATCAGAAAGGTGGCCTCGTCCTTTACCGGGGTGAGTTTGATCTTGGTCGGGTGGCGTTGGGATAGCGTCCTATGAACGTCATCGCCGTCGATCGCCATCCAGGGGACCTGCGCGAAATCGAGCCACGGGATGATGCCGTCGCCAAACACGGTGGATTTACCCAGGCGGCCGGCGCTGATCAGCGAAGCCAGGACTCGGGTTTTGATCTTCGGTTCCTGTGTGGGTGGCGCCTGCGTGTTGTTCATTCAATGATCCTCAATTAGGCAAGCCATGGGTTGCGTTCCACGACCGGAAGGGATTCGAACAGATCAGAGGGGATCTCTTGACCTTGTGGGATAGCTGAGTGGCCGTTTCTCAGTGCGGTCTGCGTTGTCGAAAGGGGTGGCAGCAAGGTAGTATTTCCATAGAAACCGGCAGGCAGCCGTTTCGAGGTGGCGCGTTTGAAAAATCGGTAGATGGCCGACGGCGTCCGTTGGATCTGATAGGCCTCTGAAAAATGGCGAGCGATGTCTTTCCACTTCCGGCGAGCCTTCCGGAGCTGGCGGATCTCATCGAGGTGTGCCCACAACGGGCTCTCAAATGCTTTTACCCGGTCCACGTCCCTATGTTTAGTAATGTATCAAATGGATACATTCCATCTCAGGCGATGGCAAGGAAAAATTTAGACCGCGCTTCGCTTGGCTAGAGGGAAAGTTCCAACTCGTTCCACAACGTTCCACGGCGTGGAACGTTGTGGACATAATGATGGAAGGAACGTTCCATGGGGCATTTCCACCTTAACGCGAGTTAAGGGGAGACGCCTGCCGCTTTTTCCAACGACGGACCACCCCGTTTGACGGGACCACAGTGCACTCATTGGCGTCGGTGAGGATTCCGCGATTACTAGATGTCTTCATAAGTTACACGAGCATTTGTGCGTTAACCGTCCTGTGCTAACATCGAGTCTTAGGGATAATCGAGGGAATCGAATCATGCTTCGTATCACGCAGTCCGTGTCAGCAGGGGCAGTGGAACAATATTTCCGGGAAGCGCTGGATGCCGGAGAATATTACGGTCAGAAAGGGGAATCCGCTGGCCTTTGGGGCGGGATCAGTGCGGCCGATTTAGGCTTGGTGGGTGAGGTGGATAGGAAAGCGTTTCGTAACCTCGCCAATGGCCTGCATCCGGCGTCAGGAGAACAACTGACCGCACGTTTGGATGAGGACCGAAGGCCGGGGTACGATTTTACCTTTTCGGTTCCGAAGTCTGCGTCGGTCCTGGCCGCCTTAGGGACTGAGTCCGACAGAACGGCCGTTCGCGCCATCTTTGATCGGGCGGTGGATCAAACGATGAAGGACATCGAATCAGAGATGAAGGCGCGCGTCCGCGACAAGGGGGCGGACCATGACCGAATCACGAGCAACATGGTCTGGGCGCGCTTCGATCACCTCGTGACGCGGCCCGTCGACGGTTTGCCCGATCCGCACCTGCACGCGCATGTGTACGTGTTCAATCTGACCCGGGATGGGGAGCGATGGAAAGCGGGGCAATTCGGCGATCTGAAAGCCGACGGCCCGTACTGGGAAGCGGTATTCGAAAATCGGGTGGCGACCGAGTTGCAAAAGGCGGGGTACGGGATCCGGCGCACAGTGAAGGGCTGGGAGGTGTCCGGCATCAGCAATGAAGCCGTCGAGCTGTTTAGCCGCAGGACGGCCGAGATCGAGGAAACCATCCGCAAAGAAGGGAAAAAACTCGAGGCGCGTGCCCTGTCGGTCATGCTGGAAACCGGTAAAACGTACGCCCAAGCCTACGAGCAAGCCAAGTCGAAGGTGGGGGCGTCGACCCGGGACGACAAGGATCAAGGCGTGCCGTACGACGAAGCGCTCCGGCGCTGGAAGGAACAGTTGGGACCCGATGGACTCCAAGCCGTACGCTCGACCCGCGGCCGAACCGATCAAGAGATTCGGACGTTCGACGGAGCAGTCAACCACGCCGTGGCGGACGGCTTTGCGCGTGAGTCGGTGCTGCGAGAGCGGATGTTGGTGGCCGGCATCCTGAAAGCGGGCGTGGGTGGGGGACTGAGCCTGGAACAGATCGAAGGAGCGCTGAGGCGGCCGGCGTTCGTGAGCAGCGAGATCGAAGGCAAGCGCTACGTCACGACCACCGAGGTGCTCTCGGAAGAAAAGCGGGTGGTCGATTTGGTCCGGCACGGGATGGGCCAGCACGAGAAAATCGGACTGAATCAGGGGTGGGCGATCCGGCGAGAGTGGTTGAGCCATGAACAGAAAGCGGCGGTCTTTCACCTGTTGAATTCGCCGGATTTTGTGACCGGCATTCGGGGTGGGGCCGGCACGGGCAAGAGCACGATGTTGCGCGAGGCCCTCGAAGCGGTCGAACATTGCTCGGGTAAACGGCTTTATACCTTTGCACCAAGCGCCGAGGCAGTCGGCGTGCTGCGGCAAGAAGGTTTTGAGAACGCCACCACCATCGCGTTCCTGCTGGTCAGCCCGGAAACGCAGGCGGCCTTGCGCGGGAACCTGCTCTTGATCGATGAAACCGGCCTGACCTCGATCAAAGACATGCGGCGCGTGTTGGACATCGCCCAGGCACAGGGCGCCCGGGTGATCCTGTGCGGGGACCGCAACCAGCACCGGGCGGTTGAACGCGGGGACACGCTCCGCATTCTGGAGAAGCACGCCGGCCTAAAGAGCGCGCGACTGGTCGAGATCCGCCGCCAACAGGTTCAGGAGTACAACGAAGCCGTCCGTGACCTGCACGCGGGCAAAGCCGTCGAGGGCTTCCTGAAGCTGGAGAGAATCGGGTTCATCCAGCAAATCGAGGACTTGGAAAACCGGCACACGGCCATCTTGCAGACGTTCCTGGACCTAAAGGAACTCAAACATGAGGACGGCAGGGCGCACACGGTGCTGATCGCGGCGCCGACGCACGCCGAGATCCAGGAAGTAACGAGCCGCCTGCGGGCGACACTGCAGGGGCGGGGGATCGTTTCGGCCGAGGAAACGAAGGTGGAGCGATTGGACTCGTTGGACCTGACCGAGGCGCAGAAACGGGACGAGCTGGCCTACCGGCCAGGCCTGGTGATCGAACCGCATTTCCAGATTACCGGCGCGAAAAAGTCGGAGCAATTGGAGGTCGTGTCGGCGGCGAACGGCACGGTTAAAGTCAGAGATTGCCAAGGGAACGAGCGCGAGCTGCGGCTCGAGGAAAGCGAGAAGTGGGGCCTCTACGAACGGCAATCGATCGGCTTGGCGGTTGGCGACCAGGTCCGGGTTACGAAAAACCACCTGGCCGCGACGGACCAGGCCGGCGAGGACGGCAAACCGGTAAGAAAGCGGCTCACCAACGGTGACGTCCTGAGGGTGCAGAAGATCCAGGGCGACCGGATCCATCTGGAAAGGAACGGGAAATCGGAAGGGATCCTGAACGCCTCAAAGGGGCTGCACCTGACGCACGGTTACGTGATCACCTCGAACGCTGCCCAAGGTAAAACGGTCGATTGGGCGATTCCATCTCTCCCAGTGCACAGTTTATCGGTCGCCACGCGGGAACTCTTTTACGTGCTGTGCTCGCGCGCCAGGTACGGGTGTAAAGTATTCACCGATTCGAAAACCGCGGTCAAGGAAGCCGTCCAGTTGACAGACTACCGGATGAGCGCCCATGACTTGATGAAGGGGGACTTGGGCGAACGGGTCGAGGCGTTGAAAACCCGAGCCCAGACCCGTGAGGCCACACTTCGGGCCAAGCGAGCGGAAGCGAAGCTTTCGCCATCGGAATCGATGGGGTTCAAGCATCCCGAACCGGGGCCGTTGATCGAGTACGTGAACCTGCAGGCGACGAGCGGTCGGGCTTTGAGCCCTTCGGTGCAGCACGGGCTCGATCGGTTACGGAGATGGTCTCGAGAGCAGGCAAGCGAGGCGGCAACAAACCGGCGGGAACGGCTCCGGGAAGTAATCCTGCGGCGCCAACGGGCAAATGCAACGACGGCGGAAAGGGGCCGTAATTTCGGTATGGCACATTGAGTGCGCGGACAGCGCCGTTGTGGAGAGAAGTCCGGTTCGCACCCAAACTGGGCGGCAAAGCTTTCGGACCAAACCCACGATCCAGATACCGTTCTGTGGCATCGGCGTGCGGGCGACGTAAGGGAAAATGATCTGAGCGCCACCGGAGAGCCATCGCCGGTAAACCGAGCGGTATTCAGCGGATACTATCTCTCAAATACAGCAAGCACGTTCATAGCAGGTTCGGATTTCATGGTGCCTACCACGCGTAATCCGTGTTTATAACCGCGCTTGACCCAACGATATGCAAACGTACCGGTATGATAACGCCCGTGTGCAGACACACTTAGATGCAGGATCGGCTGTTCGTCCCCCAACGGAACACGGTAATCAATCCAACGAATGGTATCACCGCCTGAAGCCTTTGCCTCAACTGCTTCCAATGCCTTGGTTGAACTGAAGTTGTCCCGGAAAAACGCCCAATAATCCTTACGTGCTAAGCTTAACTTTTCTGACTCTCCTTTATAGTAGGCCGGTTCAGGATATTTGGGCACACTAACTTTAGGTCCGACGAAAGACTCCAAGAGATCCGAATAAATCAGCTCGACTTTCCCGTCTCCTAGTTCCACTGCCATCGGCACAAAAGGGGTTTCCGGAGGAAACTCTACAAAGACAAGCGCTCGAGGGAGAGCACTTATAAAGTTAGGATCAAGCCAGTCGCCTTTTCGTTCCGGCAAAATTACCACCTTAAATCGCTCCGGTAGATTAACAAAATAATGGAGACTCAATTGAACCAATTGTCGTTGAGGGGTATCGATGGGGGAGAGTTCAATACTGCGTTCTTTATCCTTCTGACGTTCGCCAGAAGCTGTTCCCTCGGCTTTTACGTTCGCCTTGGCACCAAGGAATGGAAATATTGTCCTTAGCCAATCAGCCAGCCCGAGTTCAGCCCCTGCCGATAGCCCTGCCCCTAATTTAAACTTGTCAGAATCCTTGAGACGGAGCGAGACCTTATCAGTCTGGTACTCGGGTTTTACGACGGCGTTGTACAATGCCGTTACCTGATCCGAATCGATGAACATTGGCGCATCGGCTAACCATGCCAAGTTCAGGACGGGAGTAGCATCAGGAGAGGGTTGTGCGCTCATATCCTGTCGCATAGGATTCGTGAACAATCTTTTTAACCACATCATGTGCGTCAACCCAGTCAGCAAATTCGAACCGGCAAGTCACGTGACGGTTCCATGGTCTTCGGACTAAAACGCAGAGGCAATCTGCATCTTTGTGATGGTGGGGCGCATCATCGATGAGAATGTGTAGGCCAAGATTGGTTTTAGTTTTCGCAGAGATGATGGATTCACTGAGTTCAGGAATGTACTTCTGTAACCATTTCTTTTTCGCTTGTAAAAATGCTTGGGCCTCCTTCTCCGGATTCGAAGTAACGCAGACTAATTCAATCTCCGGAATCGCTTGGAGAGTGCGGATCGCGTCCGGAGCGCCGGGATAGGGCGTGACCACATCATACAGGTCAGGTGTAAAGAGATCGAAAAAGAGCCTTCGTTCATCGGGTTGAAGGAAGCTCAAATCCCAATCGGACCAATCTTCCGGACGGTACAGTGTACCGCGAGCGGCGTTGAGTCTGTCCAACCAGGGGCGATCGATGCAGGCAATCGTGCTATCGAAGTCAATACCTATTTTTAGCCGTTGTTTTCGTGAGAGCATTTTAGTGCTTGGACGTAAAAGGCCTGCGATCGCATCGGTACGAAGTTCTCAACGGAGCTTTTCGATACTCTCCCAAGCTTTATAATAAGCAAGTGGGATACGACAAGTGCAAAAAGGATTCATCATGTGTACCAGTTTGACTGGGTTGCGGAAGCGTCTTTCCACGGATGCAATTCCCGAGGACGTGGGGGGCCAATCTTTGCTGCCCCTTTTCCGGGGTCCGCGCCACGTACTCCTGTAGGTACCGGCAGCAGTTCCAGACACGCGAAGTCGAACCGCGCCCGCGCCTCGCTGGGCATTTGATAAAACTCATGTTTGGCCCCAATTCCAGTTGGACTTGAGACCTGGGTTTCCGTTTAATGGCGAAGGATGCCAGCCTCGGGTGCCCCAACCAGCCTATATCCGAATTTGAAACTGCTCGGGAGTACGGCCGAGCCATTTCCGGACCAGCCAACTCCATCCGTGCTTGAGGCTTTCGAAAACCGATATCCCTCACGGGATTACTGGATTTGTTTTGATGTCGCTGAATTCACCTCCTTGTGCCCGGTCACAGGTCAGCCAGATTTCGCCCGGATTGAGATCCGTTATGTTCCAGACAAGCTGTGCGTCGAAAGCAAATCGTTAAAGTTTTATCTGACGGGTTATCGCAATTCAGCGAGTTTCAATGAAGAGGTGGTGAACCGGATTCTTGATGACCTTGTGGGCGCGTGCCAACCGCGAAAAATGCTCGTCCGTGGGGCATTCGCTTCCCGGGGTGGAATCAGTCTTACCGTCGAAGCGACGCACCCGAATGATCTAAAACTATGAGCCAGCGGAAGAAAATCGTTGTCCTGCTGAGCGGCGGCATGGATTCAGTGACCGCAATTTACCACACGATACGTGATCACGACGTGGTTGGAGCGCTAAGCTTCCACTACGGCTCAAAGCACAACGATCGCGAAATTCCATTCGCCGCCTATCACTGCAACAGGTTACATGTGCCGCATGTGGTCATCCCGTTGGCATTCATCGGTGAGCATTTCGAGTCGGCGTTACTCAAAAAAGGGAATGAAATCCCAAAAGGGCATTATGAGGAACAGACGATGAAGCAGACCGTCGTCCCGTTTCGCAACGGGATCATGCTCGCAATTGCTGGTGGTTTTGCGGAAAGCAAGAATGCTCAAGGCTTAGTCATCGCCGCCCACGCTGGCGATCATGCGATTTATCCGGACTGCCGCGAGGCATTTATGGTCGCTATGGGGAACGCCATTCGATTGGGAACCTACGCTGAGGTAGAGTTGATGCGCCCCTTTATCAAAATGACCAAGGCCCAAATCGCCATGCGAGGTTCCGAATTGGACGTAGATTATTCACAGACGTGGTCGTGTTATGTGGGCAGTGATGTTCACTGCGGCGAATGCGGGACGTGTGTGGAACGTCGTGAAGCCTTCCTGCTGGCAGGAGTGCCGGACCCAACGACCTACGCCAGTACGGCACCGTTGCCTCCAAAGCCGCACTTAGTCTGAGGGCGATGTGGATTTCCGAAATCTTTTACTCGGTACAGGGAGAAGGGGAGCTGACGGGGGTACCCTCGGTTTTCGTTCGTACCGCTGGTTGTAACCTACGGTGCCAATGGTGCGACACCAAGTATGCGAGCTGGGAACCCGAGGGCAGAGATAGGCCTATTCACGAGATCCTGGGAGAAATCAGCCGGTACTCCGCGCGGCACTGCGTCTTAACCGGCGGTGAACCGATGATCGCGAAGGGTATTCGGGACTTGGCAGCGGGCCTCCAGGAACGGGGGAAACACATCACCATTGAAACGGCGGGCACCGTTGCGCCGGCGGGCATCGCGTGCGACTTGGCTTCCATAAGTCCGAAACTGAGCAACTCAACGCCAGTTGCTGGGGGTGTGTCGCGGGGGTGGGTTGATCGACACGAGAGCACGCGTTTGCGGTTAGATGTGCTCCGAGCCTGGATTAGGGCTTATCCCTTCCAATTGAAATTTGTCGTGGCGGAACCGTCTGACGTGACCGAAATCGAACAACTTGTGGCCGAGTTGGCGATTTTAATTCCTCCCTGGAAGATTCTCTTAATGCCGGAGGGAACGACGACGGAGGCAACCGGCGCACGGGCCGATTTCTTGGTCGCGATATGCAAAGACAGGGGCTACCGCTACTGCCATCGACTTCACATCGCACTATTCGGAAACACCAAAGGAACTTGAGGGCGCATGCCTTACCGAATCTGCAAGACATTCCAGGTTGAAAACGGTCACATGCTTGCCAAACACCCTGACAAGTGCCGCTTTCCGCACGGACACACGCGCACGGTGGAGTTTGTCCTTGAGGCTGACGATTTGGACGCCAACGACATGGTATGTGACTTCAAAGTCATCAAAGAATTGATGCACGAGTTCCTTGAGCGCTACGACCATGCGATGTGCATGAACACGGAGGATCCCAAGTACACGGAGTTTAAAGCGGTGTACGGCGAGAGGATTGTCGGATTTGAGAGTACGGACCCAACGACGGAAGTCCTGGCGCGCGCCATTTTTGACCACTTCGAAGCTCGACTGACAGAATACATCGCCAGGGCGCCTCAGACCTACGCCGTCCGGCCTGATCTTCGGATCGTCAGGGTGCGCGTGTGGGAAACGAGCAGTTCGTGGGCGGAATACGGCAGGCAGTTGGACTGAGCAGCATCATCTCAGAGCATGCGCAGAGAACTTGTGGACATTCAGAAAACCCCGGACCTCCGGGGCATCGAGATCGAAGAGGTGGGTGTTTGTGACCTCACGTACCCGATCGTGGTGCTTGACCCGGAGAGCCAACGTCAACCTGTCACGGCAAACGTTTCGA
>Ga0213876_10002727_pt1 | contig 10292 bp, 13 predicted proteins | sample BarmaccomBMRX_R9_FD_160113 | JGI IMG/M metagenome (GOLD analysis project Ga0213876, IMG submission 160113) | Root-associated microbial communities from Barbacenia macrantha in rupestrian grasslands, the National Park of Serra do Cipo, Brazil - RX_R9 | ecosystem: Host-associated > Plants > Roots...
AAGGTAACGAAGGCAACGAAGGTTAGCCGGCCGCGGCTGCAGCACGATGCAGAAAGTCATTCACCTTTTTGTTGCTCCGTACCTTTTGGAAGAAGAAGAGGATAACGTGAATGAAAGATGTTGTGTGTGCGTCGGGGAAAGCGTAAGACTGGAGAGGCATGCATCAATCTTTTCAAAGAGCGATGGACCTTACCAAGGTCCTTATCAATGCAGCGATTGAAGTACATCGAGACAAGGGGCCGGGGCTTTTCGAATCAATTTATGAGTGGTGTCTGGAAAAAGAATTAGAGCTTCGTACCCTTTCTTTTATCAGTCAGAAGGCTGTGACGGTTCATTAGAAGGGGTTTACGCGGGAAGAGCCGCTCCGATTTGATATCCTGGTTGAGGATTTTCTTTCTTACAGAAGCTGGCCAGGGAACGAAGCATTGAATGAACTTGGACTCCTCAGGTATCGGGGTGGGCTACCCCTCTCGTTATCTTCTGTAAAATTTTTCTTTGCTTTGTTCTTCGTTAGCTCCTGTAAGATTGGGTCGGCATGAAGACGATTCTTTGTTTTGGTGATTCTAACACTTGGGGTTATCGGCCTGACGGGATGGGCAGATTTGATTGGGAGGTGCGGTGGCCTGGGATTTTACAAAAAGAGGTCTCGGGTTTCGCGCGGGTCATTGAGGAAGGACTCAACGCTCGGACGACGGTGATCGATGACCATGTGGAGGGAGTCTCTGTTTGCCGTAATGGGTCCCTCCATTTGCCGATCCTGTTGGAGACACATCGACCGTTAGACTTGGTCACCATCTTCCTTGGCATAAATGACCTGAAGCGCCGATTCGACGCTGCACCTTTCGATATCGCTCAGGGCGCTGGCGAGCTGGTAGGAATCGTCAAACGTTCGCTGGCCGGGCCAGACGGAAAACCGCCACAAGTTCTTTTGATCTGTCCTCCGCCGGTCAAAGTACTGAGCGCATTAGCAGGTCTCTTTGAAGGAGCCGTCTCCAAGTCGGCGGAGTTGGCAAGCCATTTTGCCTGGCAAGCGGGCAGATCGGGCTGTCACTTCCTTGATGCCGGAGCCATCGTCAGTCTCAGTCCATTGGACGGTATCCATCTCGACGCAGAGGCACATACTGTTCTGGGTACTAAGGTTGGCGAGTTGGCTCGCAACATTCTCTCGCAGTGAGCCCGAGAGGCAAAACCCTTGCCGTTTCGATGAGTTTCGCGCCCTCCGTTTCGTCCTCGTGCTCGAATGGAAGCGCGTGGCCGCTCTCCGACCTAGGTTTAAAGTGCTCGGTGGGGATTGTGCCTCTGGGCCGAGTCGTTCGATCCAAAACATCCGAGCCCGAGCACGAGTACGAAGGCGGCAACAAGAAGAGGCAAAGCCGTAAAGAAAAGTGGTGGCTGGGTTGAGCGCCCGTGGCAGCCAAAGCGTTGACTATAAGAGTATATGCTCATATATGACGAAATAAGAGCATATGCTTTAAAGACAAAGGAGCAAAATCATGAACGAGGTTAACATTCTTGTAAGTGGCGCGACCGGCCGGACCGGGGGCGCCGCCATCGATACTTTGTTGGGGATGGGAAAGCGGGTCCGAGCTTTTGTACGCTCGGACGACGAACGCGCGGCGGCTTTGCGGAAGCGGGGAGTCGAGATTGCCGTCGGCAATTTCGCCGACCTTGATGAGATCAGTGCAGCCATGCAGGGCATCCGCTCGGCGTATTTTCTTCATCCGATCGCACCTGGAATCATTGGTGCCGCGGCTTATTTCGCTCAGGCGGCTAAGGAGGCGGGCGTAACCGCCATCGTCAATATGTCGCAGATTTCGGCACGGAGAGATTCAAAGAGTCACGCCGCACAGGACCATTGGATCTCGGAGCGTGTCTTCGACTGGTCCGGTGTGGCAACTACCCACCTTCGCCCCACCTTTTTCGCTGAGTGGCTCGTCTATCCGCATTTTGCAAAAGAGATTTGGGCCAGCAGAAAGATCCAGTTTCCTTTCGGTAACGGACGCCACGCCCCGATTGCAGCGGACGACCAGGGACGCGTTATCGCCCACATTCTGGCCAATCCTGCAGGCCACGAGGGTAAGATTTACACCCTCCACGGTCCGGTCGAGATGAACCATACCGAAATCGCCGCTGAGATGAGCAAGGTTCTTGGAGCTAAGATCGAGTACGCGCCGACTTCCATTGACGATTTCAACCAAAAGATGGAGAAGTTGTACAGGTTCCACCCGTTTCTCGCACAACACCTTGTCGAAGTCTCTCGGAACTACCAAGACGGCATTTTCGCCGGCACCAACGATGTGGTTGAGAGAATCACCGGTACGCCCGCACTTTCGGTCCGGGCGTTCCTTGAGAAACATAGGGAAGCTTTTGTCTGAGCAGGTTTCCCGCGATTTTTAGCAACTGCAGAGAGGAAATAATGATGCCGCAGATCAACCAGCCACTCGGGATCGATCAGTGCAACTGCTTTGCGATGAGGAAGGCAGCTCGGCAAATCTCCCGCTTCTATGACGCCCATCTCGAGCGGTCAGGCATTCGGATCACGCAATTTCTCACCATGACCGCGCTCAACCAATTGGGAAGCGCCGCGGTAAATGCCCTTGCCGAACGCCTGGACATCGAGCGGACAGCGATGGGGAAAATGGCCGAGTTTTTGCGGCGCGACGGCTTGGTCACGATTAAGCCGTCGCCCACTGATGGCCGAAGCCGTCTCATCGAACTTACGGAAAAAGGGCGCCGCCTACAGAAAAAAGCAGCCCCGCTCTGGGAGGAAGCACAACGACAGTTCAAGCATCTGAACGGAGCTAAACGAGTAACTGCACTCCGACAGGGACTCGCGGAGATAACGATCGGTGATACGACTGAATCTGCTCACGAAACCACTCGTTGACTATTTTGCGTATTCCATCTTGATCGCACCATGGAATCTTTTCCTTGAGGTTAGGAGGATTAACGAACGGACATATCCTCAAGTAAAGAATATCGAACCCCAAGGGAATAACGTGTAATGATCCCGATACCGAAGAAATATTATTTCGTTTGGTGAACCTCCAATCTGCACCACCGAAATCGTCAAGGAGTTAACCTCGTTCGAAGGATCACCACGCATTCTGTGGTGCGTTCGGAATAGTTACTTGGGATCAGGTGAGCAAAACGGTCGAATCTCCTGAGATCAGACAAGGGCAGAGTTGACAAAACGACCAGGGTGCTTCTGGAGATATCCGATCAAAGCGCAAAACAACATCATATCGGGTTTCGTCCCATTGGTGAGGGAGATCTTCGATCTTCTGCTCACCGGCGATCCCCGGTAGGATTTTCTCCGTAATCGCTTTGTGCTCCCAACAAATGAGCACGACGCCCGAACTATGAAGAACCTCAGAAACTAACTGGACCTCCTGGCCAACCGAATAACTGATAATCGGGGTTATCCCCAAGCGTTCGCTCAGTGGAATCACGGTCTGGAGCGGGCGTTGGCTCGTTTCATCGAGAAAGATAGCTTCCGGATTCGCCGCATAGACTGCCGAAGGCCTTGGGTAACTCTCTGCACCCAGTGAAGTTCCGAAGAGTACGGCCCAGGCTCCGGCGCGCTCCCAGCCTCGGAGTACTAGGGATTTTTCGTCCTCTTGGCCGTCGCTGGTCAGGCCGGATCCCGGCCACGTTTCACCCGGTTTCTCTGCATGCCGGATAATAAGGATCGTCAGAGGGAGAGGTGAATCAAGGCTCATCAGACCAAACTTATCTCAGCTTTAGTTCGTACGTGCTATCCCAAAATGGCTTATGGGGAAAGGCACACCGCACTGCTGAAGCCAGGATAGTGGCACGGAGCGGAAAGCGCCCATCTTCAGGTTAAAGGCTTTGCTGGAGCAGTTTGGAGTTGCGGATGACCATTGACACTTGGAGTCGGCGATTCGGCGGGGACTTCGACCTCACGCCTCTCCAGTTTCACCGCGTATTCTTTCGGTTCCAATCGAGATCCGTGCCTATTAGCATAGACCTTGGTGAACTCCGCGCCGAAAAGAAGGATCTGCGCCGAGTAAAAAATCCAGATTAGCAGGGTCACCAGTGACCCGGCCGCACCGTAAGCGGATGTACCCGCTCCGCTGGCCAGATAAAGGCCGAGAAGAAATTTTCCTATCAGAAAGAAGACGGCGGTCAGGATGGCGCCCGTCCAAACGTCCCGCCAGGCGATCTTGACGTCTGGTAAACAGCGAAAAATCATCGCAAAGAGCAGGGCGACGATGCCGAGATCGAACAGATAAAATATCCCCAGGCCTAAAACCTGCCCGCCAGGAAGAATCGTCCCCAGATAATCATGGAGCCCATGAAGTAATCCTTGCACCGTCAGGGACACGAGAAGTAAAAAGCAAACTCCACCGACCATCCCGAATGAAACAAACCGCGCGCGCAAGAACCCCCAGACCCCCTGTTTTGGCTTTGCCTTCACCTTCCAAATGGTATTGAGCGCGTCCTGCAATTGGCCGAAAATTCCGCTGGCGCCAAATATCGCGATCGAAATTCCAATGAGGGTTGCCAGTGTACTTGCCTTAGGTTGGGCGGCGTTGTTGGCGATGTCCTGAATTACCTTGAGCGCACTGGGATCGGTAAGGTGGCGCAATAGTTCCAAAATTTTATCACGGGCCTGCTCGCTATTATGGTAAACGAGTCCAAATAGCCCAAGCAAAACCACCACCAAGGGAGCGAGCGAAAAGATCGTATAGTAGGCTAGCGCGGCTCCTAGTTGCGGGCATTTGTCCTGGCTCCATTCCATGGCAGCGCTTTTTAGCAAGTAAGGGATAAGTGCACCGGATATTCTCGACTTTCCCGTCGCCCGCCGGGCCGCGCCGCCGGTATCTGCCGAAATTGCAGGCAACGTTTCTGACGCGTTCTCTTTCGAGCTTTTTGATTTAGGTTCTGCTGGTTGAGCAGGAATCCGGTCGGCGGATTGAGGCTCTTGTCGATTCGATGCGGGATTCTCGGCCGGTCGCTTCAACGTATCGGCCTCCGGACGGACTGCGTCTGGTCCAGGTTTTCTTCTAATCCCGAAAGGGAGCATTTGCTAGATTCCGATGCGCTGGCTAAGCTGTCGTTCGGCAGTCGGAAGCTCCCGTTCCTGCCCTGCTTCCCTCGCTAGAAGAGCGATAGGGTAGCTAGCTGTTTATTCTTTGTGGGTTCGCGATATTCAATCCCTTTGGTTGTTTCCGGGCGGCAAAAAGTTCTTCAGTAGAAGGCAAAATTGTAGTTACCTATTAGGGAAGGGGAGTGTTCAGGCCGTTTCGTTCATGACTTGCGAATTCTCGTTATGGACAAAGCGAAAGCTCGCGAAGACTTATCGAAGTCGAATGAGCAAATAGAGGAAAATAACAGCCAGATAAGACAGCAGGAAGAACAGCTCAAGCAATTGGCTGCTCATGGACATGAAACTGGCGCAGTTCAAGGCCAGCTGAAAGAACTAAAGGAAGAGAAGGAAAGCATTGAAAGGCATAGGGATCTTGTCCGAGAGGACTTGAATGAGAAGCTTGATGAATTTCCAAAGTGAGTTTTGGATACCGTCAGTACGGCAGACCTGGCGACACCTCGTAACCGCGACGTGTTGCCGGCAGCTCGAGACCTGTCACCCAAACTCAAATTGGCGAGGCTAAGGAAAGAACCCCGTAAACTCATTTATAAACCGAGATTATGACAGACCAATTTGATCAGAAGCAATCAGACACAGCATCGGCCTTTCGAGAAGAACTGAAGCAAGCCATTGAGATCTGGAACGGAACACCTGTATCGATTCTAGACCAGCAAGCAGTGCACACACATGCGCTTCTATTGGCCATGGGAAAATACATTACCTATCGCAAAGAAAGAGGGGAGTTAGAGAGTTGCACGGATGTCTCAGACTTCCTCGATCGTTTTATAAAAGACGTGTCGAGCACCTTGGTTTAGGACCTTGGATTTTGCTTTAGTTAATATCCGCTTGGATGCGGCGATTACCTAATCGCGCCAGATTTGAAATGGATCTGTCCTGTCCCAATGAAAACCGTGCATCGGTTCCGGTCGCCAAAGCGGCGACTCGACTCTTGGCAAAATAGGACCACCGCAATTCAATCAGATCATCGCTTGGACCGGAGCCAAGTGATCGAAGAGCTTCTTTTGAGCAAGCTGCAGGCGGGTCTTAACCGTGCCGAGAGCGATGGACTTACGAGCGGCGATTTCCCGTTGGCTTAGGCCCTCAAAAAAAGTGAGGTTAATCACTTCCTGTTGAGGAATCGGAAGCTTGTGAATCACGCCATGTAAAAGGTCGGCGAGGTCGGAATTCGCAGGCTCAAAATGACGCACCCTCGGTTCATCCGAATTGGCTTGTAGTTCAGCCTCAAAACGATCCGTGGCGCGACGATAGGCGATCCGCCGTCGTAGTCGATCCAGAGCGCGGCGACGAGCCATCGTGACTAGAAAGCCGTGGAGACCTTTGGCCGGATCGAACCGGTCTGCGTTGTCCCAAAGCTGGAGAAACACGTCGTTTAACGTGTCGTCGGTTTCGACATCGTCATGCAAGACATTCTGGATCACCGTACAAAGGGAAGATTTGTACCGCTTATAAATCTCTTGAATGGCATCGGATTCACGTCTGAAAACCGCCTCCATCAGTTCAATATCGGACCTCGAATCGTTCGTTGATATCGCCTGGGTATCCATGATAGTTTTGTTTCCGTAAACATAACGACCGGAGAGGGTTAGGAAATCGGTCGGCACCATGCTCGTTCCCTAAGGCGTATTGGTTAATCACCCTCGGGGGAATCCTGAGATGATCCTCGGGGTTGTGAGACGTAAGGCGTCGGGGAATCCCGCCAAGTGCCAGCCATTCGGGAAACAGCGCCTTTACCAAAGGTTTTTCGAAGTGGTTTGCGCTCGGTCGGCACAAGTATTGCTACTGTCTCCCTCCGAATGGTTGCACTCCAAACAGAGGGCAAGTGCAGATCTTCGATGGATCTGAGCTTGGAGAAGAGTCGTCGCGATCAGCGCGCCGGCAAGGAAACTCTGGATCCACATGTTGTATCTCGTCTCGCGAAGGGCGACGGCTGTTCCCCTACGCATATTTTACTCGAAGAGTTCCGGTGCCTGAAACCGTCCTTCCACGCACTAAATATCGGATTTTCCGTGTCTCGGGCCAAAGGAAGTCGCCAGCCTGGCAGACAAAAAAAGCCACCGTACTTCGCTTGCTGCTACGATGTCGGAAGTCTAGCCAATGTGAATGTGGTTGCATTCTATTACCCGCTGATTGCTGACTGGGAGCTGATGGAAGCCGACCCCGACCGTTATCGGCGACGAGTTCAAGCCGCCGTCCGCGAGGAGATGATTCATGCGATACAGGTCTTGACGGTCAAGAAACGGTACGAAAGGTCATCCAAATTGAGCCGCCGTTTTCTAGATGCGGAGACTTATTACGATCATCTTCTCGGCAGGATTATCGCAGAGCTGGTTGAAAGCAAAGTGGGTGAAAAAGCCATTCTGACCGCGGCTAAACTTTACTATGAGGATTGGACGATCAATAGCATCGAGAGACTGAATCAGGCGGATCGCCGATACCATGGCAGAGATGGATACCTGGTTTGTGAGCTGATCCGCCAGGTCACCCAGATCCGATTCGGTGAGTTGATGAGTGAGGAAGCCAAAGGGAACGCTTGGGACAAACACCGTATTTTTTTCGTTGGAGAATACGGAACCACTGAGAATTTGATGATGGCCATGGCGGCAACCTTAAGACAAGCTGTCCCCCAGTTAATCGATCTAAGCCCGACGTTGAATGAAGCCTTGACCGAGATTGAAGCGACGATCCAGACGATCGGCGGAGTTACGGGCGCGTTACTGGTCAGGTCGCGAGACTGCGCACCTCAGGCGTCCTAATCGCTACGGCATATTGGCGCGGCGACCCGGCGGCAAACATTGCCCGGTTTGGTAACTTTATCCCTGAGGCCAACTCAAAAATCTCCGGAAGGCAGGTATCCGCCCGCAGGATTTTTCGTAAGCGCCCAAAATTTTATGTCTCCGTCGTCTCAAAAGTGCTCTCGCAACGGTCCAGTTGGTCCGATTAAACCGAAAAAAGATAGAGGCGTGAAGTCGCAACATGGCAGTCAAACAGCGATCCCTAGCGAATATCAAGATCGTCGTTGTTGATGATCATCCGGATATTTGCCAAGCGATCGCTCGATTTCTTTCGAGCCAGGGAGCTCAAATTTTCGCTGCTAAAAACGCTTTTGAGGGATTGCGGGCGGTTCGTGAAGTTCAGCCCGATGTCGTCTTGTCCGACCTAAAAATGCCCGGACGCAGCGGCTTTGAACTGTTGGCAGATATTCAGGATTTTAGCCGTTCACTGGGGCGTACCATTCCGGTGATTGCGATGACCGCGCATCGCTACAAGCAGGCGGATACGGCGGCCGCGGGCTTCCGCCTGCTCCTGGAGAAGCCGTTCACGCCGGACCAGTTACTGGCGACACTTGATCGTGCGCTGCACGAGTAGCGGAACTCGTACCCTCGCGCAAAGAGCACCAATTTATCTTTCAAATTCGAATGTCGAACAACCAGCGCCTGCTGCCGAACGGCTTCGATTTAGGTTAAGAATCTGATCTGATAGCACTTGATCACTCAGCAAACGCACACTCGGAGTCTCGTCACAGCGGCCGAGCCTCCTTCGAACCGTTCTTTAGAAAAGCGAACAGCCTGCTCAGAACTCCCACGCTAAGCAGCCCGATTATCCCCAAAAAAAGCGCTCGCTTGGCGATGCGGTGAGCATTGGGGGCAGCCCAATCAGTTACCGGGTCTGGTAAAGCCCGCAAGGTGTCGGCGCGCAAAAGAAACTCTGATCTGTCGTCTAGGCGAACATCAGGACGTAAAAGCGCCAGGGCAGGATCGCCGACTCGCAAACCAAGACCAATCGCGCGAGCAGTCGGGCTGTCAGCAAACATGCGTCGCTTGCCGAAAGCGCGTTCCACCATCGTGGTGCAATCCTCGTCCAAGAAAGGGCGAACCGAAATCTCATTTAGGAATTCGATTGTTTCGTTCACAATTGCACCGTCAATCCCTCGAAACGTGGTGGCCGGAATCGTCACATCCCAACCTCCCCGATCCCGGGCACGGAAAGTCTCCAGGGGCGTCCAATTTAAACCGTCAACTAAATCTTCGAACGGCGTCCCGACCAGCTGCTCGACAACGAATTCTCGACCATCGTCTAGCCGGGCGTGGAGGCCAACATGCATCGCCAATGAAGGACGATCAGGAGAGCGGCCTAACCCCGCAAGATGGCGATCAAGCATCTCTACTGGCCGAATAATCCAGGAACCTAAGACACTTTTCTGATCGCTTTGAAAAATGATTCCGATCAGTTCTTGAACCCGCCCTGGTCGTTTCGGACTCGAAGGTGGCAGCTCCTTCAGATTAACAATCAGCTCCGTCACAGTAAATTGCTATCACCGGAAACCTGGAAATGCCAGTAATAGCGGCGCTCCAGTGCGCCTCCCAACGTCTCTCGACGCAGCGCTCAATTTCAGCCGATTTTCAGAACCATTTCCAGATTGGCGAACGAATTGTAGTCAGGGGAGCCGTCACTGCTCCGCTGGCAGTCCCAGCTTCCCAGTTTAGCTCCTGAGGAATGAGTCCGGTAAAACGATTTTCGTTTTGCCGGACTCTATTGCCTCAGGTCGCTTCTCGTTTCACACGATCTAAAGAATCGACCGAGGCCCTTTCAATATGAATCTTAGCGACCTCCCTGGCGTTCGGCAATTTGTGAAGCTATCATCTAGAATCCACTCATGGCTGAAAATCTGGACTTAACCGCGGCCGCTCGATCGATTGCAAATGCGGATGAGATTATCAAAAGTGTGCAAGTCTTAGCGCACATACCACACATTCAAGACGACGATACCCGCACTCTGGTTAGAAGGTTGTTCGAAACTCTAGTGCATCAGAACGAGGCGCTGGAAAGCTTGAGACTAGCCATCGCAAAGCTGGATCGTGTGTAACTGACGCTCATCGCTACCCGAAAAACACGCTACCAACTCGCGCTGACCAATCGCCACAATCGCCAATCACTTTTCACCCGTCACCTTTCACTTGCCCATTCACTGTCCTTTATTCGCTACCCAGCGGTCCAGGTTAGGTAGGAAAACCGTCAGAAGTCCTATTAAAGGTAGGAATGAACAAACATGATAGACAAAATCGATACTGGTCAGGTCCGCCAGTTCTCCCAGGATAGCCGAACCTAATCCTCCCATACCGAACGCGAGTCCGTAGAATACTCCCCCAATCATTCCTAC
>Ga0213876_10002728_pt1 | contig 10289 bp, 9 predicted proteins | sample BarmaccomBMRX_R9_FD_160113 | JGI IMG/M metagenome (GOLD analysis project Ga0213876, IMG submission 160113) | Root-associated microbial communities from Barbacenia macrantha in rupestrian grasslands, the National Park of Serra do Cipo, Brazil - RX_R9 | ecosystem: Host-associated > Plants > Roots...
AGAACGCGTGCACGTGCATCGACGGCACCCTGGCCTTGACGGCGCGCACCAGATCGGCGTAGCCGGTGATCGGCAGCTCGGGGTCGATCCCGCCCTGCATGCAGACCTCGGTGGCACCGGCGACGTGGGCCTCCCACGCGCGGTCGGCGACCTCTTCGGCCGACAGCGAATAGGCATCCGCGTCGCCCTTGCGTTGGGCGAACGCGCAAAACCGGCAGCCGGTGTAACAGATGTTGGTGAAGTTGATGTTGCGGTTCACCACGAAGGTCACATCGTCGCCGACGACATCGCGGCGCAGCGAGTCCGCCAGCGCGGCAACGGCTTCCAGCGCGGCACCGTCGGCCGTCGCCAACGCCAGGTACTCGTCGTCGGTGCAGCCGGCGGGATCGCGTTCCGCCGAGCGCAGCGCGGCCAGCACGTCGGTGTCGATCCGCTCGGGAGCGCGCGCGGCCAGCTCATGCACGTGCGCACGGATCGACTCCCAGTCGCCGAACGCGCTGTCGAGATCGCTGCGGGCCTCGCTGTTGCGGCCCTGGACGTCGATCGCCGCGTGCAGGTCCACCCGGCCGCGCGACTCGACGTCGTCGGGCTCCTGCCACGGCATGCCCACCGGGTTGACGTCGCGAGCAAAGCCCGTCGCCGGATCTGCCAGCGCCACAACATGTCCCCGCACCCGCGGGTCGATCCACGCCGCACCCGCCTGCACGTATTTGGGCTGCGCGGTCAGCCGCTGCACCAGGTCGTAACCGGCCTCGGCGGTGATGTCGGCCAGGTCGTCGAGGGCGGGCCACGGCCGTTCGGGGTTGACATGGTCGGGCGTCAGCGGCGACACGCCGCCCCAGTCGTCGACGCCGGCGGCGATCAATGCCAGACATTCGTCGCGCGACACCAGGTTGGGTGGCGCCTGGATGCGCATCCCCGGCCCGAGCACCAGTCGCGCCACCGCCACCGTCGACAGGTAGTCCTCGATGCCGGCGTCCGGCACGGCGGCCATCGCGGTGTGCTCCTTGGCCCGGAAGTTCTGCACAATCACTTCCTGTATGTGCCCGAACTCCTTATGCGACTTGCGTATCGCGTGCAGGGTGTCGGCGCGTTCGGCCAGCGTCTCGCCGATGCCGACGAGCAGTCCTGTAGTGAACGGTATCGACAATCGGCCCGCGTCGGTCAACACGCGCAACCGCACCGCCGGATCCTTGTCGGGACTGCCGTAGTGGGCCAGACCCTTCGTCTCGAAGAGCCGCCGCGACGTCGTCTCCAGCATCATGCCCATCGACGGCGCCACCGGCTTCAGCCGTGACATCTCCGACCAGCTCATCACGCCGGGGTTCAGGTGCGGCAACAGCCCAGCTTCCTCCAGCACCCGGATCGCCATTGCCCGCACGTAGGACAGCGTCGAATCGTAGCCGCGCGCACCAAGCCATTCGCGAGCCTCGGGCCAGCGATCCTCGGGACGGTCGCCGAGCGTGAACAGCGCTTCCTTGCAACCGAGTTCGGCTCCGCGGCGGGCGACGTCGAGGATCTCGTCGGGCTCCAGGTACATGCCCGCGCCCTGGGCGCGTAGCTTGCCCGGGACGGTGACGAACGTGCAGTAGTGGCAGTTGTCCCGGCAGAGGTGGGTGACTGGGATGAACACCTTGCGCGAATAGCTGATCGGCAGCCGCCCGCCAATGCCGCGCCGCCCGGCCGACTCGAGACCCGCGTCGCGTACCCGCGCCGCGCTCGCGCACAAGTCCGCCAGGTCGTCGCCGCGCGCGGTCATCGCCACGGCCGCCTCGTCCGCGTTCAGCGCGACGCCGTCGCGGGCTCGCCGCAGTACCCGGCGCAGCGCCGACGCGCTGGTCTTGCGCGGAACGACGGGGGTCTGCAGAGCGGTGGGCTCCTGGCCCGGAGGCCCCGGTGTCAATGGCACGTTCGTGTAACTTCCCCACGGTCTGATTTCATCCGCGCGGGCAACCCGGCCGGCAATCGCGCGGGCAACCTAGGCGCCATATGGGCAACAGTAGCGGCAGGCATCGGCCCGCATACGCCCGATGCCCTGCGCCCCCGTTCAGGCGCATCCGCCACGGATCAGGGCTGATAGCGATACGATGCTGGAAACGCAGGGGGTCAGCCGGTGTCGTTCGTGGTCGCAGCTCCAGACGCACTGGTGGCCGCGGCTTCGGATATCGCTGGCATCGGCTCGTCCGTCGAAGTGGCGGGCGCGGCCGCGGCGGTGCCGACGACCGGGGTGATTGCCTCGGCCGCCGACCAGGTTTCGGCTCTGGTTGCCTCGGTGTTCTCCGCGCATGGCCAGGGGTACCAGCAGCTCGGCGCGCGGCTGGCGGCGCTCCATCAGGACTTCGTGCAGAACCTGACCGCGGGTGCCGGCGCGTTTGCGGCCGCCGAGGCCAGCGCCGCACAGACCTTGGCGAACACGGTGAACGCCCCCGCCCAGGCATTGCTGGGTCAGCCACTGACCGGCGGCCGTTCGATGGCGGCGCCCACGTTAAGCCAGGTGCAGAGCCTGTTCCTTGGCGGTCCCGGCGCGCTGGCCCGCAGCGCGGCGATCGTCGGTCCGGCCGCCAACAGCGTGCTGGCGCTGCTGCCCACCGGCGGGACCGCTGCGCTGGCCGCGTCGGCCCCGGCCCAGTCGATCGGCGACGCCATCGAGAATCTCTACAACACGGTCGAGCCGTATGTGGCGTATGGCTTCAGCCTCGTCGCGTACGCGGCGGGGTGGGCGGGGGCCGGCGTCTTGGCTCCGCAGATCAATTTCCTGTACTACCTCTTTGAGCCCATCGTGCAGAGCGCCCTGTTCAACACACTCGATTGGCTGGGCGGAACCATCAGCTTCAGTCAGGGGCTGGCGAACTTCTGGTCGGCCACCAACGCGTCGATCAACCAGTTCATCAACACCGAGATCGACTGGGTGCGCAGCCTCCTGCCGCCGCTTCCGCCGCTCCCGCCCGCGGCCTGAGCCGGCCCTTCAGCCGTGCCGACCGCGACGCCACAGCACCCACGCCGGTGGCACGACGCCCAGCACGATCAGCAGCACAGCCCGGTAGGCCAGGAGTCCTTGGCCGTCGAGGATTTGACCGTCGCCGGGACCGCCCAGGCCGATCGCCGCCACCGTCAGTAGCCACGTCCACAAGGGCAATGCGGCCACCCGCACCGACTTGGTCCACCGCCCGGCGGCCCAAACCAGAGCGGCGTTGACCAATCCACTGATCAATGCGCTGACGGGAAAGGGAACCGACCCGATGTAGGCGGGCATGAGCATGGCGCCGGCCAGTGCAGACAAGACGCCGTCGACGGCCAACAGCGCCAGAACAACAACACGAATAGCGGGATCAGTCGCGCCGCTGTCTTCGATCGACGCGGCGCGTGGCGCGGTTTCGGTCAGGTCGGGACGCTGTCGAACTGAGCGAGTATCGAGCCGATGACCCACTGCAGGCTGTCCAGCCGGTCCTGCCAGTGCTGCATGTTGGGGTCCATGTCCGGGTCCATACGAGCAGCTTACGTGCCTGACCTCGGGAAGCCCAGACCCGCAAGCAGATCCGTTTCCCAGCCACGCTCGTCGCGATCCCCCGCCGATCCGCCGACCAGAACGTAGTGCTCGTCGCCCAGGATGGGCAGCGCCATATTGTTCGACAGGGCGCAGGCGCGGCCCGTCGGGCCGACGGTGACCTGGGTGGCGTGGGCGGTCAGCGCCTCGACCTTGGCGGCCCGCGCGGCCGGATCCGCCTCGACCACGGCGCCGATGTCGTCGTCGGAGTATCCGAAGTCGAATTCACCTTCCGGTGGGATCGTCCACCCAGGCCGCATATCGTCGGCGCCGAGCGCGTGCCAGCCCGCCAGGAAGGCGTTTACGGCCAGAACCGTCCAGTAGAACTTCGGCACCTCCCACGGCTCGCCTGGAGAGTCGCCTGAGCCCGCGGCGGCCACGGCGGCCGTGGTGACCGTGTGCGCTTGGATGTGGTCCGGGTGGCCGTAACCACCGTGGGGGTCGTAGGTGACCACGACGTGCGGCTGGAGCTCGCGGATGATCGCGACCATTGCGCCGATAGCCTCGCGCTGATCGGCGTCGGTGAATCTGCGCCGGCTGCGCGGTTCGGTGCCGGCCATGCCGGAGTCGCGCCAGCGACCCGCGCCGCCCAGGTAGATGGGCCCACCAACCCCCAGCGCGCGCAACGCGGCGGTGAGTTCCCCCACGCGGTAGCCGCCGAGTTGGTCGGCCTGGTCGACGGCCAGCTGAGCCCAGCGGTCGCCGATGACCTCGCCTTCCTCGCCGAGCGTGCACGTGACCACATGGACCTGCGCCCCGCGGGCGGCGTAATGCGCGATGGTGGCGCCGTTGGCCAGACTCTCGTCGTCGGGGTGCGCATGCACGAACAACAGCCGCGGTGTCTCGGACATGGACGCACCCTAACCCGAGCAAGCAGGCACACGTAGGAACGCCAACGGCTACTATCGACAAATGGCTCAGCCCACCCAGACCGTGTCGGCAGCCGCCAGGAGCCGGCGGCGAGGCGAGGTGCTCGAACGTGCGCTCTACGAGGCAACCCTGGCCGAATTGGCCGCAGTCGGCTACGGCGGACTGACCATGGAAGGAATAGCGGCGCGCGCCCGCACCGGCAAGGCGGCGCTGTATCGCCGCTGGGCGTCCAAGCATGACCTGGTGCAGGCCGCGCTGCGGCATGCCCTGCCGCGGGTGCCGGAACCGCGGCCAGGTCGCTCGGCGCGAGAGAACCTGTCGGCGGTGCTCGGCGCCCATCGCGACGTGCTGGCCGGCAAGACGGTCTTCCCCGGCCTGACGATCATGGCTCAGCTACTGCACGAACCGGAGCTGCGCGCAATCTTCGCCGACGCGGTGGTGTGTCCGCGCCTGACGATCGTCGAGTCGATCCTGCAGGCCGCCATCCGCGACGGCGACCTCGACCCCGCCACGGTCACGCCGCTGACCGCCCGGATCGGGCCCGCCTTGATCAACCAGCACTTCATGCTCACCGGCGACCCGCCGGACCGACGGGAACTGGCTCTCATCGTCGACACCGTGATTCCGCCGAAATCACAAGCGGCACAAGCCAACTGAGCAACGCAGCGCAACTTTGCGCGGACCGGCGCGGCTATCCCGCTACGGTCCGGTTTTGATCCATTGGCCGGCGTCACCGACAATGCCCACCGGCACCGCACCCGACAGGCTGACGTTCTGCACACTAGGGCCCGCCGCGACGATCGTGGTGTCCTGCAGGATCGGCAACACCGTCGACATATTCCACAACCGGGGTTCGACGGCGGTGATCACTTCGTTGATGTTCTTGGTGCCGTTGAGAGCGGCGTCGATGTTCGACTGGATGCTGCGATCGCAGATTCCGGTGATGTTCGACGGCGCTTGCACCAGCGCACCTGGATCGCTCGGGGTGGCGGGCGCCGTCGTCGTTGGAGTCGGCGGATCAGGTCCAGCCGACGGCCTGGACGGCTCGGTCCCGGCCGGCGTGGTGGTCGCCGCGGTGGAGGGCACGTTCGAGGTCGATACCGTCGTCGGCTGCAGGGCGGGGCAACCGTAGCGCGACGCCAACAGCGTCGCCAGGTTTCCGCCGGCCTGATGCCAGCCGACGATGGCGTCCACCTGGTTGTTGTTCAGCGCGTCGCGATACAGCAGCACCGGATCCAGCGCCTGCACGGTCGCCGCGATACCGACGTTGCGCAACTGGTCGGCGGCGGTATTGGCGACGGCAGCCGCCGTGGGGTCATTCGACGCCACCCCCAGGACCAGGGTCAGTTGTTTACCGTCCTTGCTGATCCGGCCGCGAATGGCCTCCGACGGCCCGGTGCTGACCGGGGTTGTGGTCGACCCGGGTGTCGGTGCTGCCGACGTGCCCTCGACCTGGTAACCGGCCGTCGCAAACAACTCCAGCGCCGCCGCCGTGGTCATCGCCGGTGGCGCGGTCGGTTCGTAACCCGGATCGCTCGGCGAGCGGATCTGGGCCTGGGCCAGCGTGACGGTGTTGTCGCTGCCGGCACCCACGGCGGCGAGCAAGTCCACGTCGAGCAACCCCAGGATCGCCTTGCGCACCTGCGTATCGGCCAGCTTCGGCTGGTTTGCGCGCAGCGTCAGCTGCATGACCCGCGGCGTCACGATCCGGGCCGTGCGCACGTCGGGAATGGCAGAGAGCTGCGCGAAGGCGGCCGAACCACCATGCACCTGGGCCACCTGGGTGTCGCCGTTGCGCACCGAATCGGCCAACGCGGCGGGCGCGCCGGCGCGCCGAAAGAGAATGAGCGCCGGTTTGGCGGGCTGGCCCCAGTAGCGGTCGTTGCGGGCGATCAAGATTTCGTCGCGCTGCGGGTCGATGTTCTCCACCCGGAACTGTCCGCCGGTGACCGGCAACGCCCGGGCCAATCCGGCCGCGAAGCCGCCCGGCACGTCCTTGACGATGTGTGCGGGCAACAGATCGCTGAACAACTCCTTCCACGACGGATACGGCTGCGCAAAGGTGACCACCGCCTGCTTGCCGCCCTCGAGCGATTGCACACCGGTGATCAGGTCGTATCCCGCGGGGTCGACCACGCCCGGCGAGGTGACCATCTGGTGCCACAGATACCAGAAGTCGTCGGCGCCGATCGGGGCGTTGTCGGTCCACTGAGCCTCGGGACGGATCTTGTAGGTCACCGTGAACGGGTTCTGGTTCGTCACGTCGGCGGAAACCAGCAGGGTCGGATCCATCTCCCAGCGCGAACCGGTCGGGGTGCTGGGATCGGGCACCGGGCGGAACGTGCTGGGCAACACCAGCGCGCTGATGGCCGCGTTCACCGGCGAAAGGTCGGACAGTAGGTGCGGGTTGAAGCCGGACCCGATCGAGTCGATACCCATGATGATCTGGGTGGGCCGCTGGGGCGGCGGCGCGCTGTTGTGCGGTGTGTCGGTGCTCTGCGGCGCCGGTGGCGGATTGACGGTACAGGCGGCCAGGCCCAGGCCTACGAGTGAAACGAGCACACCGATCGTCATGAGGACGTGGCGGGCTCGGTGCAGCATGCGCATCAGGGTATCGACCGCCGCGGTCGTCGCCCGCCGAATCAACCCCGGGCCTTTGCGCGCGCCCTGCTGCGGGCGCGGGAAGTGGCGTCCAGCTCGACTTTGCGTACCCGCACGATTTCGGGAGTCACCTCGACGCACTCGTCGGGCGCGCAGAACTCCATGGCCTGCTCCGGGTCCAGTTCGAGCGGCTTGGCCAGCGTCTCGATGACATCGGCGGTCGAGGACCGCATGTTGGTCAACTTCTTTTCGCGGGTGACGTTGATGTCGAGATCCTCTGGGCGCGGGTTGATTCCGACGACCATGCCCTCGTAGGTGTCCTGGCCGGGTTCGACGAAGAACTGGCCCCGGTCGGAGAGCTGCAGCAGCGCGAACGGCGTGATGGTGCCGGACCGGTCGGACACCAGCGAGCCCGTGTGCCGGGCCCGGATCTCCCCCGCCCACGGCCGGTAGCCGTCGAACACGGCGTTGGCGATGCCCGTGCCGCGGGTCAGGGTGAGGAAATCGGTGCGGAAACCGATCAGGCCGCGGCTGGGCACGATGAAATCCATCCGGACCCAGCCCGCGGCATGGTTGGCCATCTCCTCCATGCGGCCTTTGCGGCCGGCCATCAATTGCGTTATGGCCCCGACGAATTCGTCGGGACAGTCGATGGTCATCGCCTCGAACGGCTCGTGCAGCTGACCGTCGATAGTCCGGGTGACCACCTGCGGCTTGCCCACGGTCAGTTCGAAGCCCTCCCGACGCATCTGCTCGACCAGCACCGCCAGCGCCAGCTCGCCGCGGCCCTGCACCTCCCAGGCGTCGGGCGCGCCGATGTCGACGACCCGGATCGAGACGTTGCCGACCAGTTCGGTGTCGAGGCGGCTGCGGACCATGCGCGCGGTGAGTTTGTGGCCGGACACCTTGCCCGCCAGCGGCGAGGTGTTGGTGCCGATCGTCACCGAGATGGCCGGCTCGTCGACGGTGATGCGCGGCAGCGCATGCGCATGATCGGGATCCGCCAGCGTGTCGCCGATCATGATCTCGGCCAGCCCCGCCACGGCCACGATGTCCCCGGCGACGGCCTCATCGGTGGCGCTGCGCTCGACGCCTTCGGTGGCGAGCAACTCGGTGATCTTGGCGCTGGTGATGACAGGCAACCCGTCGACCTCGCGCATCCACGCCACCTGTTGGCCCTTACGCAGCTTGCCGTTATAGATGCGGACCAGGGCGAGCCGGCCCAGAAACGCCGACGCGTCCAGGTTGGTCACCAGCGCCTGCAGCGGCGCCTCCGGGTCGCCCTGGGGCGGCGGCACGTGTTCTTCGAGGATCTCGAACAGCGGATCCAGGTTGGTGCCGTCGGGAATTTGGCCGTCCGGGGGCTGCGTCGTGCTCACCACCCCGGCGCGCCCGGACGCGTACAGCGTCGGCAGGCCCAGTGCGTGCTCGGCGGCCTTGGCGGCCTCGTCGTCGAGGTCGGACGCGACGTCGAGCAGCAGGTCGTGGCTGGCCTCGACGACCTCGGCGATCCGTGCGTCGGGCCGGTCGGTCTTGTTGACGACGAGGATCACCGGCAGGTGGGCGGCCAACGCCTTGCGCAGCACGAACCGCGTCTGCGGCAGCGGGCCCTCCGACGCGTCGACCAATAGCAACACCCCGTCCACCATCGACAGCCCGCGCTCGACCTCGCCGCCGAAATCGGCGTGCCCCGGGGTGTCGATCACGTTGATCACCGTGACGGCCCCGTCGGGACGATGACGGTGGACGGCGGTGTTCTTGGCCAGGATGGTGATGCCCTTTTCCCGTTCCAGGTCGCCGGTGTCCATCACGCGTTCCTGCATCTCGCCGCGCTCGTGCAAGGCGCCGGACTGCCGCAACATCGCGTCGACCAGCGTGGTCTTGCCGTGGTCGACGTGCGCGACGATGGCGACATTGCGGAATGGCACGTCGGTGATTGTGGCAGCGGGGGCCTGAGATGGCGAACTGGGTGAGCGCTCAGAGGGCCTTCGTCAGATCCGGCAGCCACCCGCGATCGGCCGGCACCCAGTCGACATCGGGCAGTTCGCCTGCCGTGACCCAGCGCAGCGCGCGGTGATCGCGCGGCTGCGGTTCACCGCGGATCAGGCGGACGTAATAGGCGCGCAGCGTCGTCGTGTCGTTCAGCGCGATGTCGTCGCCCAGGCGGTCGCCCACCGCGACGTCGCCCAGCTCGAGGCCGAGTTCCTCGGCCAGCTCGCGGGCCAGCGCGTCACGCTCGCTTTCGCCGTCGGCGACCTTGCCGCCCGGAAGTTCCCAGCGCCCGGCCAATTCCGGCGGCCGATCCCGCTGCGCCACCAGGACGGTCGAACCACTCAAGATCGCTCCGGCGACGACGATCTGGGCAGGCATGGCCAGTGACGGTATACCGTCGGTCACATGGCTGTTCTCACGGATGAGGAAGTAGACGCCGCGTTGCCCGAACTCGACGGCTGGGAGCGTGCCGATGGCGCCCTACGCCGCTCGATCAAGTTTCCGGCGTTTCTGGATGGTATCGACGCCGTACGCCGGGTGGCCGAGCACGCCGAGAGCAAAGATCATCACCCGGATATCGATATCCGTTGGCGGACAGTGACTTTCGCGCTGGTCACACACTCCGAGGGTGGTATCACCAAGAACGACGTCGACATGGCACGCGATATCGACGGGATCATCGGCAGCTAGCTTGTGTGCGCCGGGCCGGAGGCTGGGCGAGTCGCGGCTATCCAGCCCAGCGTCGCCAGCGTGGCCAGCGGGTAGACCAGGCCGGCCCAGGCCAGATACCAGGGCCGGCCGATCTGCCAGATGGTGGGTTGGGCAAAGCTGAGCAACCACGGCACGCCGACGATCGTGAGCGCCACCCAGCCCCAGCCCAGAATTCGGGCGCCGACGCGCCCACGCAGCGGTCCGTGCAGCAGCCAGATCATCAACGGCACCAGCCACACCCAGTGGTGCGTCCAGGAAATCGGCGAAAGCAACAGCCCGAAAAGTTGGACCACCAGTAGCTTGCCCAGTCGGTCGGATCCGTCGAGCGCGCGCCAGGCCAGGATCGCCAATACCGCGGTGACGGCGATGGCGGCCAGCACCAGCGGACCAAAGCCGGCGTCGTGCCCGAGGATCCGGGAGATCGCCCCGCGCCAGGATTGATTGAACGACGTGGCGATCGGCCCCACCCGATGCGCATCGACCATGAGGTCGGTGAAGTAGTAGCGAGCCTGATCGCCCACCACCAGCAGCGACAGCCCGACCGTGGCCAGGAATACGACCACCGAACACG
>Ga0213876_10002729_pt1 | contig 10288 bp, 10 predicted proteins | sample BarmaccomBMRX_R9_FD_160113 | JGI IMG/M metagenome (GOLD analysis project Ga0213876, IMG submission 160113) | Root-associated microbial communities from Barbacenia macrantha in rupestrian grasslands, the National Park of Serra do Cipo, Brazil - RX_R9 | ecosystem: Host-associated > Plants > Roots...
GTCGCCTGCACGTAGATGTTGCGCGTGTCGGTCGCGATCTGCGGCTCGATGGTCGTGATCTTGCCCTCGAAGTCGCGGCCTGGATAGGCGTCGACCCTGACGCGGACGACCTGTCCGACCTTCAGCTGGGCAGAATCCTTCTCGGTCACGGTGAAGTTGGCATAGAGCTCCGACAGATCGGTAAGCGTGACGATCATCGTACCCGCGCTCAAAAACTGGCCGACCTCGACGTGACGCACGCCGAGCTCGCCGTCGAACGGCGCCCGCACCTTCTTCTGGGAGATGATGGCCTCGGTCTTGGCGATGCCGGCCATCGCCTGGTCGTAGGTCGCCTGGGCCTGGTCAACAGTTGCCTGAGGACCAAATTGCCGCGCGGCGAGCTGCTTGGCGCGGTCGAGCGACAGCTCAGCCACGGTGGCTTGCGCCTTGAAGTTGGCGAGGTCGCCCTGGTCGGGCGCATCATAGATCTGCAGCAGCGGCGTTCCCGCCGTCACATGGGCGCCGGCCGTGAACATGATGTCGGTGATGCGCCCGCTGACGTCCGAGGTCACGTTGACCTGGTGCACGGCGGCGAGATCCCCGACCGCGGTCAGGAGGTTCGGCACCACCTCGGCTTTCGCTTCGGCCACGCTCACATTGATTGGCGGTGGTTTGTTGTTGGCAAAGAACTGTTTGATCATCTGGTCGCGGAAATGATTGAACCAGACGAGGCCGCCGACGAGAGCGCCGAGCAGCAGCCCGATGACGATGAACCATCGCACCATCCGCACAGGACGGGTGCGCGGCGTCTCCTTGACCGGCTTGCCCGAGATATGTTGTTCCGTGACGATATTCATCTCATGCACCCTCTGCAGTCACCTGCGGAGCGAGGTGCTGCGGCAAATCGCGGCTCAGATGGGATGTGATTGCGGCTTCGTTAAGTCCGATCCCGCGAAGAAGAAACTCGCAGAGCTGCCGCTCCAAATCGGCGGCGTTTCCGTAAGTGAGGCACGGCACGGCGGGAAGCCGCGACAGTGCTGCGGTCAACACCGTGTGGTGCGCGAACCAGAAGAGATTGAGCGGCTCGCCGCCCACGCGTACGGCTTCGCCCGCGGCAATGGCGCGATCGAGCGACGCCTTGAAGAGCGACCCGATCAGACCGGCAACTTTGCCATAGAGCAGCCGCGCGAACTCGCCATCGTCGAGCTGGCTTGTGACCATCAGTCGCAGCCGCTGCGCCTCTTCCTCATCCGAGCCGTTGGCGATCTGCAGGAAGTGGCCGACCATCCCCTGGACCAGCTCGACCAGGGTCGCGGTCGATGGGGGCTGAAACAGCAGGTGGGCGAGATCCGGATCGGCCTCGCACTCCTCGGCGAGGATTTCGGCATAGAGCGCGGCCTTGGACGGAAAATGCTTGAACAGCAGCGCTTCCGAAATCGCCGCGGCGGCCGCCACGCTCTTGGTCGTGGTGCCGGCAAAGCCGTGGCGGGCAAAACACCTTTTGGCGGCGCTGAGGATCAATTGCCGCCGGAGGTCGCTGGTCATGCGGAGGCTGGACATCGTTCGTGAGTAATCACTCACTTGATCTAAGTCAAGGTAAAATATTGCAGCGCAGTATCAGCGCGAATCACATCGGATTGAGCCCGAGGGAGCCACGTAGCCGATTCAGTATAAAATTACCATCACGGCTGGACAGAACCCGCTCCAGGTTGGCGCTGTCGATCTTCACGCTGGCAAAGCGCGGGCCGGCGGCGACATCCTGCAAGGTTTTGGCAAAGGCTTCGACCTCACCCAAAGTCGAGATCGCATGAACGTTCTGTATTCCGCAGGCCCGCGCGATGCCGACCAGGTCGGTGCTGGCGGCCGTGTGGCTCATCTGGCCGCCGGTTTCCCCATAGCACTCGTTGTCCAGCACGATAATCGAAAGGTTGGCGGGCTTCTGCAGGCCCACGGTGGCGAGGCCTCCCATCCCCATCAGCATCTCACCGTCGCCCGTGATGATTACGACGGGAAGCTGAGGCTGCGCCAGCGCCAGGCCGAGGCCGATCATGACCGCCCCGCCCATGGCGCCCCAGAGATAGAGATTGCGCGCGTGATCGCCGGCCGCGGCAATGTCGTAGGTCGCGGCGCCAAGCCCGCCGACCACCAGCGCCTCCTTGCGATCCGCAAGCAGCGCCGACACCACGCGGCGACGGTCGAGAAGATTGGCCTTGCTCATTTGGTGAACTCCTTCGCGCCGATCAGGCGCTGCGACAGCAGCACCGCCGTCGGCGTGCAGGCATTATAGGCTTGGGCGGCCGCCGCCTCGACCACTTCGCGGACCTCCGCGGGATGCGAGGCCCGCAACACCCTGACGCCGCACAGTTCGAACGCGGCCTGCGTGCTCGATCCCATCGGCACCTGCCAGGGATTGAACTCGCCCCATTCGCCACGCATCGTCACCAGCGTCAGGAACGGAAAGCGGAACACCTGTGTCAGCGATAGCATGTTGATGCAGTTGCCGACCCCGGAGGATTGCATCAGCAGCACGCCGCGCTGGCCGCCCGCCCAGGCGCCGACCAGCAGCGCCACCCCCTCCTCTTCCGTGGTCAGGGGAATGCCGCACATGCCGGGCGAAGCCAGGACGCGCGCGATCAGCTGCGAATGACCTGCGTCCGGCACGTAAGGTACCTGGCGGACCTCGAAGCGCTGCAGGACAGCAAAGATCTCGTTTGGCCACGAGGCTGCCTGTTCGGCGGCAGTGTCGGCACGGGCGTGCATTTCTTCTGTGTCCGGGCGGCTGGTTCGCGATGAGGCTGAACTCTAGACGGAGCCGCACCTCCCATCAAAGCGCAAAATCCGCATATGGCTCTGCGATCAGCGGGCTTTCCAAATGCTGTTGCACCGCTCCGGCGCCGCCCGTAAGATTAGTTGCAAATGAAACTACTTGAGGGCAGCAGGGGATGAGCGGAAACGCGCGAGAGCTGGCCAAAAAATTCGACCTGGCGCGGCTGACGCCGGAATTTTATGCCAACCCCTACCCGACCTATCGGGCATTGCGCGAGCATGAGCCGGTGAAGCGGCTGGCCAGCGGCACCTGTTTCCTGACCCGCTATGACGATCTCGCCACCGTCTACAAGAACACCCGGACGTTCAGCTCCGACAAGAAAAGGGAGTTTGCGCCCAAATATGGCGAGACGCTGCTCTACGAGCACCACACCACGAGCCTGGTGTTCAATGATCCGCCCGCGCACACCCGCGTGCGGCGGCTGATCATGGGCGCGCTGTCGCCGCGCGCGATCGCGGAGATGGAGGGTGATCTGATCCGCCTGGTGGACGGCCTGCTCGATACGATTGCGACAAAAGACCAGTTTGAACTGATCGCGGATTTCGCCGCGGCCATTCCAGTCGAGGTGATCGGCAATCTGCTCGACGTGCCGCGCGACGAACGCGAGCCGCTGCGCGGCTGGTCGCTCGCGATCCTGGGCGCGCTGGAGCCGGTGATCAATGCCGAGCAGGCTTTGCGCGGCAATGCCGCGGTGGACGGCTTCCTTGCCTATCTCGAAACCTTGCTCGCGCGCCGCCGCGCCAAACCCGGCAATCCCGATCGCGACGTGCTGACGCGGCTGATTGCGGGCGAGGCCAACGGCGAGCGGCTGAACGAGAAGGAGCTGCTGCACAATTGCATTTTCCTGCTCAATGCCGGCCACGAGACCACCACCAACCTGATCGGCAACGGCCTGGTGGCGCTCTCCGAGCATCCCGAGCAGAAACTGAAGCTGATCCAGCAGCCCGAGCTGATCAAGAGCGCGGTCGAGGAGATGCTGCGCTATGAGAGCTCGAACCAGCTCGGCAACCGCATGACCACCGAGCCGGTCGAGCTCGGCGGCGTCGTGCTGGAGGCCGGCACGTCGGTGACGCTATGCATCGGCGCGGCGAACCGCGATCCGGCGCAATTTGCCGATCCGGAAACTTTTGACATCGCTCGCACGCCGAACCGTCATCTCGCCTTTGCGACCGGCGCGCATCAATGTGCGGGCATGGCGCTGGCGCGGCTTGAGGGCGCGGTCGCGATCTCGCGCTTCCTCGCGCGCTTTCCGAATTATGCGCTCCGCGGCACGCCGGTGCGCGGCGGCCGCGTCCGCTTCCGCGGCTTTTTGAGCGTACCCTGCGCGACGGCATAGTGCTGTAGGTCGGCAAAGGCGCGCACTTCGCGCGCCGTGCCCACCATCTATTCGCGGCTCGCATTGGCGGTGGGCTTGCTTCGCTTAGCCCACCCTGCCGTTCTGGATCGCTTCGCTCGCCATGACGAGCGTTGCCTTAGTTGCCCGTGGAAAGCCGGGCGAGCCCAGTGGTCGACCGCCCGCTTCTGACGGTCGTCTTCTGATCGTGCCGCTTCAGCACCGCGATCTGGACCGGAGATGCCGATATGCCGGCGAGTTCAGGCGCCCGCTCCTGAGCGCCGGCCGCTCCAAGGACCGCGATCTGAGCAGGGCTCGCGGGAAAACCCGCGACTTCATAGGTGGGCAGTTCAGCAGCCGTGGCGGCGGCACCGCCAATTATGAAAATTGCGGAGGCTGCGATCGATAGTCGATACCACATGGTGTTTCCGTTCGTTAAATGACCAAGCGTGGCTCGCCTCGATGCGTTCCTCCCACCAGAACTCTAGCGCGTTAAGCGCTTTGTTGTGCTTGCACCTTGATACCGGCACGATGTGAATCACATCGCGCATGTATCTCTTCGCCGAAGGCGGCAAGCTGACGATGGATCCACATAGTCAAACCGGATGCCGAGCGCAAGGCACAGATTTGCGACGAATGGGTTAACGCAAGAACCGAAAAGGCAGCGTTGCTTTTTCGAAACATCATGTTCGCGATAGCGATCCACGATTGCGCGATAGCGAGCGGCCATGACGCTAAGGCGCCTCGCGATTTTTCTTCGTCGCCCAAAGTAGCAACGCTTGCGCGGTAGGCACGTTGTCTCACAACCGGCTCACGAACTCGGGAGACTCTGCCATGCCGCATCGCGCTGAAGATGCCGCCGTCCTCGGCGGACTGGCGATCGTGTTCATATGGACCTTTGTCGTCCTGCCGCTGGTGTTTTTTCACACGTGACTGCGTCGGCTGTAGGGTGGGCAAAGCGAAGCGTGCCCACCAACAGTGTACGCACGGGAAGAACGGTGGGCACGGCGCTCGCGCGCCTTTGCCCACCGTACGAAATTTACTACGAAATTTACACCACGGTGCGGTGGCGCGCGATGCAGGTGCGCAGGACATCGTCGATCGGCTGGTCCCACCAGGCGTTGGAAAAAATCTCGATCTCGGAGTAGCCGCAAAAGCCCTGCGCCTCGACGGCGGCGCGCAGCGCCCTGATGTCGATCACGCCATCCCCCATCATGCCGCGATCGTTGAGCATGTCTTTGGTCGGCACCAGCCAGTCGCAGACATGAAACGCCAGCAGACGATCTTTTCCGGCGCGCGCAATCTGCGACAACACCTCGCTGTCCCACCAGATGTGATAGACGTCGAGCGCGACGCCGAGCAGCCCAGTGCGCCCAGGGTCGAGCCGGTCGCAGATATCGAGCGCCTGCCGCGTCGTGTTGATGCAGGCGCGGTCGGCGGCATAGGTCGGATGCAGCGGCTCGATCGCGAGCGGCATGCCGACCTCGCCCGCATAAGCGAGCATCTCGGCGATGGCGTCTTCGACCTGCGCGCGGGCCGCGCCGATATCCCTCGATGGCGTGCTGCCGCGCCGCGAAAACTGCGGCAGGCCGCCGACCACGAGCACGACGCAGGGCGCGCCCAGCGCCTTTGCCTCGTCGATGGCGCGACGATTGTCATCGCGCACCTCGCGCCGGCGCGCTGCATCCGAGGTGAACATCCCGCCGCGGCAATAGCCCGACAATTCAAGTCCGGCATCGCCTATGGCGCGCACGGCGCGATCGAGCCCGACGCCAGCAACCTGGTCGCGCCAGGGATCGATGGCGCGGATGCCGTGGCGCGCGCAGGCTTCGATGATCTGGACCAGATCGCCCTGCTTGCGGACCGTCGCCGTGTTCAGCGACAGCCAGCGATGGTCGGCCGAAAAATCCCGCATCACGCCTCGATGCCGCGGACGGCCAGCACCGCCTTCATACGGCGTGTCGCCAGCTCGGGATCGGCGAACAGGCCGGCCTCGTCTGCCAGGCGGAACAGTTTTGCCAGATGCAGCGTGGAGCGCGCGCTCTCCTGCCCGCCGACCATGGTGAAGTGATCCTGGTGGCCGTTGAGATAGGCCATGAAAACGACGCCGGTCTTGTAGAAGCGCGTCGGCGCCTTGAAGATATGGCGCGACAGCGGCACCGTCGGCCCGAGCACGTCGTGAAACGCGGCCGCGTCGCCAGCCGCCAGCCGCGATAGCGCGAACGATGCGGCCGGCGCGATAGCGTCAAAAATCCCGAGCAGCGCATGGGAAAAACCGTGCTCGTCGCCGGCGATCAGCTCGGCATAATTGAAGTCGTCGCCGGTATACATCTTGATGCGTTTGTCGAGCCGCCGGCGCATGTCGATCTCGCGCTGCTTGTCGAGCAGCGAGACTTTTATGCCGTCGACCTTTGTTGCGTTGGCATTGATGATGTCGACCGCGGTGTCCATCGCGACATCGAGGTCGCTTGTCCCCCAATAATTGGCGAGTGCCGGATCGAACATGTCGCCGAGCCAGTGGATGATGACGGGCTCCCTGACCTGCGACAGCACGCGATGATAGACGTTTGCATAGTCGTCGGCATCGCGGCCGAGTCTTGCCAGCGCGCGCGAGGCCATCAGGATGATGCGGCCGCCCACCTTCTCGATCGCTGCGATCTGTTCTTCGTAGGCGCGGATCACGTCGTCGATTTTATCAGCCGCTTCGACCGCGAGATGGTCCGTGCCGGCGCCGGAAAACACCAGCGCGTTGCCGCGCGCCCGCGCCGCATTCACCGAGCGCGTGATCAGTTCCAGCGAGCTCGGCCAGTCCAGGCCCATGCCGCGCTGCGCCGTGTCCATCGCCTCGGCGACGCCCAGCCCGAGATCCCAGATATGTTCGCGGAACGCGATCGTGCGGTCCCAGTCGACGGCGGCTGACAGCCACGGATCGACATCGGCGAGCGGATCGGCGACCACATGCGCCGCCGAGAACGCCACGCGGTTCAGCGGACTCTGCAGTTTGGCGGGAAAGACCCGCGACGCGGCGAGCCGATAGATTTTGGTGCCGCCGCCGTCGGTCGGCAGCTTCAATGACATGGTGGAAACAGGCAGACCCGGCTTGTTCATGAATGGCCTCCCTCACAGTCTGATCGGTTCGACGTCGATCCAGCGCCGCTCGCGCCAACTCTTCAGGGCACATTCGGCGAGTTGCACGCCCTTGGCGCCTTCGAGCAGCGTGTACTTATAAGGCGCGTCCTCGCAGACATGGCGGATGAACAGCTCCCACTGTTCCTTGAAACCATTGTCGTAGATCGCATTGTCCGGCAGCTTCTGCCAATCGGCATAAAAATCGTGTAGGCGCTCTTCGTCCGGATTCCAGAGCGGCCGCGGGGTAGCCTGCCGCGCCTGGATCATGCAGTCGGTCAGCCCCGCGACCGCCGAGCCCAGCGTGCCGTCGACCTGGAAGGTAACGAGGTCGTCGCGATAGACCCGCGTCACCCATGACATGTTGATGTGCGCGATCACGTCGCCTTTCAGGCGGAACGTGGCATAGGCGGAATCGTCCGCGGTCCCCTGATATTTTTTCCCTTGCTCGTCCCAGCGTTCCGGAATGTCCGTTGTGCCGAGGCAGGTGACGCTCTCGACCTCGCCAAACAAATTGTCGAGCACGTAGCGCCAGTGGCAGACCATGTCCAGGATAATGCCGCCGCCGTCCTCCTTGCGATAATTCCAGGACGGCCGCTGCGCCTCCTGCCAGTCGCCCTCGAACACCCAATAGCCGAACTCGCCGCGCACCGAGAGCATGCGGCCGAAAAATCCGGAGTCGCGCAGGAAGGCGAGTTTTTTCAAGCCCGGCAGGAATAGCTTGTCCTGCACCGTGCCGTGCTTGACGCCCCTTGCGTTGGCGAGTTTCACGACCGCCAGCGCATCCTCGAACGTGGTCGCAATCGGCTTCTCGCAATAGACATGCTTGCCGGCGTTGATAGCTTTTGTCAGCAGCGATGGACGTGCCTGCGTGGTCGCGGCATCGAAGAACACGCTGTCGTCCTTGTCGGCGAGCGCCTGGTCGAGATCGGTGGTCCAGCGCGTGATGGCGAAGCGCCGCGCCAGCGCCTCGACCTTGCCGGCGTCGCGCCCGACCAGGATTGGATCCGGCATCACGCGATCGCCATTTTTGAGCCTGACGCCACCCTGGTCGCGGATCGCGACGATCGAGCGGATCAGATGCTGGTTCAGCCCCATGCGGCCGGTGACCCCGTTCATGATCAGGCCGAGGCGCTTCGTCGTCATGTCGATTGCTCCGAGAGGATTTTGGCCGCGGGCTGCGCCAGCGGCAACAGGCTGGACCACACTGGGTGAACGGCGCTGGCAAAGCCCGGCCTGGTCAGTGACCCGGTGAGAAGATCACCGTCGTGGATCGAGAGCCGGATCGTACCAGCATCATCGCGATAGAGGTCCGGATGTGCGGCGCAAAACGCTTGCGCCTCGGCTCGCGGGCTATCTGCCAAACCGTCGACGTAATGATGGCCGTTGCGCTCGGCATGGCTGATGCCGAGCAGCGCGCCCAGCGCCAGATCCTGCTGCACGGCGAGCCCGGCTTGGCAGGTCAGATCCTCCGATGTCACGAAATATCGGCCGCCTTCCGCGCTCCATCTGGCGGCACGCGTGGCGTTGATGATCGACTTGTAGAGCCCCTTGCAGGATTTTGAGGACACCCCGCGATAGCCGAGCGCGCGGGCCACCGGGAACGCGTCGTAGCAATCGTCGGCCTCGTCGATGATGATGTCGCGCCGCGCCAGCGATCCCAGCGGCGAGTGCCTGACGATCTCGCGCGGGAGCGGCTGCTCGATGTAGAGCAGCCGATCCGTGACCGGCCGCAGCGCCGCATCGCGATCGAGCCGATTGACCAGGACCTCGAGCGCCCTGAGCTCGGCATATTGTTCGTTGGCATCGACGGTGACGTGACAGTCGTAGGGCAAGGCGGCCAGCGCTCGGCCAATGCGCGCGAGCCGCGCGGAATCGGCATCGGGATCGCCGCCGAGCTTGAGCTTGAAATAGCGGGCGAGCGAGGTCGCGCGCGGATCGCCGAGGCCCCCGTCCCCCTCAATCCTGTCGGTGAGGCCGACAGTGTGCCGGACCGCGACGCGCTCGCGCCGGCGCCGCGTGGCGAGAAACTGCGTGACATCATCATTCGCGAGATCGCCGGACAGCCGCGCGTCGACACCGGCGATGTTTTGCGCCATGCCGTCGAAAAAATTGACCTCTGCGGCACGCAGCAGCGCATCCAGGATCGCCTTATCAATCTCGGCCGGACCGAATGCGGCCGCGAGCGGCGGGATGTCCTCTCTCGCGCACGCTTCGACCTGGGCGCCGATGATCCGGGCATGCAGGCCGAACGCGGTGTCCTCGCGCGCCGCCAGATACAGCTCGCGCGCGATCTGAAGCGAGCGTTTCAGCTCGACAACAGTGTCATCAGCGGAGAGCTGCGGCCGCTTGTCGAACCATTTTGGCGCGAGCAGTTCGGCCGTCGCGCCGGTCGCGCGGCCCCTTCCCTCGACTTCGATCTCCACCCGCACAAACGCCTGTATCGCAGCCTCCATCATGGCCGCGCCGAAGCGGAACGGCCGGGCAAACGTGACCGGTCGTTCGAAGAAAGAAATGTCGCGCACGGCAAGGCGAGGTGCCATCGCTCAATCCAGCGTGCTTTGGGTCAAAAAATGCTTGCGGATGCGCTGCACCAGGTCGGTGAAGACCGGATCGGCCATCGCATCGAGCGTGCGCGGACGCGGCAGCGGCACGTCATAGATCGCGGCGATCGCGCCGGGCCGCTCGGTCATGACCAGCACGCGATCGGCGAGGAACACGGCTTCCGGTATGGAATGGGTGATCAGCAGCACGGTCTTGCCGGTCTCGCGCTGGATCCGCATCAGCTCGATATTCATGCGCTCGCGCGTCATCGCGTCGAGCGCGCCGAACGGCTCGTCCATCAGCATGATGCGGGGATCGTGCACCAGCGCGCGGCAGATCGAGGCGCGCTGCTGCATGCCTCCGGAGAGCTGCCACGGCAGCTTTTTCTCAAAACTTTCGAGCCCGACCAGCTTCAACAGCTCTTTCGCGCGCGGGAGATAACGATCGCGCGGCAGCCGTTTCATGTCGATCGGCAGCAT
>Ga0213876_10002730_pt1 | contig 10288 bp, 2 predicted proteins | sample BarmaccomBMRX_R9_FD_160113 | JGI IMG/M metagenome (GOLD analysis project Ga0213876, IMG submission 160113) | Root-associated microbial communities from Barbacenia macrantha in rupestrian grasslands, the National Park of Serra do Cipo, Brazil - RX_R9 | ecosystem: Host-associated > Plants > Roots...
CGGCGCCGCGCAGCGCCCCGAGCCGCTCCGGCGGGAACTGGCCTTCCAGCCGCTCGAGCAGCCCGAGCGCCCCTTCGAGCTCGGCCAGACGCTCCGGCCGCGCCTGTTGGAAGGCCAGCAGCGACACCAGCAGGAACTCCAGGACCTGCTCGTCGACCAGCCCGGCGTAGGTGTGGCGCGGTTCGGCGCCGAGCCGCAGGGCGGCATCGACGCGCGGCAGGTGGTCGGCGTGACGCAGGGCGGCAGCGAGCTCGAGGGCATCGGCGGCGCGCACCTCGGCCACCTGCGGGCCGAGCCGCCCCTGGAGCAGCGGGCGCACGCCCGGATCGTCGAGGACGGCCTCGAGCTCGGCCGCCGAACGGGCTTCGAGGAGCACCGCCGGGCGGATGGCCAGGGCGCCGAAACGTTCGGTCCAGTGCTGGAGGCGGGCGTCGACAGCCGGCGGCAGCTCCTGCTGGGTCAGGCGCCGCAGCAGGCGGCGACACTCGTCGAGCGAGCCACCGCTGCCGAGGGCGGCGGCGACGTGCTGCTGCAGCAGACGGTAGCGCGAGAACTGCCCGCGCTCCTCGAGCACCAGGTAGCGCTCGGCCTGGAGCAGGGCGCCCAGGTCGGCGCGCGGCGAGGCGACGAGCTCGGTGGCGCTGGCCCAGGTGCAGGGCTCGGGCGCCGGCTCGTGGGCCGCTGGGGCGCGGCGGGCGACGTGGGTACCGTCGGCGCTGGCGCTGAGGCGGCCGAGCCAGTACAGCGGGCCGAGCAGCACGGTCCGCAGCAGGGGCAGCTCGAGCTGCTCCCAGGGCGTGGCCTCGTGGAGCAGGCGGCCGCGGACGTCGAGCTGCTCACGGACGACGTTCGGCGCGGTGCGCTCGAGCCAGTCGGAGAGGGCGTCGATGTGCGTCCAGGCGCCGGGCTCCAGGCGGTCGAGGGCCCCCAGCAGCGCCTGGCGGACGAGGGTGGGCTCGGCCAACTCGTCGCCCTGCGGGATGCCGGCCTGGGCCAGCTCCGACCAGCCGCGGAGCTGGCGGTAGGTGCGCCACAGGCGTTCGGCGAGCGCCGTCCGATCGGCCAGCAGGCGCGGCAGGCCGGGCGCGAGGCCAAGGCTGCCGTCGGCGCGCACGGCGAAGCAGCCGGCGGCCAACCCGAGCTGCCGCAGGAACGTCCAGCGGTTCTGGGCAACGGCTGGGCGTGGGCCGACGGCAGCATGCGCCGGCTCGCGGCGGTGCGACGGCGGCTCGGCGGGCTTGGTCAGCGAGCCGCTGGACTCGGCGAGCTCTGCTAGCCGGCCGCCGGACTCGCCCGACTTGGCGACCTGGGCGGCGGGCTGGGCGCCGGGCTCGGCAGCCTCGGCGAGCTCTGCTGGCCGGTCGCCTGACTCGGCGGGCACGGCGGCCTGGGCGGGCGGGCTATCGGACTCGGCAGGCTCGGCGGCCTCGGCAGGCCGGTCGCCGGGCTCCACGGGCGCGGCGGGCTGGGGGCCGGGCTTGGTGGGCGAGGCGCCGGGCTCGGCTGACCAACTGCCGACCTCGGTTTCGAGATCGGCGTCGGGGCGCTGGAGCGCGCTGGCCAGGACGAACAGGCTGAAGACCGGGTCGGTGGTCCTGCGGTCGTCGGGCGGCGGCTCGCCGCTGGGTGGCGCCTCGCTCGGCGGCGGTGCCGGCAGGTGGGCGAGGATCTCGTCGGGCACGGCGAAGACTTCGCCGCGCCGTGGGCCGGCCACCGCAAACGTGCGGAACAGGAGCCCGCGCTCGACCAGCGCCTCGGCCGCGCCTGGCGCCTCGCGCTCGAGCAGGAAGCCACGGATCTCGCCGCCACTGGCGCCGGCCGCGAGCAGCGCGGCCCGCTCAGCCTCAGCCAGCGCCGCCAACTGGTCCGCCAGGTAGCGGGGATCGCCGAGCCGCTCGACGAGGCGTTGGACGAGCTCGGCGCGGGTGCTCGACTCGTCGTGGGGCAGCGCATGGGCGGCCGCGACGCGCCGCAGGGCAGCCGTCGAGAGATCGGCGAGGGCGCTCCTCAGGTCCATCGCGGGGCGCGCGGTTTGCTGCGGCACCAGGCAACTGAGGCGACGAGCATCATAGAGCCACCGCTTTGAGGCGCTGCCAGAGGTTCAGCCGCGGCGGAGCTGGGCCGAGCTCGCGAGGCGGGCGGGGGCCGGCGGGCGGGCGCATGGTGGCGCCGAGCGTATCAGACAGCTCCGTCGTGCCCGGACGAGCCGGGCACGACGGGTGAGGTGGCCTCGCCGCGACGCGGCGTTCGGCTAGCGGCCGATGAAGAGGGGGGCCATCACGAGGGTGATGGTGCTGAGCAGTTTGATGAGCACGTGCAGGGACGGGCCGGCGGTGTCTTTGAAGGGGTCGCCGACGGTGTCGCCGACGACGGCGGCGGCGTGGGCGTCGGTGCCTTTGCCCAGGATGGTGTCGCCCTCACCTTTGAGCTGGCCGAGCTCGATGAACTTCTTGGCGTTGTCCCAGGTGCCGCCCGAGTTATTCAGGACGGTGGCCATCAGGATGCCGCCCATGGTGCCGACCATCAGCAGCGCGGCGGCGGCCTCGGCCTTCAGGACCAGGCCGACGACGATCGGGAAGAGCACGGCCAGCAGGCCCGGCAGGACCATTTCGCGCAGGCCGGCGGTGGTGGTGATATCGACGGCGCGGGCGTAGTCGGGCTTCTCGGTGCCCTCCATGATGCCGGGATGCTCGCGGAACTGGCGGCGGACCTCTTCGATGATGGCGCCGGCCGTCTTGCCGACGGCGCGGATGGCCAGCGAGCTGAAGAAGAAGATCAGCATCAGGCCTAAGAAGCCGCCGATGAAGACCTCGACCTTGGACAGGTCGACCGGGAAGCCGGTGACGTTGGTGCGGATCTTGACTTCGTCGAGGTAGGCCGAAAACAGGAGGAAGGCGGCCAGGGCGGCCGAGCCGACGGCGTAGCCCTTGGTCAGGGCCTTGGTCGTGTTGCCCACGCCGTCGAGGACGTCGGTGATGTGGCGGACTTCGGCCGGCGCCTGCGAGAACTCGGCGATGCCACCGGCGTTATCGGTGATGGGGCCGAAGGTGTCCATCGACAGCACGTAGGCGACGGTGGTCAGCATGCCCATGGTGGCCACGGCGGTGCCGAACAGGCCGGGGTTGACGGTGGCCAATTCGGGGGTCAGTCGGGCGGCCTGGGTGCCGAAGTAGTACGACAGGCCGAGGGCGATGGCGATGATGACGGCGGTGATGCCGGTGCTCTCGAAGCCGACGGCCACGCCGGAGATGATGTTGGTGGCCGGGCCGGTGCGCGAGGCGCGGGCCAGCTCTTGGACAGGGCGCCAGGAGCCGGCCGTGTAGTACTGGGTGATGTAGACGAAGGCGACGCTGGTCATCAGGCCGGTCAGGCCGGCCAGGGCGAACCAGTAGTTGCCGTTGAGCATGACCATGACGGTGATGAAGATGCCGATGGCGGCCACGACCGTCATCGCCCAGTAGCCCTGGTCGAGCTTGCGCTGCGGGTCGCTCACCTCGCCGACGGCCACCGCCAGGATGCCAACCATCGAGGCGATGATGCCGACCGAGCGCAGCACCAGCGGGAAGAACACCCAGGCGGTGTTGTTGGTGACCACGTACAGGGCCACGCCCAGGATCATGGCGCCGATGTTCTCGGCGGCCGTCGACTCGAACAGGTCGGCGCCACGGCCGGCGCAGTCGCCGACGTTGTCGCCGACGAGGTCGGCGATCACCGCCGCGTTGCGCGGGTCGTCTTCAGGAATGCCCGCTTCGACTTTGCCGACCAGGTCGGCGCCGACGTCGGCAGCCTTGGTGTAGATGCCGCCGCCGAGTTGGGCGAACAGCGCCACGAAGGAGGCGCCGAAGCCGAAGCCGACGATCTGGAAGGGCACCAAGGCCGGGCCGCTCTGGGCCGGGCCGGCCGGATTGAGGCTGAAGCCGCCGAAGGCGGCGTAGATGCCGAGCACGCCCAGCAGGCTCAAGGCGACGACCAGGAAGCCCGAGACGGCACCACCGCGCAGCGAGACGTTGATGGCGTCGCGCACGCCGCGCTGGGCGGCGGCGGCGGTGCGCAGGTTGGCCTGCACGGCGATGTACATGCCGATGAAGCCGGCTAGGCCCGAGCAGAAGGCGCCGACCAGGAAGCCGACAGCCGTCTTCAGGCCCTGCTCGGGGCTGCCGGCGAGGATGCCGATGAGGCCGCCGATGATGATCGCGGCCACGACCGCCAGCAGCGCGATGGTCCGGTACTGGCGATTGAGGAACGCCATCGCGCCCTCGAAGATCAGCGCGGCCACCTCTTGCATGGCCTTGGTGCCACGGTCTCGGCTGAGCACGTCGCGCGCGAGCCAGAACGCGAAGCCGATCGCGATCAGGCCCGCCAGCAGGACGACTGGCCAGAACTGCATAGGAAACCCGGTTCCTCCCACATTCCCGACGACCGCCGCCATCCAGCGGCGGTCAAGGTGTCAGGGATGGCCGCCGCCGTGCGGAGCGAGGCTCTTGAGGGAAGACCACGCACGGAGACGCTTCACACGCTGCAGCTTGCAGTGTACCACCAGCGGCCGGGGCGCTGGAGCTACGATGTACGTACGTTATTAGATCTTCCGCCGGAGACTGCGAGACGCTCATGACCAGCAGCGACTTTGCCGGCGCTCGCGCCACCCTCCAGACCCAGGGCGGCAGCGTCACCTACTACCGACTGAGCAGCCTCGGCCCACAGGTCGAGCGGCTGCCGATGACCCTCAAAGTGTTCGTCGAGAACGTGCTGCGCCACCTCGGCAACGGCGTGGTCCGCGAGCAGGAGGTCCGTGACCTCGTCGGCTGGACCGCTTCGAGCGACGCCGCTCAGCAGCGTGAGTTCCCGTTCTATCCCGCGCGCGTGCTGCTCCAGGACTTCACCGGCGTGCCGGCCGCCGTTGACCTGGCCGCCATGCGGTCGGCGATGGCCAGACTCGGCGGCGACCCGAAGCGCATCAACCCGCTCGTGCCGGCCGACCTGGTGATCGATCACTCGGTCCAGGTCGACTTCTTCGGCAGCGACGCGGCGTTTGCGATGAACGTCGAGCGCGAATACGAGCGCAACCAGGAGCGCTACGCGCTGCTGCGCTGGACGCAGGAGGCGTTCGAGAACTTCCGCGTGGTGCCGCCCGGGCGCGGCATCGTCCACCAGGTCAACCTGGAGTACCTGGCCAGCGTGGTCTTCCAGAAGGGCGATGGCACCGTCTACCCCGACAGCCTGGTCGGCACCGACTCGCACACCACGATGGTCAACGGCTTGGGCGTCCTCGGCTGGGGCGTCGGCGGCATCGAGGCCGAGGCGGTCCTGCTCGGCCAGCCGCTGTACCTGCTCACGCCCGAGGTGGTCGGCTTCCGCTTTGTCGGGCAGCTGCCCGACGGCGCCACGGCGACCGATCTCGTCTTGATGGTGACCCAGATGCTGCGCAAGCGCGGCGTGGTCGGTAAGTTCGTCGAGTTCACCGGCACCGGCCTCTCCCAGCTCGGGCTGGCCGACCGGGCGACCATCTCGAATATGTGCCCCGAGTACGGCGCCACGGCCGCCCTGTTCCCCGTCGACGACGAGACGCTGCGGTACCTGCGTCTGACGGGCCGGCCGGCCGAGTTGGTCGACCTGGTCGAGCGCTACACCAAGGAGCAGGGGCTGTTCAGGACCGACCAGAGCCCCGAGCCGCAGTTCAGCGAGCTCTTGGAGCTCGATCTGGCGACGGTCGAGCCGAGCCTGGCCGGGCCGCGCCGGCCGCAGGACCGGGTGCGCCTGCCCGAGACGGCTAACAGTATCCGGACGGCGTTCCCGGCCCAGTTCGCCACCCACCAGAACGGCAGCGGCGCCTCGATCCGGCTCGTCGACGCCAACGCCGGCACGGTCACCCAGGTGCCCGTCGACGCCAGCCCGCCGGCCGAGACGGCGGTCGAGATCGACTGCGACGGCCAGCGCACGAGGCTGCGCCACGGCTCGGTGGTCATCGCCGCCATCACCAGTTGCACCAACACGTCCAATCCGCTGGTCATGCTCGGCGCGGGGCTGGTGGCGAAGAAGGCCGTCGAGAAGGGGCTCAGCGTCAGCCCGGCCGTCAAGACCAGCCTGGCGCCCGGCTCACGCGTCGTGACCGACTATCTCAAGCGGGCCGGCCTGATGCCCTATCTGGAAGCGCTGCACTTCCATGTCGTGGGCTACGGCTGCACCACGTGCATCGGCAACAGCGGCCCGCTGGGCGAGCCGGTCGCCCAGGCCATCACCGATAACGGCCTGGTCGTGGCGGCGGTCCTGAGCGGCAACCGCAACTTCGAGGCGCGCATCCATCCCCAGGTGCGGGCCTCCTATCTGGCCTCACCGCCGCTGGTCGTCGCCTTCGCCCTGGCCGGCCGCATCGACACCGATCTGACCAGCGACCCGATCGGCCGCGACCGCAGCGGCAACCCGGTCTACCTGCGCGACATCTGGCCGACCCAGGCCGAGATCAACGCCAGCCTCGAGGAGGCGCTCGGACCGGACCTGTTCAAGACCGAGTACGCCGAGGTCTTCCAGGGCGACGAGCACTGGCAGGCGCTGCCGCTGCCCGAGCGCGGCGACCTGTTCGGGTGGGACCCCAACTCGACCTACGTCCAGGAGCCGCCGTTCTTCCAGGATCTGTCGCCCGAGCCGGCGCCGCTGCAGAACATCGACAACGCCCGCGTGCTGGTCAAGCTGGCCGACTCGATCACTACCGACCACATCTCGCCGGCCGGCTCGATCCCCAAGGACGCGCCGGCGGGCCGCTACCTCATCGAGCACGGCGTCCAGGTGCGCGACTTCAACTCGTACGGCTCGCGGCGCGGCAACCATCAGGTGATGATGCGCGGCACCTTCGGCAACGTGCGGCTGCGCAACGAGTTGGTGCCCGACCGTGAGGGCGACTGGACGCTCAAGCTGCCGCCGGACTGGGTCTTACAGCCGGAGGGCGAGGTCAAGCGCATCTACGACGCGTCGATGGAGTACCAGTCGGAGCAGGTGCCGCTGGTCGGCATCGCCGGCAAAGAGTACGGCAGCGGCTCGTCGCGCGACTGGGCAGCCAAGGGCACCCTGCTACTCGGCGTCAAGGCGGTCATCGCCGAGAGCTACGAGCGCATCCACCGCAGCAACCTAGTTGGCATGGGCGTCCTGCCGTTGCAGTTCCTGGCGGGCGAGAGCCGCGAGTCGCATCAGCTGACGGGCAAAGAGTTGTTCTCGGTCGACGGCATCGCCGAGGGTCTGGTGCCCGGCAAGCGGCTGCACGTGCGGGGCCGGCGCGAGGACGGCTCGGAGTTCGGCTTCGACGTCATCTGCCGCATCGACACGCCGATCGAGATCGAGTACTACCGCCACGGCGGCATCCTGCCCTACGTGCTGCGCCTGCTGCTCAAAGACGGCGCGGCGACCCAATCGGCGAGCACAGCGGCGGCCAATACGGCGTAGTCCTCGCCGGACGCCACGGCGGGCCGAAGGCGGGAGCGCGGGCCGCGTTGTTCGTTAGACTTCGGGCATGGGTGGCTCCGACTTGGGGTACTACCGCTTCCCCTCGCTGCATGGCGACGAGATCGTCTTCGCCTGCGAGGATGACTTGTGGCGCACGGGCATACGCGGCGGCATCGCCTATCGCTTGACGGCCGGGGTCGGCGAGGCGTCGCGGCCGCGATACTCGCCCGACGGCACCATGTTGGCTTTCGTCGGCCGCGAGGAGGGCCCGTCCGAGGTGTACGTGATGCCGTCGGGCGGCGGGCCGGCCCGCCGCTTGACGTTCGATGGCGCACCCGGCTGTAGCCTGGCCGCCTGGTCGCCAGACGGCCAGCGCCTCCTGTACGCCAGCGCCGCCGCGCGGCCGTTCGCCCGCGAATACTGGCTGCGCGAGGTCAGCGTCGCGCCGCCCGCGCGCCCGTCGCGGCAGGTCCCGCTGGGACCGGCGACGGGCATCGCCTACGGGCCGGACGGGGCGGTCGTCTTGGCCAGAAACACGATGCGCGACGCGGCCCACTGGAAGCGCTACCGCGGCGGCACGGCCGGCACGCTGTGGGTCGATCCTGACGGCAGCGGCACCTTCCGGCCGCTGATCAAACTCGATGGCAACCTGTCGAGCCCGTGCTGGGTCGGCACGCGGGTCTACTTCCTCTCGGACCACGAGGGCTACGGCAACGTCTACTCGTGCCTGCCCGACGGGTCCGATCTGCGCCGCCATACCGACCACGAGGCCTACTATGCCCGCAACCTGAGCACCGACGGGCGGCGGCTGGTGTACCACGCCGGGGCCGACCTGTTCCTGCTCGATCCGGCCCGCGACAGCGCCGAGCAGCTTCAGATCACGCTGACCAGCACGCGCACCCAGCGCAACCGACGGTTTGTGCCGGCGCAGCGCTTCTTGCACAGCGCCTCGCTCAGCCCGGATGGCACGGGCCTGGCCATCACGACGCGTGGCAAAGCGTTCACCTTCCACAACTGGGAGGGCGCCGTCTCGCAGCACGGCGAGTCGGACGGCGTGCGGTATCGGCTGCTGAGCTGGCTCAACGACCGCCAGCGGCTGATCGCGGCGGCCTCGGACGGTGAGTCTGACCGCGAGGTGCTCACCATCCTCACCGCCGATGGCTCGGCGCCGCCGCGCCCGCTGAGCAGTCTCGACGTCGGCCGCGTGGTCGACCTCGAAGTGGCCCCGACCGTCGACACGGTGAGCGTGGCGAATCATCGCAACGAGCTGCTGGTCGTCGAGCTCGGCGCCATCGGCGCCGAGCCGCGCATGCGGCAACTCGACCGCAGCCCGTTCGGGCGCATCGAGGGCATGGCCTGGTCGTTCGATAGCCGCTGGCTGGCCTACGGCTTCGCCAACACGGCCCAGACGACGGCCATCAAGCTGGGTGAGCTCGAGACGGGCCAGACGGCGTTTGCGACCCGCCCCGTCCTGCGCGACACACGCCCGGCCTTTGATCCCGAAGGGAAATACCTGTACTTCATCGGCCAGCGCGAGTTCGACCCCGTCTACGACGAGCTGCACTTCGACCTGGGGTTTCCCAAAGGCTCGCGGCCGTTCGCCATCACCCTGCGCAAGGACCTTGACAACCCCTTCATCCCGCGCCCCAAGCCGCCCGAGAGCGCCGAGGCGGCCGCCTTGCACAAGGCCGAGGCCGAGGAGGGGCCGCCCGCGCCGCCGCGCATCGAGATCGACCTCGACGGCATCACCGAGCGGGCGCTCGAGTTCCCGGTGCCCGAGGCGCGCTACGGCCGCATCGAGGGCATCAAAGGCAAAGCCCTCTTCTCGTCGTACCCGATCGAAGGCGCCCGCGGCCGCTCGCGCGGCAACGGCGAGCCACCGGCCAAAGGGATCATCGAGTCCTACGACTTCGAGACCCAGAAGTCCGAGCGCATCGTCGATGGCATCAGCGACTTCTGGATCGGCCGCGACGGAAAGGCCATGCTGTGCCTGGCCGGCGACCGCTTGCGGGTGCTCAAGGCTGGTGAGAAGCCGTCGGACAAAAAAGACGGCGACAAGCCCGGTCGCGAGAGCGGCTGGATCGACCTCGGTCGGGTCAAAGTGTCCATCCAGCCGGCCGCCGAGTGGCGCCAGATGTTCCAGGAGGCGTGGCGGCTGCAGCGCGAGCAATTCTGGACCGAGGACCTGTCGGGCATCGACTGGGAGGCCGTCCACCGCCTGTACCAGCCGCTGGTCGACCGCATCACGACCCGCTCCGAGTTCTCGGACCTGCTGTGGGAGTTGCAGGGCGAGCTCGGGACGTCGCACGCCTACGAGATGGGCGGCGAGTACCGCCGCGGCCCGGACTACCGCCAGGGCTATCTGGGCGTCGATTGGGACTTCGACGCCGAGGCCAACACGTATCGCATCGCCAGGATCGTCCACGGCGACCCGTGGGACCCCGAAACCACCTCGCCATTGACCGGTCCCGGCGTCAATCTCAGCGTGGGCGACGCCATCCTGGCCATCAATGGCCAGCCGATCGGCGCCGAGGCCACGCCGGCCGAGCGCCTGGTCAATCAGGCCGGCAACGAGGTCGTGCTCACCGTGCGGGGCGCCAATGAGAGTACGCCCCGGACGGTCACCGTCAAGGCCCTGTCAGACGAACGGCCGGCCCGCTATCGAGACTGGGTCGACGCCAACCGAGAGAAGGTCCACCAGGCAACCAACGGACGAGTCGGCTACATCCACGTGCCGGACATGGGGCCCGAGGGCTACGCCGAGTTCCACCGCGGCTTCCTCACCGAGTACGACTATGACGGGCTCATCGTCGACGTGCGGGTCAACGGCGGCGGGCACGTCTCGGGGCTGCTCTTG
>Ga0213876_10002731_pt1 | contig 10285 bp, 5 predicted proteins | sample BarmaccomBMRX_R9_FD_160113 | JGI IMG/M metagenome (GOLD analysis project Ga0213876, IMG submission 160113) | Root-associated microbial communities from Barbacenia macrantha in rupestrian grasslands, the National Park of Serra do Cipo, Brazil - RX_R9 | ecosystem: Host-associated > Plants > Roots...
CCGCCGCCTTCCCGAGCCGGGCGAGGCCGCGCTCCTTGCGCGCGACGTCCATGTGCTCCCGGAATTCCTCGGCAACCGTTCGCCGCATGCTGATCCGGAGGCGCGGGCGATGATCATGGGGCTTAGCCTCGACAATGACATCGAGAGCCTCGAGCGCCTTTTCGTCTCGGGCCTTTGCGGGCTCGCCTATGGTCTCGCCGATGTCGTCGATGCGATGCGTCGACAAGGAATTGCGTGCGGCATGATGGTGATCAGCGGTGGCGCGAGCCGCAGCGCGCTCGTCCGCCAGATCATGACCGATACGACCGGGCTCACAGTCGCCTTGCCGAAGACGTCCGAGCCGGTGCTTCTCGGCGCCGCCATGCTCGGCGCGGTGGCCGGGAAAGCTTACGGCAGCATTCCCGATGCGATGCGAGCGATGTCCGGCCTCGGAGAGCTCACGCGGCCGTCAGGCCCCACGATGCGGGAGTTCCACGAGGTGAAGCGTCGGATCTATGCGCGCATGCGCGAGCTCGACCAGGAAAGCCGGGCCGCCATCGCGAAAATCGGCGAACTTGCCTGATCCACCGCAAGTGCGATCACAGACCATCCCCTACGAAACGGCTTGCGCCCTTCGAGCCTCACGATATGGAGGACGGTCGCTGCAACCGAGCCCGGAGGCTCTCCCGATATGGCAATGATGCCGACGGTCAAAGTCAGAGTGCGCCCGCGCGGCCAAGCGCGCCATCGCGGGACGCTCAGCATCGGCGATTGGGAGACGCCCTGTGTCATCGGGGAAGGGGGCCTCGTCGCCGCCTCGCTCAAGCGCGAAGGCGACAAATGCACGCCGATCGGCGTCTTCCCTCTGCGCTACGGCCTCTTCGACTCCGGAGCCGTTCCGGATTTTGGGCGCGGCCTTGCCTTCCCTTTCGTGCCGGCCTCCGCGGATATGATCTGGGAAGAGGAAGGGGAGAACTACAACCGCCTCGTCCGCGTCGCCGCCAAGGACAGGCCAGATGAGCGCTTGACGCGAAAACGCGACGAACCGCTTTTCGACGTGATCGTGCCGATCGGCTTCAACGATGCGGTGCCGGAGGCAGGTCGCGGCAGCGCGCTTTTCATCCATGCCGCGCGTGCCGACATGCGTGGCACGGCAGGATGCGTCGCGGTCCCGCGCGACCAGATCCTCGAGCTCGCGCGCCGCCTCGTTCCCGGGATGATGATCGACATCCGTCATGAAGGCGAGGAGCGCCTTTCGGCCCCCCCCGGCGCTTCAAGCGGCATGCCGATCGAGATCGTTCGCTTTGCCGGAGCGGAGCCGGGCCCGAAGCTGATCGTCACCGGCGCGGTGCATGGCAACGAGACATGCGGCCCAACGGCAATCACCCGGATGATCGGCGAGTGTCAGGACGGCAAGCTCGTGATCCGGCGCGGCACGGTGACCTTCGTGCCGATCGTGAACCACAAGGCATATCTCCAAGGGACGCGGGAAGGAGATCGCAATCTCAACAGGGATCTGCGTCCCTACGTCTTGCCGGAGTGCAACGAGGACCGGATCGCGAATATCCTTTGTCCGCTTCTGGCCGAGCACGATGTTCTCCTCGACCTTCATTCCTTCCGCTCGGGCCATGAGCCTTTCGTCTTCGTCGGACCCTCCGACAATGCCGGAGAGATCGAACCTTTCGCTCAGGCCGAGGCGGAGGGCGAATTCGCCGCGCGGCTCGGACCGGGCTTGCTCATGCATGGCTGGCTCACCGCGCATGCGCGTGCCCAACAGGAGCGTGCGCGGCAAGGCGGTGCGAATGTCTCGTTCTCCAAAGGCGTCGGCACGACGGAATATATGCGCTTTTGCGGCGGCTACGCGGTGACCGTCGAATGCGGCCAGCACCGCGATCCGAACGCGCCGCAGGTCGCTTATGACGCCATCTTCAACGCGCTCGCGCATCTTCAGCTCATCGCAGCTCCAGCGCCGAAGCGCGGCGCCAAGCGCGCCATCAAGATCGTCGACGCAGTCTGGTGTTTTTCGGAAGGGGATCGTCTCGCGAAGAATTGGACGACGGGCGATGCGGTCGGGGAGGGCGAGATCATCGCGCGGCGCGCCGATGGCCAAGCGCTGAAGGCGCCGCGCGACGGCTTCGTGATCTTTCCGAACCCGGAACCCAAGCCTTTCGTGGAGCTCTACTATTTCGGAGAGGCGAGCGAGCGGTTCAGGACGTAGCCGAGCCGCGGTGGCGTTCATTTGTCTTTCCGGCCGAGAAGGTGGAGGCGATTAGATCGCGCTCCTTCAGGGTAGGTTTCATGTTCCCTCGCCTTGGCAAGATGCTCAAACGAGAGCTCAGCGCACGGTCCGATAGCCGTTCGGGACGCCGCGCGGGGAGAGAACGAACTGACCGACGCTGATCTCGCGCGAGCGAAAGCCGCCCGCGCAGCAGAGAAGATAATACTCCCACATGCGGCAGAACCTCTCTCCGTCCTCTCCTCTTCGGCTCATCAAATTCGAGACGGCGGCGCGGTTTTCCTGGAATTTTTCGTTCCATGCCATCAGGGTCTTGTCGTAGTCCGGGCCGAAATTGTGCACATCCTCGACGACGAAAAGCCCGTGCACGGCGGTGCCGACCTGTCCCACGGTTGGCAAGGCGCCGTTCGGGAAGATGTATTTGTTGATCCACGGATCGAGCGCGGAGGGTTCGTTCGCCCAGATGGTGTGCAGCAGGAACAGCCCTTCCTCATGCAAGAGCCGGCGCGCGGTCTCGAAATAGGCACGATAGTTCTTCGGGCCCACATGCTCGAACATGCCCATCGACACGATGTGGTCGAAAGGCCCATCGGCGCAATCGCGATAATCCTCGAGCCTTGGATCGACGGAGAGCCCGGCATAGCGCCTGCGGCCATATTCCACCTGTTCCTTGGAGATGGTGACGCCGCTGCATTGCGCCCCGTAACGCTCCGCGGCAAATCCCATGAAGGCGCCCCAGCCGCATCCGATGTCGAGCACGCGCTGACCCGCGCGAAGCCCGATCTTTCGACAGATGAGATCGAGCTTGGCGTTCTGGCACTCGTCGAGGTTTCGCGCCTCCTTCCAATAGCCGCAGCTTCCGGTGAGGCGGCGATCGAAGGTCGCCTCGAAGACTTCCACAGGCAAGTCGTAATGCACTTTGGCGACCTCACGCGCCCGCTGCCGCGTTTGCCGGTTTTGCAATTTCGACATCGCCACGAGAAGCGCGAAATTCACCGAAAGCGGGAGCCGCGCGCTCAAGCGCGCGCCGACAACCCGCGCGAAGAATTCATCGAGCCGCTCGCAGTCGAACCATCCGTCCATATAGGCTTCGCCAAGGCCCAATGACCCCTTCGCAAGCACCCGTCCATAAAGCGCTTCGCTGTGGATCTTGATGTCCCAAGCCTTGGGCCCGTTCACTTCGACATCTGCGAGCGAAAGCAGATCTCGCACGACCGATTGCGGGTTCATGACGCAAACCTCATTTCAGAAAGCTACAAGCTGCGGCGGTCTTGTCTCGATGAGGAAAGAGAGTGCCGCTCGCCGGGGCACCTCGTCCCAACCTCGAGAATGACGCCGTTACCGTCCCGCCCTTGAATTTATACGAGGTGAAGGTCGCCGTTCAACGCAGATGGCGCTTTTCGGCGCAAGCTCACGTGACGAGGGCAACGTGACCGTCGGTCAGCCTATATGTCGCGCCCACGACATTGAGCTTCTTTTCATCCGCCTTGGCCTTGAGAATGGGCGCCGCCCCTTTCAGCTTTTCCACGTTCAAGATGACGTTCTGCCGAATGGCGTTCGCGAGCGGGTCGCCGCTTTCGCCTTCGCTCGCCTTCACGGCGGGAGCGAGAGCTGCGACCAGCGACGGGAGATGACCAGGCAAGGTCGTGTTGTCCTTGAGCGACTTGATGGTGGCGTCGATGGCACCGCAAGCCTCGTGCCCAAGCACCATGATGAGCGGCGTGTCGAGTACCGCAACGGCGTATTCGAGGCTCGCGATTACGTCATCATTGGCGAAATTTCCGGCGACCCGGCAGACGAACAGATCGCCGCGACCGGCGTCGAAGGCGTATTCGGGAGCGATGCGCGAGTCGGCGCAGCTCAATACTGCCGCGTAAGGGTTCTGTCCTTTCGTCAGCGGTTCGCGCTCGTGGCGAAAATCGTGCCGCTTCGCCACGCCCTCGACGTAGCGGGCGTTGCCCGCCATCAGCAAAGCGAGCGCAGCTTCGGGCGATACCGCGTTCTGCGGTTTCGGGGGCGCCTTCTGGTTCTTGGCAAAGGCGATCGACGGGGTCATCGCACCCGCGGATGCGAGGAACGCGCAGGCGGCGCCTGCCCCCCATCCTTGGAAGAAACCGCGTCGCGAAGGACCGCAAGACCAATGCTCGGCATCGCAAACCAGGCACATGAATTGCTCCTTTTGCTCTCGAAGCGTCGAATGTCCATCCGGCTCCGCGCCAAGACAAGGCCTTTGCCTGTTCCCTCTCCGCATCCCGTCGAAGTATCGGCATGCTCACGGTTCAGGAAAGGAGCGGATGATGACGGTTCGTGCGCTTGTGTTCGATGCTTATGGGACGCTCTACGACGTGCAATCGGTTCGCGGCGTCGCAACCGAGCTCTGCGGCGAGAAGGGCGAGCTCATCACCCAGCTCTGGCGACTGAAGCAGCTCGAATACACCTGGCTTGGCGCCTTGATGGGAACGAAAGACGATTTCGGGGCGCTGACCCGCGCCTCGCTGGAATTCGCGCTCGAGGCCGCGGGCGTCGCGGCCGATCCGAAGATTTGCGAGCGGCTCATGACGAAGTATTTGGACCTCGACCTTTACCCGGAGGCACGCTTAGCCCTCGACGCGCTCGCCGGAGCAAAGCTCGCCATTCTGTCGAACGGCAGCCAAAAGATGCTTGACGCCCTCGTCAAAGCCTCGGGCGTCGAGCCCCTGTTTGCGGACGTGATCAGTGTCGATCGGGCCAAGAGCTTCAAGCCGGATCCGAGATGCTACGCGCTCGTCGAGCCCGCGCTAGGCATCGCCAAGCATGAAGTGCTCTTCGTCTCCTCGAATGGCTTCGATGTCGCGGGCGCCAAGGCTTTCGGCTTCAAGGTCGCTTGGATCGAGAGAGGAGGCCCAACGGCGTCACCAGCAAGCTCCGCGATCGGCCCGACGGAGATCTACCGGCTTTTGCGTGGCCGCGCCGAGAAACTCGGGCCGGGCGCCGATTTCCGCATCAAGGCGCTCACCGACTTGCCGGAAGTGGTGAAAAGATCGCGATGAGGAACGGGTCGACGATCGATCCCGAAGAGAGCCCGACCTCATCCTCCACCCGGCCCTGTCACCCGCTCAGAGTGATCGCTCCCCTTATCCTTCGTCAAGGCAAACGCCTCATCCACCTCATCGAAGCCATGCCTGGACACCGAAAGGACGGGACCTGAAAGCGGAAGCGAACGTGGCAAGGAATATCGCTTTTTTCGCTCTCCTCTCGATGCTCTCTTATGATGGCTTCGTGCCTGCGGCGAGAGCCGAAAGCCACGCGCATGACGCGCCGCGCCTATCGATCAGATGGCCGGAAGGTTGCGCGTATTACCCGATCGATGACGCGGCGCCCAATGAGCATAGGCTCGAGCGCGAATGCGCCGCCGCGCTCTCTTCCGTGACAGGTTGGCCGAGATCACCAGAGGAATGTGATTACGATTACAATCAGCACTTGTTTCTTGGGCCGGAGCGCGTGCCGAACCCAAGGTTTCTGCTCCTCCGTCCTGGCAAATTCCTGATCGAAATGGATTGCGGCGCCGGCGCCTATAATCTGCTGTAGGCCTACGTCCTTTATGATGAAACGAAATCGCCCGCCGTCGCGAAGCTATTGCGGTTCCCCTACTTTCCGTTCGGCAGCTCGAGCGATCCGGATCATGTGCCGCCGGCCACTTGGAAGACGGTGCCGAGCGGTCGCGCTTTCAACCCTCGGCGCGGCGAGCTCATCGTCTTCGCCAAATTCCGCGGCTTGGGTGATTGCGGCATCTTCGCCCGTTATGTTCTCCTTAAGGATGAACCGGTCTTACGGGAGTTTCGCGTCAAGTCGGTGTGTGACAACCGTCTATTTTATGCCATCCATGGCGACGACCCGCCAAGTCCCAGGGGCTGGCGTAGGATTCCGGTGGAGGACCGGCGCCCCAAGCGGCGCTAGTGAGACTGCCGGACCTTGCGGAGATTACCGACTTTGGTGCATGGCTCTGATCGAGCAACAGAATATGGGAAACTCCGAAATCATGATCATGGACCGTGGGATTGCCGATGCCGGCGAGATCGACGAGGGTGCTCTGCCTGCATCGAGGCCGGGGCTTCTCGACCGCAGGTCGTTTCTTTTCGGCTCGGCCGCCGGTCTTAGCGCGCTCGGGCTCGCCGGTTGCGTGACATCCGACGGCATGAGCCGCGCCGAGGCGGAGAAGCTCTATGGACCGCTGCCCCAGGAGAAATTCCCGATCCCGGCGGTCGATGTCAGCAAGATCGATCCGAAATATTATCGCCGGACCGTGCGCTACGACAGCAATGAAGCGCCCGGCACGATCATCGTCGATCCCGGCAATTACTACGTCTACCGCGTCGAAGGCGACGGAAACGCCACCCGCTATGGCGCCAATGTCGGCCGCGAGGGGTTCCTGTGGAGCGGTAACGCGTATGTCGGGCGCAAGGCCGAATGGCCGACCTGGACGCCACCCAAGGAGATGATCCAGCGCCAGCCCGAGGCGCGCAAATATGCCGGCGGCATGCCCGGAGGTCTCGACAATCCGCTCGGTGCCCGCACGCTCTACCTTTATCAAAACGGCGTCTACACGCTCTACACGATCTACAGCACCAGCGACCCCGAGACGATCGGGAGCGGCATCACGAGCGGTTGTACCGGCCTCCTCAGCCAGGACATGATCGATCTCTATTCGCGAACGCCCGTCAAGACGAAGGTGGTCGTCCTCCCCGCATAGGTTCACAACAGGAAATCGCCGTGCGGATTCCGCGCGAGTTCGAGCTTCCGGGGGATGCAATCATACGCAAGGAAAGGCGGGCGGCTCGAACCGACACCGCCCAAGTCACTGTTGGCAACCTTTCAAGACGGCCGTAGCTAACAACATCCGCACACACATATCAGCGCGAGCTTGCTAATTCGGCCATGCCTCCTTCGCCAGGCAAATTAACACGCACAAGACGGCGTATGGGAGTTCCGTTTGCCGACAGTGACCCTCCGTTTTAGCGCACCATGCCGCTTGACTCACCTGGGCATCCGTTTTTGCCCCTAGGCCAGCCACCTGGAAATCGGACCGCGGCAACGGCGAACTTTGCTCGTGACCGAGTTCGCGCCTCAGCCTGGCGTCTCTGGGTATTTGGAGGTACTCAGGCTGGCTACTCGTCGACCTCACGAACCCCCCGAGCGATTGGCTACTCGCCTGCCATCATCATGGCCGCTTCCTAACGTCTTGCTTCTTGAATAAGAGCAGCGGCGACCACAACCGCTTAAATCAGAACACCCCTTTTATCGAACGTCCCGTTGCTTCGGCGATCCGAAGGGAAGCGCTTTTCCAAAAACCGGTTGTTCTCTAGCGAGTTGACCGGTGACCCTCTTACCGGCACTGTCGCGGCGTCGAAAGCAGAACCTTCTAGCCAGGGCGGGGACTATAGACCGCTGGGAGGTGATTTATGGTCGCACGGAAGACCCCTGTTAGCAGTATCGAGCTTGATGAGTTCGCGCGGGAATTGCGTGAGTTCGAGTCTTTACGTGCGAAGAGCTTGACCGCGGGCGCGAAAGAACGCGTCCGAATCGTCGGGGGGAAACATCCAAGAAGTCACCTCGAGAGCGCGCGTGATCAACCGTCGAGTAGTTCTTCCGTTCATTCGCACCAACGTGCAAAGGAAGGCTCGGCTAAGAAGGTCGATATCGATGACCTCGAGCGCCAGCTGCGCGAGCTTGCCTCCTCCGCACTTCGCAAATCCCACGCGCCTGGCAAGAAAAGCGACCTGCGGGTTGGGCAAATCAAACAGTCAGGCGGGATCATCGGCCGATCAATCGAGTCAAGGGGGACGGGCGGGACGTCGCACCCCGGTCTTTTGCAACTCAGTTGGCGGCCCGTCATCCTTCGGACCTACGGCGAGCAAAGCCTGGTGTGGCGTTGTGCACGTTCGCTCGCTTTGCCTCTGCTCCTGCTCTCATTGGGGACAGGCGCGTTGGTGGTTTTCAGTCCAGATGGGGCGCTGAATACCCTCGACCGTTTACTCGAAGATGCACAAGCTCAGCAGGCGACGGCCGAAAATCAGATGCCGGCCCAAGAAGCGGCTGCTGGCCCCTCTTTTGACCGGCCTGGCCGGTCAAGCATGCTCGCAAAGGGTCGAGCCGCTGCGATAACTCCGCCCGTTGTTCCACTGGACGATGCGACGGGGCTTCCGCGTCCGCCTGCTTCGGTTGGCGGTCCCTCGGTGAGCGCCGGTTTGAGGTTCACAGATCACGATATATCTGAGCTAGTGCCGGTGGGCGTTGCGGGCGATGACCCGCCAATCCGTTTCTCACTTCCATCAACGAAGCAAACCCTTGACGGGGGTGCGGCGCCAGGTGCTGCTCCATCAGCTCAGGAGCAGGTTGTCGATGCAACTAAGTCGCGAAATACAGACACGGAGCCCTCTGCCGAATCTTCGAAAGGCGAAGTTGGATTCGAGGCTCTTTCGCCGTTAACGCTTGATGCGGCGACGTCACAAGCCTCCATATCTCCGCCGACCGGTGAATTCTCGACATCGGATGCAGCGGCATTGTCTTCGTTTGCCATTGACTCTGGCGCTATAAATTCAAAGTCACCTGATAATGCTGTTGCCGAAAGTCCCGCATCGATCTCAGCTGGTTTGGCGGCGCTGGAGTCAAACAGACCTCTACCTTCAACGACGCCGAAAGAGGCGGGCTCCGTGTCGCCGGCTGGCCCATCGAACGAGCAGGAATCTGGCTCATCAAACGAGGCTTTTTCGGAGGCTCCCACGACGGTCGTGGCCGGTTTGGTCACGCCATCAGCGTCCGTGTCCTTGCTCCGTGTTACGCCCTCGCCGACACCGGATGCGACGGCAGCGACGCCGTTGGCGAACGATTCCGACAATGTGAAGCCGGGATCAACCAGTGACGCCAGGTCCCTGGATCCTGCCATAGAGTCGGCCACGTGGACGACGCCGGAAACAGGTACACGACCGACAACTTTGGACGAGTCGTCATCGTCTTTACTTGCTGGCAGATCGGTTGAAGCAAAAACTCACTCAGGTGATGCAGTTTCCGAAGCCCCGGCGTTGGAAGCGCCCGGGACGGTCGCCACAAATTCGGCGATGCCGCAAGCTTCCATGCCGCTACCCGCGATTGCGCCTTCGCCGACACCGACGACGTCACCTTCGGCTACTCCCAACCGGGTTGATTTACGGACTCACGCGACAGAGGAAGCCGTTTCCTGGCTGCCTTCAGCCGCAATGCCTGCAAGCACAGAATCAGCAGCGCCGGTCAGGACAGAGATCGACGAAACCGGAAAGAATACGGCGAACGATGAATCGCTTCGCTCAAGCCAAAACTCAGATGTCCAAACTGTATTTGATGCGGCGGAACATTCGGCGATGCCAGCAGCGCCAGTTCTGTCTTTCAATAATGCATCCCCTGCCAACACCTTTGCGCAAGTAGTGTCTGGCTCAATCGAGCCCGCCGAATCGCCGGGCGCCGAGCTGATCGTACCTCGCAAAGAGACCGGTGCGACCGGGGCTGCGCTTCCCTTACCCATTTCCCTCAACAGCGCGCCGGGCGGCGCGATGGTTGTCATCCATGGGCTCGCGACAGGGTCGACGTTGAGCGTGGGACGGCCGTTGGAATTGGGCGGCTGGCAGTTAACGGCGGCCGAGTTGCACGAAGCAGTACTGCGGCCACCTCAGGGGTTCGCCGGCGTGATGGAACTTACACTTGAATTGCGCCTCGCCAACGACAGTATCGCCGATCGTAAGACGCTGCACCTCGAATGGACCGGAATTACGGGGTCTCAAACGACGCGAACCGCCGGCGTTATTCGCCACTTGGATTCTGACGAAGTCTCGGCCCTGCTCAAACGAGGAGAGGGCTTCATCGCGAGTGGTGATCTCGCTTCGGCGCGTCTATTGCTTCAGCGCGCCGCCGAAGCCGGGGACGCCGAAGCGGCACTGTCTTTGGCCGGAACCTTCGACCCGATCATGCTGGATAGGCTCGGGCTCAAGGGCCAGAAGGCGGACATCGAGAAAGCCCGGCTTTGGTATCAACGAGCACAGGAATTGGGATCGGCCGCGGCGC